>Ga0164305_10000963_pt1 | contig 11569 bp, 9 predicted proteins | sample Whisoiple_237_MG_FD_110215 | JGI IMG/M metagenome (GOLD analysis project Ga0164305, IMG submission 110215) | Soil microbial communities amended with pyrogenic organic matter from upstate New York, USA - Whitman soil sample_237_MG | ecosystem: Environmental > Terrestrial > Soil > Agricultural... | reverse complement strand
TAGTTAGTAGTCATTAGTCAGCAGTCATCTATCCTTCTTCGTTCTTCCTTCTGCGATAAATCGACTGGGAGATAAAACCCCGTGAAGCGAAGCTATCCCGAAGGGAATCGCCCTATCTTCTTCTCCCACCGCCCAATTAGCAAATCGCTCAGCCAAAGCAGGTACAATCACCAAAGGATTGCTGAGACCCGAAAAAACGTGCAATCCAGGGCGATCGGCAATCGGTCCCACTACGGGCAAATTATCAGCGCTGAATGCCACAATACAATCGTGCCAAGTTGCCGGTAAACCTGCCAAATCAGGCAAAACTTTGCTGATTCCTGCACGAATTGCCGTTTCGCTGGTTTCGCGATCGACTTTAGCATTCAAATCGCTCAAAGTGCGCGACAATTGCCCGATCCGCAAACTCCCATCATTAAACTGAATGGCACCAGAATCTAAAATCGGCGGCTGTAACTCTTTACCAGGTTCATCCCAAAGAAAATCCACCTCATTTCTACTCGATTCAGCTTCCAATTCAAAACGTTTTAATACCGCAGGCATCACCAAAGTCCTGAGTTTCACATCCACAGGTGCAGTTTCCAAAATCTCCGTGCGGGTAAAATAAACTCCCACAGAAACACCAGCGGCTTTTAGGAAACTCCGACTCCAACCTCCAGCACAAACAACCGCATTTTTGCAGGCATAACTTTCCTGTACCGTCTGGACTCCCGAAATCCGATTTCCCTCTTGTATCAACCCAATTACTTCAGCAAATTCTATCGTTCCTCCCAACCGTAGAAACCCTTGACAATAAGCTTTATTTGTGGCAGTCGGCGAAATGTGACCGTGACGCACAGTCAGAGCTCCGGCGATCGCACTTTTATTCAGCAAAGGTTCCAACTCGCCAGCTTCTGCAACACTCAAAAGCTGCGGAACAATCGCAAAATGCGCGTAATTAGCCGCCACTTTTTCGGCATCATTGCCCGCATCAATTGTCAGCAACAAATCCAACTCGCGAAACTCAGTATCAGCATCTAATTCCGCCGATAAATTGCGGTGGCGTTCGATACCTTCCCGACACAATTGCCGAGTTAAATCAGTCGTTCCCGACCAATACGCCAAGCCGCCATAACTAAAACGAGTAGCATTTTGCAGGGCAGCATCTCGTTCCAAAAGCAGCACAGCAAAACCTTTTTTTGCCAGTTCGTAACTCAGTGACGCACCCGTAATGCCACCGCCGACAACAATCCAATCGTAACTTTTCATGGGCAACTCAAAGGGAAGGAAAATATCATGCTTAGATTTTAGCTTAGGTTTTTTCGGAACCAATCGAAAAGCCTCTTCCTGTAGGTAGAGGCTGCCTGTGATCGCCATAACTGAAACTTCCACCCGTCGGGAGATGTTGGCGCAGGGATATTTTTCGTTCAATAGTAGGAATTACAGTCAGCAAAAAATTAGAAATACCAGAGAGGTTTTTATGAGTATCGACAAACCGGGCAAAGATATGGAGCGCAGTGTCAATCCGGGCGATCGCATTTCCGACGAGCCGCAAACCATTGAAGAAAAAGCGCAGCAACTGGCGGTAGACCACGTACCCGACATCGTGGGAGATGTTGTTACAGTTCCAACTTATGTAATCGTCGAAGAACCAGACGGGGAAAAGAAAGCTTTGCACCACGTCAAAGACGCCGACGAAATTTCCGACGTAATTCGGCAGGCCCGCGTTGACGAAAATGGCGAGCGGATTTGGGATTAAGTTTAATCCTATAAAAACGGGTTTTTTGTACAAAATTTATCGTAGAAATCATGGAAACAAATCCCAGAAATAGTACGCCTTATCCCAATATTCCGCCGATTCTCGAAAGTGACGACACAGAGTACCGCGATGCTGGCATTACAAGTACAGTTTCAGTTGCAGGTCATCCCCTCCACCCAGTGCTAATCGTGTTTCCGGTAGCCTTTTTAGTAGGAGCAGCCGGTACGGATATCGGTTATTGGCTGACAAGCGATCCGTTTTGGGCGAGAGCTTCGGTTTGGCTGATTGGTGCTGGTTTTGGTGCGGGGATTTTGGCCGCCATCACGGGCTTTTTAGATTTTTTCAAAGTTAAAAGAGTGCGCGATCGCAGTGCCGGTTGGTTGCACATGGGCGGCAACGTGGCGGTTATGGTACTTACCCTGATTAACCTGGTGTTGCGACAAGGCAATCCGGCTGAGCCGATCGTATATACAGGTTTAGCAATCTCGATCGTCGTTGCAACCTTGCTCGGCGTTACAGGCTGGTTCGGCGGCGAACTAAGTTTTCGCCACAAAATCGGCGTCATTGGCCCTAGCAGTCATAATTCCTAGGTTTCTGACCATTTATAGTAGGGACTTGAGTCCCCCTTCAGTGGATAATTTAGAGCTAAAGTCCTGACTACAAACCTATCGATAGTCGTTTGTAGTCAGGACTTCTTTTGTCAGTCAACAGTCAACAATCAACCATTAATCTCATTAACTTCCCAAGAATTGACTTGGCCAGCCCCAGCTAAGGAAAAATAGCGCCTAGTAGAATCCGGCAAAATAGCTCCCGCCAACAAAGCATTATCTAAATTAGCTCCTATTAACGTCGCCTCGCTCAAATCTGCTGATATCAAATCTGCTTGACACAGCTTTGCCCAATTCAGATTTGCCCCTCTCAAACAACTTCCCCTCAACTTAGCCCCGGTTAAGTTTGCACCCGCCAACTTCACCCCACGCAACTGAGCCGCGCTGAAATTCGTCCCCGCCAAATTCGAGCCTTCCAAATTAGCTCCCATTAGTTTAGCTTCGCTCACGTTAACGCCGCTTAAATCTGCACCGCAGAGATTCACCCCTGTCAACTGCGCTCGCCGCAGACTGACTCCGGTTAATTGAGCTCCAAAAAGTTTTGCACTGTTGAGCCTTGCACCGTAAAGGTTGGCCCACTTAAAATTAGCTCCCGTCAGATTCGCGCCCAGCAAGTTAACTAATTGCAAGTCGGCGCTGCACAAATTGGCATTCCACAACACAGCACCCCGCAGGTTTGCGCCAGTTAAAGTTGCGCCGCTTAACTTTACTCTGGGCAATTTGGCTTTTACCAAAAAAGCTCCACTCAAATTAGCTTTTGTCAAATCTGCACCTGAGAGTTGGGTTTCACCCATTTTGGCAAAAGTTAAATTTGCTCTGTGCAGCAGTGCACCTTTGAGTGTTGCTTTGGTGAGAAACGCCCTGCTGAGGTTCGCCCCGGAAAGATTAGCTCGGGAAAGGTTGACTCCGATTAAGATGGCTCCGCTGAGGTTTTTCCCGCTGAGGTCGGCTCCAGTAAAATCTCTTTGTCCTTTTTCGTAATTGTTGAGCAGTTCACTAACTTCCATAGGGCATCATACCTTCTATGATTGGGGGGTTTCGATCCAGAAATCTTTACTGTTAAGGTTGTTTCAGAAAGGAAACTGTTTGAGAAAGGAAACTGTTTTAGCGTTTGCCTCAAACGGTATAAATTTCATTAACATCACTTTCTGTTGAAAGGCAATCTCTTAATAAAGATTTTATATCTTCCACGCGGTAGCGATCCCGCTTTCGGTATTTTTGCATTAAAAGTTAATGTTTCTTGACATAGATAGTCATTCCTTAACGCTCGACCGTAATTCGCAACTTCAGGCGCAGCGTGCCCTTGAATCCTGCAGGAGGTTGCCAGGAACTCAAGGCCCTATTGAGAGTCTCTACGGCGTCTGTTGCTTGCAGCGTCGAGGTTTGAGTATCTATTGCCACTCGGGCAACGCGGCCGTCTTGTACCGATAACTCCCACACCGTTTCACCGCTAACCCGCGCCGGGAGATTGACAGATTGCAGGTATTGAGTCAAAGCCGCGATCGCCCCGGCATCCAACCCTTCGGCGCTAACTACTTGGAGGCGAGAAGCCTTTGGCTGCGATGGTTGCAACTCACCGTAACCTCGCTGCGGCCGCATAGCAGGAGCTGGACTCACCGGTGCCGAGTTGCGAGTCGAGGTAACGCTGCGAGTGCCGCCCCTAGTTGGCTCTGCCCCTCCCGACTCGAAAATACCCTCATAGCTGACACCCTGCGGCAATTCCACAGGCACTTGCACGCGGTGGCGAGATCCATCTGGCTCGACTCGCACTTCTTCGCTCACCGCCACAAAAGCCGTGTATTCTGACAGCAAGCGATAAGTCAGAGCAGTATTAGTCACAGCTTCCACCAGAGATTGAGTCTCCCCACCAAACATTTGATTCATTAAATCTTTAATGCGCGATCGCCCCCAAAGTTGAGCTACCGCCGGATTGCCAAAATCCGTAGCGGTTGCTGCGACTGAAGTTGACTCCCGCTGCCGCCCGCCGGATCGAGCAAAATTAACAGGTAAAACTTGCTCGTAAGCTTTGCCGCCCGCAAGAGTGCCGCGGATGCGAAGTTGTCCGTTAGCTCGATCGGTCTTTTTGCCAAACAAAACCAGCGGCCCACTCGCAAACAAGTCTGGGGGTGCGATCGGATAAATCTCCGGTTTTTCCCCCAATCCTTCCCAACTAATTTGAATATTAGTCAATACCGGACAATTAATTTCTCGAAAAAACTTTTCTGCTGCTTCTGCTGACGGTTCATCTTGACGAATTACTTGAGATGTGCCTCTTCCCACTTCCGCCAAACGGTTGAGCAAAAACCGGTTCACCGAACCGCCGACACCAAAACTATAAAGTCGATTTCCCGGTTTCAGACTCCCCTGAACCCGCGCTAGCACTTCATTTTCATTACCAATGTAACCGTCAGTAATTAGTACAATACTCCGCAGCCTGCCCGTTGCCGCCGGAAAATTCATCACTGCTTGAATGCCGTTAAGCAGTTCAGTGCCACCGTTTGCCTGCAAGTTTTGGATGTAATTAATGGCGCTTTGTCGGTTGGCAGCCGTATTTGCTAAAGGATTTGTTGAAAGCGCTTTTGCAGTATTTGCAAAATCAATAATAGTAAAAGTATCGTTGGGATTCAGTCCTTGAATGAAGCGGCGCATCAACTCCTTAGATTTTGCTAGCGGTTCGCCCTGCTGAGAACCGGAAGTATCCATGAGAAACACGACATCTTTAGGTACAATTTCATTTGTTTTGTAGTTTAATGCCGGAATTAAATAAGTAGCAAAATGACCGCCCCGCTTGTCGGATTGAGTCAAAATAGTTGCCCGAGTATTTTCGCCCGCGACTCGATAGCGCAGAATTAAATCTTTATTGGGAATGGTGTCAGAATTGGCTAATTGGACTTGTACAATATTGCCGCTGCGATCAGTTGTAATTTGATGGGAAGTAGAGCGGACATCCCCGATCGCCACTCCGGCATCTATTTCTACCGAAACAGCAATATTGTGACCCGATCGCGTTCTTGGAGGCAAAACAGGCGGGTTAATGCGATCGGCACCTGTTGAATTTCCCGAAATATAGCGGGGCCCAACCACCATTGGAAACACAAATTCGTAATCGCCGCCGGCAAATTTGAGACTTTCCGTGTAGCGAATCGTAACTTCAATTTTTTCTCCCGGTTTGATATTAGCGAGAGACTGAGTAAAAATATTGTCGCGTTCTTGTTCCAACAAACCCGCACTCCGGCCTTGCTTTCTGGCTTGTTCGTAAATTTCCAAAGCTTCCTCGCGGCGTTTGATATCAGCTTTAATAGTTCGTGAGCCTATTTTAATTTCCATATCGTCCACCGCCGCTTCGTCGGGCAAAGGAAATACATAAACAGCTTCTATAGATTCGGGAAAAGGATTTTCAAACTTCTGAACAACTTCGACGCGGGAGATATTGCCAGCTATTTTAGCTTTAACTTCAGTCTGCTTGAGAGGAAAGACTTGTTCTGGGGTCGTATTGGGAGTTTTGACGAACAAACCGCCGACTGGACAGCGAGTTTCGGGCGATCGTCCGCCATTGCAATTAACATCGTTACTAGCGAGGATTTTCGGCGGCAGAGACGAATAATTTTCCCCAGGAGTTTTTGCTCGCGCTGCATTGGGAGCGAGCCACGCGCTACACTCGTTAGCGAAGCCCTCGAAGAGGATTGCAGCGAGCAATGCCATACCAGTACAAAGCAACCGTTGAGGGGATAGAACGCAGACAAACTTCATAGCTGTTTTTTTAGCAGACTTGAGATGCTTTGTATACCATGACTTTACGATTGCCGAAACGTTCCTGAGTTAGCTTTTTGGGAAAAATGACTGAGCGCGTAGGGCTGATTTTAGATTTTAGATTTTAGATTTTAGATTTTAGATTGACTCGCCCAGGGGGGGACTGGGCGCTGGAACTTTTGTCGAAGCCATGATTGCTCAGGGCGACTGCTGTCGGCTGCTCGATCCGTATTTGGGTGAGGTCGGTTGGAGCGATCGTCGGCGAACCCAACCTAGAAAATTGTATGATAGTTAAATAATTAAATAACTCTAATCTCAACCTCTCAACCTCTAATAAATTGAAAAAGCCATGAATTTTATTAACCCCAAAACCGACTTTGCTTTTAAAAAAATATTCGGTTCTGCTGACAGCAAAGACATTTTGATTAGTTTCTTGAATGCCCTGCTCTACGAAGCGCAGCCAGTCATCGAAGATTTAGAAATTATTGACCCTTATTTAGCTCCCAAAATCAAAGGAGTCAAAGATACTTACTTGGATGTCAAAGCTAAAATTAGTGGCAGCAAAACTGTGATTATTGAAATGCAGGTGTTGAATGTAGAATCCTTTGAAAAGCGGATTTTATACAATGCTACCAAAGCATACTCAGTGCAATTGAAAAGCGGAGAAAACTACAACGTATTAAATCCCGTGATTGCCTTGACGATTACAGATTTCCAAATGTTTGAGCATCTGGAAACAGTAATTTCGCGGTTTTGTATCAAAGAAAAAAACAACTTGGTCGATTATTTGGCGGATGAATTAGAATTTGTATTTGTTGAGTTGCCCAAATTTGACAAAACTTTAGCAGAATTAGAGACTCTGACTGATAAGTGGATATATTTCATGAAAACTGCTCGGACTTTAAGGTCTGTGCCGGAAGAGTTGGGAAATGTACCCGAACTCCGCAAAGCTTTTACAATTGCCAATGAAGCAAATCTCGATCCGGATGAATTGGAGGATTTAGAAAGGCGAGAAATTTTTATTCAAGACCAGCGCGGTGCAATTACCAAAGCAACCAGAATCGGGATAGAACAAGGAATCAGACAAGGCATCGAACAAGGCATCGAACAAGGCATCGAACAAGGCATCGAACAAGGCATCAAACAAGGAAATGTGACATTAATTGTTCGTCAGTTGGATCGCAGTGTCGGCGGGCTATCGCCGGAGATCAAAACCAGCATCGCTCAGTTATCCGCTCAGCAATTAGAGAATCTAGGAGAGGCACTATTAGACTTTGCCAGTATGTCAGATTTGACAACTTGGTTGCAAGCACATAACAATCGTCAATAATTTGGTCAAATGGGTGTAGGGGCAATCCCCCGTAGTTGCCCTTATGGATTACCTATGTCACATTTGAGTCTGACCTGACATTGAAACATCTAAAGTCGAAAATCCTATGAGCAAATTTGTGTTTGTGACCGGCGGCGTGGTTTCCAGCATCGGCAAGGGAATTGTCGGTGCTTCCTTGGGCCGGCTATTGAAGTCGCGGGACTATTCTGTCTCGATTTTGAAGCTAGACCCCTATATTAACGTTGACCCCGGCACTCTGAGCCCGTTTCAGCACGGAGAAGTCTTCGTCACGCAAGACGGTGCGGAAACTGACCTGGATTTGGGGCACTACGAGCGTTTTACCGATACTTCCATGTCTCGCCTCAATAGCGTCACCACGGGTTCCATTTATCAAGCGGTGATCAACAAAGAACGCCGCGGCGAGTATCAGGGGAGTACGGTGCAGGTGATTCCGCACATCACTAACGAGATTAAAGAGCGAATTCACAGGGTAGCAAAAAATACTAATCCCGATGTCGTGATTACGGAAATCGGCGGAACGGTGGGAGATATTGAATCTTTGCCGTTTTTGGAGGCAATTCGCCAGTTTCGCAAGGATGTCGGGCGGCAAAATGTTGTGTATATGCACGTGACGCTGATACCTTGGATTCCTTCGGCTGGGGAGATGAAAACTAAACCGACTCAGCATTCGGTGAAGGAATTGCGGTCGATCGGCATTCAACCAGATATTTTAGTCTGTAGGTGCGATCGCCCCCTGTCTTTGGGCATGAAACAGAAATTGTCGGAATTCTGCAACGTCCCGGAAGAATGCGTCATCACGTCTCAAGATGCTAAAAGTATCTACGAAGTACCCCTGATGATGGAACAGGAAGGTTTGGCGCAACAAACGCTCAATTTGCTGCAAATGGAACATCGCCAGCCAGATTTGCATCAGTGGCAAACTTTAGTCAACAGGCTTTACAGTCCCAATCACAAAATTGATATTGCTTTAGTTGGCAAATACGTGCGGTTGAACGATGCTTATCTTTCGGTAGTCGAAGCTTTGCGGCACGCGGCAATTGCGATCGGCTGCGACCTGAATTTGCACTGGATTAACTCAGAAGATTTAGAATCGGGAAACCTCGATAATTATCTCAAAGGTATCAACGGCATTCTTGTACCGGGAGGTTTTGGGGTTCGGGGAGTTGACGGCAAAATAGCGGCGATCGAATATGCTAAACACAACAAAATTCCATTTTTGGGATTGTGTTTGGGGATGCAGTGTGCTGTGATTGAATGGGCGCGCCACACCGCTCAACTAAAGGATGCCAACAGCGCTGAATTTGACCCAGATACATCAAATCCGGTAATTAATTTATTGCCAGAACAGCAAGATGTAGTCGATTTGGGCGGTACAATGCGACTGGGTTTGTATCCGTGTCGCGTCAACCCAGACACGCTAGCTTTCAAACTTTATCAGAAAGAAGTGATTTACGAGCGGCACCGCCATCGGTACGAATTTAACAACGCCTACCGCAATCTTTTCTTAGAATCAGGTTATGCAGTCTCCGGTACATCTCCAGACGGCCGATTGGTAGAAATGATCGAATTGCCCAACCATCCCTTTTTCATAGCCAGTCAATTTCACCCCGAATTCCAATCTCGACCTAGCACCCCCCATCCATTGTTTCAAGGGTTTATCCAGGCCGCTAGCATCCAGGGAAAGCAGGATGTTTTAGAAGATGAGGGTCGCGACTTGGTGGCTGGGAAAGTTGCAGCAAACTGATCTCATCTCATGTGCGATCGATTAGTTCTGATATATTAGAGGTCTGTAGGGGCGGTTCAGAGTAGACAATATTCAAATCGCCCCGACAATGGACATTACAAAACCCACCCAACAGACCAATAGGATTTGATAGGGGTCGCACTTACCGGACTAGATATCGGGCAGCATTCTCAACGAGTGAAAAACCTCCCCCCAAACCCCTATGCTAGGGCTAGGGGGCTAGTAGCACAAGGGAGAAGGCAGAAGGCAGAAGGCAGAAGGCAGAAGGCAGAAGGCAGAAATTTGATATTTTTACTTAACTTTTTAGGGATTTCAAAGGTGATACCAGTTTCCCCAAAAAATGCAAATTTAGGCAACTTCCCAACCCAGATAGTCATCAGTCATGCCCAATCTAAAATCTACAATCTAAAATCTAAAATGGTAGGAATTGTCAAACTATCCTAAAATACCAGGAAACACAGGTTTGAGGAGGCTTTGTGGCTTATTGGAGCAAAATTACTTATGAGAAAAGTACATACATAATTGACCTTGACACTATTAGTGCTTTTTCTAGCGAACTGGATAACAAGCGTCTCACCTTTTGGCTGCCTAATAGCAGTCAGCCGATTATCCTCAATCCCCAAGGCAATTATGAGGCTTACAAGCAAGTTCTCGATTACCTCAAAAAAACCATCGATCGCAATTCTAGAGGTTCGTGGATTAAAATTCATTATGACCGCAAAGAATTTGCGATCGATATGAGTCGAATTAGCTCTTTTGCTTGCGAACAGAACGGTCGGCTAAGCTTTTGCCTGCCTGACAGCGCAACTAATATTATTATCCTCCGCCAAAGCAACCCGGAAACTTATCAAGAAATTCAGGAATACATTAAAAATACGACTGGACAATCTCTGCCATGAAGAAGTCATCAGTCATCAGTCATTAGTTAGAAGCATGAACAATGAAGGGAGACTCTGTGTAGTAACTCGTCACATTCATTTTCTTTTTTTTGAGGTAAAGCGCTGAGGTTGTACCCTAATTTTAGATATGAAAAAAGCACAGTAAAATGCGTTGCTTTTTTAAATTTTCACTATTGAACAAGCTGCCAAGCTAATTTTGCCGCCCCTACCATGCCTGCTTGATTGCCCAATTCAGCCACCAATAACTGTAAATCTTCGCGAGAACTCGGCAGTACACGTTGCTGAATTTCGGATTGAACCTGCGGTAAGAAAAATTCTGCACCTGCACTAATTCCGCCGCCGACAATAATAGCTTCCGGCGTTAAAATATAAATTATACTTGCCAAACCGATACCCAGATAGCGCCCGTAATTTTGCCAATATTCTAAAGCTTTGGCATCTCCAGACCTAGCTAAATTGGCTAATTCTATAGGTTCTAAACCAGTTTCCCGGCGAATTGCTTGCACCGAAACGTACTGTTCTAAAGAACCGCGATTGCCGCTGTTGCACTCCGGGCCGTCGGGATTTATGGCAATCAATCCTAGTTCTCCGGCCGCGCCTAGATGGCCTGCAAATAGTTTGCCGTCTAGGATAACTGCACCGCCGACACCTGTACCTAAAGTTAGTAAGATTAGGTTTTTAAAGTGCCTTCCTGCACCCAACCAAGCTTCTCCCAATCCGGCACAGTTGGCATCATTTGCTAATATTGTGGGCAGCCCGGTTTTAGCTTCCAACCAGTCAGCTAGGGGCACGTTATGCCAGTTTTTGAGGTTAATTGCTACTCTGGCTATGCGGCCGGCGGCGTCTGCGGGGCCTGGAGTGCCGATGCCGATCGCACTTACAGCATTTTCGACCGGATTCAGTTGTAAAATAGCATCGGTCATCGCAGCTAAAACGGCTTCTGGCGTTGCCGGTTGAGGGGTTGGAACAGTTAAGGATTGATGACAAATGCCATCTTCGCTAAATCTGCCGAGTTTAATTGCGGTTCCGCCTAAGTCAATGCCGATTACTTGTGTCATTCGATTTGGGTTTGGGATGCAAGGATTTGGGATTAATCCTCATAGGATAAACATATTTTATGGTGCGGATTCTGCACCTTACCAAGTAAGTTTGTAGTGAGGATTTAAATCCTCCAACTCCTATTTTAGTGTATAATAATTACCGACGGAAACTGCGCTTCATTCTTAATAGTATCATACCGATCGCACTACCTAGCAAAAATTATGGATACAAGCGAGTTCGCCTATTGAATTTCGCCTAACTTACGTTGCGCTACGTCTCGGTTGTGCAAAGCATCGTGATAGTCTGGTTGGAGAGCAATTGCCTGGTTATAAGATGCGATCGCCTCTTCAAATCTTCCTAAATTATACTGCTCGTTCCCTCGATCGCACCACGCCTCAGCATCTACATTAACTTCCGATTCTGCCTCCGCATCCTCAG
>Ga0164305_10000961_pt1 | contig 11583 bp, 15 predicted proteins | sample Whisoiple_237_MG_FD_110215 | JGI IMG/M metagenome (GOLD analysis project Ga0164305, IMG submission 110215) | Soil microbial communities amended with pyrogenic organic matter from upstate New York, USA - Whitman soil sample_237_MG | ecosystem: Environmental > Terrestrial > Soil > Agricultural... | reverse complement strand
TTGGCGTCGTCCTGGCCGACGATGAAGCGGTCGAGTTCGGAGACGATTTCGCGGGGAGATAGATCGGTCATGGGAAGCAGATAGGGCGGCCTAACCCCCGGCGGGAGGGGGCGGAGGCGATGGTGGGGGTGGCGGCCCCGGAATCAGCTGGGCCATGATCAGTTTCCAGCCCTCGGGCCGTTTCTGCCACAGCCGCATATAGTGGCCGGTGCGGGACTGGCCGTCGCGGGTCCAGGCCGCCGTTCCGTAGGTCCAGGCCATGTCCCCCGCCTCCGACGCGCCCCCGCCTTCGGTCGGGCCGAACTCGAAGCGCGCGGGCCAGCCGTCGAGGGCCGCGGCGAAGGCTTCGGGGCTTTCGGCCGGGGGCAGGGGGGCGACATACAGCCGACCGTCCGGCGCGAGAACCGACAGATGGGCCGCCTTCTGGTCCACGGCGGCGGCCATGGCCAGACCGGCCTCGGCTTCCCTGACCTCGGCCATGGCGACGTCCGCCGAGGCCGAGCTGACGGTCGCGACCGGCAGGAGGCGAGGCTGGGCGTCCGCCCCGGGTTGTCCCGCCGGACTGGCGTTGGAGCCGCCGTCATAGACCCAGCGCCACTGACCGTCGGCCTGCCGCTTCCAGACCGTGAAATAGTGGCCGTAGCCTACCCCGTCCCGCGCGGCGGGGCCGGTGGTGAAGCCCATCTCGCCCGACCGGGCCACGCCGGCGAAGGTCGGATGCCATTCGATCAACGGCTCGCCCGGCTGGCGGGTCAGGGGCGCGCCCTCGAACACCTTCTCCAGCGTCTGCGCCTGACCGCCGTTGATCAGTATGGCGTCCGCCCGGCCCCATTTCCGGAAGCTTCCGGCGAAGCCCATGGCGGGAAAATCCGCCGCGAAGGCCCGCTCGGCCGCCACGATCGGCGCCGCATCGGGCGTCTGGGCGAGAGCGGGGCAGGCGGCCAGCAGGGCCGCGGCGAAGACGAGAGCGCGCATGGGACATCCTCCGCCCGCCATGGAGCGTCAGAAGCCGCCGTCTGTCCCGTTAAATCGCGGACAGATCAGTCCAGCGTCTCAACCGTCAGATTGCCGTTGGTGTAGACGCAGATGTCCGCCGCGATCGCCATGGCCCGGCGAGCGATGGCCTCGGCGTCCAGATCCGCATGGTCCATCAGGGCCCGGGCGGCGGCGAGGGCGTAGTTGCCGCCCGATCCGACCGCGGCCACGCCGTGCTCGGGCTCCAGCACGTCGCCCACGCCGGTGACGGTGAAGATCGAGGCCTTGTCCGCCACCAGCAGCATGGCCTCCAGCCGGCGCAGATACCGGTCGGTGCGCCAGTCCTTGGCGAGGTCGACGCAGGCGCGGGCCAGCTGGTCGGGATACTGCTCCAGCTTGGCTTCCAGCCGCTCGATCAGGGTGAAGGCGTCGGCCGTGGCGCCGGCGAAGCCCGCCAGCACCTTGCCCCCGGCGAGGACCCGCACCTTGCGCGCCGCGCCCTTGACGATCGTGGGGCCCATGGAGACCTGGCCGTCGCCGGCGATCACGGTCCGGCCGTCCTTGCGCACCGCCAGAATCGTGGTGCCGTGCCAGTCGGGAAATCGGGATGTGTCGTTAGCCATCTGTTTCAGATGGAGACCGAAATGCGGCGCGGCAAGCGGGAAAGCGGGGAATTACAACGGCCACACCTGGCCACATTATTACCAATGTAACCCGTTACATCGACAAACTATTCCCCACTTTATGACACATAAGGGAGACGGCGTGCTTCATCGCGTCATCTATGCCAGCGAAGCTGTCGGCGTCACCGGCGTCTCCACGCTGTCGATCGCCCAGATCCTGGGCCATGCCGAAAGCAACAACCGGCGCGACCACATCACCAGCTGCGTGATGTTCCATCAGGGGCATATCCTTCAGGCCATCGAGGGCGCGCGGTCCGATATCGACCGCCTGATGCGCCGCCTGCTGGCCGATCCGCGGCATTCCGGCCTGCGCATCCTTCTCGACACGCCGATCGCCGAGCGGACGCTGACCGAGCCCATGGGCCTGTGCGCCGAGCCCGAGGCGCTCCTGCGCCAGTTCGACCTGACCTGCCTGTCCCTGATGACGGCGCGCGAGGCCGAAGCCATGCTGGCCTTCCGCAAGGCGGCGTGACGGCCTAACGGAGAGCGGTGAGCTTTTCCGACGACGAAATCGAACGCTACGCCCGCCATCTGGTCCTGTCCGAGGTGGGCGGTCCCGGCCAGCAGCGGCTGAAGGCGGCCCGCGTCGCCATCGTCGGCATGGGCGGCGTCGGCGGCCCGGCGGCCCTCTATCTGGCCGCGGCCGGCGTCGGGACCCTGGGGCTGATCGACGACGACGCCGTCGGCCTGTCCAATCTCCAGCGTCAGATCTCCTTCGCAACAGCGGACGTCGGCCGCCCCAAGGTCGAGGCCGGCGCCGAGGCCCTGACCGCCCTCAACCCCCACGTCCAGGTCGAACCGGTCGCCGAACGGCTGACCGACGCCAACGCCGCGCGACTGATCGAAGGCTGCGACGTCGTCCTCGACGGGACCGACGACTTCGCCGCCCGCTTCGCCGTCAACGCCGCCTGCGTCGCGGCGCGGATTCCGCTGGTGTCAGGAGCGCTCGGCCGCTGGAACGGTCAGGTGGGGGTGTTCACGGGCCGCCCCTGCTACCGCTGCCTGACGCCCGAAACACCGCCGGACGCCGAGACCTGCGCCCGCGTCGGCGTGATCGGAGCCCTCGCCGGCGTGGTCGGCTCCATGGCCGCGCTCGAGACGATCAAGCTGATCACCGGCGCGGGCGATCCGCTGACCGGCCGTCTGCTGATCTACGACGGTCTGGCGGGCGCCTCGCGCGTGGTCCGGATCGCCGCCGACCCCGCCTGCCCGGTCTGCGGCTGAACCCTAGAGCATCGCCGGGATCACCCTGTCCGGCGGCCGGTGACCATTCGCAAATGTCTGGATGTTGGCGATGACCCGGTCGCCCATGTCCTGACGCGCCTCCAGCGTCGCCGAGCCCAGATGGGGCAGCAGCACGACGTTTGCGTGGCCCAGCAGACCGGGATGGATGGCCGGCTCGTTCTCGAACACGTCCAGTCCCACCCCGGCGATCGCCCGGCGCGCCACCACATCCGCCAGCGCCGCCTCGTCGATCAGCTCGCCGCGGGCGGTGTTGATCAGGATGGCGTGCGGCTGCAGCCGGGCCAGCCGTTCGGCCGACAGCAGATGGTGGGTCTCCTTCGTCGCCGGGCAGTTCAGCGAGATCAGATCCATCCGCGCCAGCATCTGGTCCAGATCGTCCCAGTAGGTCGCGCCGAGCTCCTCGGCGATCATGGCCGGGACGGGTTTGCGGTTGTGATAGTGGACCTGCATCCCGAAGGCCTTCGCGCGCCGCGCCAGCGCCTGGCCGATGCGGCCCATGCCGACGATCCCCAGCCGCTTGCCCCACAGCTTGCGCCCGCACATCCAGGTGGGAGTCCAGCCCTCGAAGCCGCCGGCGGCCACGACCTGCGCGCCCTCGACGATCCGGCGGCTGACCGCGAGGATCAGGGCCATGGCCAGGTCGGCGGTGTCCTCGGTCAGGACGCCGGGGGTGTTGGTGACGATGATGCCGCGGGCAACGGCCGCGTCGATGTCGATATGGTCCACGCCGGCGCCGAAATTGGCGATCATCTTCAGCTGGTCGCCGGCCTTCGAAATGAGGTCGGCGTCGATGACGTCGGTGATGGTCGGGACCAGCACGTCGGCGCTGCGCACCGCCGCCTCCAGCGCCGCCCGGTCCATGGGTTTGTCGGTCAGATTCAGCGCGGCGTCGAACAACTCCCGCGCCCGCGTTTCAACCGCGTCCGGCAGGCGTCTGGTTAATACGACCTTAAGCCGGGGGGAGGACATTCGAGGCCTTCGATTCACGGATGCTGACGGTGTCTAGCAAAGCTCGCTCCCGCCTCCAAAGGCTGGCTGTCATCGCGGCGGTTCTCGGCGCCGGCGTCATCGCCGGGGCGGGCCAGACCATGCCCGACGGACGGCGCACCCCCAGCGGCCAGCCGGTGCCGCGCTGGCTGTCGCTCAAGTCGTCCGAGGTCCGGGCCCGCTACGGCCCCGGGCTGGATTACCGCATCCTGTGGGAATACCGCGCCTCGGGCCTGCCGGTTCAGGTGGTCGCCGAGACGACCGAATGGCGCAAGATCTGCGATCCCGAGGGCGCGGTCGCCTGGGTCCACCGCAGCGTGGTCTCCAGCCGCCGCAGCGTGCTGAACGCCTCGGACGCGGAAATCCCGATCCGCGCGGGCCGTTCCGACACGTCGCCGGTGCGGGCCCGGCTGAGCCCCCACGCCCTCGCCTCGATGGACAAGTGCGAGGAGGGCTGGTGCGAGGTGCGCATCCATCGCCTGCGCGGCTGGGTGCGCCAGACGGCTGTGTTCGGGGCGCAGGATCGGGCCCTGTGCAGCGCCTCACGCCCTGCGGGACGCGGCCGCTAGAAGCGCTGCAGTCGCGGAACCGTGTTTCGACAAAGTCCACTCGCGAACATAGCCTTTTTCCTGCGGTCGGCCTCCGTCGGCCGCGCAGGAGGGGCATCCTGTGCGCACCTATCAGTTCCTGTTCTTCGATCGTCAGGGCCGATCCCCCGCGCTCGATTTCGTGGACTGCGACGATGACACCGACGCGGTCCGCAACGCGGACCGTCAACTGGGCCTGCACCGCACGTGCACGGGGGTCGAGGTGTTCGATGGGGACCGCATGGTTCTGCGTCTTGATCGGTCGGACGCCACATTTATTTCACATGGGAGTCGGTAGTCCCCCACGTGCTATGAGAGAGCCGGGCCAGCGCCACGATCTGTAAAAGTCGAATTCCGACGGACGGATCATTCCGGCTTCCCCTAAGCGGCGAAGATGCCTCCGGCCACGCTTCGCAACCATTTGATTGCGCAATTGACTCCCGAAGATCGCGACGCGGTTCTGGCGAATGCCTCAACCTATGAGTTTCCGTTGGGTCACGTCTTCTGCGAGGCCGGCGATCTGGTCACCCATCTGTATTTCATCGACACCGGCATCGTCTCGGCGGTCGCGGTGATGGAGGACGGACGCACGGTCGAGGCCTATATGGTCGGGCCCGAAGGCGTCACCAGCCCGGCCGCCGCCGCCGCCACGGCCCACACCTATTCGCGCCTCGCCGCCCAGGCGGCCGGCAGCGCCCGCCGGGTCGAAGCGCCGCGTCTGCGGGTCCTGATGAATGAACGCCCCGGCCTGCGCGCCGTGCTGGCGGCGTACGGCGTCGCGGTCCAGAACGAGCTGGAACAGTCCGCCGCCTGCAACGCCCTGCACCGCGCCGACCAGCGCTTCGCCAAATGGCTGCTGCGCTGCCATGACCGGGTCGAGGGGGACACCCTGAACCTGACGCAGGAATATCTGGCCTCGATGCTGGGGTCCCAGCGCACGACGGTGAACGAGGCGGCCCAGACCCTGCAGAAGGCCGGGGCCATCACCTATTCGCGCGGCAAGGTCACGATCACCGACCGGACCGCGCTGGAGCGGGTGGCCTGCGAATGCTATCGCGCCGGCCCCACGCCGCTGCCGGACCAGCTGGTCTAGCCGTCCTCTAAATCATTGAGCCTCCGGTTCGCGTCGTGTAACTCCACGGCAACACCCGCCGGAGAGCCGCGTTGAGCCAGATCCAATATCCGTCGTCGTTCGACTACGAGGCCCTGCTGGCGGCGGGCCGCGGCGATCTGTTCGGTCCCGGCAACGCCAAGCTGCCGGCCCCGCCGATGCTGATGTTCGACCGGATCACGCAGATCAACGGCGACGGCGGCGCCCACGGCAAGGGCTATGTCGAGGCCGAGCTGGATATCCATCCCGACCTCTGGTTCTTCCAGTGCCACTTCATCGGCGATCCGGTCATGCCCGGCTGTCTGGGTCTGGACGCCATGTGGCAGCTGGTCGGCTTCTACCTCGGCTGGATCGGCGGACCCGGCAAGGGCCGCGCCCTCGGCGTCGGCGAGGTGAAATTCACCGGTCAGGTCACCCCCGACGTCAAGAAGGTGGTGTATAAGATCGACCTCAAGCGGGTGATCAACCGCCGCTTGGTCATGGGCATCGCCGACGGCGTGCTCGAGGCCGACGGAGAGGTCATCTACACCTGCCAGGATATGCGCGTCGGCCTCTTCGGCGGCGGCGAGCCGGTCGGCGGCTGATCCACTTTCGCTGAAAGACCGCGGCCAACGCGGCGACTGAAGACTGACAAAGGAAACAAACATGCGGCGTGTTGTCGTCACCGGCCTGGGTATCGTCTCCTCCATCGGCACGGGCCAGGATGAGGTCACCGCGTCCCTGCGGGATGCGAAATCGGGCGTGGTCGCTGCGCCGGACCATATCCAGCACGGCTTCCGCTCGCAGGTCTGGGCTCCGCCGTCGCTGGGCGTTACGGCCGAGGACTGGGCCCCGCTGGTCGATCGCCGCGCCGCCCGCTTCCTCGCCAATGGCACCGCCTGGGGCCACATCGCCTTCGAGGAGGCGCTGAAGGACAGCGGCATGACCGCGGACGAGATCAAGTCCGACCGCATCGGCGTCATCGTCGGCGAGGGCGGCCCCTCGACCCAGATCATCCTCCAGGCCGCCGCCACCACGATCGAAAAGGGCTCGCCCAAGCGCATCGGGCCGTTCGCCGTGCCCAAGGCCATGGCCTCTGGCCCCTCGGCCGTTCTGGCCACCTGGTTCGAGCTGCGCGGGATCAACTATTCGATCAGCTCGGCCTGCGCGACCAGCGCCCACTGCATCGGCGCGGCCGCCGAACAGATCGCCTGGGGCAAGCAGGACGTGGTGTTCGCCGGCGGCGTCGAGGACATCGACTGGTCCATGTCCAGCATGTTCGACGCCATGGGCGCCATGTCGTCCAACTTCAACGAAACCCCCTCCGTCGCCTCGCGCGCCTATGACGTCGCCCGCGACGGCTTCGTCATCGCCGGCGGCGCCGGCATCGTGGTGCTGGAAGAATACGAGCGGGCCGTGGCGCGCGGCGCGACCATCTACGCCGAGGTCACCGGCTACGGCGCCAACTCCGACGGCTACGACATGGTCGCCCCCTCGGGCGAGGGCGCCGAGCGCTGCATGAAGATCGCCCTCGAAATGGCCGGCAATCCGAAGATCGACTATCTGAACCCGCACGGCACCTCGACGCCGGTCGGCGACAGCAAGGAGATGGGCGCGGTGCGCAACGTCTTCGGCGACGACCTGCCGATGATCAGCTCCACCAAGTCGCTGACGGGCCACTCGCTGGGCGCCGCGGGCGCGCAGGAGGCGATCTACTGCCTGCTGATGATGAAGAACGGCTTCGCCGCCGAGAGCGCCCACATCGAAAACCTCGACCCCGAGTTCGAGGGCATGCCGATCCTGCGCAAGCGCCACGACGGCGAGCTGAAACACGTCATGTCTAACAGCTTCGGCTTCGGCGGCACCAACGGCACGCTGATCCTCAGCAAGGTCTGAGCGGCGACGCTACCAGCCGCTCTCGGCGCCGGCGCCGGTGATGCAGCCGGCCGCCGCCGCACGGGTCTCCATCCGCTTCGGAGATGCCGTGTCGAGCCCGGCGTCCAGGTCGACACGGATAGACTGGCGTTCGGGGCTGGTGGGCCGCGCGCCCGTTCCCACGCAGATCCAGCTTGCATGATCCGCCTCGCCGCCGGCGAGGACGATGACCGTCGCGCCGGTCGCCCCTTGTTCGGCCAACTGGCGGCTGGCACAGGTGCGGGGGTCCTGGGCCGAGATGGTGCAGTGCTCGAACTCGGCCACGTCCAGCCCGGTGGGCAACAGTGTGAACCAGCCGCCCGTCGGCCCGCCCGCCGACAGGCTCTGCAGCAGGGCGTCATGGTTGGCCCGCGCCCCCGCATCCAGATGGGGGTCCGAGGCCAGCAACACCTTGACCCGCAAGGGCGGCGGACCGGCCTGAGACAAGGCCGTGGACCCTCCGGTCAGGGCCAGAGCCACGCTCAGAACGGCGAGTGATCGGATCATCGGCGAGCTCCCTGACTCTGACCGCCACGCTAGCCGGTCATTTCCACGCGGCCAAGGCGGGCTGACGCGTGGTCTTTCACCGCTGGCCAGTGGCTGCTAACCCTCCGCGTTCAGAACACGGAGACGGACCATGGCGAGCGAGAGCGGCTGGAACATGCCCAAGGGCGAACTCATGAAGGGCAAGAAGGGCCTGGTCATGGGGGTGGCGAACGCCAACTCCATCGCCTGGGGCATCGCCTCCCAGCTGGCGGCCCAGGGCGCCGAACTGGCCTTCACCTATCTGGGCGAGGGTCTCGAGCGCCGCGTGCGCCCGCTGGCCGAGAGCGTCGGCGCGAAACTGCTGATCCAGGCCGACGTCACCGACGACGCCTCCATGGACGCCGCCTTCGCAGAGCTGGAAAAGGCCTTCGGCACCATCGACTTCGTCGTCCACTCGGTGGCCTTCGCCAACAAGGACGAGCTCAAGGGTTCGTTCGTCGACAACACCAGCCGCGACAGCTTCCTGCTGGCCATGAACATCTCGGCCTTCAGCTTCGTCGACGTGGCCAGGCGCGCCTCGCGCCTGATGCCCAACGGCGGCTCGCTGGTGACCATGACCTATCTCGGCTCGGAGCGGGCCATCCCCAACTACAACACCATGGGCGTGGCCAAGGCCGCGCTTGAGGCCGCGACCCGCTACATCGCCCGCGACCTCGGTCCCAAGGGCATCCGCGTCAACGCCATCTCGGCCGGCGCCATGCGCACCCTGTCTCTGGCCGGCATTTCGGGCGGCCGCGGCATGATCAGCCAGGGCCGGGCCATGTCGGCGATGAAGGAGGACACCTCGATGGAGGGCGTCGCCGGCGCCGCCCTGTGGCTGTGCTCGGACCTCGGCTTCTCGACCACGGGCGAGGTCATCCACGTCGACGCCGGCTTCCACATGATGGGCATGGCTGCGGACGAGGAAGCCGCAGGCTAGCCGGGCGGCGTCGCGATCAGCACCCGTTCGAACGGGTAGCGGTCGCGGATCTCCGAGGCGAAGAACCGGCCCTTCGAGAAGGCGGCGCGGAAGGCCGCCTCGACCTCCGGCGGCACGCCTGCGTAGACGTAGACGTCGCCCGAGGTGAAGGTCACCCGCAGGCGGCGCTGCGGTTCGTCATAGCTGAAGCGACGGATGACGCTGGACGGCATGACGGGCAAACGCGGCAGGTCGGCGCGGGCTCCGGTCGGCGGCCTTCGCATGACCGGCGGCATGGGCGCGGACGGCGACGAATGCCGTTTTCCATATGCCGTTCATGCAGTGGGGGCGAATTGCGGTCTTTGCCGGATCGTCAGTCCGGTTCGCGCTCGCCGACCTCGGTCGGTTTGACGGCCAGAAGCCAGCCGTCGGCGATGTGCAACGTGGGCACGGCCTCTTTCGTAAACGGCAGGTACCAGGTCGGGCCGCCCTGCGCCGGGGCGATCTCCAGCATATCGTCGGCGCCGAAATTCTGCACCGCGCGGATCGAACCCAGCACCACGCCCTCGGGGTCGCGGGCCTCCAGCCCGACCAGATCGGCCAGATAGAATTCGTCCTCGTCCGGCTCGGGCAGGCGGTCGCGGTGGATGTAGAGCTTCAGCCCGCGCATCGCGTCCGCCTGTTCCTTGGTGGCGATCTCCTTGGCGCGGCCGACCACGGCGGTCTTCTCGGGCCGGGCCGAGGTCAGGGTCAGGCCGGGCGTGCCGTCGGCGCGCAGCAGGACGCCGTATTTCAGCAGGGCCATCGGCTCGGCCGTCCATGCGGTCACCCGCACCTCGCCCTTGACCCCGAACCCGCCGGCGACCTGGCCGACGAGGATGAGTTTGCTGTTGTCTGTCATGACCCGCCTCCGTGTTCCTTCTCCCGTTGGGAGAAGGTGGCCCGCAGGGCCGGATGAGGGTCGGCTGGGTCCCGAAGGCCAGCCGACCGTCCCTCACCCTTTCGCGCAATGACGACGCCCTCGCGGGCGCCGTGCGCTCAAGCCCTCTCCCATCGGGAGAGGGAGGCCGATCAGGCCTCGGTCTTCTCTTCCTCGGTCGCTTCGGCGGCCTGGGCTTCTTCAGCAGCGGCTTCGGCCGGAGCCTCTTCCGCGGCGGCTTCAGCCGGGGCTTCCTCGGTCACGGCTTCAGCGGCCGGAGCCTCTTCAGCAGCGGCTTCGGGCTCGGGAGCCGGAGCGTTCTTGGCGGCTTCGGCGGCGGCCTTGGCTTCTTCCTTGGCGCGGACGGCGGCTTCAGCGGCTTCCACCTTGGCTGCAGCTTCTGCTTCCGCACGGTCGGCTTCGCGCTGGGCGCGCTCGGCGGCGCGTTCCTGGGCCTTCTTGCCCGGCTGCGCCTTGTTCGGGTTGTTGCCTTGCGTCCACTTGACCTTGCCGGCCAGGGCTTCGTCCTGGCTCAGGAAGCGGGCGACGCGGTCGGTCGGCTGGGCGCCCTTGGCGAGCCATTCCGAGATGCGGTCGGCCTTCAGGGTGACGCGCTTCTGCTCGCCGTCGCGCGGCAGCATCGGGTTGTACGAACCGACGCGCTCGATGAATTTGCCGTCGCGGGGAGCGTGGCTGTCAGCGACGACGATGTAGTAGTAGGGGCGCTTCTTGGCGCCGCCGCGGGCCAGACGAATCTTCAGCATTTTCAGTCTCTTTCTTTGGTCGTTCTATTTCTTGGGAGGGAAGCCCGGCAGACCCGGAAGGCCCCCCGGAAGTTGTCCGCCGCCCAGACCCGCGATGCGGTCCTGAAGGGCTTTCATTTCGTCGGCGCTGGGTTCCGGCATCTTGCCGCCGCCCATCGCCTTCAATCGCGCCATGTCGGGGCCGCCGCCGAGGCCGCCTCCGCCGAGACCGCCCATCATGGCGGCCATCTGTTTCATGCCCTTGCCGCCGCCGCGCGACATGGACTTCACCATGTCGGCCATCTGGCGGTGCTGTTTGAGCAGGCGGTTGATCTCCTGCACCTCGACGCCGGCGCCGGCGGCGACGCGCTTCTTGCGGCTGGCGTTCAGCAGGTCGGGCTTCTTGCGCTCGAGCTTCGTCATCGAGCTGATGATGGCTTCCTGACGCGCGATCATGCGGTCGTCGATGTTGGCGTCGGCCATCTGGGCCTTCATCTTGGCGACGCCGGGCAGCATGCCCATGATGCCCTGAAGACCGCCCATCTTCTTCATCTGCTGCAGCTGGCCGGCCAGATCGTTCAGGTCGAACTGGCCCTTGGCCAGCTTGCGGGCCATGGCCTCAGCCTTGGACTGGTCCAGCTCCTGAGACGCCTTCTCGACCAGGGCGACGATGTCGCCCTGGCCCAGGATGCGGCCGGCGACCCGGCGGGCGTCGAAGACTTCCAGCGCGTCGACCTTCTCGCCCGCGCCGATGTATTTGATCGGCAGGCCGGTGACGGCGCGCATCGACAGCATGGCCCCGCCGCGCCCGTCGCCGTCGGCGCGGGTCAGGACCAGGCCGGTCAGCGGCAGGCGGTCGTGGAAGGCCTTGGCGGTGCGGACGGCGTCCTGACCGGTCAGGCTGTCGGCGACCAGCAGGGTCTCGATCGGCCTGGAGACGGCGGCGACTTCCGCCACCTCGGCCATCAGGGCCTCGTCCAGGGTGATCCGGCCGGC
>Ga0164305_10000960_pt1 | contig 11584 bp, 10 predicted proteins | sample Whisoiple_237_MG_FD_110215 | JGI IMG/M metagenome (GOLD analysis project Ga0164305, IMG submission 110215) | Soil microbial communities amended with pyrogenic organic matter from upstate New York, USA - Whitman soil sample_237_MG | ecosystem: Environmental > Terrestrial > Soil > Agricultural... | reverse complement strand
GGCAGGACCGAATGCGGCTGAACTGCTGGCCTGGTACGATCGCCATCGGCGTAAACTGCCGTGGCGCGCATTGCCGGGCGAGATGCCCGACCCATACCAGGTCTGGCTGTCCGAGATCATGCTGCAGCAGACGACGGTCCGAGCGGTCGGTCCGTATTTCGCGCGTTTCACCACCCGCTGGCCCGACGTGCGCGCTCTGGCGGCAGCGCCGCTCGAAGACGTACTTAGACTGTGGGCCGGCCTCGGCTATTACGCCCGCGCCAGAAATCTGCATGCCTGCGCCAAGGCGGTGGTCGAGCGCCACGGCGGTTGCTTTCCGCAAAGCCAAGCAGGGCTTGCCACGCTCCCGGGCATCGGCCCGTACACGGCGGCGGCGATCGCGGCCATCGCCTTCGACGCACCCGCCGCCGCCATCGACGGCAATGTGGAGCGGGTGGTGGCGCGGCTGTTCGCGCTCGAGGTGTTTCTCCCGGCGGCAAAGCCGGACATCCGGCGGCTCACGGCAGGCTTGGTGCCCGCCAGGCGGGCGGGCGATTTTGCGCAGGCGCTGATGGATCTCGGCGCCACCATCTGCACGCCGAAGAAGCCGGCTTGCGCGCTCTGTCCATGGATGGAGCATTGCGCGGCGCGCGTGCGCGGCGACCCCGAGAGGTTTCCGCTCAAGGCGCCCAAGAAGGACGGACGGCTGCGCCGGGGTGCCGCCTTCGTCGTCTTTCGCGCCGATGGGTTCGTGCTTGTGCGCTCGCGGCCGCCCAAGGGGTTGCTCGGCGGCATGACCGAGGTGCCGACGAACGAATGGAGCCCCGACTTCGAGGTGAGCGATGCGTTGCGTCATGCGCCCGCGTTGGCGCGCGCGACCCCGCAATGGCTGCGCCGGCCCGGCGTCGTGACGCACGTGTTCACCCATTTCCCGCTCGAACTCACGGTCTATACTGCCGATGTCGGCGCCGGCACTTCGGCGCCGGCCGGCATGCGCTGGGTGGCGCTGGCCGACCTGCCCGGCGAAGCCTTGCCCAATGTCATGCGCAAAGCGCTCTCCCATGCGGGTGCGCTTTCCGGCTGAAACACGCCGATCAACCCGACGGAGCGCGTTCCCATGCAAAACCGGTGTCTGCTTCGTGGCACGCCCTTTATGATGCGGCCAACGATCCGCAGAGATCCGAGGCGGCCACGGGAGGACGTGTCATGGAATTCACCCGACGCAATATGCTTGCGGCGACGGGAGCGGCGGCGGCGATGACATTGACCCGCACGGCGCTCGGAGGCTGGGAGCCGAGCGCGCGCTATCCCGATCCGGCAATCCAGATTCTCGATCCCGCCTTTGCTAAATATCGCATCGCGCAGGCGAGCGTGGAGCGGCTCGCCACCGGCATGCGCTGGTGCGAGGGGCCGGTCTATTTCGGCGATGCGCGCTGCCTGCTGTGGAGCGATATTCCCAACAACCGCATCATGCGCTGGGACGAAGGGACCGGGCGCGCCAGCGTGTACCGCGCGCCGTCGAACAACGCCAACGGCAACACCCGCGACCGCCAGGGCCGGCTCGTCACCTGCGAGCACGACGCCAGGCGCGTGACGCGTACCGAATACGACGGCACCATCACGGTGCTGATGGACAAGTTCGAGGGAAAACCGCTCAACTCGCCGAACGACATTGTGGTCAGATCCGACGACTCCATCTGGTTCAGCGATCCGCCCTTCGGCATTCTGGGCAATTACGAGGGCCACGTGGCCACGCCCGAATTGCCGACCAACGTGTACCGCCTCGATCCGAAGTCCGGTCGCGCGACCGTGGTGGCTGGCGACATCAACCGGCCGAACGGGCTTGCCTTCTCGCCCGACGAGAAAAAGCTCTATATCGTCGAATCGGGTCTGAACCCGCGGGTGATCCGCGTCTACGACGTCAATGATGACAAACTCGCCAATGGCCGCGCCTTCATCACCGCCGAACCGGGCGGAACGCCCGACGGCTTCCGTTGCGATGTCGACGGCAATCTGTGGTGCGGCTGGGGAATGGGGACCGCCGAGCAGGACGGCGTGAAGATTTTCGATCCGAGCGGCAAGGCGATCGGCTTCATCGCATTGCCGGAGCGTTGCGCCAATGTGTGTTTCGGCGGAGTCAAGCGCAACCGTCTGTTCATGGCGGCGAGCCACTCGGTCTACTCGCTCTATGTGAACACGCAGGGCGCACCCGGCGGCTGAATCATCCCAGGAAGGAACAGGCATGAGCATCGAGCGCAAGGAAGTCGGGCCGCGGATGAGCCAGATCGTGGTCCACGGCGACACCGTCTATCTTGCAGGGGTGGTCGCGCATCAGAACGCGGGCAAGAGCGTCACCGAGCAGACCAGGGAAATCCTCGCCACCATCGACCGCTATCTCGCTCAGGCCGGCACCGACAAGGCAAAGCTTCTCTCTGCCAATATCTGGCTCACCGACATGGCGACGTTCGGCGAGATGAATGCCGTGTGGGACGCCTGGGTGGCGCCCGGCCACACGCCCGCGCGCGCCACCGTCGAGGCCAAGCTCGCCGCGCCGCAATACAAGGTCGAGATCATGGTGGTGGCGGCGCGTTGAGATGCGAGCGATGGAGCCGGCGGCGCGCTCCCGCCGTCAGCGATGAGATCCGCCTGCAGCCGCTACCTTCCCCGCCGGCCGAAATCCGTAGAGCGCGCACGCATTGTCGACCAGAATGCGATCTCGCGTCGCGCCGTCCGGCACCCATTCCGCCAGCAAATCGAGCAGGTCGCCGTCGTTGGGCATCTCGCGGCCGTCGAGGTTCACGTGCGGCCAGTCTGTACCCCAGACCAGACGCTCGGGCGCATGGCGCACGAGCGCATGGGCCAGCGGGGTGACCTCGGGATAGGGATAGTTCTGCTTGGTGCAGCGCATCGGCCCCGAGAGCTTGACCCAGACGCGGCCGGTGTCGAGCATGCGCAATACCGTCTTGAAAGCCGGCTGATCGATGCCGCCGGCGGCCTGAACGCTCGCGAAGTGATCGAGCACGATCGTATTGGGCAGGGCCAGGAGCTTGTCAGCGTAGTCCACGATGTCGGCATCATGCGGATAGAACTGCACGTGCCACCCGTGTTCCGCCGCGCGTACGGCGACCTCGCGCGAATAGTTCGGAACATGCGGGCCCCGCTTCGCGCTCATCATGCGCAGCCCGCGCACACCGAGCCGCGAGAGCCGGGCGAACTCGGATGCGCCGGTATCTTCCGGCATCAGCGCAATGCCGCGAAAGCGATCCGGGAAGCGCGCGAGCGTGTCGGCGAGCAGCTGATAGTTACGGCCATAGCCGCCGGGACTGACGATGACGGCGCGATCCAGCCCGAGCTTGTCCTGCAAGGCGATGAAGGTCTCGGGCAGGGCGTCACGGGCAGTATAGGGACTGTCCGGCGCGAACGGATATTTGGCGGCCGGACCGAACAGATGGATGTGGGCGTCGCAAGCGCCCGGCGGAGTTCGCAGCCGCGGCGTCTTGGGATTGGGATCGGGTCCTTGCGTGAGGATAGGCATTGAGAACTTCGCTGTGCTCGTGACTGAAGGGATTGGGCGGGTCAATCGAGCGTGATTTTGGACGACTGCGCCAAATTCCGCCACTCCGCGATTTCCCGGATGATCAACGCGCCGAACGCTTCCGGCGTGCTGCCCGCAGGATCGACGCCGTCACGCTTGAGGCGCTCGGCCAGATCGCGCGCTTGCGTCGCGTGCTGCGCCGCGAGCGCAAGCTTGTCGATGATCGGCCGCGGTGTCCCCGCGGGCGCCATCATGCCGATCCACAAAATGCCCTCGTATCCGGCGAGCCCCATCTCGGCCACGGTCGGCACGTTCGGCATCAGCGTGGACCGCGCGCGGCTTGCAAAGGCGAGTGCTCGGAGCTTGCCCTCGGCGACCAGCTGGCGGGCGGTGGCGTAGGTGTCCATTTTGAGCTGCACCTGGCCGGCGAGGAGATCGGTCATGGCCGGTGCGGCGCCGCGGTAGGGGATGTGGGCGACCTCGATGCCGGTGCGCCGCAGCAGCAATTCCATGCTCATATGCGGAAGCGTGCCGTTCCCGGCGGACGCGTAGTTGAGCCTGCCTGGATTCTTCCTGGCGTAGTCGACAAAACCTGCAAAGGAGTCGAACGGCGCCGCCGGATGGCTCACCAGCAATTCCGGCACCTCGGCCCAGATCGAGACCGGCACCAGGTCCTTTTGAGTATCGTAAGGAAGCTTCGGATTGAGCGCGGCGTTGATGGTGTGATTGGGCGTCGTGAGCAGGAGGGTATAGCCGTCGGCCGCCGCCTTGGCCGTCGCGTTGGTTGCGATGATCCCGCCCGCGCCCGCCTTGTTCTCGATCACGAACGGGCGGCCGAGCTCGTCCGCCATCCGCGCGCTCACCAGCCGTGCGACAAAGTCCACGGCCCCGCCGGCAGGAAAAGGCAGCAGCAGGCGGATGGGCTTCTCCGGATAATCGGCCCGGCAGGGCGCAAACATGGCGATCACGAGCGCCACGGCCGCGACCGCTGCTTTGCTCCTGCGCCAGAAGAACGAGGTCGCTGACTGGATCGTCATTTGCGCGTGCGCCCGGCAGCTTGCTTGCTGGTCAGGAGCCAGCGTCCGCCTTTGTCGTTCGAGATACAAGGCGCCTCGATCGGTACTATCATCCCCCACCTGAGCGAGGTTCACATCGCAGCGGGAGGAAGTCATGACGATCGCCAATTTACATCGCGAGCGGTTACATCATGAACCGGCAGGTCGCGAACGGTCACGTCGCGAATTTCTAAGCGGTGCCGGTTCTTTCGCGTTCGCCGCCGCGCTCGCCAGCCCTGCGCGCGCCGCCATGGCGCCCGACGACAAGTTCGACCTTGTGATCAAGAACGCCGATGTGCTCGACCCCAGTCAGTCGTTGCGCGGTCGGCGCGACATCGGCATTCGCTACGGCTCGATCGAGGCGGTCGAAGCTGACATTCCAGCGGCGCGCGCGCTGCGCGTGCTCGACGCGGGCGGCAATCTGGTGACGCCCGGATTGGTCGACCTGCATTGTCACGTCTACCCGTATGGCTCAGCGATCGGCATTCCGGCGGATGAGCTCGTGCCGCATCAATGCAGCACCACTTGCGTGTCGGCCGGAGACGCCGGCGCCAATAATTTCGCGGCGTTCCGCCGCTACATCGTCGCGCAAACGCGCACGCGTCTCTATGCCTTTGTCCATATTGCCAATATGGGCCTCGCGCCGTTTCCGGTGGCCGAGCTCTACAACATCGACTTCGCGCAGGTCGACCTCGCCGCAAAGGCCGTCGCCGAGAACGCCGACATGGTGTTGGGCGTGAAAGTGCGCATGTCCGAGAACGTGATCGCCAAGCACGGCCTCGAACCGTTGAAGCGTGCGATCGCGGCGTGCGAGGGTGCCGGCACCGGTGGCAAGATCATGTGCCATATCGGCGGCGTAGAGACACGCGAACTGATGGCGCAAATCCTCGACACGCTGCGGCCGGGCGATATCCTCACCCACGCCTATTCGGGGGCACCCAATCTCGGCGGTGCCTTCACCAACATCGTGCAGGACGGCAAACTGCTGCCGGCCGCACTGGAGGCGAAGCGCCGTGGGGTCAATTTCGACATCGGCCACGGCGGCGGCTCGTTCGACTACACGGTGGCCGAAGCGGCGATCGCGCAGGGTGCGCCGCCCGACACCATTTCATCGGACATCCATGTGTTCTCCGGCAACTCGCCGGGCATGCCGTATCTGACCTGGGTGATGAGCAAATTCATGGCGCTGGGCTTCACGCTCGAGCAGGTCGTTGCCATGGCGACCATCAACCCCGCGAAGGTGATCAACCGCGCGCCCAAGCTCGGCACCCTGCAGATCGGAGCGCCCGCGGATGTCGCGATCATAGAATTGGTCGAAGGCGACGTGTCGTTCGTCGACACCCGCAACAATGCCCGCACCGGTCGCGCTTATTTGAAGCCGGTGCAGACGGTCACTGCCGGCGTGCCGTTCGGGCGGCCGTACAACTCGCCTTTCGCGGTGCGGTAGCAGGGCCCGGCCGCCGGGGCACCTCGAATGGCGCCGAATGTGGGTAATGCCTCGCGTATGCAGGATTGTCATCTGAGCGTCATTGCACTGTCACGCGCGGATGGGATTTCGGCGGACGGAGGCATCCCCGCTGTCGCGCATAATGATCCAGGTCGAAGGCGTCGAGGTTACTTATCCAACCGGAACGCGGGCGCTTGCGTCAACGACGCTTGGCTTCGAGCGAGGTCGTTTCACGGTCCTTCTGGGGGCCTCGGGAGCCGGTAAATCGACGTTGCTGCGGACGCTCAACGGCCTCGTCAAGCCCACCGCGGGACGCGTGATCGTCGAAGGGATCGGCGTCCTGGGTGGAAGCCGCGCGATGCGAATGCATCGCAGGCGCACCGGCATGGTGTTCCAACAGCACCAGCTAATCGGCCGTGCGACGGTGCTGAGCAACGTGTTGACGGGACGCTTGGGTTATCATTCCGGGCTGCGCACCTTGTTCCCCTTGCCAATGGCGGAGAAACGTCTTGCGCTCGACGCGATCGAGCGTGCCGGGCTGATCGAGTCTGCCCTGCGTCGCGCCGATCAGCTGTCCGGTGGCCAGCAACAGCGCGTCGGCATCGCACGTGCCCTCGTTCAGCAGCCAACGCTCCTGCTTGCCGACGAGCCCATTGCGAGTCTCGATCCTGCAACTGCGGATCGCATCCTTGGGCTGCTGTACACCATCTGCAAGACGGACGGCATCACGGCCATCGTGAGCCTGCACCAACTCGAGTTCGCGCAGCGGTATGCCGAGCACATCATCGGCCTTGCCCGCGGTTGCGTCGCATTTGAGGGGCCGCCGGCAAGGCTCGGTCCTGCCGAAATCAAACGCATCTATGGCGTGGTCCCCGCCCAGGAAATAGCCACCCGCAAGACAGGAACCTACTCATGAATCGCCGCACTCTGCTCGCTGCCACCATCTTGTTACTGCCGCCCGTCGCCGCCCTGGCGCAGAAACGGGACCCGGCCAAGCTTCGCGTCGCGCTCTTGCCCGACGAGAATGCTGCGACGCTGATCCAGAATGCGCAACCGCTCAAGGCTTATCTCGAGGGTGCACTGAAGAAGGACATCGAGCTGGTCGTGACCACTGACTATTCTTCCATGATCGAGGCCATGCGCTTCGGCCGCATCGAGATCGCGTATTTCGGTCCATTCTCCTATGTTCTTGCCAAATCGAAAGCGCAGGGTATCGAGCCGTTTGCGGTCGGGATCGAGCGCGGCTCGCCCACCTACAACTCGGTCGTGGTGGCGCATGTCGGCGGTCCGGTCGCAGCGCTCGCGGATATCCGCGGCAGGGATTTCGGCTTTGGCGATCAGGCCTCCACGTCGAGCCACCTGATCCCGCGCGCTCTGCTGCTGAAGAATGGTCTTGATGCCGGCAAGGACTACCGGCCGGTTCACCTCGGCACGCATGATGCAGTCGCACGCGCCGTGCACAACGGCCAGGTCCCCGCAGGTGCGCTCTCGAAGGCTATTTTCGAGACGCTGCTCGAGCGCAAAATCGTCGATGGCGACAAGGTCAAAGTTATCGCCACCTCGGCTCCAATCCCCAATTATCCGATGGTGATGCAAGGCGACCTCGCTCCCCAACTCAAGGACGCGATCCGAGAGACGTTCCTGCAGCTGAAGGATGCTGAAACCCTCAAATCCTTCCGCGTGCAGGGTTTCGCGGCGACTGATGACAAAGCCTACGATGTGCTGCGGGAGACTGCGAAGATTCTCGATCTCGACCTGTCGAAATTGCGAGGATGACTACAACCGTCGCGCGTCACAGCGCGATTCTTGCCGAAGAGCGACGTGCCGCGAGGAAGCCGGCCGCTTGCCTGGCAACGATTGCGTTCGTGTGTGTGGCCGCGCTGTGGGCGACCGGCTTTTTCGACGCTGAGCGCTTGCTCGAGGGCGGGCCGGCTTTGGCGCAGCTGTTGCGCGAAATGGTGCCGCCTGATTTCGGCCGCTGGCACAGTTGGCTCAAGCCGCTCGCCGATACGCTCGCGATGTCGATCGCCGGCACGGCGCTCGCAGTCTTGATCTCACTTCCGCTCGCACTGTTGTCGGCCGCAAACACCTCCCCGCATCCGGTGATTTATCAGGCATTCCGCATCGTGCTCAGCGGACTGCGCTCGGTGCCGGAGCTCATCATGGGCATCATTTTTGTGGCTGCGGTGGGCTTCGGGGCGCTGCCCGGCGTCCTTGCGCTTGCGCTGCACTCAACCGGAATGGTTGGCAAATTCTATGCCGAAGCAATCGAGCACGTCGATCCGCGACCGATCGAGGCCGCGCGCGCAGCGGGGGCGAGTTCGTTCCAGGTCATCACCCATGCGGTTCTGCCTCAGGTGCTGCCCCAACTCGCCGATATCACGATCTACCGCTGGGAGTATCATTTTCGCGCCTCGCCGCGTTGCGCATCATCAAATATGATCAGGTCTCGGCGATCCTTCTCACCATCCTCATGTGCGTGATCGTGGTGGACGGCATCGGCGCGCGGCTGCGCAGAAGGTTGAAATGAAAGGCGCTCGGCCGCGCATCGTTGTCAGTAATTGGGTGCATGACGAGGTGCTCGCGCGCCTTGCTGCCCTTGGCGAGGTGCGGGCCAATCGCACGCGCCTGTTCTGGTCGCGGAGGGAATTGACCGAGCGCGCCGCTTCGGCTGACGCGCTGCTCGCTTTCATGACGGACCATGTGGACGCCGACTTTCTCAGCGCGTGCCCGCGCCTCAAGGTGATCGCATGCGCCCTCAAGGGCTTCGACAATTTCGATGTCGCGGCTTGCACGGCGGCCGGCGTGTGGGTCACGATCGTTCCTGACCTTCTCACCAATCCAACGGCCGAGCTTGCCATCGCATTGGCGCTTGGGCTGGGGCGAAATTTGCGCGAGGCTGACGCCCTCGTGCGCACCGGCGCGTTCAAGGGTTGGCGGCCAATCCTTTACGGCACTGGGCTCGACCAGTCTGTCGTCGGGATTGTCGGGCTGGGCGCCGTTGGCAGGGCAATCGCAACGCGTCTGTCCGGCTTCGGCTGCCGCCTCCTCGGGGTCGATCCCGGCAGGGAGCCGCCGGCCGGAATAGTCCCCTGCGATCTGCTGCGCGCCCTTGCGGACAGCGACTTGGCCGTTCCACTCGCTCCCGACAGCTTTCATCTGATCAGCCGCGATGCGCTCAAGCACATAAAACCCGGCGCGCTGCTGATCAATGTCGGACGCGGATCGGTGGTGGATGAAGCCGCCGTGGCCGACGCCCTCGAGGATGGCGCCCTGGGTGGCTATGCGGCCGATGTTTTCGAAATGGAGGACTGGGCGCGCCCGGATCGGCCGGCTGGGATCGAGCCGCGATTGCTGTCGCATCCGCGGACGCTGCTCACGCCCCATCTTGGTTCGGCGGTTGATCGAGTGCGTCGTGAAATCGCGCTGCAGGCCGCCGACGATATTGTCGAGTCGCTTTGCGGTCGTACACCGCGACATGCCATCAACAGGCCGCGTCCGCTTGTTCGTGCTGCGCAGGTCAGCGCGGACCCATCTCCGCCCTGATCTCCGCGCGCAACGCGTCGATCGAGACCAGGCCTTTGGTCGTTTCCAGGTGCCAGAAGGCCCAGCCGTTGCAGGCTTCCAGGCCCTGCGCCAGCGCGCCGATCCGATGGATGGAGCCGACGGTCTCTCCGAACGCAATGGCGCCATCCGCGCGCACCAGTGCCTTGACCTTGCGTTTGGCGTCGCACAGGCGCGCGCCCGGCAGCACCAATCCGCGCTCGATCAGCGCGGCGAATGGCACCCGCGGCGCCTCCCGCGCGGTCTGGAACGGCGCAAGCGCCGGCTCCGGCAGCGGCGCGACCGATGCGATGCGCGCTTGCGCAGCCGCGGCATAGCCCGCATCCCGCTCGATTCCGATGAAGCGCCGGCCCAGGCGCTTCGCTACCGCGCCGGTCGTGCCGGTGCCGCAGAACGGGTCGAGCACGAGGTCGTCGGGCCGCGAGGATGCGAGAATCACCCGCGCCAGCAGCGCCTCGGGCTTTTGCGTCGGATGCAACTTCCTGCCGTCGCCGCCCTTGAGGCGTTCCTCGCCGGTGCAGAGCGCGAGGATCCAATCCGAGCGCATCTGCACATCGTCGTTGCCGGCTTTGAGCGCTTCGTAGTTGAAAGTGTAGCCCTTGCCGCCAGGTTCGCGTGCCGCCCAGATCAGGGTCTCGTGCGCGTTGGTAAAACGGCGCCCGCGAAAGTTCGGCATGGGATTCGATTTGCGCCACACCACGTCATTGAGGATCCAAAAGCCCAGATCCTGCAGGATCGTCCCGACGCGGAAGATATTGTGGTACGATCCGATCACCCAGAGCGTCGCCGAGCGCTTCATGACGCGCCGGCAGGCGATCAGCCAGGCGCGGGTAAAATCGTCATAGGCGGAAAAGCTCGAGAACTTGTCCCAGGCGTCGTTGACCGCGTCGACGCGCGAATCGTCCGGACGCTTGAGGTCGCCCTGCAGCTGCAGGTTATAAGGCGGGTCGGCAAAAACGAGGTCGACCGATTCCGCCGGCAGCGCTGCCATCTCGGCAACGCAGTCACCGATCAGAACTCGGCCGCGCTCGAACGCCTCAGAACTGACGCGGGGCGCCCGATCGGACGCCCCGCGACGCGATGCTACCATGATTCAGGACTCTGACTCAGGCGACGCGGCCGGTGACGCGGGACCTACAACCGACCCGGCGCACTATGGGTGCCCAAAGTAAAAATCGGCTTAATCGGGCCGGCCCGGTCCTGGGAAAGATGTGTCCGGCAACTATATTGACCAAAGCGCGTTGATCCGTGCGGTAGACTTACGCGAGGGCCGCGGCGATCGCTCGGCGAGCGGCCGAGCTAAGGAGGAGGGAAGCCATGCGACTGGACGATCTTCCGGAAAGCGGCAACGTCGAAGATCGACGCAGCGAGGGCGGTTTTGGCGGTGGGGGCGGCGGCTTTGGCATCCCGATCGGCGGCGGCGGCCTGGGCATCGGGACGATCGTGGTGCTCGGCCTGATCGGCTGGGCGCTCGGGATCGATCCGAGCATTCTCATCGGCGGCGCGGAGATCTTGACCAGCCCCAGCCAGCCCCAGGTGCAGGCGCCCTCGACGGCGCGACGCACGGGCGCTCCCCAGGACGACATGGGCCGTTTCGTGAGCAAGGTGCTCGGCAGCACCGAGGTGCAGTGGAAGCAGGTCTTCGCCAGAGACGGCAAGACTTACCGAGCGCCGGTTCTGGTCCTCTACCGCGGCGCGACACAAGCGAGTTGCGGCGGGGTGGCGCAGAGCGCCATGGGACCGTTTTATTGCCCATCCGACCAGAAGGTCTATCTCGATACCTCGTTCTTCGATCAGATCGCGACCCGCTTTCGCGGCTGCGATGTCGGCAGCAAGGCCTGCCAGTTTTCCGAGGCCTATGTGATTGCGCATGAGGTCGGCCACCACGTGCAGAATCTGCTCGGGATCCTACCGAAGGCGCAACAGGCGCAACGCGCGGCCGACAGCAAAGCGGCAGCCAATCACATCCAGGTACAGGTGGAGTTGCAGGCCGACTGCCTCGCG
>Ga0164305_10000959_pt1 | contig 11589 bp, 14 predicted proteins | sample Whisoiple_237_MG_FD_110215 | JGI IMG/M metagenome (GOLD analysis project Ga0164305, IMG submission 110215) | Soil microbial communities amended with pyrogenic organic matter from upstate New York, USA - Whitman soil sample_237_MG | ecosystem: Environmental > Terrestrial > Soil > Agricultural... | reverse complement strand
CCCGGCTCGCACGTGATCGTGCGCTGGAACGGCGCCAACCGCGACGATGACGCGGTGCTTCTGCGAGCGGCCGAGCTGGCCGCCTTCTACAGCCAGTCGCGATCAAGCGGAAGGGTCGAGGTGGACATAACGCCGCGTCGCTTCGTTCGCAAGATCAAGGGCGCCGGACCGGGGATGGTGACGTATCGCAACGAGCGGACGGTATCAGTCGCGCCGGTCGGCCCCGAATAGGTCGTGTGGACAGGTAGCGGAAGCTGACCGGGCCCGAGCTGCTTATTGATGCGGCCGACTCCGGCTCACAATCCAGGGGGCTACCTTTTCGGCTCATATCGCATCGCGACCGCGCCCGAGCCGAACTCCCGCCGGCTCACGAGCTGCAAATCAAGATACGTCGATAGCCCTGCGAATAACGTCGGCCCGTGGCCCGCTATTCTGGGCTGCACCACGAACTCGTATTCATCGATCAATCCCAGCTCCGCCAACGCCAGCGGGAGCGTCACGCCGCCCACGAAGATTCCCGTACCCGGCTCTCCCTTGAGCCGTTGAACGGCCTCCCCCAGGTCCCCGCGCACGAGCTCCGCATTCCAATCGACCCGGTCCAGGGTGCTCGACACGACGTACTTCTTTGCCGCGTCGATAGTTCGGGCGAAGGGCTCCATCCAATCGGCCATCTGCTCCGGCCGCACTCCCGTTGCCGGCAGCCGCCACGCGGCCTCCATCATTTCGTAGGTTACCCGGCCAAAGAGGAGGGCATCGGCCTGCGCGAGGCTCTCGGCCCAGAAACGATGCAATTCTTCGTTGGCCGAACCGGCACGATGATCGCAGCATCCGTCCAATGTGACGTTGATGGAATATCGAAGGAGTCGCATTGCGTCAGCGTACCACCGAACACGGTCAGGGCGGGAGCGCGCTCATGAACGGTTGCGGTCGATCATCGAGCCAACGACCTCCGCGCAGGCGTCCACCTCGTCTGCGCCATGGTCTGGCTCAAATGTCGACGGGCCCTAGTCCGCGTCGGACACCATCGTCGGATGCACGATGGGCGTCTTGGCGAAGATCTTCGAGATGATGATCCCGAACTCGTACAGGATGTAGAGCGGCACCGCGACGATCGACATGTTGATCGGGTCCGTGCTCGGGGTGATCACCGCCGAGAGAATCAGAATCACGATGAACGCGTACTTCCTGATGCTCGCCATCTTCTTGGGCGTCACGATCCCGATCTTGGCGAGGATGAACATCACCACGGGGATCTGGAACGCGAGCGCCAGGCCCAGCATGAGGGTCAGGTAGAAGGTGAGCACATCCTGCGCATCAGGCTGCCAGGAGAATGTGCCCCTCATGAAACGGCTTAGAAAGTACAAAGCGCGGGGAGCGGCGATGAAGAAACCGTACGAACCGCCAAGGATCGCAAGCAATGCCACAAATGGCAGCGAGGTGTAGACGACCCGCTTTTCCTTACGCGTCAGACCCGGCGCGATGAAGGCCAGCATCTGATACAGGATCAGCGGCATCGCGAGGCCGATAGCGATATAGAGCGCGATCTTGAAGTAGATCGTGATCGGGTCGGTTGGCGAGCGAATGTCAAGACCCTGGTTCGCCTGGGAGTCGCGCTGGATCTTGTCCAGCATGGGGATCGCCAGGATGATGCCGATGATGAAGGCGATACCAATCGAGATGCAGGCGCGTACGATTCGGGTGCGGAGCTCAATCAAGTGCTCCCCGAGCGTCATCTCCTCGAAGACTTCGTCCGAGCCGTCGTCGGGCCGCATCCAGTCGGGTCGACTTGGCTTATGGGGCCTGGGCACCTTTGGGACCCGGGGCACTGGCAATTTTGCGAGGCGCGCCATCGACCTACCTGATGAGCACTAGTAGAAAAGAAGGGCGGGCCATTCAGCGGCCCGCCCTTCCGCAATCGTCATGAACCAGTATTGCGACCCATACGGCCGCTGGCAAGCGATTCGCCGCGAATTAGCTCGCATGCTCCTCGATAAACTTGACCGCGTCAGAGACGGTGCGGATGTTCTCCGCATCTTCGTCCTTGATCTCGGTATCGAACTCCTGCTCCATGGCCATGATGACCTCGACCAGGTCAAGAGAGTCTGCGTTGAGATCGCCGATAAACTCAGCGTCCATCGTCACCTTGTCTTCATCAACGCCCAGGCGCTCTGAGACAATGCTGCGCACACGCTCAAATACCGACGCCAACGTACCCACCTCCAGCGAATGCCATCTCTCCAAACCGGAGCACCACACCAAGCCGATACTCCGAGCGCGCCGACAGGCTGTTTGAAACGGAGAACCGTATTCCCGTCAGGGACGCTCGCGCCGGATTCTACACGACGCCAGATATGGCGGCCACTGAAACACGTTACCGCTTGCGGCTCGATTCCGGGTGTCGGCGATCGATTACGTTGCCCAAAACGCCGTTTACGAAGCGGGCGCTGGCGTCTCCACCATAATCCTGGGCGATGCCGACTGCCTCGTTGACGGCGGCGCGCGGTGGCACATCTTCCCCGAACAGGATCTCGAACAGCGCGATCTGCAGCGCCGCTCGATCAATCGGCGCGATGTTTTCGATCGGATATTGAGGAGCCGCGGTCTCGATCTCGGCGTCAATATCGTTGATGCGTGCCCGAATGCCGGTCAGCAGCTCGTTCGCGTAATCGAGCGTCTCATCGGGCGTCCCGCCCTGATTACGGGTCCGGACCAGGATCTCGCTGGTCGAATGCCCTGTCATCTCGGCCTCGTACAGGATTTGCATGGCGAGGATGCGGGCCTGATGGCGGCGCGCGTTACGCTGGCGGCGATGCCGGCTGATCGAGCGGGAGGAGTCGGCCATCATCGCCCTCCCGAGCCGCCCGCGGATGGAGCGATCGCGCGAACGTGGATGGCGATTGCGCCGGACTTCAGGCCAAGCATCCGATCGATCGCCTCGCTGATGCGCCGCTTCAGCTCCTCGGCCAACACCGGAACATTCGCGCCGTGCTGGACCTCGATCGAGAGATCGGCATCGACGGTCGCGTTGTCCAGGCGTACGCGGATTCCGCTGCGCGCGTACCAATTGCCACCCCTGGTCTCCGCCTGATCAACTTCCAGGATAGGAAGCGATCGACTGCGCCCGCGCCTGGGCGTCATGAATCTGACGAGCCCTTCAGTGCCGGCCGATGCCAGCTCGATGATCTCGGCCAGAACATTGGGCGACACCGAGATGGTTCCGCGCATCCCATCCTCGGATACCTCGGCGAGGACATAGTGATCGAGGTGCTCGACGGCGCTCATGGACCGATCGCATCCTGTTGCGCACCGGCAACGAGATGATGACTCCGGCTCAGGAACTCACCGACATACCCAGTGTGGATTTCGCCCTTTCGATACAGTTCGTCCATCATGATCATGCGATGAAGGGGAGTGACGTTGATCACGCCGTCGATGATGGTCTCCCGAAGCGCGCGTTCCATACGCTCGATGGCTTCGTTCCGATCCTTGCCCCAGACGGCAATCTTGGCCAGCAGCGAGTCGTAATAGGGCGGAACCTGGTAGCCGCTGAACAGGTGCGAGTCGACCCGCACACCGGGGCCGCCGGGCGCGACGTACGTCGAAACTGTGCCGACCGCGGGCGAGAAATCCCTGGCCGGGTCCTCGGCTGTGATCCGACACTCGATGGCGTGACCACGGGCCTCGATGTCGCGCTCCTCGAGCCGGAGTTGTTCGCCCATCGCGATCCGGAGCTGCCAGGTGACCAGATCGATATTCGACACCATCTCGGTGATCGGATGCTCGACCTGGATACGCGTGTTCATCTCCATGAAGTAGTAGCGGCCATCCTGGTCGACCAGGAACTCGAGTGTGCCCGCGCTTTGGTACCCGGCCGCCCGGGCTCCCTTCGCGGCTGCCTTCATGATGTTGTCGCGGATTCGCTTGCTGAGGAACGGCGCCGGCGCCTCTTCGATGATCTTCTGATGCCGGCGCTGGAGCGAGCAGTCGCGGTCGCCGATCGCGTAGACATGACCGTGCGCGTCGGCCAGAACCTGGACTTCGACGTGTCGGGGCTTGTCCAGGTAGCGCTCGATGTACACGTCGCCGTTTCCGAAGGCGGATTCGGCTTCGGTCTGGGCCATCGGTAGCTGGCGGATCAATTCGCTCTCACTCGACGCGATGCGCATGCCGCGTCCGCCACCGCCGCCCGCCGCCTTGATCAGCACCGGAAAGCCGACCTTGTTGGCGGCAGCCTTTGCTTCGGCCAGATTGCGGACGACGCCGTCGCTGCCGGGCATCAGCGGCACACCTGCGTCGCGCATCAGCTTGCGGGCCTCGGCCTTGTTCCCCATCTTGCTGATCACATCGGCCGGTGGACCGATGAAGGTGATGCCCACCTTGGTGCAGACATCGGCCAGATACGCGTTTTCGGAGAGGAATCCATAGCCGGGGTGCAATGCATCGCAGCCGGTCACGAGCGCGGCTGTGATGATCGCCGGGATGCTGGTATAGGAACGAGAGACGGCAGCCGGCCCGATGCAGACTGCCTCGTCGGCCAGCCGGACCGGAAGCGAGTCGCGGTCGGCATCGCTGTAGGCGACCACGGCCGGGATGTTGAGGTCCCGGCAGGCGCGCAGAACGCGGAGGGCAATTTCGCCCCGATTGGCAATCAGAACCTTACGCACAGACGCTCCCGTCAGGATGCCATGAACAGGCCGCCGTCGACCGTCAGGACATGACCGGTGACAAAGGATGCGCTGTCCGAAACGAGGAAGGCGACTGCTCCGGCGACGTCCTCAGGCGATCCGAAGCGCCCGAGCGGCGTTTGCTTGAGCAGCATTTCCTTGAGATCGGCCGGGAGTACATCGGTCAAGCGGGTCTCGATGAAACCGGGAGCGACCGCGTTGACCGTGATCCCGCGCGATCCGACCTCCTTCGCCATTGACTTGGTCAGGCCAATCAGGCCGGCTTTGGCGGACGCGTAGTTCGCCTGACCCGGATTGCCAACAAGACCGACGACGGACGTGATGTTGACGACACGCCCCGAGCGCTGGCGTAGCATCGGCCGCATGGCCGCCTTGGAGCAAAGGAATGCGCCCTTGAGGTTGGTGGTCAGAACCGCGTCCCAGTCGTCTTCGCTCATCCGCATCATCAGCGTGTCGCGCGTGATGCCGGCGTTGTTGATCAGGGCGTCGATCCGGCCGAACTTCGCCATGGTGCGCTCGATCAGCGCGCCGGCCTGATCGGCGTCGGTGACGTCACTGGCGAAGATCTCAATCTGGCGCTCGGTTTCTCCGAGGCTCTTGGCCGCCTCGTTCGCTTTCTCTTCATCACCGCGGTAGGAGATCATCAGGTCGAACCCTTCGGCTGCCAACCGGTGGGCGATGGCGAGGCCGATGCCCCGGGTGCCACCGGTGACGACTGCAACTTTGGGATCAGCCAATGTGATGCTCCTTACTGATTGACCAAAGACGCTACGGGACCGGCCTTCGCCCCGGCAAGCGCCGCATCCTTCGATTCGAGGCGCCGCACGCCCTTGACGCCCCAGCGGACGACCCCGGCCGCCCAGGCCAGACCGCCGCCAAACGCGACGAAGACGATGTTTTTGCCCTCAGCAAGGTGTCCAGCTTCCTCCGCCTCGCAAAGTGCGATCGGAATCGATGCGGCCGATGTGTTGCCGTAGCGATCGAGGTTCACCCAAACCTTTTCCCGGTCGAGGTCGAGACGACGCGCTGCCGCATCGATGATGCGGGCATTCGCCTGGTGGGGGATGAGCATGTCGATGTCTTCGAAGGTTAAGCCGGCCTTGCCGACCGCTTCGACAGCGGCATCGCCCATGACCCGCACCGCGAATCGGAAGACCTCGTTGCCGTTCATCTGCAAATAGGGCCGGTACTCGGGGAAAATGCCGGCCGTCTCGGGCACGTATCCACCCCAGCCGGGGATGAAGAGGTGACCGTAGCCGGCGCCATCCGCGCCGAGCACAGTCGAAAGCAGTCCACGCTCTTCGGTGGAGCGCTCGATCACCACCGCGCCCGCGCCGTCTCCGAACAGGATGCAGGTCGAGCGATCGGAGTAGTCGACGAAGCGGGTCAGGGTATCGACGCCGACCACAAGCACTTTCTCGTAGGTGCCGGTCTGGACGAACTGGGTTGCTGTCGAGAGGGCGTAGACGAAGCCGGAGCAGGCCGCGCCCAAGTCGAACGCGCCGGCATTGCCGCCGATCTCGGCCTGGATCAGGCACGCCTGGGAGACGAGAAACTGGTCCGGTGTGCAGGTGGCGACGACGATCAGGTCGAGCTCTTCGGCCGTGATGCCGGCACGCTCGAGAGCCTGTCGGGCCGCCCCTGTGCCAAGGGAGGTCGTCGAGTCAGCTGGACCGACAATTCGTCGCTCACGGATACCAGTGCGCGAGACGATCCATTCGTCGCTCGTCTCGACCATGCGCTCGAGGTCGGCGTTGGTCAGTATTTTGTCGGGGACCGACATCCCCCATCCGGTGATCGCTGCGTGGTGCATCGTTCGTCCGCATCCCCCACGAAAGTTCAGTCGATGCTCGGAACAGTGTCGCCCGAATTATCGGCGGAACGCAATGACCGCGTCGGCATGCCGACGCGGTCGGAAGGGGGTTTAAAGCGGATTACTGCTCGCGCGGACCGCGCTCTTCGATCTGGATAACCTGGCGGCCGCGGTAGAAGCCGCAGTTCGGGCAGACGTGGTGCGGACGCCGCATCTCTCCGCAGTTTTTGCACGCGACGAGGTGTACCGGAGAGATGAAGATGTGCCGTCGGCGATTGCCCTGGCGGTGCCGGCTGATGCGTTGCTTGGGAAGTGCTCCCACGATTGAACTCCTGTCCTAATCCTCGTCAGTCTGCCCGAGCAGAGACGCGAGTGCCGAAAACTGTCCGCTGCCTTCCTCCTCATCACCATCGGTGAAGTCCGGAGGTCCGGGGCAATCCGGCCCGCAGACCGGGCGCATCGGAAGTGCCACGATGATTTCTTGTCGCATCGGCTCACTGAAATCCAACTCGTGGTTCTCAGAGATTTCCGGTCGCTCGTCGATTCCCTCGTTTTCGGACTCGATTGTCGTTCCGCGGCGCACATCATATGCGATCCGGAACTGTTCTTCGAAGTCGAACGATATCGGGAGCGAAAACCGCTCCAGGCACCGCTGGCATTCAAGCTCCACGCCTGTTTTGCCACCAACCGAAGCCAATATTGCGTCGCTCAAACGGGTCAGCCGCAGATTTCCTGCCACGCCGACCGCAAAGAGATCTTCGTCCAGGGGAAAGCGATCGATCAGAAACCGATACGAGCGGGCTGCGCCCGTTTGCTCCCGCAATAACGCCGCGACATTGACAACCGCGTCGTTATTGAGGTCCACCTGGCCGGCAAATTGGGGATCCATCGCGCCCCGCCTATCCGACACTGAAACGCCGGGTCTTCCCCGGCGTCAGCCCTGAAGTATATGGCAACCGCTTGGGAGGGTCAATCGGCGCCCTGGGGCGCCACGGCCTGCTGCTGGTTGATGGACCAGGCCTGGTTCGGCGCCCGCTGGGGCACGGTCAAGCGGCACCCTTCGCACAGGACCAGGAACAGTACGGCCATCAGGCCGGCATGGAGCAGCGTCGAGATCAGCTGCATATTCGTCGCCGCAACGATCCCGCCGACTACCGCCTGGCAGGCAACCGCCAGCACCGCCAGTAAGGCGACGTTGAAGAGATCGGGCCGGATCGCGCGGTATTTGTAGGCGTACCAGGCAATGCCGATCAGCAGCAGCATGCTGCCAAACGCCGCGAGTCGGTGCATGAAGATGACGCCGTTGTCCCCGCTCAGCCCTGGCCAGACGTGCCCATCACAGAGCGGCCAACTCCGGCAACCGTCCTCGGCCTTGGCATGCTTGATATACGCGCCCGAGTAGGCGACCACATAGACGACGATAACGCTTAACCAGAAGAGCGCCTTGAGCAAGGGAGGTGCGGGCGGCTTCTGGACGTACCGGCCGCTCGATTGCTCGTCAATCACGCGCATGACGAGGAAGACGCCGGCGACGGCGACGAGTGAGAAGCCGAAGTGCAGAGCGAGGACCGCCGCCGACTGCGGATACTTGACCGCCCATGCGCCCATGCCGGATTGCAGCAGCAGTGCTCCGACCATGATCGGAACCAGTGGCAATAGCGCCGGGTACTTGTGCCGGATCCGGATCGAGAGGACTGCCAGGGCGATGATCACGATGCCGATCACCCCGGTGACGGCACGATGGCTGAACTCGATGACTGATGCACGGACCGATGCCGGCAGGAAGTTGCCGTGGCAAAGCGGCCATGAGCGGCCGCACCCGGTCTGGGAGCCGGTGTCGGTCACCGTGGCTCCCATCAACAGGACCGTGAACATGCCGATCGTGCCGAGGATGGAAAGGCGTCTGAGGAGTTGTTCCATTGCGGGCGTGTCCCTCTTACTGCGCGGCGGGCCGCTGAAGGGAATTATGCCGTGGCGGTCCTGGAATGGCTTGTCGAAGCGCACCGAACCCTGTACGGCTGCGCGATTTCCTACCGGCCGACGTTCTGGCGGGCCTCGCGCATGATCGCGACCGTCTCCTCGAGCGATTCGTCGATCAGGGAGAGCCCGTTCCGCATCGCCTCCTCGACCTTGTCGAATTGCTCGAGCGCGTACGCGTCGATCTCGCCCATGACGCGATTGCGCTTGTCGTGCGCGTCCTGCAGGATCTCCTCACCCTTGAGGCGCGCCTCGTTCAGGATGCCTTCCTGCGAGACGAAATATTCGGCACGCTTGCGAGCTGCATCGAGGATGCGAGCGGCTTCCTCATGCGACTCAGCGATGATTGTCTGGCGCTCGCGAATGACCCGCTGGGCCTGCTTGATCTCATTTGGAACGGCGATCCGGAGCTGGTCGACCAGCGCCAGGAACTCGTTCTCCTCGACCATGACCTTGCCGTAAAACGGCACGCGCTTGCCGAGACTGACCAACTCCTCGAGGCGGTCGAGCAGATAGAAGATGTCGACCGAGGTGTCGTCGATCGCGTCGGCGGGCTCGTATGGCTCAGCAGGCGGAAAGAGGCCGTCGTCCTCCAGCGGGTCAATGCCGGCATTGCGGCGCTTGTAGAGCGGCTCACGCGGTGTCTCGCGGATACGGCCTGGCTGGAGGTCAACATCTTCAGTCATGGGCGTGCGAACCGTTTCTGCAAGGCCTTCAGGACGTGGTCAGGTACGAGCCCTTCCAGATTACCACCCAACGACGCAACTTCACGAATCAGACTCGATGAGACAAACGAATGCTTCGAGGAGGTCATCAGGCAGACGACATCGATCTCCGGAGCGAGGTGGGCGTTCATGTGGGCGAGCTTGAACTCGTACTCGAAATCGGAGACGGCGCGCAGGCCGCGGACGATCGTCGTCGCGCCGCGCTCGCGGGCGTAGTTGACGACCAGGCCGCTGAATGTCGCCACTTCGATTTCCGGGTGATCGCAGAAGGCCTGTCGTGCCAACTCGGCGCGCTCCGCGGTCGTAAACAGAGCGCCTGGTTTCTCGGATTGCTCATAGATCGCAACGATAACGTGGTCGAAAACGCGGGCGGCACGCCTGGCTACGTCGATGTGACCCATCGTGATCGGGTCGAAGCTGCCGGGATAGATTGCAGTCGTCATTCTGGCGTTGCCGTCCCTCGCGCCACTTCGTAGATCGAAAAGCAACTGTCGCCGTGGCACCTTTGCTTGATCAGTCGAAGTGACTCCGGCACGGAATTCGAATCGAATTTCGGCCAGTGCCCGAGCGCGACGATCGTGCCGGATTCTACCAAGCGCGACGAGCCGAGCATTTCGAGCGTCGCGCCGATCGCGGGATCGGCGTAGGGCGGATCCAGGATAACGAGATCATATGGCTGCCCCTTGCGGCGCAGAAACGCCGGGACCAGCATCTGAAAAACCTCGCTCCGGTCCGTAAATCCGGTGTGTTCGAGGTTCCAGCGCACGACCTCGCAGGCCGACTTTTGCTGATCGACGAAATCTACCCAATCCGCCCCGCGTGACAGCGCCTCGATTCCGATCCCGCCGGTGCCGGCATAGAGATCGAGCACTCGCGAGATGTCGAGGTCGAGCGATTCGAGCGCCGAGAACAGGGCCTCCTTGATCTTGTCCTGCATCGGGCGGGTCGCCCTGCTCGGCGGTCCCTTGAGCTTGCGCCCCTTCGCCTCTCCCGTGATCACGCGCATGATCTACGCCCCCGCCAGATCGGAGACGGCCGATGACCAGAACTTGCGGACCCGGTTGCGGAGCGCGAGATGCTCGGGCGAGGAGAGATCCGGATCCTGATCGAGAATCTGCATGGCGGATCGGCGAGCTTGCTCGAGCGTGCGCGAGTCGAAACCCGTGCGCAACATCGAGAGATCCGGCAGGCCACTCTGACGCGTGCCGAGAAAATCGCCGGGACCCCGCATTCTCAGGTCGGCCTCGGCCAGGACAAAGCCGTCGGTGGTTGCCTCCATCATCTGGAGCCGCTCTTCGCCCATCGGAGAGGTGTCGTCGGCAAGGAGAAGGCAATAGGAAGCGCCGCCACCGCGACCGACCCGGCCCCGGAACTGGTGGAGCTGGGCCAGACCGAACCGGTCCGCGGCCTCGACCATCATCACGGTCGCATTCGGCACGTCGATGCCGACTTCGATGACCGAGGTCGCGACCAGGATCTCGAACTCGCCTGCCTTGAAGCTGGTCATGATCCTGTCCTTTTCGGCGCCGGACATGCGGCCATGCAAGAGACCGACCTTGAATTCGGGATAGATGTCGCGCTGGAGCCGTTCCGACTCGGCGACGGCCGAGCGCATCTCGCTCAGCTCCGAATCCTCGACCAGCGGGCAGATCACAAACGCCTGTCTGCCGCGCTTGACTTCACCCCGGAGCAACTCGTAAGCGGGCGAGCGCTCTTCGCCGAAGAAGCGCCGGGTGATTACAGGCTCGCGGCCGGGTGGCATCTCGTCGATCACCGAAACGTCGATGTCGCCGAGCAGGACGAGATTGAGCGAGCGGGGGATCGGCGTCGCACTCATCGTCAGGACGTGCGCGGGTCCGACGGCACCCTTGCTCGGCAGCTCACCGCGCTGGCGGACACCGAACCGATGCTGCTCGTCGACGATCGTCAGGCCGAGCCGGTCGAAGATGACGCCGTCCTGGATAACCGCGTGAGTGCCAACGAGGATGTCGATCTCGCCATTGACGAGCCGGTCGAGCAGGACGGTTCGATCGCGCTTCCTGGTGCTCCCGGTAAGCAGGTCGACCGTTGGCGCTCTCTCGCCGAGGCTCTCGTAGAGCTTGCCCAGGGTCGCGCGCAACTGACCGGCCAGAATTTCCGTGGGCGCCATGACCGCCGTCTGAAATCCGGCGCGGGTAGCCTGCAGTGCGGATGCCGCCGCCACGACCGTCTTGCCGCTGCCGACATCGCCCTGGACCAGGCGCTGCATCACCCGCGAGCCGCCCAGATCGAGGCTGACGTCTGAGATTGCTCGTTGTTGCGCCGTGGTCAGCTGGAACGGGAGCCGGTCGAGGAACTCGGGGATCGCGCCTTCACCGGCTGCAAAGGAGTTGCCGCGCAGGACTTCCGT
>Ga0164305_10000958_pt1 | contig 11592 bp, 8 predicted proteins | sample Whisoiple_237_MG_FD_110215 | JGI IMG/M metagenome (GOLD analysis project Ga0164305, IMG submission 110215) | Soil microbial communities amended with pyrogenic organic matter from upstate New York, USA - Whitman soil sample_237_MG | ecosystem: Environmental > Terrestrial > Soil > Agricultural... | reverse complement strand
TCGGGAAATGCACGATCGTGGCGCCGGGCGCGGTTTCGGTCGAGCCCCAGGCGGAGACCAACGGCACGCGCACGCCGCGCGCGGCAATCGACACATCTTCAAGCCTGCCCCATAGCGCCGGCGGCAGCGCCGCGGCGGCATAAAACGCCATGTCGAGATGACGGAAGAACGTGCTGCGTAGGACCTCGTCCTTTTCGAGATGCGGCAAGAGCATGTCGTAGCCGCGCGGCACGTTGAAATAAACCGTCGGCGAAATCTCGCGTAAGTTCGCGATGGTTTTCGCAATGAGATGCGGCGCTGGCTTGCCCTCGTCGATATACATTGTGCCGCCGTGGCGCAGCACAAGATTTAAACAGAAGCTGCCGCCGAACGTGTGGTTCCACGGCAACCAATCGACGAGGACCGGCGGCTTTTCCGACAGGAACGGCCACAGCTGATAGATCGCCTGCTGGTTCGAGCAGAGCATGCGCTGCGTCGTGATCACGCCCTTCGGCATGTCGGTCGAGCCGGAGCTTAAAAGGATTTTGGCGATCGTGTCGGGGCCGACTTTTTCGCGCGCCGAATCGACGGCTGGGGTCGCGCGCGTGTTCAGGAGCTCATGCAGCGGCGTTGCTATAATTCCTTCCGGCGCCGGCGCGCTTGTCACTAGCTCGGCGCTGCCCAGATCCACCGCTTTCAGTGCGGCTGTGAACGGCGTCGCGTCGGCGATAAAGATCAGCCCCGGCCCGATCAGCTCCAGCGCATATCGAAGCTTGCCGAAATCTTTCGACATCAACGAATAGGCCGGCGAGATCGGCGCGACGGGAACGCCGACATGCATCGCCGCGAAAGCGACGAGCGCATGATCGATGCTATTGTCGGAGAGAATGACGACCGGCTTGTCGGCCGAAAGCTTGCGGTCGATCAGCGCCTGCGCGATGGCGCGCAAACTCCGCAGCGCCTCGCCGTAAGTGATGCGCCGCCAGCCCTGCGCGGCGCGCTCGGCGAGAAACACCGCGTCCGGCGTCCCGGCGCCCCAATGTTCCAGCATGTCGCCGAGACTGCGGCTATACGGTTCGAGCCGCTGCGGCGAGCGCAGGATCATGCCGCCGTCGGGAAGCGTGGTGATATCGACGCGCGGCGCCGCGAAGCGGATATCTGCGAATGGCGGCTTCATGATCGTGCTCCCCAAAATGACTGCGCATCTTAATGTGCGCTTCAAATCTTCTATTTGGCCGCGGCCGCGACAACCGCGTCGGCTGTCAGCTTGGATGTGATCGCCGCGTGCAACCGATCGGCGGCTTCGTCGACCGACAAACCCGCCGTGTCGACGGTCGCCCGCGCCCGCGCATAAAACGGCTCGCGGTTGACGAGGATCGCGCGCAGCTCCTGCATCGCCGAGGCATCGCCGCCCATCGGACGCAGATCGCCTTGCTCGCGCACGCGGCGCATATGCTCCTCGGGCTCGGCCTTGAGCCAGACCGTATAGAACGACGATAGGATCAGATCGAATGTCACCGGTTCGGCGACGATGCCGCCGCCGGTCGCAAGCAGCATCGGTCCGTCGCGCGCGATCAGGTTGCGTAACGCCGCCTGTTCGAAGCGGCGGTAGCCTTCCTGGCCGTACATCGCGAAGATTTCCGGGACCGCCATGTCGTTGGCGCGCTCGATTTCTTTGTTGAGCTCGACGAATTCCCATCCGAGTTTTTCCGCGACAATGCGCCCGAGCGTCGACTTGCCGGCACCGCGCAATCCGATCAACGCGACGCGCTCGCCACCGCGCGCGCTTGTTGCCCCATTGCCGGTCAGGACGTGCTTGACCCGCGCGATGGCATCGGGCGTGGCGCCGCGGATAAGATCGCGGATAACAGGCCAATCGGGCGAGTCTTCCGCTCCCGGGATCAGATCTTCCAGCCGCGCGCCGGTCGCCAGCGCGACGCGCCGTAGAAGAATGATCGACACGTTGCCCTGACCGCTCTCGAGTTGCGCGATGTAGCGCTCCGACACGCCTGAGGCGGCGGAGAGAACCTTGCGTGACATGCCGCGCATTGCACGCAAGTGACGCACACGTGCACCAAGCGTGGCGAGGAACTCCGCCTCGGGGTCGGCTCCCTTCAACGCCGCGCCATCGCCGTCCGCCGGCGTCCAGGCGCGCTCCTGCACATCGTCTGATCTGTCCATCGAAGCTGAAAGATAATGCCACTCGCTGTTGACAGCAAGCGCACGAGGCACCTTAATATGCAGTATAATTCAAAAAGCCTTCGCCGCTGCCCGACGGGCGGCGAGCAGGCGTTTGCGCGGAGGAGATCGTGAGCCAGCCCTACAACGCGGTCACCGAGCTTCTCGACCGCAACATCAAGGAAGGCCGCGGCGACAAGGCCGCCTTCATCGACCGCAAGCGGCAGTTGACCTATGGCGAGCTGCAGGTTGAGACCTGCCGCATCGCGCATCTCCTGAGGAAGCTCGGGCTGCATCAGGAGCAGCGCGTCGCGCTGATCATGCTGGACACAGTCGATTACCCGGCTGTGTTTCTCGGTGCCATGCGCGCCGGGATCGTGCCGGTTCTGTTGAATACGCTGCTGCCCGCCGAGCAATATGCCTATGTTTTAAAGGATTGCCGCGCCCGTGCGCTGTTCGTCAGTCCGCAATTGCTGAGCACGGTTGAACCGATTCTATCGCGGCTGTCCGATCTCGAACATGTGATCGTCGTCGGCGATGCGCCGCCCGGCGCGCGGTTCAAGACCCTGGAGGCGTCGCTCGCAGGTTTGCCCGACACGTTCGAGACGGCGGAGACGCATCCCGACGAACCTGCCTTCTGGCTTTATTCGTCAGGCTCGACCGGCATGCCGAAAGGCGTGAAACACGTTCATACGAGTCTTCGCGGCACGGCCGAACTTTACGGTCAGGGCGTGCTCGGCACGCGCGAGGACGACGTCGTCTTCTCCGCCGCAAAATTGTTTTTCGCCTACGGTCTCGGCAATTCGCTGACCTTTCCGATGTCGGTCGGCGCGACGGCAGTGCTGCTCGATGAGCGCCCGACGCCGGCAAAAGTCTTCGAGGTCATGCATCGCGATCAGCCGACGATGTTCTTCGGCGCGGCGACCGGCTACGCCGGGATGCTCATCGATCCAGCCTGCGCGCCGGAAAAGGGGTCGCAGCGTTTGCGTCTCTGCGTGTCGGCCGGCGAAGCGTTGCCCGAGCATGTCGGCTTGAAATGGAAGGAGCGCTACGGCGTCGACATTTTGGACGGCATCGGCTCGACCGAGATGCTGCACATCTATGTGTCGAACGCGCCGGGCGACGTGAAATACGGCACGACCGGCCGTGCGGTACCAGGCTACGACGTGCGTCTCGTCGATGAAAACGGCGTCGACGTCGCTGATGGCGAGATCGGCGAAATGCTGGTGCGCGGGCCGACCGCGGCGGAAGGCTATTGGAACCAGCGCGAGAAGAGCCGCAACACGTTCGAAGGACGCTGGATGCGCACCGGCGATAAGTTCATGCGCGATGCCGATGGGCGCTACACCTATTGCGGCCGCGCCGACGACATGTTCAAGGTGTCAGGCATTTGGGTCTCGCCGTTTGAAGTCGAGAACGCCCTGGTCAGCCATCCCTCGGTGCTCGAGGCGGCGGTCATTCCCGCCGCGGATCATGATGGACTGCTCAAGCCCAAAGCTTTCATCGTGCTGAAAAGCGCGCAGGCGAAAGTCGGCCTCGACAACGTTCTCAAGGAGCACGTGAAGCGCTCGATCGGGCCGTGGAAATATCCGCGCTGGATTGAGGTCGTCGACGAATTGCCGAAGACTGCGACCGGAAAGATTCAGCGCTTCAAATTGCGCGAATTGTCGAAAGTCGCCTGAGGTCGGTCGTGCAAAAGCTGCAGCCCTCGGGCATGTTGCGGATCGGTGGGGACGAACTCGAGTACCGGATGATTGGCGCGCTCCCGCACGAGGCGCCGACGCTTGTCTTCCTGCACGAGGGGCTCGGCTCAGTCGGACAGTGGGGCGATTTCCCCGAACGCGTGGCGACCGCGACCAATGCCGGCGCCTTCATCTATTCGCGCGCGGGCTACGGGCAATCGAGTCCGGTGCCGCTGCCGCGTCCCCTGACTTACATGCATGACGAGGCGCTGGACGTTTTGCCGAAGCTGCTCGACGCGATCGGCTTTCGCCGCGGCATTCTCATCGGCCATTCCGACGGCGCGTCGATTGCGGCGATCTATGCCGGGGGCGTGCAGGACCACCGTATTCGCGGCCTCTCGCTGATCGCGCCGCATTTTGTTGTCGAGGACGTGAGCATCGCCGCGATCGCGGCGGCGAAACAGACTTATGAAGGCACCGATCTAAGAGAGAAGCTGGCGCGCTGGCACAAAGATGTGGATGTTGCCTTCCGCGGCTGGAACGAAGCGTGGCTCGATCCGGAATTCCGCAAATGGGATATTTCGGATTCGCTCGCCTATATCCGCGTGCCGGTGCAGATCGTACAAGGCGAAGCCGATCAGTACGGAACCCTGCGGCAGATCGAGATCGCAAAAGAAGAATGCTATTGCCCGGTCGACGTGACGGTTCTGCCCGGCATCGGTCATGCGCCGCATCGCGAGGCGCCGAACCGCACGCTGATTGCGATTTCCGATTTCGTGAATCGCATCCTTCATTTGCACGGCGAAGGCAAACTTGCGGCGTGACTCAAAGGATGGACGTTGTCGATTTAGAGCTGCCGCGCTGGGCCCATCGGCTTGGCAATGGCGCCGAACCCGATCGCGCGCCGCTGGAAGACGCCAAAGCTCTGGTGCCGGCCCGCTTCGATCGTTTCGTGCCGGCCGATCATCCGGCCTTCAGGTATGGGCTCACGCTCCACGACAATGGCTTCTTCTGGGAAGCGCACGAAATCTGGGAGGCTGTCTGGAAAGCGGCCCCAATGAACGGGCCCGACCGGCTCGCCGTGCGGGCGCTGATCCAGATCGCCAATGCCGGATTGAAGCGACGCATGGGTCGTGATCGTGCGGCGGAGCGTCTGATCGGGGAGGCGAGGGGGATTTTCCGGGAGCTGCCGGCGCGGGGAACTGGCACGGAGCCCAGCGTTGCCGGCCGCCTCCGCATAGGAGCTGTGGAGGAGCAGCTCCGCCGTTTCGAGGCCGGGGCTCAGGTCCGACTCGGCCCAATGTTGCTGCCGGAGAGGAATAAAAGTGCATAATAGGTCCTGAACTCGTCTAGACGCGCATGGCTTCATGCATTATTGTGCATGTTTCGCAAAGAGGAAACGCATGGCGGCTGAGGCACGCAAGCTGGCGAACGGCGCCGAGCGGATCGATTTTCAGACCGATCCCACGCGCTACCGGCACTGGAAGCTCGCCGTCGACGACGACGTCGCGACCCTCAAAATGGACGTCGACGAGAATGCCGGCCTGTTCGAGGGCTATCAGCTCAAGCTGAATTCCTACGATCTCGGCGTCGATATCGAGCTTGCCGATGCAATCCAGCGCCTGCGCTTTGAGCATCCGCAGGTGAAGGTCGTCATCCTGCGCTCGGGCAAGGAGCGCGTCTTCTGCGCCGGCGCCAATATCCGCATGCTCGCGGGGTCGACGCATGCACACAAGGTCAACTTCTGCAAGTTCACCAACGAAACGCGCAACGGCATGGAGGATTCGAGCGAGAATTCCGGCCAGCGCTTTATCTGCGTCGTGAACGGCGCCGCCGCCGGCGGCGCCTACGAGCTCGCGCTTGCGACCGATCACATCATTCTCGCGGACGACGGCTCTTCGTCCGTGGCCCTGCCGGAAGTGCCGCTGCTTGCGGTGCTACCCGGCACGGGCGGGCTGACGCGCGTCGTCGACAAGCGCAAGGTGCGGCGCGATCACGCCGATTTTTTCTGCACGACGGAGGAGGGGGTCAAAGGCCGCCGCGCCGTGCAATGGCGGCTCGTCGACGAGACCGTACCGAACTCGCGGCTCGATGCGAAAGTCGCGGCGCGCGCGAAGGAATTTGCGGCGGCTTCAAAGCGCAATGGCGCGGGCAAGGGGATTGCGCTGACGCCGCTCGAACGGCGCTTTGAGGCTGACAGCGTGCATTACGGCTTCGTCACAATCGAAATCAACCGCGCTGAGCGCGTTGCGACGATCACGATCGCGGCGCCGGAAGCCGAGGCACCGTCGAGCGTCGATGCGATGGCTGAAAACGGCGCGTCCTTTTGGCCGCTGCAGGTCGCGCGCGAGCTCGACGACGCGATCCTGCATTTGCGCATCAATGAGCTTGAGATTGCCGCGCTTGTCTTCAAGACGGTCGGCGAGAGCGCCAAGGTGCTGAGCTACGATTCGTTTTTGCACGCCAATAGGGATCATTGGCTCGCCAATGAAATCCTGCACTACTGGAAACGCGTGCTGAAGCGGATCGACGTCACCTCGCGCACGCTCGTTGCGCTGGTCGAGCCCGGCTCCTGCTTTTCCGGCACGCTTGCCGAGCTCGTGCTCGCCGCCGACCGCTCCTGCATGCTCATCGGCGAGAAGGAAGGCGACAATCGCGGTCCCGCGACAATGGTGCTGCACGAACTGAATTTCGGCGCCTATCCGATGTCGCATGGCCTGACGCGGCTGGGTCAGCGGCTTTTCGCCGAGCCGGGCAAGCTCGATGAAGCGCGCGACAAGATTGGCATGGCCCTCGAAGGCGATGAGGCCGAAGAGCTGGGACTGGTCACCTTCGCGCTTGACGATATCGATTGGGAGGACGAAATCCGCGTCTTCCTCGAAGGCCGCGCTAGTTTCTCGCCCGATAGTCTCACCGGCATGGAAGCCAACCTGCGCTTCGTCGGACCGGAGACGATGGAATCGAAAATTTTTGCCCGCCTGACTGCCTGGCAGAACTGGATTTTCCAGCGTCCCAATGCAGTCGGCGAAGAGGGCGCGTTGCGCCGCTACGGCACCGGACAAAAGGCCAATTTCGACATGCAGCGGGTATGATCCGCTTTAAAGCGGCCACGCAGGATTCCGAGGAGCATCAAGATGAATTTGCTCAACGTCGACTACACGACGAAAATCCCGAACAACGTCAATCTGACCAGCGACCGCCAGGTGCTGAAGGCGCTCGAAGGCTGGCATCCCGGCTATCTCGATTGGTGGAACGACATGGGTCCTGAAGGTTTTAAGGAATCGCTTGTCTATCTGCGCACCGCGGTCAGTGTCGATCCGAAAGGCTGGGCGAAGTTCGATTACGTGCGCATGCCGGAATATCGCTGGGGCGTGCTGCTTGCGCCGCAGGAAGAGGGACGGCAGGTGAATTTCGGCGAGCACAAGGGCCAGCCGGCGTGGCAGGAAGTGCCCGGCGAATATCGCGCCATGCTGCGCCGCCTGATCGTCATCCAAGGGGACACCGAACCCGCTTCCGTCGAGCAGCAGCGCCATCTCGGCAAGACCGCGCCGTCGCTCTACGACATGCGCAATCTCTTCCAGGTCAACGTCGAAGAGGGCCGCCACCTCTGGGCAATGGTTTATCTCTTGCAAAAATATTTCGGTCGCGACGGACGTGAAGAAGCAGACGATCTTTTGCGCCGCCGCTCCGGCGACGCCGATGCGCCGCGCATGCTCGGTGCATTCAATGAGGCGACGCCGGACTGGCTTTCGTTCTTCATGTTCACCTTCTTCACCGATCGCGACGGCAAGATGCAGCTCGAGAGTCTGGCGCAGTCCGGCTTCGATCCCTTGTCGCGTACCTGCCGCTTCATGTTGACGGAAGAGGCCCACCACATGTTCGTCGGCGAGACGGGAGTCGGGCGGACGATCCAGCGCACTTGCGAGGCGATGAAGGCGGCGGGGATCGAGGATCCGAGCGATGTTGGCAAAATCCGCGCGCTGGGTGTCGTCGATCTGCCGACCATCCAAAAGAAGATGAACCTGCATTTCTCGCTGTCGCTCGACCTCTTCGGCTCGGAGGTTTCGACGAACGCGGCGAATTTCTACAATTCAGGCATGAAGGGCCGCTTCCAGGAGACGAAGATCGACGACGATCATCGCCTGACGGAGACGACCTATCCCGTGCTGAAGCTGGTCGACGGCCAGATCAAGCTCGTCGACGAGCCGGCGCTGACCGCGCTCAACATGCGGCTTCGCGACGACTACGTCGCCGATTGCGCCAAGGGCGTCGAGCGCTGGAACAAGATCATCGAGAAGGCCGGCGTGAAATTCCGGCTCGAATTGCCGGCGACGACCTTCCATCGCCAGATCGGCGAATTCAGGGACGTGAATACAACACCGAAGGGCGTGCTCGTCGATGCGGCGACCTGGGCGAAAACGCGCGACGAATATCTGCCGTCGAAAGCCGACGGCGACTTCATCGAGTCCTTGATGCAGCCGGAGGTGGAGCCTGGCAAGTTCGCCAGCTGGATCGCACCGCCAAAGGTCGGCATCGACAACAAGCCCGGCGATTTCGAGTATGTGAAAATCGCGGCATGAGGCGATCGGCAATCGGCAATCGGCAGTCGCTTACGGCATTCGGAGCACCGACTGCCGACTGCCGACTGCCGACTGCCCGCGGAGCGCGCAAGTGACCGCGGCCGTCCTCAAGCAGCACCTCATCGATCCGGAAATCTGTATCCGCTGCAATACTTGCGAGGAGACGTGCCCGGTCGACGCGGTGACGCACGACGATAACAATTACGTCGTCGATGCGTCGATCTGCAAATATTGCATGGACTGCATCTCGCCGTGTCCGACCGGCGCCATCGACAATTGGCGCGTCGTTGCGCGCGCCTACACGTTGGAAGAGCAATTCTCGTGGGACGAACTGCCGCCGCAGGAGGATATCGCGACGCCGGAAGCAAGCGACGCGGTCGAGACGCTCGAAGACGATGTCGCCGCAATCCTTGCCGAAGCCCATAAAGGCGTCGGCGGCAAGGCGATTGCGCCTGCTTCCGCCACCAAGCCGACCATCAACCTCTACAACCGCGGCAAGCCGGCGATCGCCACGGTGCGCGGCAATTACCGCATCACCGCCGCGGATGCCGAGACCGACACGCGCCACATCATTCTCGATTTCGGCGATCAGTCCTTCCCCGTGCTCGAAGGCCAGAGCATCGGCATCGTTCCGCCCGGCAGCGACGCCAGCGGCAAGCCGCATGTCGTGCGGCTTTACTCGATCGCCAGCCCGCGCGATGGCGAAAAGCCGAACGCCAACAATGTCGCACTGACGGTCAAGCGCGAGCCGCGCGGCGTCTGCTCGAATTACATCTGCGATCTCGCCAAAGGCGCGGAAGTGCAGGTCACCGGACCCTTCGGCGCGACCTTCCTGATGCCGAACGATCCCGCCACCAACATCATCATGATCTGCACCGGCACGGGGTCGGCGCCGTTTCGCGCGTTCACCGAACGCCGCCGCCGCGCCATGCCGCAGGCGCCGGGCAAGCTGCTCCTGTTCTTCGGCGCGCGGCGGCCGGAAGAACTTCCCTATTTCGGCCCGCTGCAAAAGGTCCCAGCGCGGCTGCTGACGCAGCATCTCTGCTACTCGCGCGTTGCCGGCACGCCGAAACATTACGTGCAGGATCGCATTCGCCTCGAAGGCGAAACGGTGTCCGATCTGCTGCGCGAGAGCGCGACGCATGTCTATATCTGCGGTCTCAAGGGCATGGAGAGCGGCGTCGACGAGGCGTTTGCCGATGTCTGCCGTCGTGCCGCAATCGATTGGGCCGCGCTCAAAGGTGAGATGCGCGCCGGCGGCCGCTACCACGTCGAGACGTATTGAGGCCAGTTGACGGGCCTCGGCCGAACCGGGCACGCTGCGCCCGCATGACCCTCATCAAATCGACGATCGACACCCGCAGCGACGATTTCGCCAAGAACAGCGAGCTCATGCGCAGTCTCGTCGCCGACCTGCACGCGACGGTGTCTGAGATCAAGCAGGGCGGCGGCGCGCGGGCGCGCGAGCGGCATCTCTCACGCGGCAAGCTGCTACCGCGCGATCGCGTGCGCACGCTGCTCGATCCCGGCACGCCGTATCTCGAACTCTCGCAGCTTGCCGCGCACAATGTCTATGACGAGCCGATCCCCGCCGCCGGCATCCTGACCGGCATCGGCCGCGTTGCTGGGCGCGAATGCGTCGTCGTTGCTAACGATGCGACGGTGAAGGGCGGCACGTATTATCCGCTGACGGTCAAAAAACATCTGCGCGCACAAGAGATCGCGCGGGAAAACAATCTGCCCTGCATCTATCTCGTCGATTCCGGCGGCGCCAATCTGCCGAACCAGGATCAGGTCTTTCCCGACCGAGAGCATTTCGGCCGCATCTTTTATAATCAGGCGACGATGTCGGCGGCCGGCATTCCGCAGGTCGCCGTCGTCATGGGCTCGTGCACCGCCGGCGGCGCCTATGTGCCGGCGATGAGCGACGAGGCAATCATCGTTAAAAATCAGGGCACGATCTTTTTGGGCGGTCCGCCGCTCGTCAAGGCCGCAACGGGCGAAGTCGTCTCGCCCGAAGATCTCGGCGGTGCCGACGTTCATTCGCGTACATCCGGCGTGACGGATCATTATGCGCTGAGCGACGCGCATGCGCTTTCGATCGCGCGGCGTATTGTCGGCAATCTCAATCGGCTGAAACAACCGAATATCGAGCTGAAGCCCGCGCGCGAACCCTTGCATGAGGCCGGCGAAATCTACGGAATCATCCCGGGCGACGTGCGCAAGCCCTATGATGTGCGCGACGTGATCGCGCGCATCGTCGATGGCAGCGAGCTCGACGAATTCAAGGCGCTTTACGGCACGACGCTCATCTGCGGCTTCGCGCACATTTTCGGCTATCCCGTCGGCATTCTCGCCAATAACGGCATCCTGTTTTCCGAATCGGCGCTGAAGGGCGCGCATTTCATCGAGCTCTGCTGCCAGCGCGGCATTCCGCTCGTGTTCCTACAAAACATCACCGGCTTTATGGTCGGTCGTAAATATGAATCAGGCGGCATTGCCAAGGACGGCGCCAAGCTCGTCACCGCAGTTGCCTGCGCGAGCGTGCCGAAATTCACCGTGATCATCGGCGGCTCGTTCGGCGCCGGCAATTACGGCATGTGCGGGCGCGCCTATGGCCCGCGCTTTTTATGGATGTGGCCGAATGCGCGCATTTCCGTCATGGGCGGCGAGCAGGCGGCAAGCGTGCTCGCGCAAGTGCGTCGCGACAACATCGAGGCGGCGGGAAAAACCTGGTCCGCGGGAGATGAAGAGGCGATGAAAGCGCCGATCCGCGAGCAGTTCGAGCACGAAGGCCACCCTTATTATGCCAGCGCGCGATTGTGGGACGACGGCGTCATCGATCCCGCCGACACCCGCATGGTTTTGGGCCTCGGCATCTCCGCCGCGCTGAACGCGCCGATTACACCGACACGCTTCGGTGTGTTCCGGATGTGAACAGGTGAACATTCTCGCTTCCACATTCCCGGAGCCGCACGCAGCCAAGTGTACGCAGGCTGCGCAAACTAGCCTGCGTTGCGGCATCCGGGACCCAGGGGCAAACGCCTCTGCCCTGGACCCCGGATCGGCCTTCGGCCGTCCGGGGAAGTGGGAGTTGGTCGTGTCGTGATGTTTGCAAAAATCCTCATCGCCAATCGCGGCGAGATCGCCTGCCGTATCGTGCGCACGGCGCG
>Ga0164305_10000957_pt1 | contig 11599 bp, 12 predicted proteins | sample Whisoiple_237_MG_FD_110215 | JGI IMG/M metagenome (GOLD analysis project Ga0164305, IMG submission 110215) | Soil microbial communities amended with pyrogenic organic matter from upstate New York, USA - Whitman soil sample_237_MG | ecosystem: Environmental > Terrestrial > Soil > Agricultural... | reverse complement strand
CCGTGACCATCGGAGCGGCTGCGGGCATGATCGCCACCACTGCGCGCGCCGGCGGCGCAATGGGCGTTGCGCTTTCGGCCACATTGTTTGGCTATCTTCTTGCCGCTGCCGGTCTGAGCAGCAGCCAAATAGCGTCGGCGGCAAATTGGCGCGCCGCTCCGGAAATCTTTATGTCATCGTTTTCATGGACGATTTATGTGCTGAACTTTTGCACTCTGCTGGCGGTCATTTCGTCCGCGATCAGGGGGAAAAGAGCCGATCAATGACAAGAGATAGGCGACGCCAAATGAAAAAGGCAACAAGCCGGACGCTGTCGATGGCATGTGGGTGGTAGCCAACACAGACCGGAGCAACAAAAAACATAAATTTGCATCATCTCGGCATTTATCCTCATCCCCTGTCCCTACCGACACCTTTGCTCCTGCAGTTGTACTATAATTGCCTGACTAATCGACATGGCGAATCCGAAATTGAATAGCATCGACGAGTACGAAGCCTTTCTTACGGAGAAGATGACGTTCTGGTCGACGCAGCAGCGGATCGCATTGGCGGCGGCGATTGCCGAGCGCTGGCTGCCGGCCTACGAAGTATTCTCCGCCGAGGAGGATTGGGGCGACCCGGACGCCCTGCGGCAGAGCTTGGACGCAGTATGGTCGTGCGTGCAGGAATGCGTATTGACCGAGAGTGATATTGCGCGCCACGCTCAGCAGATTGATGAGATTACGCCGCATATGGACGACTTCGATGCCGAAGAGGCGCTCATCGCCTGCGTTGCTCTGAGCGATGCGCTGCGGAGCTGCGGTGCGCCGGAGAACACGATTTTCTATGTGACACGAGTCGCGCTGGGCGTCTTCGAGGGTCTGATATCAGAGTGGCCGGTTGAGCCTGATGCCCAAGCGCGCGTCTGGCGAAAAAACGTGGTTCGCAAAGAGCTCCAGGTTCAATTGAATCTGATCGAGAAGATTGACAGCTGCACGAGCCTCAATTCTGAGAGCATCAAAGCGCTGCGCGCACGTATTGGGGCTATCAAGATCAAGACTCCGGTGCGGGCGAAATTAAAAGCGCCGGCGGCGCTCACCAACCAAACGCTCTTCGAGCAGTATCGCCGAATGGTCGAAAGCGATTTAAAGGGCCAGGCCAAATTCCAGGCCGAGCCCACGGCTCATCCCTATCTATTCGCCTTGAGTTTTATGGGCTACTGGATGGCACGCTATTCGAGGCGCCTGCAGACGATCAACGGCAGCTATGGCCGAGTTGCGGATGAGCAGGGACAGTGCGCTCTGGTGGCTCGCAACCGTGCCCGTGATCTCGCGGAGACGGACCGCCCTGACTGGGACACCAAGGTGCGAGAGGCATTGGAAATGTGCCTCAAAAATAACAGCCAACTGAAGGTGCTCGACGCTGCATCGGTGGAGACGCCGCACGCCTACGGACCTTCGTTGCGGCGTTTGTGGCTAGAAGGAAGAAGGCTGGGACAGTCCGATTTGGACGGATGGAAATACGTTCGCGCCTGGGCAAGTCACCGACCGTCGGCGTGGGAAAATGAAGACCGCCGCAAGAGCAAGGGATCGGCTCACCAGGTTCCTGAATTCACCGCGAATCTCGCTCGAGTGCTCTCCTGGAGTTTGACAGGGGATCCGTTCCATCCCTGGGCAACGGAAGTTGACGGGACGATTTGGCGGGTTCGAATCAACGATTTTCCAGATGAGCTCATGTACAGCCTGATTATCGGAAATGAAAACGCCGGCAATTGTCACGACTGGCCGGAAACCTGGAACCGTCCGAGCGACTCCGCAATCGACACCTGATTTATTTCCCCATCGCCCTGAGCGCTGCCCTGCTGCGCTGCTCTGCCGTCGCCCACTCCGGTGGCAAATTGTCGAGCTTGGAAATTTTCGCCAGCTCCTTTATATAGCGCTCGGAACGACCGAGCTGTCTCATACGCTCGTCGATGGCATATGCCTGATGCTGATCATTGGCGTAGTCCGGCACTCGGGCTTTGCGCCAACGGCCCGCTTTATCCTGTTTTTTGCCGATAAGGTCGCCACCATACTTATGAACATTTTTCCAGCCGAATACTTTCTCGGCGGTCGCTTTGGTCAGCTGCTCACCAGTCATGTTCGTTCCGCTTTTGCTCATGCTGCCCGAGCCAAAGATCCAATCTAACCTGAAGCCGGTTCGGCTGAGTTTTTACCGGGCAGCTTTGCCGGCCTAAAAGAAGAATTGACTTTCCGCAGATTGCAGCAAATCCTCTAAACTGCTCAGCAGATGAGGGCACGCTCTGTGCTCAGGACTAAGCTGGCTGGGGCCTCGGGAGCGCATACTTCATTCGAACTCCTTCATCGGTTCCCACCCCAGCTCCCCTCGCGCGATCACAACGCTCTCGGCAAATAGTCCACTTCACAGCGCTTGACCAAACGGCTCAGCACGGGCTCGATACGATCAATGGCAATATTGATCTTCCTATATGAACTGTCATTCCACCCCAGCTTTTATTTACGAGTGCACCTACCGCGAACAAAAGATACAGGACCGCAATCCAACAACTTCTCTTCCCCGCAGACGCTGCAACATGCGCAATTTTGGACCTCAGTTTATTCACTTCTGCCGGCGTTTACTGCCTCCTCGACCCGCGATAAAGTTTGTTCCTTCTTCAATCGATCCGGTACCTTTGGGCTACCGGGGTCGTACTGACTCGAGCTGCCCGAAAAAATGGCGCGGAGAGCGGTCGAAACTTCGCGACTCAGATCGGCCGCTGTTTCACTCATCGAAGCCACCGCCGCCTCGGCCGATTTGTTCTTCGCCGGGCGTGTCACATACGTCTCCTTTGCCGTGATCGCTTTTTTCGCGCTATCGATGATGCTCCAACGGGCCCATCGTCAAGCCATAGACGAGACTGGTGCGCAGAGTTCCCAAAGGAATAAGCGAAGCTAGCAGCGCGCAGGCTGCAGCGAAACTCAAATCTCGCAGAATAAATATGAGCGTGCCCGCCGCCGTGGTTTCTTGAAGCTTGCTCAACGCAAATACCAAAGCGGTGAGCAAAAAGAAAATTGCGCCACCCAACAGACTATATTTAAGCCGCATAACGTAGGAAATCTTCTCGGTCGATTTGTCCCGCACCTCTTCGGGCTGCTTCAGGTCGGCTAAAACATGCGTTTCCCGGGGAAATTCGAATCCGGCAAGATTTTTCTCTTTCTGCAAAGCTTCAACTTCGAACATCAACTTCTTAACCTGGAGCAATCGCGTGATTCTTTCCAACGTCTCCTTCTCTTTTTGACCGCCTTTTATCTTCTTCGCGATGTCGGGACAAAAGAAATAGGCGAGCACAATCAGACCCAGTACAGCCAGACGGGGCCAGCCGGCAGGGATCTTTTGAACCAAACCGATGGCGAATTCCATCTCTGCACCTTCTTACTTGCGCGGTTTTCTTGCCTGACGGCGGTCCCCGAGAGGCTGCCTCTTGCGCGCGCACGTTACTCTGTGATCGTCAGCGTGCTCGGCTGTCACTAATCTGCATGAGTTTTTGTCTGCGGTTGCGCCGTTGGAAGATACTTTAATGCCCCTGATCAACGTTAATGAGCCAATGGCGGAGGCGATTTCGTTGCTCAGATCGCTCACCACTGCGCTCATAGAAACCACTGATGTTTCGATGGATTTATCTCCTGCCGGCTGAGTCAAATAGGATTCCTTGACGCTGAGGGTCTTTTGGCACTCACGAGCGTCAATTCATTTAGGCGTTGCAGCTGAGATCTCAGGCGTCTTGAGTCTGGGGTCGAAAATCACTTTGATGGCCCGGGACCGCTGCTTGTCGAGCGCCGCGAGGAACGCGTCCGCATAGCGCTCGAAAGGATAGCGATGGGTGATCAGGCCGCGCACATCGAGTCGATCGCGAGCGAGAAGGTCTAGATAGATCTCGATGCAGTTGGAGCGCTTTCCCTCGACCGTCTCCAAGCCATACGAATTCGACCCGAGCAGCGCCAATTCCTTGAAATAAAGAGGCGTCCATTCGAATCGCTGCGGCCGCGCCACGCCCACCATCACGATGGTGGCTCGCGGACTTGCGATCCGTACTCCCACTTCGAGCGTTTCGCTTGAGCCCACAGTGTCGTAGATACGCTGAACTCCTGATTGGAGCCAGGGTAGACCGAACAGGGGCATCCGCAGCGGCGCCTTTACGAATTCGCCGATCTCGCGGATGAGTTCTCGACCTCGCGACGTGAACAAAGCATCGGCGCCGAGCCTGTCGGCTAGCGGTTTCTCGCGCCGGCTGTGGCCGATGACAAGCAGACGAGTCTTCGGAAAGAGAGCTCGCAGAAGGAGCACAGTCAGTACTCCGAGGGACCCGCATCCGTAAACTACCGCCGTCTCACCGGGCGCTGGCGGCGCCCGCAGCACGGCATGAAGAGAAACCGCAAAAGGATCCGCCAGAACAGCGGCCTCGAAACTCACAGAGGGCGGGATCGGAAAGAGCATCGACTCGTGCACTGACATCATCTCCGCGAAACCACCGCCGATGTCGCTACAGGCGCCGAGGAGCATGCCTTTGGCGAAGCCGCCATCGAAAAATCGGAGGCATAGAGGGTAGTCGCCGCGCCGGCAGGACTCGCAGGGCGGCAGCCCTCGCGGCACGCACGAGAGCATTGGCGAAATGGCCACCCGGTCTCCTTTTCTGACGCGCGTCGCGGCGGAACCGGTTTCGACCACCGTGCCGACGACCTCGTGTCCCATTACGTGGGGCATTGAGACAACCGCCGACAGCGGATTATCGATGCCGGCCTTCATAAAGACCTGCATGACATCGCTGCCGCAGATGCCCGCGAGCCGCGGCTCCACGAGCACCCAGTCAACCCCGCGGAGCTTGGGGTCCGGCACTTGCTGAAAGCGAACCGGGCTCCAGCTCGACACGCACGTGCCTGAGAAAGCGGCGCCGAGAATTTTCGCAGCTGCGATGCGCGGTTTCGAGAGATCGAAAGTGATTGCTTTCATGGGTTGCTTTTCTCAATGAACGCGCGCCCAGCGGGCCCGCGTTCGATCAAGCACGCAGCCGGCGCGAAAATATCATCAGGACAACGGCGGCCGGAATGAAGAATCCCAACTCCGTGATCAATCCCGACGACCAGGGCAGCCGCTGGACGCCGAGTTGAAGCAGCGGATCGAGGATGCTCATCACGAGAAAAAAGAGTGCCACGGCAAAGAGCAAACCGGCCAGCATCTGACGCCGGGTAACGGATCGAACCCAGCGCGGCAGAATTCCGCTGAGGCGGATGGCCATCCAAACCACGCCCGTGAGAACGGCCCAGCCTAACATCTCGTACTGCTTCTGGTATTCAAGCATCAGGGAGCCCTTCCACCACATGACAAACGCAAACACGATGACGCATAGCGACCAGAAAGCCGCACGGGCGCCGGTTCCGAGTCGAGCGACGAAATCGCGATCGATGAACCGACAGAGAATAGGGATCATGAAAATGCCGGCGAAGTAGGACTGGGAATAGATGACCCATGGGTCGGCGCGAGTCGCCCACAAGGGATCCAGCCATAGCGGGAACCAGAACCGCAGCCGATGCGTGATCAAAGAAACCATCACCGCATCGATCGCGATGACGAAAAGAAAGGTCAACAGAAGTCGCGTGACTTCGGCAACGAAAGGATCTACTTCGATTCTCTCCGCGCGGGCTGCGTCTGCCATATGCGGGTGCACCTCCGAACTTCAGAGAGCGACGGTCTCAAAGCGCTCTAGCGTCGCTCGTTCCTGCCGGAGACCATTGGGTCAGGGCGCGTGATAAAGGCAATCGCCATGCAACAAGAGAAAAGAGAAGCTTAAGCAGAGTGTCGTTTTGCAGTGTCAATCGAGTCGCCAGAATCGTTCCTTTAACACTCAGCCTCGATATTTTAACTTGATTGCCATCGGTGTAATCGACGTGGCGGTTGATCTTGCGCAGCGTCAATACCGCGAGCCCGATTGCCCAAAGGCAGAAATTGCGGACCCCGGTCTCCTTGTTGGGAATGAGCAAAGAATAAGCTAAGGCATCTCGCAAATGTCCGTGGGAAATTCCGATCAGGCGGCGAACGCCGCGCTCGAACCCCTGCCGGTCGCGCGTCAGCATTAACTCCCTTAGATTGAAGCCTTCCTCGGCAAAAATTTGCCGCGGCAGCCAACAGGCCCCCAGGCGATAGTCTTCCCACACGTCCTTAAGGATGTTGGTCATTTGCAGGCCCTGGCCGAAGGATACGGCGAGCGCCATCAAAGCGTCGTGCTTCGCTGCGATTTCCGGCGAGTGGAGACAAAAAAGGCGGGTTAGCATTTCGCCCACGACTCCGGCGACAAAATAACAGTATTGCTCCAGGTCCTCTAAGCTCTGGAGACCATACTTGTCGCCGCGCAGCTGAAATTCCGCCATCCCTTTCGCCATGGTGTCGATACACAGCCGTAGCGCTGCGCGCTGCGGCTCTGAGAAACTGCGAGCAATTCGAATGACCCGGGGAACGTTCCGGATCAACTCGTGTTCAGCGTGCGAAGTTCTGCTCGAAAGCGACGCGCAAAGTTGGGCAGAAAAATGCTCGGCACTGCGTGGATTGTCCAACGTCGCCAAGAACTGCCGGCAAAAGTAGTCTTTCCGCGCGCCGCTCAAACTCGGCTCATCTTCGATGGTGTCGACGATGCGGCAAAGGAGGTAGGCATTGGACACGATCCGAGAGAGTTTTGGCGGGAGTTGCGGAATCGTCAAAGCAAACGTTCGGGAAACTCCGTGCAGCATCTTAGCTTGAAAACCATCGTCGCCCAGCAGCTTTCGCGGCGCGACATCGACGGAATCCGGACGCTCGACGGGTTTGAGCCAGGCGCGGCCGGCCCTAAAAGAATCCATGATGTAACCTTTCACCGGGCATGCGTTCCAGAACCGCTTTCAAAGGCTAGCGTTATGAGAGCTGACCACGGATAGAAATTTCCCATCCTCCTCTACTACGGGCGTCGTTCTCAGAGCAATATACCGTGCCATGGCCCGCAGGGGTTCGGCCGCGCCGCGGTATGGCTGCATTTCTCGCAAGCAGTCTTGCAACAGATCTTCAACCCTTGCGGCAGCCAGTGCCGGCCCTGCCACCGAGAGATAGTTGATGAGGCCTTTCGAATCGTCTTTGTCGCCCGAGACTTCATCCCGATCCAAAATGTCGTCCGTGATCTGGAACGCCAAACCCAAAGCTTGGGCATATCGTGTAATTCTGTCGAGATCTTTGCGCGCCGCCCCGCCGATTATCGCGCCAACACGGGCAGCGGTCATGATCAAGGCACCCGTTTTCAAGTGGTCGAGATTTTCCAGGACGCCCGCGGTCACCCTGCCTTTAACCACTTCGAGCTCACCGCTTTGGCCGGCGATCATTCCTCTGACACCGGACGCCTCCGAGACCTCGCGAACCAGCTTCGGCACCAGAGAAACGCCTAAAAGCCGCGCCATTCTGGGATCCGACATAATGAAGAAAGCTTCAGTGAGCAACGCATCTCCCGCCAAAAGTGCTATCGCTTCGCCGAAGCGCTTGTGACATGAGAGTTTTCCTCGGCGGAAGTCGTCATTATCGAGGGCTGGTAGATCGTCGTGGACCAGCGAATAGCAATGAATCAATTCGATGGCGCATGCGAACGGCAGCAAAGCCCGACGTCTGGCCCCAAACAATTCGCCGACGGCCAGGGTCAATGTGGGACGAAATCTTTTGCCGCCATCCAGGACGCTGTAGCGGATCGCTTGGTTCAGGAGCGACGGGGTTGGGTCACGCTTGTCAAGGTAGCCGTCGAGGGCCTGGTCAATCTGCGACCTGCAGTCAAGCAGATATTTTTTGCTGTCAAAATCTCCGCTGGCCCCACTTCCATTCATGCGGGATTTTTTGTTGAAGCTCGTCCTGAAACCTGCTTCACAATTCGGTTGTGTTTCACCAAACGATTGCGCCTCGAATTTCTCGCGTCCTCGCCCGTCATAGCAGCGCCTGGTTTGCGTTGTGCTCACCGTGTTCTCCTTCTCCTCCAACCTTTCTCGAAGCCCTACGGCCCAGTTAAGTTGAAGATTCCGCTTTGGCTCACTAATTTTTCGGACTGCGCGGTTAATTCCGGTTTCGGACCCACAACGATCATCATGGCACTATCGTTTTAGCTGGTTCAATATACAGTCGGGGGGACCCTGGTTTTCGGCTTCTTTATTCCTTACGATTCTTTACCCGTGGGCTGGAGCCCAAACTGAGGGCAGATCGGAGCAAACGATGCCGAAAACTGAACCCGGTTCATGAAAAACCGAGGCGATCAAACCCATCGACTTCTCGATGATTCTGTCGGCGAATTTTAATCCGTGCCGCTTCTCGGAGCCGTTGGCTACATCCTTAATGGCCGATCAGGTTAGGCGAAACCGACTTCGCTTACGCTATTTTTTTAGACATCTTGCAACTTGGAAGTGTCTCAGTTTTACTTTTTCTTGGAAAACGAACCCCGTAAGAGTTTTAGCATTGATTAATCAGGGAATTCCGGATAGCAGATTCATACTGCAGGGGATATTCAAAAACGTAGATCTAGGCAGAGAAGCAGCCGCTCGAAACTGCTTCTATAAGGAGGTTGTTTCGTCCGCGACAAGATCCCGATGAAGGCGAACACGAATGAGAACGATAAAAGAAAATAATAAGGAGGGGGCCTAGGATGAGAGCATTTATTTTTCTTATCGCTGCAACATTGTTGAGTGCGTGCTCCACGACATCTCCGGAGATTGCAATGCAGCAAGATGTCGATCAGGCAACGGCGATTATCCAACGATTCCAAGAGATCCCGGAGAAAGGGATTCCGCCGGCGGTCCTGAAAGCTGCCAAAGGTGTAGCCATTCTTACCGTCACAAAGGCTGGGTTTCTCGGGAGCGGCAGGGGTGGGACTGGAGTTGTTGTTGCACGGCTGAATAAAGGATGGAGCGGTCCCTCATCAATTGGTACTGGCGGGATCGGATTCGGTTTTCAAGCCGGAGTGGAAATCACCGAGTTCGTTATCATTCTCAATACTCCGGCTGCTGTGGAGGCCTTCTCGAAACAAGGGAACGTCACGCTGGGCGGCAATCTAAGCGTATCGGCGGGTCCTGTAGGACGTACGGCCGAGGGCTCCGTCGCTTTGCAAAGCGCGATGTACAGTTACAGCCGGAGCCAGGGACTCTTTGCCGGTGTTTCGCTCGAAGGCACCGTCTTTAGCGTGAAAGATGACTACAATCAGGCTTACTACGGAAAGCCGGTCACGGCGCAGGAAATCCTTTCGGACAAGGTGCAACCGCCGGCTGGGGCACGAAATTTACTCCAGGTATTGTCGAAATACTGAGCCAGTTTTTCTGTACCGTACGGCTATGAAGTGGGCGGCGCGGGCGCCTTCTCGCTAGAGGCTTAAGTCCTCTGGTCAGGTCGCGCCCGCGCGTCTATTCGCATCAGAGCTCTGATCAGTTCTGATGCTATATTTCACCCGTTTGGTTTTCGGTCAGTTCATCTTGCACGTCAAAAACCTGAGCGAAAGCGAATTTTAATTTCCGCTCCTCCTTTCCAAACCCACCTGCTCCCGCATCACCCGGGCCACGGGGTCTTGGTATTCCAACTCCAAGTCCTTGGCCTCTATACGCCCGAACACATCGAGCAGAGGCGCGATCAATCCAGTCCATCCGGTCTGATGGCTTGCGCCGAGCCCCGCGCCGTTGTCGCCATGAAAGTATTCGTAGAAAAGGATCAGATCGCGCCAGTGCGGATCCCCCTGGAACTTTGCGGTGCCGCCGTATACTGGCCGGCGTCCATTGGCATCGCGCAGAAAAGTGCCCGCCCGACGGCGGGAGAGTTCCTGCGCTACTTCGAATAACGTCATGTAATGCCCCGAGCCGGTCGGACACTGAACTTTGAAGTCATTGCCGTAGAAATGATACAAATTCAACAGCGCTCGAATGATCAGCACATTGACCGGCATCCACACGGGGCCCGCCAGTTGGAGTTGCCGCCGAACATGCCGGTGTTCGATTCGCCGGGCAGGTACTGAACTTTGTACTCTTGCCCGCTAACGTAAAAGACAAACGGATGTTCCAGATGATAGCGCGACAGTGAACGGATGCCGTGGGGGCCCGAGAAACTCGTTCTCATCGAGCATGTAGGCCAGCACACGCTCCAGTTTTCGCTGGTTGAGGATCGACATCAGCCGTCGTCCTTTATAGCCGATGAAACCGTCGCTCGTCGGGGCCACGTGGGAAACGATCTCGGGATAGCGTTTGCGGAACAGCGCGATTCTCTCCATCAATCTCGGGTAACGCTCTGGGGCGTTAGGCGCGAAGACGGTGTACGCGCAGAGCGGCAACAGTCCCACCATTGAGCGCACTTTTAGACGCATCGCCTGACCGTTGGGCATTCGCAGCAGATCATAGAAAAATCCGTCCTGCTCGTCCCACATCTCGTCGCGATTGTCGCCGATGCGGTCCATGGCGTAGGAGATCCAGAGGAAATGCTGCATAAACTTAAAGGCGGCTTCCTCGTACATCGGGTCGTATTCGCAAAGAATAAGTGCAATTGCCAGCATGCACTGGCAGCAAAACGCCATCCACGCCGTCCCGTCAGCCTGCTCTAGAGAGCCGCCCGTGGGGAGTTTCGCGGTACGGTCGAAAACGCCGATATTGTCGAGTCCTAGAAATCCTCCGGAGAACACGCTGCGCCCGTCGGGGTCTTTGCGGTTGACCCACCAGTTGAAGTTGAGTAACAACCCAGTAAACGACCTTTCCAGGAACCGCAGGTCCGCGCGACCGAGGGTTTGCTCCATTTTGTAGAGGTAAAGCGTCGCCCAGGCATGCACCGGCGGATTGACATCGCTGAAGTTCCACTCGTAGGCAGGAATTTGCCCATTCGGGTGGAAGTACAGGCCGCGCATCATCAGCAGCAGCTGCTCCTTGGCAAAGTCGAAGTCCACCAGCGACAGGGAAATCGTGTGAAAAGCGAGGTCCCAGGCGGCATACCAAGGGTACTCCCATTTGTCCGGCATGGAGATCACATCGCTGTTGAGCATGTGAAACCACTCAGTGTTGCGTATGCCGCGAGAAGCGGATTGCATCAGCGGATGGCTCCCGTGCTCCACCAGCCATCGATCCACATCGAAATAGTAGAATTGCTTGCTCCAGAGCATTCCCGCCAGTGCTTGGCGATGCACCCGACGTTCATCCTCGTTCAATGATTTCGCGGCCGCTGGCAATCCAGTCGGTGGCAATGCCATTGAACTCGTCGGTGGACATGCCAGTGTGGGTCGCGGCGACGAGCTGCACTGCGCCTTTTTCGCCTTGCGCTGACAGCGCCTTGAGATCCCGTTCGAGCACCGCCTTGAATGGCTGCTTGTTCTTCCAATCGGGATGTTTGGGCGCGAGTTCTTTCACCCGGTCAAGCACGAAGGCGAACTGGACATACATCGGCTGCTCACACCAGAGCGTGCCGTCATTATCAAACGTCGCAATGCGCTCAGCAGGCGAAACGAAATCGGGTGCGCCTTGCTTTGTTACGGCGGCAACGAAGGCAGTGATCGCTTGCTTCGCGGCTCCGGCATTCCAGGAGGCGAGCGCGTCCGACTGAGCAAGGGCTG
>Ga0164305_10000953_pt1 | contig 11606 bp, 13 predicted proteins | sample Whisoiple_237_MG_FD_110215 | JGI IMG/M metagenome (GOLD analysis project Ga0164305, IMG submission 110215) | Soil microbial communities amended with pyrogenic organic matter from upstate New York, USA - Whitman soil sample_237_MG | ecosystem: Environmental > Terrestrial > Soil > Agricultural... | reverse complement strand
GCCGGCTCGAAGCGTGAGCCTGGTGTTTTCTGAATGAAGCGGCGGACCGGCTCTTCCTTTTCCATCCCGATCACCGAATCATAATCACCGGTCATCCCGGAATCGGTGAGATAGCCGGTGCCGCCCGGGAGGATTTGGTGATCCGCCGTCGGAATATGCGTATGCGTGCCGATGACGAGGGATGCGCGGCCATCGCAATGATGGCCCATCGCCTGTTTCTCGCTCGTCGTCTCGGCGTGATGATCCAGGACGAAGGCATCGCATCCGCGCCCGACCGGACAGGCAGCAAGTTCTCGGTCGACCGCGGTGAACGGATCGTCCATCGGATCCATGAATGAGCGGCCCATCACGTTCATAACGAGCACGCGATACCCACTGGCGCCTTCATACAGAAACGCGCCACGCCCCGGCGTGCCTGGTGGGTAATTCGCGGGCCGTAGAAGCCGCGGCTGGCGCTCGATAAAAACCAGCGCCTCGCGTTGATCAAAGGCATGATTGCCGAGCGTCACACAATCGGCGCCGGCATTTATGAGATCGTCACAGATCGTCTCGGTGATGCCGAAACCGCCGGCGGCATTCTCGCCGTTGACGATGACGAAATGCAGGGCCCAGTCGCGGCGAAGCCGCGGCAGATGTTCGAGCACGCTTGCGCGGCCGGAGCGACCGACAACATCACCAATGAAGAGAAGACGCATGCTTTCGTGAGGTCCGGCAGTCGATCGTTTCGCGCTCAGTTATCACGAATGCGAGCGGCTGGTCGTGCGGCTCGGCGGGAATAGATGCGACCTCTTGTGCCGCGAAGGCAAGTCCGATGGCGAGCTGCTTCTTCGCGGTGAGGGCGGCGAGCGTCGCGTCGTAATAGCCGGCGCCGTACCCGATGCGGTGCCCGGTGCGGTCGAAGGCGGCGAGCGGCACGATGAGGAGGTCGGGTTCTAAGAGGGGGGAGCCGGCCGAGGGCTCACGTAAGCCCAGCGGGGTATCGACGAGCGCGTCGCCGGGCCGCCAGAGGTGGAACCTGAGCGGCTTCCCGCGGCCGGCAAGGCGCGGGAGGGAGGTTTCGATGCCCGCCGCGGCAAGTTCGGCGAGAAGCGGCAGCGGATCGGCCTCTCCGCGGACCGGGAAATACGCGGCGGCGCTGCGGCTCCCGTGGTGCCGCGCCAGCGCAAGCCCGTCGCGGGCGGCTCGAATGGCAAAGGCGCGGCGGATCTCGTCCGGCACGCCCGCGCGCCCCTCGAGGGCGGCACGACGAAGCCCTGCTTTGCTATGTGCGTTCATCCAGGCGAGGAGAGTGCGGGCCACAAAGGCCGTGGGACATCGATCCCGGGAAACCTACACAGTAGGTGGGCGCCATGTGCCCAAGTCCACGGACAAGGGCAGGGACAGCTCCCAAGGAGATCGATAAGGCCCCGGGGAATAAGGTCCAACACGAACCCCGCAGCACCGCGACTCCAATGTAGGTCGAGTCCGCAATCGAGGGAAGTGGGATGATCCCGCCGGCCCAGTGGGTGGGCGCGAAGGCGGTTGCCCCCACCGGCGAAATCAGGCATAGAGCGCCAAGTTGCGGCCGGACGTCCGGCCTTTTTCATTTGGGCTGCCCCATGAAAGTCCGTAATTCCCTGAAATCACTGCGGGCGCGGCATCGCGACAACCAGCTGGTTCGCCGCAAAGGTCGCGTCTACATCATCAACAAGACCCAGAAGCGGTTTAAGGCGCGCCAGGGCTAACCGCCGCCCTCGCGGCCCGTGCCGGCCGAAGCCGCGCGTCATTGTTTTGACCTGACTTCGGTCCTATTCTTTCGAGCATGGGGTCTCCCGGCGCTAGCGTTCTTTGCTTCGCAATTTTGCTCTCCGGCTCTGCCACGCCCGGGCTAGCCGAGAGCTTTGGGCCGCCGTCTGCTGGCGTGCCGCTTCCTCCCGGCGATAGTCTCCAGATCCCCGGCCTGCCTCCCGTTCAGCTTCCTCCTGGCACTCGGATTTTCGGCCCGAACGGTCCCGTCGATCCCGAGTCGCTGGGGGCGGCGCGGCCGCGCCGCGAAGCGCCACGGGCGCCTCCGCGGGAGACCGAAGCCGAGCCTGATCGGGCCAAGCCTGCGGATTCCAAATTCAGGCCGCGCCCGGTGATTCGCGAGGCGACGCAGCGCGCCAATGTTCTCGACGAGCTATTCAAACGGCTCGCCGCCGCGGAGGACCCGGAGGAGGGCAAAGGCATTGCTGGCGCAATCGAGCGCGTATGGCTGCGCTCGGGGTCCGATACGGCCGATCTTCTCATGTCCCGTGCGGTTGCGGCGGTACAGGAAAAAGACCTGCCTCTCGCGCTTGAGTTGCTCGACAGAGTCGTGGCGATCGAGCCCGATTGGGCGGAGGGCTGGAACAAGCGCGCGACGGCACGCTTCATGGCCAACGACATCAACGGTTCGATGGCCGATATAGATCGGGTCCTGAAGCTCGAGCCGCGTCACTTCGGAGCCCTGTCCGGTATGGGCTTCATTCTTGAGCGCGAAGGACTGGATAGGCGCGCACTCGAAGTTTTCCGGCACGTTCTGACGATCTATCCGGGTCAGCCGGACATCAAGAAAATCATCGAGAAGCTTGTGCCCGAGGTGGAAGGCCGCGATATTTAAGGAGGCGTGCTGCTACCGGCGGATAAAGGTCAGGTAGATTGGACGGCCTCCGGCGCGCTTCGCTTTCGCCTCGTAGCGGGTCTCGCGCCAGCCGGCCCAGGGCGTCATCCAAGATGCCTTCTGCTCTGCGGCCCAAAGGAATTGCGGTGACGGTAGGATTCGGGCGAGGGTCCAGCCGGCATAATCATCGATATCAGTGGCAAAGCGCAGCTCGGCGCCGGGCTGCATCACCCGCGCGAGAGCGGCAAGCCTTTGGTCAGAGATGAAGCGGCGCTTGCGGTGCCGACGCTTCGGCCAGGGGTCAGGAAAGAGCAGGAAGACGCGGCCAACGGAGGCCTTCGGCAACCAGGCGAGCAGGTCGGCGGCGTCACCCTCAAACAGGCGAACGTTTGTAAGACCTTGCGCCTCGATCGCGGCAAGGGCTTTCGCCATTCCGTTCACGAACGGCTCGCAGCCGATGAAGCCGACGTTGGGATTTTCCGCGGCGGTTCGGACCAGATGTCCGCCACTGCCAAAGCCGATCTCCAGCCAGCAGCTGGAGGCATGACCGCCGAAGAGCGCGCGGAGATCGGAAACACTGCTGGTTAGATCGACACACAAGTGTGGCAGCAGCTCTTTGAGCAGCCGCATCTGGTGTGGGCGTATCGCCTTGCCCCTGCGGCGGCCATAGAGAGCGCCTCGTGCGTGATCGTGTTTTTCTGCCTCAGTCTCGATCAGAAGGCCCTTCAGTCGAAGTGCGACTTCAGCTGGTCGGCAAGATCAGTCTTTTCCCAGGAAAAGCCGCCGGTCGCATCCGGCGCGCGGCCGAAATGACCGTAGGCGGAAGTCCGCGCAAAGATGGCCCGATTGAGCTTCAGGTGCTCGCGGATGCCGCGCGGGGAGAGGCGCATCGCCTCCATGAGCACTTTTTCGAGCTTGTCCTCTGGGACTTGGCCGGTGCCGTGCAGGTCGGCATAGATCGACAATGGCTCGGCGACTCCAATCGCATAGGAGAGCTGCAATGTGCAGCGCTCAGACAGGCCTGCCGCGACAACGTTCTTCGCGAGGTAACGCGCCGCATAGGCCGCCGAGCGGTCGACCTTCGTCGGATCCTTGCCGGAAAATGCGCCCCCGCCATGCGGCGCCGCGCCTCCATATGTATCGACGATGATTTTGCGGCCGGTCAGCCCGCAATCTCCGTCCGGGCCGCCGATATAGAACTTGCCGGTCGGATTAACGTGCCAGACCGTGTCCTTGGAAATCCAGCCGTCCGGAAGCGTCTCCCGGATGTAGGGCTCGACGATCTTCTGGACGTCGCCCGAACTCAGGTTCTCGTCCGTATGCTGATGCGACAGCACGACTTGGGTCGCGGCGACCGGCTTGCCCTGGTCATAACGCACGGTGACTTGGCTCTTCGCATCGGGGCCTAGCCCCTTCTCGCGCCCCGAATGCCGGGCCTTGGCCAAATCTTCCAGGATCTTGTGGGCGTAATAGATCGGCGCCGGCATCAGCTCAGGCGTCTCGCGGCATGCGTAGCCGAACATGATGCCCTGGTCGCCGGCTCCTTCGTCCTTGTTGCCGATGGCATCGACGCCCTGCGCGATGTCGGCCGATTGAGCGTGCAGCAGAATTTCAACATTGGCGTGCTTCCAATGGAAGCCGTCCTGCTCGTAGCCTATCTCGTGAATTGCTTTGCGGGCGGCTTCCTCTATCTGCTCCGGCGAGATTTTCGGCCCCCGAACCTCACCGGCGATAATCACCCGATTGGTGGTCGCCAGCGTCTCGCATGCGACGCGGATCTGGTAGGGATCGAGTTTCGATTTTTCGGCTTCGCCGAAGAAGAGATCAACCACCTCGTCGGAGATGCGATCGCAAACCTTGTCGGGATGGCCTTCCGAAACCGACTCGCTGGTGAACAAATACGAGGAACGCGCCAAGAAGTGCCTCCAGGACTAAAAACCGGAAGAGCGGATTGGAAGGGCGGTTGGCTCTGCTCCCAGCTCTTTGGCACGGGCTAAAGCGGGTATTTGCGGAGATTTCGAGGCGGTCGTTCGTTGTGTCAAGCCAAAGACCGAAAATTGTTCTGTTTATCGAACTTCGGCTTACGCGCGCGGTGCGGGACATGCGGCTCGTCGGAATCTTCGTGGGGAGCGCGTTGATCAAAGCGAATTAGCCGGCGCTTGACGCGCGCATCCGTGATACGGGCGAACGCGCGACGGACATAAGGTACATCTGCCAAAAGAATCAAACGCGGAAGCGGTTCACTGCCGAGATGGTCAACAGCAGAAGGAACATTGCAAACGCGGGAAGATTCCCGAATCTTGCAAACAATGTGGCCTCTATGCTGGCCGGTAGTTTGCTGTCGAGAACACCGTCGATGCCGATCGGGAGCTCGGCAGAAATGCGGCCATAGGAGTCGACAACCGCGGAAATGCCGGTATTCGCTGCGCGCACGAGCGGCAACCCCTCTTCGATGCTGCGTAGTCGCGCCTGTGCAAAATGCTGGTGCGGGCCGACATAGCGGCCAAACCACCCGTCATTAGTGACATTGAGGAGAAGTCCGGGCCTCTTGTCACGGCCCGCGGGCCAAATCTGCGGCGTCACCTCGCCGGGAAAGATAGCCTCGTAGCAGATGAGCGGGGAAACCAGCGGGAGGCCCGGAACATTGAGCGCCTTGCGACGTACGCCGGGCTCAAAGCCGCCGGGGATGGCAACGAATTGCCGAAAGCCGATGCGGTTCAACAGGTTCGAAAACGGCAAATATTCGCCAAAGGGGACCAAGTGGACCTTGTCCGAACTGTCCAAAATTGTGCCGCCGCTCTCGACAACTTGCACCGAATTGTAAACTGAGTTCGCTCCGTTCGAGGCGCCGGCGTTCGGCGCATCCATTCGCGCCGCCCCAGTGACGAGCGTCGTCTGCCCCGGCAAGGCTGCGCCAATTCGGGCCAGCGCCTGAGCGTCTCGCCCTAAAATGAAAGGGAACGCCGATTCGGGCCAAATCAGATGCGTTAAATCGACGAGACCAGTGCGGTGCGTCGATGTCGCTCGATCCGAGAGCGACAGATATTGGTTGAGGATCGCCCCGGAATATTCCGGACGAAATTTCGCGTTCTGATCAAGATTGGGCTGCATGATCCGCAGTCTGACGCCGGAAATATAGCCGGGCTCGGCTCCTAGCTCGAGCCGGAGCGACCCGAAAACCGCGAGCCCCGCCAGGGTGACGCCCGCTGAGAGCGTAGGCCAACGGCGGGACCGGGTTGTGCTCGCGTCAGCCAGTGTGGCCGGGGCCGCGAACAGAAGGACAGCAATCAGCGTCAGGCCATAGACGCCCACGAGAGAGGCGGCTTGCGCTAGAACGAGATTGCCGCCAAGCGCCATGCCGAAGAGGTTCCACGGGAAGCCCGTGAACAGATGTCCGCGTAACCACTCAGAGACGCCAAGTCCAACGGCCAGCGCCAAAACGCGTGACGAGCCGGGCACCCACAACAGCCGCGCCACAATGAACCCGAACCCGGTGAAGAGGGCGAGGACCGCAGGCAAGCCGAGCACGCCCAGGGGTAGCGCCCATGCAAAACGGTCCGGCTCAACTACGAATGCATCGCCGAGCCACCAGAGACTCGCCACGAAATACCCGAAGCCCAGCCACCATCCGTCCAGCGCGGCCATTCGCGCGGAGGCGATCAGCCCGCCCCGAGGGCTGTCATTAATTTGCGCCGCGCCATCGACCAGCCAGACTGAGATAGAAAAAGTGATGATCAGCGCCGGGAATATATTAAATGGCGCCATCGCCAGGGCGCCGACAGCGCCACTGCTCATGGCCATCGCGCGTCTGGTCCAGCCCTGTGAAACAATCATGGGGGCGGCGCGTTCACGAGGCACTCTTTCCGAGAGAGCCGACATCGACCGAGATCTCCGAATCAGGCGAGCTTAGGGTTTGCCCGACGATTTGCACGATGTTCTGACGTTCGGTTGAGGCATTGTGGCCCGGCGCGCCAGTTTTCCGGCAACCGCCGACATACGGCTGGGCGCCTTGTTTCGCCTCGTCTGCGCGATTCTGCCGCGCCTCGCCTAGCTGGAGCACAGAATGTTGCATGAAAGCGCCTGCAAGGGTTGTCGCCAACCGAAAAAATGCGCGCTCCAGCACTGGTCCTCGGACCCGTCCTGGGAAATTGCGGACGTCGAAAAACGCGCTCCGACATGGGCTTTCTGTCCCGCTGCCGCCTGACCCCTGGCTCGAAGCGGAGGTCGAGGAGCTCGCATATTTGATCGACGAAGGGAGTGCCGATTCCATTCGTCACCAACACGCCAGAGCAATCGCCGTGGAGCTGATGGAGCTTCGGCGTATTCGGGCCGCGCGAGAAAACTTGTTCCTCGATCAAGTAAAACGGATCAAGCCGTTGAGCGCAGCAAGACAAGTGCGCGCCTGCATTGACTTCTACAAAAAAAGACCCAACCCCGACATTGTTTACATGCTTGCCGGGAAGGCTGGTCTCGACACCAATTGCGACCGGTGAGCTTTGAGGATGGAATCGGAGTTTTGGCGCGCAACATTGCGCGCCTTGATCGTGATGAGGCCCGCGCGCTGTCGCGTCGGCGGCGCGCCATTCAGCTCTTCCATCTCACCGCCTAGGTTTGTAGTCCTATTCAATGCGGCATAGCCCACTTGCAATTGCGTTTGGCAGAACAAAGCCAATCCGGCCTAAGTGCTTGGGAATGGAGCAGTTTCAGCTGGAGAGCGTGCGCTCTCGCCATGTGCGATAAGCCCCACTCACGGCTCTCGTATTGCATTTTGCGGCCGCAGTTGTGAAAGGATACATACTTTTAGAGCTGGGCTCTGAGATGTGGCATATTCTGGCGCACCTGGCCTAAGCTTCTTTCGACGAAGGTGACAATGCAAATAGCGATGATTGGGGCGGGGTATGTTGGTTTGGTTTCGGGCGCCTGCTTTGCGGATTTTGGCCATATCGTCCGCTGTGTTGACAAGGAGGAGATCAAGATTGCCGCCCTCCAAGAGGGGCGCATGCCGATCTACGAGCCGGGGCTCGAGGAGCTTGTCGGAACTAATGTGCGGGCGAACCGCCTGACCTTTACAAGCGATCTCAAAGCCGCGGTGGGCGAGGCAGAGGCGGTGTTCATCGCCGTGGGTACACCATCTCGGCGCGGTGATGGCTATGCCGATCTTTCTTATGTCTACCAAGCGGCACGCGAAATCGCAGGCGCACTGTCGGGCTATACGGTGGTCGTGACCAAATCGACCGTGCCGGTAGGCGCCGGCGACGAGGTGGAGCGTATAATCCAGGAGAGCCGACCTGACGCCGAGTTCGCAGTTGTGTCCAACCCTGAATTCTTACGCGAAGGAGCGGCAATCGCCGATTTCAAGCGTCCGGATCGAATCGTCATCGGCACTGACGACCTGCAGGCGGCAGAGGTTATGCGTGAACTTTACAGGCCCCTCTATCTCAATCAGGCGCCTATCGTGCAGACCAGCCGACGAACGGCGGAACTCACGAAGTACGCCGCGAACGCGTTTCTCGCCACTAAGATCACCTTCATCAACGAGATCGCCGATTTATGCGAACAGGTGGGCGCCGACGTCCAACAAGTCGCGCGCGGGATCGGCCTGGACAATCGCATAGGGGGCAAGTTCCTGCATGCTGGGCCTGGGTACGGCGGTTCCTGTTTCCCGAAAGATACCCTGGCGCTGATTAAGACTGCACAGGATCATGCCGCGCCATTGCGACTCGTTGAAACGACGGCGGCCGTCAATGACCAGCGGAAGCGTGCCATGGCACGCAAGGTCCTGCAGGCTTGTGGTGGTGACATTCGTGGCAAGCGCATTGCGGTGCTCGGACTTACGTTTAAGCCGAACACTGACGATATGCGCGATGCTCCGTCACTCGCACTGATCACCGGCCTGCGTGACTTAGGCGGTCATGTGTGCGCCTACGATCCGGCAGGCATGGCGAATGCGCGCGAGATGCTGGACGGCATCGACTATGCGGAAGATCCGTACACATGCGCAAAGGGCGCCCACGCCTTGGTGATCGTCACCGAGTGGGACGCGTTTCGCGCGCTCGATCTGGAGCGAGTCAAGACGGCAATGGCTGGACTTGTCCTCGTCGACCTGCGTAACATCTATGAGCCCGCCGAGATGCGCCGTCACGGCTTTACTTATGTTAGTATCGGAAGATCGACGTAAGCCGAGCTTCCGCCGTTCAGTAGGCCCGCAAACCTCGGGATCATATGGGAGCATGCTAGTGTCACGTAAGCAGAGCCATGGCCAGGTCAAGAAGATTCTGGTGACCGGTGGGGCGGGGTTTCTGGGCTCTCACTTATGTGAGCGCCTGCTGGCGCAGGGTCACGATGTTCTATGCGTGGACAATTTCTTCACCGGAACGAAACGCAACATCGCGCACATGATCGGCGATCCTCGGTTCGAGTTTCTGCGGCACGACGTCACTTTTCCGCTCTATGTCGAGGTTGACGAAATTTATAATCTCGCCTGCCCAGCTTCGCCCATCCACTACCAGTTTGACCCGGTGCAGACAACGAAGACGAGCGTGCACGGTGCGATCAATGTGCTCGGCCTCGCAAAACGCGTGAAGGCGCGCGTGTTGCAGGCATCCACATCCGAAGTCTACGGCGATCCTGAAGTCCATCCGCAGCCGGAAACCTACTGGGGCCGTGTCAACCCCATCGGCTACCGCGCCTGCTATGACGAGGGGAAGCGCTGCGCCGAAACACTCTTTTTCGATTACCACCGTCAGCACCGCATGGAGATCAAAGTGGTGCGCATCTTCAACACGTACGGCCCGCGCATGCATCCGAATGACGGGCGAGTGGTCTCGAACTTCATCGTGCAGGCGCTTAAAGGCGAGGACATTACGATCTATGGGGAGGGGTCACAGACACGCGCCTTCTGCTATGTCGACGATCTTGTCGAGGCCATGCTGCGCATGATGGGGACGGCTGCGGAGTTCACGGGGCCTGTGAATATTGGCAATCCAGGCGAGTTCTCTATTCGCGAACTTGCCGAACTTGTCATCGAGCTGACAGGAACGAGGTCTAAGCTCGTGTCGAGGCCGCTGCCACAAGACGATCCGAAACAACGGCGTCCTGACATAACGCTGGCAAAGAAGGTGCTCGGCTGGGAACCAAAAATCGAACTGCGCGAGGGACTGCTAAGAACGATCGATTATTTCGAGCGATTTCTGTATGGGGAGAAAAAGGTAACGAGACAGCAGAGAGCCACCTTGAAGAAGGTTACCTAAACTGAAGAGCGACCGGGCCAAATGCAATCAAGCCGGCCGGGGAGAATGACATAGGACGCGGCATACCGCGCGCTCAGAATTTCATACTGAATTAATCTGTGCCTTTTAATTTCTACTTCCTCCCCCTTCCGGGTTATGTCTGGATGCCCGCTTGGGTAAAAAAATTTCACATAGCCGGTGTTGAACCGTACCATTCACGCCTGCCGAGATCCCGTGCCTGTGTGAGCGATCCTCACCAGCCAGCCCGGCAGTTCCTCCAGGCGAAAATGGCAGAACGAACCCAATCAGCGTTAAGTAACTGAATTTTGTGCTGCGTTGCAGAATGCAACCTCACTATTGAGAACGGGCCAATGGCCCGCTCTGGCAAGGCTGCTCTGACAGTTTGACCGTCAGCGCCGACAACAGCCGGACGCGACAGCACTAGGTGCATAACGAAATACCACCACAATTCGCGGCCGGTCGTGTTCTTGAGCTCCGTGGAGGAGCACAAAAGCTGAACCGCCAAAGACTCGGTCCCAAGTCCGAATGCAGGTAAGTTTACGTCGCCTACCTGCGTGCGCGGCCCGGAATCCCGAAGGGAATCCGATCTACTCCGCGGCGACTCCCATCCCGATCGGGCACGACACGCCGGTGCCGCCGAGCCCGCAGTAGCCCGACGGATTTTTGGCGAGATACTGCTGGTGGTAATCCTCGGCAAAGTAGAAGGGTGGCGCGTCCAATATTTCGGTCGTGATGGACCCCATCCGCCGCTCCCCCAGCGCCCTTTCGTAGGCTTCCTTCGAGGCCTCCGCCGCGGCGCGCTGGGCCGGCGAGGTCACGTAGATCCCGGAGCGGTATTGCGTGCCGATATCGTTGCCCTGGCGCATGCCTTGGGTCGGGTCATGACCTTCCCAGAAGGTCTTGAGCAGCCGCTCGTAGGAGAGCTTCTTCGGGTCGTAGACGACCAGCACCACCTCGGTGTGGCCCGTGAGCCCCGAGCAGACCTCCTCGTAGCTCGGATTGGGCGTATGTCCGCCCGCATAACCCACCGCGGTCACGAAGACGCCTTCGCCCAGTTTCCAGAACATCCGCTCCGCTCCCCAGAAGCAGCCGAGCCCGAAAAGCGCCGACTCCATCCCTTCCGGATACGGGCCCTTCAGCGGCCGGCCATTGACGAAATGCGTCTTCGCCGTCGCGATGGCGTCGGAGCGGCCGGGCAGCGCCTCGTCGGGCGCAGGCATCGCAGTCTTCTTGCGGAACAGGAACATGGGGCACCTCCGAATGGTCATGTAAGCCTTGGCGCAGCGCCAAGGTAGGGCGCCCGCCTCAAGCCAGGATCACAAGTGCGTCAGCGGCTGGAATAGCCGATTTTCGGCCGCGGCCGTCGGCCAAGCGCGAGGCAGATCAACCCGAAACTGGCAATAATAATCCAGATAGGCAGGCGAAGTATGTCGGTCGCCACCGGGTTCCAGACCAGCGGATGGATGTGCTCCAGGGTGGGCTGCAACAGCTTGTATTTCTCGGGAAATATCTGCTGCGCCGTCTCGGCCGCGGGCGTGTAGATAATGGTGCTTGAGGCGATCGACTTCGTCCCGTCTATGATCAGCGCGGCGAAGGCCGCTGCCAAGACCAGGATACCAAGAAACCGGAACGTGAGACGGATCATCGATCAACAAGCGGAGCGGTTCTCCTGGTCTTAAGCGAGCCGGCAAAAAGTGTCCATGGCGGCCCTTTTATGGTTGCGGGAGAACGCCTGC
>Ga0164305_10000952_pt1 | contig 11612 bp, 11 predicted proteins | sample Whisoiple_237_MG_FD_110215 | JGI IMG/M metagenome (GOLD analysis project Ga0164305, IMG submission 110215) | Soil microbial communities amended with pyrogenic organic matter from upstate New York, USA - Whitman soil sample_237_MG | ecosystem: Environmental > Terrestrial > Soil > Agricultural... | reverse complement strand
CAATTCAAAAAACGACCGACCTTACTAGCAGCAGGTCAACTCATAGGAACCGAAGGCTACACGGCGGCGGCGGCGGGTGGATGGTTAGCTGGAACCAATGCCGCACGGCTAGCTTTAGGAAAAGATCTGTTGACGTTGCCACCTACCACCATGATGGGAGCATTATTTGAGTTCATCAGTTCTGCTTCCCCCAAACATTTTCAACCTATGCCCCCGAACTTTGGTATTTTGCCAGAATTGGGGCAGCGAATTCGCAATAAACAGGAACGTTATGGAGCTTACCGCGATCGCGCCTTTACGGATCTCGATGCTTGGAAAACTCAACTCCAAATGCAGGGGTTGCCAGTACCCGTTTAATTTTAGGCAACTACCAAGGTAATGCAGGCATCTTACCCGCGTCATATTTTGGGTAAGTTCTGAAAAACTAGCGTTTGCTCTCTGGTCTTTCTTGCCCCTTTTTAGGCTTAGATATAAAAACCTACTCTGCTTTCTGCTGCCTCAACTAGCAATTTGAGCGCTCATCAGCTTCTATGACCCAACTTCCTAAGTTTCCAATGCCAGAGACTGCCAACCCTCCCGTAATTGAAGCGATTTGCTGGTCTAATTTGCTGCAACAGCTATTAGAACGCCAATCTTTATCGTCTGGTGAAGCAGCAGATTTGATGCAGGGATGGCTCCAAGACGCGATTTCTCCAGAACTATCGGGAGCAATTTTAGCGGCAATTCAGGCTAAAGGGGTTTCAGCCGACGAACTAGCGGGGATGGCGCAAGTTTTGCAATCCCAATCTTCACCCCTCTCAAATTCTTACTCTCCCCTACCAACCGTGATTGATACTTGCGGAACTGGCGGCGATGGAGCCTCAACCTTTAATATTTCCACAGCCGTTGCTTGTGTTGCTGCTGCTGCTGGTGTTCCCGTTGCCAAACATGGAAATCGTTCAGCTTCTAGTAAAGTAGGTTCTGCTGATGTACTAGAAGCGTTGGGAGTCAACTTAAATGCTGCTAGTGCACAAGTCGAAGCAGCTTTGCATGAAGTTGGCATTACCTTTCTTTTTGCCCCTGGTTGGCATCCTGCCTTAAAAAGAGTCGCTGCCCTACGCCGCACCTTAAAAGTGAGGACTGTTTTTAACTTATTAGGTCCCCTAGTCAATCCGCTACGCCCTACAGGACAAATTATTGGGGTTTGTGATCCAAATCTCCTCACAACCATTGCCCATGCCTTGCAACAGCTAGGAACCTCTAAGGGAATCGTGGTACACGGACGGGAAAAACTCGATGAAGCCGGATTGGCGGATGTCACCGATTTGGCGGTGCTATCAGACGGAGAAGTGCAACTCACCAGTGTGCATCCTCCAGCCTTGGGTTTAACCTCTGCACCGACAGGAGCATTACGCGGCGGGGATGTCGAAGAGAATGCCACGATTTTACGAGATGTACTTCAAGGAAAAGGCACCGCAGCCCAACAGGATGTAGTAGCGTTGAATGCTGCTTTAGCACTCCAAGTCGGCAATTTAATCCCTGTCGGAGAACATATCCAAGGAATTGCTTTAGCTAAAGATATTCTCCAGAGTGGGGCTGCTTGGTCGAAGTTAGAGCAATTGGTTCAGTTTTTGCAGTGCTAGTTTTAGCTATTCACTAAGTCAACATAATTAAATATAAGCTCTGATTTTTGAACTCTCTCCGCCCCCTATGCTCCCTCTGCCTCCTCCGCTTCCTCTGCTTCCTCTGCCTCCTCCGCTCCCTCTGCTGTTTTATTAAGTGGAGCTACTTAATGGCGAATTCGGAATTCAACAACTTTTTGCTTAATCGTGACATCATAATCCCCAAAGAAGTTTTGACCTAGCAGGGGAACCGGACCCACAGAAACCATACTATCGGTAATCACTGCCCCCCCAACTGCTAGCGAATTAACCCGTCCTACTGGAAATTCCAAGACTTCACCACTCGCAACCTTGGCTTTTTCTACACCAACGGGTACTAATTTGAGTGCAGCTGCCATGGGAGGTGTAATGGTCGTTTGCGAGGCTCCCGTATCTAAAATCATCTCGAAGGTATGCTGACCATTAAAGGTGACATCAATGATAGGGGTGCCTCCTTGCCGACGTTTAATTTGGGCTTGAAATACCTCCGGATGTGCCGTCAAGGAATTGCTATCTGTGCCACCCCCACAGAGTTGAGACAGATTTATTACATGACCCGATGAGTCTTGCATAAAGCAGAGATCAGGGGTTTGGCTATTGGCAGCCGTAGAAACCATAGCGACACCTGTTAAAGCAAGAAAGGCGGTGAAAAGTTGTTTCATAAAAGCAGCGATTAGCGAACATGAAATTCAACAACATCGCTTTTAATGGCAATGTCATAGTTACCAAAGAAGTCTTGTCCTAGTAATCCCGTATCGAGCACAGAACTTGCGATCGCCACGGGTAAATTTTTGGCAATTGCCCCATCAACGGCAATGGAATCCACCTTAGCTACTTGAAACTTGACTTGTTTAGCACTGGCAGTATCTGCCATAACTTCTGAGTGCGCCTCTAAACCAAGTTTCTCGACCATAGCTGGAGTGACAACCGTTGTACTTGCTCCCGTATCTAAAATCATCTCAAAGGTATGTTTGCCATTAAAAGTGACATCAATGACAGGGGTACGACCCACTCGTCGTTTAATGGGAACGCTAAAGACTTTTAAATCTGTCTCCCTTGGTTTAACGCTAGTAGTGATTGCGGGTTGAATGACCGTTGTTGACGCGATCGCCGGACTGCGACGGCTAGGACGAATCACCTGTTGCTGGGCAGATTTGAGATAGCCTTGATATTCAATGATTTTGGTTTTGGCGATCGCATAATTTGGGTGAGAACTCGGCACACCTTTTAATAACTCGATCGACTGCTGCCACTGGCTAACGACTAAGTTCCAATCCTCTGAAGACTGGGCTGATTGACTAATACTTGCAGCGCTCTCAGCAACATCAATCGCCCGTTCATAGGCGGTCGATGGGTTAAAAGGCGAGGGGGTAGGCGTGGGCTTAAAGTTTGTCTCTACAGGCTGTGCTGGAGCCGCAGAAATGGGCTTTACAGGTTCACTAGTCCGTTGAACCGAATCAACTGCACGACAAGCAACACTTAACCCAGCAATGGTAGCGGATAAAACAATTAGCCGACAGTGAGTTTGATAAAATTTCCGCATAGGTATAAGTAAGGATGAAGCATCCACAGGCTTCCACTTTCTATTTAAGGCACCGATTGCTGGGAATGGGGGCAGTCAATAAACTTTTGTCAAAGTCAATTCATGCTTCAGTTTCCTCAAGGGTGCTTAATTGCAAGAAAGGCGATCGCCTCCTGATTCTGAACCCCCTGATGCCGAATAGAGTCATGCGATAATAGCAGCCACGCAAGTTAGCTTATTGTGATTTTTATGCCTATTTCTGCGACTCAACCTGCCCTCCTTGTCCTTGCAGACGGCACCACCTACAAAGGCTGGTCTTTTGGTGCGACAGGCACCGCTATTGGAGAAGTAGTCTTCAACACTGGCATGACTGGCTATCAGGAAGTGTTGACAGATCCTAGCTACTGCGGTCAAATCGTCACCTTCACTTATCCAGAACTTGGCAATACTGGGGTTAATGCCGAAGATGAAGAATCTGCCAAACCCCAAGTACGAGGCGCGATCGCTCGTAATCTTTGTACTCGACCCAGTAACTGGCGATCAACCCAGTCCTTACCCGATTATCTGAAACAACATCAGATCTTAGGCATTTACGGGATTGACACGCGGTCACTTACTCGAAAAATTCGCTCTACTGGTGCCATGAACGGTGGCATTTCTACCGAAATTCTTGATCCTGCTGAATTACTACAACAGGTACAAGCTGCCCCCAGCATGGCAGGATTGAACTTAGTTCAAGGAGTGACGACTTCTCAGGTCTATGAATGGTCAGAACCCACTGATGAAAATTGGGAATTTGGTGCAGTTAGCAGTGATAGTGATAGTGAGTCACAACCCTTTACAGTCGTAGCGCTCGATTTTGGTATTAAACGCAATATTCTGCGCCGTCTTGCGAGTTATGGGTGTCGAGTGATTGTGGTTCCTGCCGATACCTCTGCTGAGGAAATTCTCAAATATAATCCGGATGGCATTTTCCTCTCCAATGGACCGGGTGATCCGGCTGCCGTTAAGGAAGGGATTGAAACGACTAAGGCGTTATTAGACAGCCAAAAACCTGTCTTCGGGATCTGTATGGGACACCAGATTTTAGGCTTATCTTTAGGGGCAGAAACTTTCAAGCTGAAATTTGGTCACCGAGGGTTAAACCAACCCGCAGGGTTAACGCAGCAAGTGGAAATTACGAGTCAAAATCATGGGTTTGCGATCGCCCCAGATTCTTTAGATGACCAAGTGAAAGTGACTCATCTCAATCTCAATGACCAAACGATCGCAGGACTACGGCACAAATCCCTACCTTTCTTCTCCGTCCAGTACCATCCCGAAGCCAGTCCAGGACCCCACGACGCTGATTACTTATTTGAGCAGTTTGTCAAAACGATGCAAGAGTATCGTCAGCAGTAAGGGATGAAGGCGTTAGACAGTAGAAATCCCAGAAGTTAACGACAGGTAACTGATCCTGGCTACCTAACACCAAATCCCGAATGCATTCAAAATGAAGGCATCATTCCCGTAGATTTTGTGCTAAAGTCGTCCCTAACACTTTTGGCAAAGAAAGTAGGGGTATCCTCTAGGGATACTACCTAAGATTTTCTTACTCAACCGATAGCGGTTGAGCAATTGTCATCCTTGAAAATCTCTAGTTTCTTCGAGCCATAACCGTTACTGCATATAGTTAGGAGGGTACTATTCCTGAGCCACTCACCCTGACCGTTAGCCTAAGAGGCACTCATGAAGTCAGGGACAATTGCCAGCTATTCCGCCTCACTGGCTTATTAGATGCTTTTTCCGAACCAACCTTTCGGAAGGTAGTCAGCAAATGTATTGAGGATGGTCCTCAGCACGTTATTTTGGATCTCTCCAAGATAGATTTTGTCGATAGTTCTGGTTTGGGCGCTCTGGTGCAGCTGGTGAAGAAGGCTCAAAGTGTCGAGGGGACTTTGCAAATTGTTACGAATCCCCGTGTAACCCAAACAGTTAAGCTAGTTCGCTTAGAACAGTTTCTCTCGTTACAGCCTTCGGTTGAAGCCGCCTTGGAGAATATCAAAAAGGCTTAAATTGAAACCTAGATCAAGTGTGGGGGCAAGGTTGAATTCTCGCCCCTATAATTTTTTGTTGAAAGCGTTGGGCTGCTCCACCCATGCTATGAGAACGCTACAATCTAAACGTCGAGGTAAGACTTAAGGTGAGTTCACAGGAAAATGGGGGTTTAGAGGCTTTAGCGATCGCTTCAGTACTGGGGTGGGCAGAACAACGCCTTAATCAGCTAAGTACCCCAGCCAGTGCATTATCCCAAATTCACCAGTTGTCTCCTGCGGCATTAGCCTACTTAGGAGATGCAGTTTATGAACTGTATATCCGAACTTATTATCTACTGCCGCCAAAGCGATCGCAGCTCTATCATAATCAAGTGGTCGCTCAAGTTAGAGCCGAAAGTCAAGCAGCAAGCTTACGATGCCTCACCCCTCACTTAACTGATGCAGAATTAGACATTTTACGACGAGGACGTAATGCTGCTAGTGGAGGTCCCCGACGGCTTGATCCCGAAATTTATCAACAAGCTAGCAGCTTTGAAACGTTGATGGGATATCTTTACCTAACAGATACTCAACGTTTAAACCAACTGTTAGCCTTATTAGAACTGGATTCCGCTCCAAACGCCAAAAATTCTTAACATTATGCCTGAGAAAAATCGCCAGTCCCGCCGTCCGGGTAAGCCTAGCATGGGAAAACCTATTCGTTCTGCCTCTAGCAAAAGTTCCCCCAGTAATAGTTCTAAACCGATTCCGCGTTCCTCAGACAACAACTCGGATCGACCTGCAAAACGCTCAATCGCCAAACCGAGTCGAGATCAACCTTTTCGCGGTGGAAAAGAGATTAAACCGATTCTACCTTCTCGGCAAGGAGAAAGCGATCGCCCTGCCAAGCACTCATCGGATAGACCTAAGCGAGAACACTCCTTCCGGGAGCGACCCGACCGAGAACAATCTTTTCGAGATCGACCAGAACGCGAAAAAACATTTCGAGATCGACCTGACCGGGAGCAATCCTTCCGGGATCGACCTGACCGGGAACCATCATTTCGAGATCGGTCAGACCGAGAATCATCCTTCCGGGATCGACCCGAACGCGAGAAAACATTTCGCTCTCGACCAGGACGAGAACAAACGTATCGCTCTCGACCAGACAGAGAACAGGGTGCTGCTCCCCAAGAGGAAGAGTCCGATCTCATTTACGGTCGCCATCCCGTTCTAGCGGCTTTAGAAAATCACCGTCATCTCAACCGGATTTGGATCATTACTAAACTTCGGTATGATCCCCATTTTCATTCTTTACTCTTACAAGCCAAAGCCAATGGCACGGTAATTGATGAAGTAGAACCCAGTCGCCTCAGCCAAATGACTCGCGGGGCTAATCATCAAGGTGTTGTTGCTCAAGTTGCACCCTATGCGTATAGCGAGTTGAGTGAGTTAATTGCTCAAGCCAAAGCTGCTACAGAACAGCCTGTGATTGTCGTCGCTGAAGGATTGAATGATCCTCACAATTTAGGCGCGATTATTCGTACGGCTGAAGCTTTGGGAGTCCAAGGGCTAGTTATTCCCCAACGTCGTGCTGTTGGTATTACTTCCACCGTCATGAAAGTAGCAGCCGGAGCGCTAGAAACCTTTGCTGTAGCCAGAGTGGTTAATATCAGCCGTGCCTTAGAAGAATTAAAGGCAGCAGGTTTTTGGATTTATGGCACATCGGCTGATTCCGGTAAACTACTACACACCGTTTCCTTCACGGGACCAATAGTATTAGTTATTGGCTCTGAAGGGGAAGGCTTAAGCCTGTTAACTCAGCGTTGTTGCGACAATCTGGTTGCCATTCCCTTACAGGGAAAGACTCCTAGCCTGAATGCCTCAGTTGCTTCAGCGATGGCTCTATACGAAATCTATCGCCAACGTTGGTCAACGATGTTACACCTACATACTCTGCAAAAATGATTTGAAAAAATAAGCAGGACAGAGTATAACGAAATGTAAAGAAATAAGGTTGTTAAAGCATTGTCTCTCTTAAAACAGGCAAACAAAATATGAAAGAAGTCTTGATTAACATTCTTCAATCCTTGGGATTAGCATGGTGGGTGGAAATTGTTACCGACAAGCCCCAATGCACTTATTACTTCGGTCCTTTTGCCAGTGCTAAAGAAGCAGAGGCAACTAAAGCTGGGTATTTAGAAGATCTTCAAAATGAAGGGGCGCAAGAAATTCGCGTAGCTGTTAAACGTTGTAAACCTGAAAATCTAACTCAGTGTGAAGACTGGGGGGAGCGGATTGACCGTGAACCTCGACGCACGTTTAGCGGTCAAATGTTATAAGGCCCAAGCCTGATCAACGCTCATGGATTTTGGCTGATGGTCTTGGAATTGCCCGCTTGGACAATTCCAACCTTTGTACTGGTAACTGTATTTTCTGGGTGTAGAAAATTTCGCTCAGTCGATCAGCCTTTCCAAGTCTAAGAGCGCGTCACTACCTGAGGATGAGTGTTAATCCAGTGGTCGATATCCCTCAAAACCTGCTCTGGGAGTTCCCAAGGCAGTAGGTGTGCTGTATTGGGGTAAGCTAGCCACTGATAATCGGGAAGGCTTTGAGCCGTTTCTAGGCTTGATTCGGGCGTAATGTGCCGATCAGCTTCCCCGACCATGACTAGAGAGGGACATTGAATTTGGGGTAAATCAGCAAGTCGGTTGTAGCTAGAGCGCAGTGCATCCGCGATCGCGCGCCTAGCATGACCAGAGGTTTGCAGATAAGCAGACATCCCATCCTTAGCCAGATAGCGATAAGGGACAGGGGTTTGTTGCTGAAGCAAATAACGGTAGAGCGATCGCTTCCCAAAAGTATCAATATTCCACTGCCAACCGGGTCGGAGTCGGTTCAAAATCGATGCTAGACCTGTATATAAGTTATCTTGCCAACTAATTGGCGGGTGACTACTCCAAGGTCTAGCTGCTGTAGCAACTAATATCAGCCCTGTAACTTGCTGAGGACGTTTTAGGGCTAACTCCATCGCCAAAATGCCTCCCAACGACCATCCCAAAACCAAACATTGCTCAAGGTGGAAGCTATCTAAGATCTCTTCCAAATCGCTGAGGTGGTCATTCATCTTAAAAGGTTGACCAGTACGGCTATTTCCGTAACCTCTTAAGTCTGGTGAAAGGGTTTGGAATCGTTGGGAGAGGTGCTGAGTAAAAACGGACATACAACCGCCGGAACCGGGATGACCGTGTAAACAAAGGATGGGAAATCCGCTTCCTTGAACTTGAACACTAAGCTGCATGGAGATAAGGGAGATAGGGAAGTTGACAGGTGTAGGTTTTTACATTGAAAGCTAGGAAGAGACATGCTTCGACTGCGCTCAGCATCTGAAGACATGGGAGACATGCTTCGGCTATCGCTCAGCATCCGGGGAGAAAAAACTGATTTTTTCGTGGCTTTGATAGTGTCTACTCAGCTATGGATTAAAAACCTACACCTGGCAGAGATAAGGAAGAGGAGGGAGAAGTTTTTGTCAACTTTTCCCTCATAAATACTAATAGAGACGCAATTTTGCAAATGGCTGTAATCGAGTCAGAGGCAGAGAACCCTTTAGGAAACCTTGCTGACACGACCCAATACATTCTCAAAGTCGGTTAACTGCACTGCACCCGCAAAGGTTTCGTCGTTCATGACAAAGAAAGGTGTCCCGCCAACTCCTAGCACTTGAGCGAGTTCAATATCTTTCTGAATGGCAGCTTGAGCAGCTTCGCTATTGCGATCGCTCTCAAACTTATCCAAATCTAAATTTAAGCTTTTGGCAGTCGCAACATAAAACTGTTCACCCAATTTATCTTGCTGAGTAAACAAAGCATCTTGATACTCCCAGAACTTGCCCTGCTGACTAGCCGCCCAAGCAGCTTTTGCCGCAGGCATTGCTTGAGGATGAGCTTGCACTAAGGGTAAATGCTTATAAACTAAGGTCACTTCGCCCTGGTGTTTTGCCATAAACTGCTTCAGGGTTTTGTGAGCTTGGGCGCAATAGGGGCACTGAAAATCTGAAAATTCAACAAGTACCACTTTAGACTCTGCTGCTCCAGTGGTGGGAGACTCAGCAATCACAATCTTAGGATTTGTTTTTAACGTTTGCACAAATGCTTGTTGTACCTGTCGGAGTTGATCTCCTTGCTTCTGCTGGTAAGCCTCTACAGACTGCATAATCACATCAGGATGATCGCGCAGAATTTGTAAAACCTGCTCTTCTAATTTCGGGGTGATGCGAGTGGCGGCTTGCGCGGGCATTGACCAACTCCATACCCAAAAAGCAAAACCCAATATCAGCAGGGTTGCTAGTCTCCAGGCTTTGGTGACAGGCTTAACCAATGTCCTAATTTTTTTTGGACGCATAACGGTCTCTAAGTGAGTGACACGATCTAGTATGCTTGACCGATTCCAAAGTCGCACACTATGAAGAGGCGATCGCGCCTACCAAAGTTAGCTGACAAGCATCAGCCTCTCTCTTACCCTGTTTGAGTTTTTCAATTATTTTGTCGAAAAAATCTTGCTAAGAGTTCTTCACGCGAAAGTTGTAGCAGCAAGTAGGTAAACTCCTCTGGTGGCAGTACCAATAGAGGCTCAACAATCGTCATCAATTCTTCATCTAGCCCACCAAAGCGGACTCTTAGCAGATTTTCCACGACAAGGCGCTGTCCCTGCTGCATTCCTTGCTCTACGGCTGCATTCAGGCGTTCCTGATAAAGAGGTGATAATTCCATAATTAACTCCCTGTCTTCTAATTCTAAATCTTGGTTGACTTCCAAGTTGACACGTAAGTTATTGAGTAACTCTAACGCATTTGCCCGTAAAGGATTTTTATCGGGTAAAGCTGCCAGTTCATTAATTGCTTGTTTTTGGACAGTACCTTTGCCTAATATTCTTAACCACAGCGTTTCTGGAGTCGACGGTAGTTGATGAATAACTACTATGGCTGTCTTGAGAGCATTGGGGAGAAAATATACTCCGGATAGCCAGTTGCTTTCATCAAGGCTAGCTTGAAAGCTATTTAACAAGGCTGCTGATGCTGTTGGGGAAAGAATCCATAACTTGGGTAATTCAGCTTCGTTCAGTCGAGTATTTTCTCTTTTGGCTTGACGTTCCAACTCAGCATGAACGTCGAACAGTTTACTCAGGCAACTGCGAATCTGACTGGGAGTCACTGGATTACGGTAAGGTTCAAAAACTGCCTTTTCAGTCGCAATTTTTCCTAGTAAGCCTAGGCTTTGTATGTCTAATGGCAGAGGCGAGGTCGGGGTGAACCAAACGTCAATTTCTCTCACTTCTCCAGCAAGATTGCGGCTAGTTTCAACTTCTCCTAAGGGGGTTAATAATTCTTTTAGGTAATCTTTAGCAAATTGATCGTGAGGAAATCGCGTCATTATTACTCATACTCGGGTTGCTCAAGCCAATTTTATTGGGTTTTGAGCTATCCAAGCGATCGCTCTACTTTTGATCAGTCAGCAGTTCCCTAATTCAACATTCGTAAATATTGATCTATTTACTGATATTACCCAGTAGTTTTTCTAGGTCAGATAGCTCAACCGCACCAGAGAAAGCAACGCCGTTCATCACAAAGAAAGGTGTTCCTTTAACTCCCAAATTTTCAGCTAGCTGAATATCCGTCTGAATGGCAGCAGTCGCAGCATTGCTTTGGCGATCGCGTTTAAATTTTTCTAAATCTAAATTTAAAGCCTTGGCTGTACTAATATAAAACTCCTCGCCTAATTTATCTTGATTGGCAAATAGAGCATCATGATATTGCCAAAACTTTCCCTGCTGACTAGCCGCCCAAGCAGCCTTAGCAGCAGGCATGGCTTCTGGATGAATGTTCGTTAAGGGAAAATGCTTATAAACCAGCTTTACTTGACGCTGATGTTTTGCCATAAACTGCTTGAGGGTTTCATGCGCCTTAGCACAATAAGGGCATTGAAAGTCAGAAAACTCGATCAACACCACCTTGGACTCAGTAGCCCCTGTTGTAGGCGATGCCCCAATGACTGCTTGGGGATTAGCTTGTAGCTGCTGTAAAAAAGATTGCTGTTGTTGCTGCTTTTGCTCTTGTTTCTGCTGGTAAGCCTGTAAAGACTCAATGACCACTTCTGGATGATCACGAATAATCTGTAAAACCTGGGCTTCTAATTCAGGATTCTGAGTATTCTTTTTCTCTGCCTGGAAAGGGACTGAACAGCCTGCCGATACGAGGCACAACAGCAGCAGTTCTACTCGCCACAATACCTGTAGAGAATGTAATCTAGCCCCTAGCGACTACTGATTCATGATGGATGACTTCAAATAGTCAAATAGTACACTCTACACCTTGCCTCTACGAGGATATAGCCTGAACCTTATACTAGATAGCTGGACTGGGAATCAAAACGAGGT
>Ga0164305_10000951_pt1 | contig 11633 bp, 10 predicted proteins | sample Whisoiple_237_MG_FD_110215 | JGI IMG/M metagenome (GOLD analysis project Ga0164305, IMG submission 110215) | Soil microbial communities amended with pyrogenic organic matter from upstate New York, USA - Whitman soil sample_237_MG | ecosystem: Environmental > Terrestrial > Soil > Agricultural... | reverse complement strand
TCCGCCGCCGGGATTTCAGCATTGGCGGCGGTAACGGCGGCTTCAGCACTGGAGATGGCAGAACGTGCGCCTGTGACATCTCCTTGGGCTTGGGTGGTGCTGGCTGCGGCTGTCTCCGAGGCTAAGGCAATATTGGCTTGTGCGGCGCTAGCTTGACGGCGGGCTGCTTCTAAAGAAGCTTGGGCTTGTTGTCCTTTAATCGCATAGTCGGTCGGATCAAGCTTGATTAATGGTTGACCTTGAGAGACTAACTGGTTATCACTCACTAGCACTTGAGAGACAGTACCGTTAATCCGGCTACTAACGTTCAGAATATGACCTGCAACCGTTGCATTATCTGTTTCTTGGTGAGTTGAGGCATACTGCCACCAGTGATAACCAAAACTTCCGGCGGCGATCGCGCCGACTCCCAAACCTGCCAAAATCAAGACAATAGGGGGCTTTTTCTTAGCTGGGGATGGTGGTTTTTCCGCAACGACTTCTGGTGGCTTTTCTGGGGCGATCACTGGGGGGCTATCTGTTTTCGCCGCAGTTGCCATTGTCTCTGGCTGTGAGTTGGTAATTAAGGCTTCGTCTTCTATAACCGCTTGCCGTCCATTTAACACAGCATTTTTGGTTCGTTCCATGGTTAGCTCTCCAAATTAGAAGAAATTTTAATAATTAGTGAATTTACTTAGGGTTCGTACTATTTGCTTAGACCATAGGTTTATACATTTAGTTAGTACCCGTAATATTTAACAAAACTTAAGCTAGAAAGTTGTCTATCTGGGGGGATAAGCAAGACACCAGATGTCTCTTTCTCAAGAAAGGATATTTAAGAAAGATTGCTGATCGCTTGATCTACCAAATCTGAAAGCTGTTCTCTTTCTGCTTGGGGAATTCCCTGCATGGCTTGTTCACGGATTTCAAGGGCGACTAGGGGTAACTCGTCTTCCAGCTTTCTTCCCGCGTCCGTTAACCAAATACGCCAAATGCGGCGATCGCGAGTATCCCGTTCTCGATATATCAATCCCCGTTGCTCCATCCGATCTAAAACACCTGTTAAGGTGCCACCCACTTGTTGCAACTTCTCGCCTAAACTAGACGTTGGTAAACCATCTTCTTCCCACAAACAGCATAAGACAACCCAATGAAAAGGTGTTAGACCAAAGGGTTCCAATCTTTCTTGAAACTTACGACTCATCAGCTGAGATAGCAATTTAATTCGGTAGCCTAGTCCTCTAGGGGCGAGAACTTCCTGCCATCCTTTGGGTAACTTTTGTTTGGCTGTGAGAGGAAGCATTGGAGTCATTTAAAAATTACTTCGCACACTAACTATTAGTATAAACTACAACTATGTAAAAATCTAGGATGATTGCTTGTTGTATAAGGGTTATCAGTGGATTAGCCATGCAGCTAGCGATCACCACGCCAGATTTAGGAAGTTGTCCTCGGTTCATACTCTAGTAAAGGTTTAGCAATAGGAATTTATTTCAAGCTTTTGACGATCGCTGGTAGCGGTAAGCTGAGGGGATATTTTGCTTCTGACTTGATCTGTTTGATTTCTGCCTCAGAAACTACCAGATTCAGCTTAGAAGCAACCGCCCGGACAATATCACCTCGGTCAATGACTCCTGCAACAGTTCCCGCAGGTGAAAGTACCGTTAGCCATTTCATGGGTTGGTCTTCTAGAGATTGAATGGCTTCAACGAGGGAAGCTTTTTCTGGCACAGTGACAATTTCTGTTAGCGATCGCACAATACTATTTACCTGCTGAATTTCCCAACGACTCCGCTCGATCAAGGGTAAATCCTCAACCGTTACTAAGCCCCGATAACGACCCTGAGAAGCTGCGTAGTAAGGGAATTCCTGAGATTTTTGTTCTGATTTCCAAACATCAGCCAAAATATGTTCATCTGCAAACTGGCGCAAAGTCATGTTGGCATCAACAACACGAAAATCGCGAGTCATTGCATCGGAGACGACAAGTTTTAATAAGGCTTCTTGTAGATTCGCGGTTCGATTGTAATTGCTAGCATTCCGCAGAATAAATGAGCCAATGAATGCAATCCAGATGCCCATCCCCAAGGCACGGGTGAGTAAGACTAATGTTAATCCTAAGGCGATCGCCAACCACCCTAAAAATTGACCCGTTTTTGCTGCCCACCGCACACCCTGAAAGCGATTGCCCGTTAGCTTCCACACCGCAGCTTTTAAAACTTGCCCTCCATCTAGAGGCAAGCCAGGAATTAAGTTAAATAAGGTTAAAACCAAGTTGATTTGAGCAAGATCGGAAATTAAGCCTTGAACCAATTTCGAGACAGGTAATCCAGTGGCTAAGAGTTCAAATAGCCCAAAGAGGAATAAGCTAACGGCGGGACCCGCAATAGCCACCTGAAACGCTTGACCGGGTGTTTTCGATTCCTGCTCAATGGAAGCCACCCCTCCAAAAAGGAACAGGGTAATCGAGTTAACTTTGATTCCTTGCGATCGCGCGACTAAACTATGACCAAGTTCATGTAACAATACAGAACCAAACAACAGCAAGGTCATTAATAAACCACTCGCCCAAATCACTATCGAGCTTTCTTGGGGATAACCGCGTTGTAAATCAATCCCATTTAAAAACGTAAATAAGGCTAAAATGTAAAGCCACGATGGGTCAATATACAACGGAATTTTAAATAAAGAGCCAACTCGCCATCCTGCTTGCATTATGAGTTGCCTGAGATGATGCCTCTGATTACTAGCATAAACAATACTCAAACAATTCAGACGCTCGGTGAGTCGTTAACTAACTGCTCGCCAAGCGTCTGTAAATTGCGTTAAAAGGTTTTGTTTTTACATCAAACCTGCGTTGTTTAGCCCTAGGATAGCACCGGCTCCCAAAATATGACCAAAGCTCACGCCAGCCAAAAATTGAGCCAAACTAAAGTTTTTCCCACTGATACCAGGGATGGGGAAAGGGACGCTGGGGCCAACTCCTGGTTTTTGAACCCCAATCTTGGCAATAAGTAAGCCAATAATATTGAAAAAAGTCATAACCAGAGCGACTCCTGGTGTCCATGCTTGCGTCATAGAAGCGATGGGCGAAGCGGCTAGAAAAGTTAAGTCAATCAATTCCTTTTCTCCTGCATTGATATACGTAGGGATTATAGAACGCTGGGGACGAACGCCAATTCTCTCTTGTGGATGAGCTAAGTGAGAACTGAATGCCTCTGATGAAAAATCAAGGTTTTGCTTGAGAGTCAGGGATTAAAAAAAGATGAAATTAGTCACGACCCTCAACCCCTTAAGTGGTCAGTCACATCACTCTCTACAAGGATGGTGTTTACAGAACGCCTACATTAGTCAGTCCTAGGATGGCTCCAGCCCCTAGGATATGACCAAAACTCATCGTGGCTAGTAGTTCGGGAAGGTTAAAATTGCGGAACAATGCGGGTTTAGAAACCGGGATATCGGGACCGACACCAGGCTTTTGGATGGCAAAGCGTCCGATAATGATTGCCAACACATTGCAGATAATCATGACCAACCCTACCGTTGGTGTCCAACCGGGAGTTGGAGGAACTGTAGATTGAACGGCAGCTAGCAAAGTTAAGTGAATCAAGTTACTATCTCCTGCTTTAATTAACATCTATGAACAAGATGGATTATAGAAAGCACTTTGTAGCAAGCCACAATTTGTTGAAAGAGTTAACAATTTTATAAAGTTTTGATACAAATTCAGATACTCAATGCGAATTAAAATTTGTGGAATTACAAAGCCAGAGCAAGGGAAAGCGATCGCGCACTTAGGAGCTACAGCCCTAGGATTTATCTGTGTTTCAGCTTCTCCCCGCTATGTCACTGCTGCCCAAATTCAGACGGTTGTTGAACAACTACCCAGCCATATTGACCGGATTGGAGTTTTTGCGAATGCTACGCGGGAGGAAATTGAGCAAACGGTCGTTGCGGCCAATTTAACCGGAGTACAACTGCACGGCAATGAATCTCCCGAATTTTGCCGACAGTTACTTGAGTCTATGCCCAAGGTGGAACTAGTTAAAGCCTTGCGTGTGAGGACGTTAGCAGATTTAGCGATCGCCGATACCTACACAAATTGGGTAGATACCTTATTACTCGATGCTTATCACCCTCAACAGTTAGGGGGAACTGGCAAAACTTTAGATTGGCAGAGTCTGCGGCAATTTGAGCCAAGCTGTCCTTGGTTCCTCGCTGGAGGTCTGACCCCAAATAACGTCTTAGAGGCTTTAACTCAATTACGACCCAGTGGGATTGATTTATCCAGTGGTGTGGAGCGATCGCCTGGAGATAAGGATCTACAAAAGGTTGCCAGTTTATTTGAGCAACTACGAAAACACACTGATTATCAACCTGCAAAAATTCTAAAAACTTAAGATTTTGTATCTTATATAACAATCAGCCCTGAGAGCATAGCTCTACTATCACACCTTGACGGGGTATGTCCCTATCATTGGGCAGATTAAGGAGTGAACGGCATGGCAAGGCGATTAGGTCGGCGTAAATTTCTTCTATATGGTTCTGCAACCCTAGGAACCAGTCTTTTTCTAAAAGCTTGTACAACCCCCCCAGCAGAGACAACCACAACATCCACCGCTACAACCCCTTCTCCAACTTCTACGAGTTCTACAGCCTCAACAGCCGCAGGTAACACTATCAAAGTGGGTATTCTCCACTCTCTTAGCGGCACCATGGCAATTAGCGAAAAGAGCGTTGTTGATGCCGAAAAACTAGCGATTGATGAAATCAACGCAGCTGGAGGAGTTCTCGGTAAGAAAATTGAACCGATTGTAGAAGATGGTAGTTCTGATTGGCCAACCTTTGCAGAAAAAGCTAAAAAGCTAATCGATCAAGATAAAGTCGTGACCATTTTTGGCTGCTGGACTTCAGCCAGCCGCAAAGCGGTACTGCCTATCTTTGAGCAGAAAAAACATATGCTCTGGTATCCAGTACAGTATGAAGGTCAAGAGTGTTCTCAGAACATTTTTTATACAGGTGCAGCCCCCAATCAACAAATCGAGCCAGCCGTAGATTGGCTATTACAAAATAAAGGAAAAGAATTTTTCCTAGTTGGTTCAGATTATGTTTTTCCTCGAACTGCCAACACGATTATTAAAGCGCAGTTACAAGCCAAGGGTGCAAAAGTAGTAGGAGAAGATTATTTACCTCTCGGAAATACCGAAGTTACCCCTATTATTTCTAAGATTCAAGCGGCTTTACCGAATGGAGGGGTGATTTTTAACACGCTGAATGGAGATAGCAATGTTGCTTTCTTTAAACAGCTACAAGGTGCTGGATTAAAGCCGGATAAATACCCCACCATGTCAGTTAGTATTGCTGAAGAAGAAGTGAAAGCCATTGGTACAGAGTATCTAAAAGGTCATTACGCTGCTTGGAATTACTTCCAAACGGTAGAGACCCCTGCTAATCAAAAATTTGTGGCAGCATTTAAGAAAAAATATGGTGAAAACCGAGTCACCAATGACCCCATGGAAGCTGCTTACATCATGGTTTACCTATGGAAGCAAGCTGTAGAAAAAGCAAAGACAACTGACTTAGAGGCAGTGCGGAAAGCTGCGATGGGGCAAACCTTTGATGCACCCGAAGGCAAAGTTACGCTAGATAGTAATCATCACCTATCTAAGTTTGTACGGATTGGAGAAGTGGGAGATAACGGCTTGTTTAAAATTGTTTATGCCTCTAAGGAAGCCGTCAAGCCAGTTCCTTGGAATCAATATGTTGCTGAAACAAAAGGTTTAGCTTGTGATTGGTCTGATCCGAAAAAGGGTGGTAAATACAAAACAACATAGTTTTTTGAATAAAGGAATCAGGAATTAGATAGATTCCCTATTCCTTATTAATAGGTGGGCTAAACAAAATACGAGAAATTGATGCCCACCTATTTGTTAATTATGTTGGCTTACGAAATTTTTGGGCGAATTGATCTAACGTTGCTTGAGGAATTTGTTGTTGTAACCAATCCAGGGCATCATTTTGATACGGTAAACCGTTGTAAGCTTTGCAAACATTTACCAAAGAGATAGCAGGAGGTTTGGAGGGAATCGTGAGGGCTGCCCAAGTTTTAGCGCCAACAATTCCATCTGCACCAAGGGCTTGGGATTTCTGAAAGGCTTTCACGGCTGTTTCTGTACCCGAACCAAAACTGCCATCAATCGGTCCTGGATTAAAGCCTTTATCTTTCAACAACTGTTGTAGTTGTTTGACTTTTGCTCCCGTTGAACCGACTCGTAAAGAGTCGTCATCGGGGGCAATTCCGTTTTCAATTAATTTTTGACGCACGGCTTGGCGCAAACGTGGCAATTGACTATAAAGCCAATCTCCAGGACAGTCAGTATCAAAAAAGTCTCTGTGACCTTTAATTTTATCTGGAGAAATGTTGCAAGAGTCGCAAATGGAGACACATAAATCAACTAAGCTATTCCATTGTTGGTCTCCCATTCGGTAGGTCATAAATCGACCTTCGTTTTCAATTCCTGGGGATTTATTCGCCTCAAAAGTCCCCGCATGGGAGGATTGCACACAGCGACCCCGCTTGATAGCTGCTAGAGTACCCTGTCTGCCTTCTAAAAGGTAGCCCCCAGTAGTATTTAAAAAATTGTGCCCAGAATCATTCCATCCGAAAGAATCCATATGAGTATTCTGGATGCTACGAGCCAGTCTTTTAGCGCCGTCTTCAGTTCCTTTAGAAATATCGTTAGGCGGATTAGGAGTATCTGTGTGGTGAATAATAACGTATTGAGGAACTGTTTCATCTGGCCACTGTTTAGGAGCTTTTGCACCCCATTCACTGGTAGAAATGACACGAGCGGTAAAAGGCATATTGGGTCTTTCCTCCCTAATAATTAATACAAGATTGACATTTAAAGCTTTATTGACGCAATTCTCTAGTTTTTGCTCTCGGTTATTAAACTGCTTTGGGTATAGCTTACCTAATCAACTATAAATAAGGATCATTTTTGTGAACAGGTTGGATAGCGCGATCGCCTATTCTGTTTCCTAGTGATGAATCCATTGATTGCTAATCTTGAGAAACAAATATTTTCTCTCAACGTCTTAATTGACCAAGAGTTGAATTACACCACTTAATCTACCCCTGTGGATTAATGGAGGATACCCTGTATGTCTCCTTCCCATCCTCACCAAGCTAGAACAACGATATTACTGTTGCTAAGCTTAGTCCCCTCCGTCACGCTCCCTTTGGTAACGACAACGGCAACGGCTCAAACTTTTTCTCAATCTAGGCAGGTAATTATTCCGTCGGGAACTTCAATTCCTGTCTTTTACGACAAAGCAGAAAAAATCGTGGTTATGCCTAACGAAACCATGCCGCTTACACTGAAAGTGCCTGTAAATGTCAGATCTCGGAGAGGAACGATTTTAATCCCTGCTGGCAGTCAGGTGATTGGTCAATTGCAGCCTACTGAAGGTGGCTCCCAGTTTGTTGCCCAAGAGTTAGTATTTTACCGAGACAAACGGCAACCGATTAATGCAGAATCTCAAGTGATTAGCAAAACTCAAGAGATTCGTCGGGGTAGCAATGCAACATCGATCTTAAAAGGAGCAGCGATTGGGGGGGCGGCGGCGGCAGCGATCGCCACCATCACGGGAGATCATGCGATCGCGACTGAAGAAATCCTTGGGGGTGTAGGACTGGGCGCTTTAGGGGGGCTACTTTTAGGTCATAAAAAAGTAGAGGTTGTGGTAATTAACCCCAACACTGATTTGAATCTCACCCTACGCACTCAGTTAGCACTGCGTTAACTGCATTTTAAAGCATAGAGAAAAACTGCCTCCCAATCAGGTTAGAGGCAGGAAAGGACAGACAATCTGTCATTAAAGCCTAAGCCTTGGGCTTGCCAATACCGGGCGTTGCTTCCTTTTTCACTTCAGGTACTACATCCGGACGATCTTTGTCTTCCCAACCTACAGGGCGCTTCGAGTTGTACCAAGCAACTGATCCTAGAGTTACTGCTGCAATAAAACCTACTGCATATACAGCCGTAGCAGAAATGGGGAAATGAGGCTGATTGGTAGCAACTTCCATGAGTAAATGCATCAGTGATCGACTCCTTATCGTGTTTTGGCTATCCTACCAAAACTCAGCCCAGCCTCTATCTTCCACAAGTTTGATCCCCTAAATTTCAGGGAGAAATCATGCCTGGAGACCAGAGAAAGCTTATTCTTCAGAACCGGATTCTTTCTTAGCAGCACGGGGAGCCGGAGGTCTGATCAACGGGGCTTCTTGGCTTTGTGGAGCATCACCAGTCTCTACTGGAGCCGACTGTCTGCGAGCAGAACGTTGTCTAGGCGCTGATGCTTCCGATTGTTCTCTGCTGCGGGTAGAACGCCGTCTCGGTGCTGGTCGCTCAGAGCCAGAATCTTCTCTATCAACATTCCTACGGTAGTTACGGGGTTGACCTTCTTCTTCATCATTAGCCTGAACTCGACGACGCTGCCGACTACGTTGTCGGGGTCGGGGGCTATCATCATTAGCATCTGCCTCTCGATAGCGTCTTCCACGGGGAGCGCTATTCTCATCATCTTTGTCTTTGGTTGACTCGATAGGACCAGAGTAAATGTTTCTAGGTCGGATGGGTTGGGCTTTAATTTGGGGTTTCCGATCTTCCAGAGCATCTGGGCGCGGTGGGAATTGTTCGGTACGCATCCCTTTAACCGCTTTGTACATAAATTCATGCCAAGTATAGGCAGCTGTGCTACTCGCTCCCCAAGTGGGTTCGTTATCGTCGTTACCTAGCCAAACACCTGTCACCAGTTGGGGAATATAGCCAATAAACCACAGATCGCGGGCTTCGTCAGAAGTCCCTGTTTTGCCAGCCACAGGGCGATCGAGTTGGGCAGATCTCCCTGTTCCTTCATTGACGACTGCCCGCAACATCCAAGTCATGATGGCAGAGGTTTCTTCATCTAATGCTCGCTCTGGTTTAAATTGCTCTTGGTAAATGAGTTTTCCCTGGCGGTTAAAGATACGCCGAATGCCGTGGGGTTTGATATGCAAACCTTGAGTGGCAAAGGTACCATAAGCACTCGTTAATTCTAAAAGATTGACTTCAGAACCCCCTAATGCTAAGGAGTAGATGGGTTTGAGTTCTGATTCAATGCCCATTTTGTGAGCCAGGTTAATAGTTGGCTCCCAGCCGACATCTACTAAAACTTTGACGGCAACAATATTGACGGAGTTAATCAGGGCATCTCGCATGGAGAGCCAGCCTAGATACTTTTCACTGAAGTTTTTGGGCTTATAACCGTCTACCACGTAAGGAGAATCAAGGTAACCTCGGTAGGGAGTGAAACCTGCTGCGATCGCCGTTGTATAGACAAATGCTTTAAACGTAGACCCTGGTTGACGCTGGGCCTGAGTAACTCGATTAAATTGGTTGTTGAAAAAATCTTTGCCCCCCACCATGGCTTTAATCTGCCCGTTACGCGGATCAACCGTTACCATGGCGGCTTGTTTAAAGTGAGAACCCCGACCATTTTCTGCGATCGTGTCTTTAATAGTTTGTTCGGCGATTTTCTGCCATTCTAGGTTAAGAGTCGTTTCTACCGTTAATCCGGATTGGAGATCTTTCGCTGAAACATACTTAGGCAATTCTTTTTGAATGTATTCCGTAAAGTAGGCAGCTTCCCGATCAAGACGTTTAGGGTTACTACGTTTAGTTGTTAAAGGGCTAGCGATCGCCTCCTTTGCTTCTTTGGCAGTAATGTATCCCGCATCTTGCATATTTTGCAAGACGATATTACGACGCTGTAGCGCAGCTTTTTGGTTAACAAACGGCGAGTATTCATTCGGTGCTGGGGGAATTCCTGCCAGCATTGCCATTTCTGGTAAGGTTAGCTGGTCTACTGGCTTACTAAAGTAGACCCAAGATGCATCAGCAATTCCATAAGCACCTTCTCCTAAATACACTAAATTTAAGTAGCGCTCTAGGATTTGATTTTTATCCAACTGCTGCTCAATTTTTTGAGCCACCCGCACTTCTTTTAACTTGCGCCAAATGCTACGTTGCTGATCAAGAAATACAATCCGAGCTAGTTGCTGGGTGAGGGTACTCCCGCCTTCTACAACCCCTCTGGCTTGAAAATTAGAAACAACGGCTCGCAGTACACCTTGGTAATCAACCCCTTCATGCTGGTAAAAACGACGGTCTTCTGTAGCAATAAAAGCATGAATTAAAGGTTCAGGAATTTGCCAAATCTTTAGCTGCTCTCGCGTTGCTGCTCCTGATTGGTAAATGATTGCTCCATCGGCAGCTTTCAGCGTCAGGGTACCTGGTCGGACATAGGTTAAAACTTCTTTGGTCGATTTAGGTAAGGTTTGCTCGATCGACCACCAGACTACTCCCCCAGCGATCGCGCTCCCCCCGATGCCTAACCCTAACCAAAATAGGGGTCTGCGATAGAGAGGTTTCGGTCCAGTGAATGGTTTGATGAATAGTTGAGGAATTTTTCTTTGGGAGAAACGCTTTAACTTGACGAGCGATCGCTTGAATTGCCGACGCGAGGATCTTTGTCTAGACGGCTTTTTCTGCTGGACTTCCCCATCAGTCATCTCGGCTTCTACGCCTTCCTCAGAGGAGGTTTCTGCTGGCGTTGACGCTGAGCCTTTGAACTTGCTAGAGAGATCCTTGAGACTTGGAAAAAATTTTGACACGTCAACTCCTCAACCACACCAAAAGCTAGCCGACTACCCGCTCATATTGTTGCTTATTGTGACATCTTGTAACCCTAAATGCGAAGTGCATTCTCTAGGGTTTCTCCCAACAAAGATTAAATTTCTGCTTACAGAGACGTTCAAGCTAGACTTGACGGCAAATCTCTAACAATGAACTATAAAGTTGCTTCTGATTTTGAAAGCAGACCCTCGCTTCAAGTTCTATCAGTTATTGTAAGTCTATTCCTTATATTAGCTTGCTAGAGAAGGATGGGAAGGTTTAGGTGTAGGGTTCAGGAGTTGTATTGAAATTTGATCAGACGCTCTCTTGTAAGCTACTCGGTCGATTTCCCATCCCCTAACACTAACCTCCTGAACTAAACAGCTTAAAAAGCGTCACAAGTTCTGCTCTGACTGCATCAAACTCAGCGAGGATCAAGAAACCTATTCAACAGGAAAAATAATTGAGATGTATTCCAAATTAATTGGGTTTAATTTTGGATTGGTCGTATTAGTACTGATAGTTTTTGGTGTGTTGCAATGGTTGCACGTATTATCAGGTAGCTTTCTCGATTGGGTCATTGCGGTAGCAACTTTTGAATGGCTACTGGTAATTGTGACGGTACCGTGGAATATTCACTTTGAAGCCAAGCAAGTTTTAGTGGATGCTACCCAGTCACAAGAAAAAGGGATTGTCGTAGAACCTAAACAAGTGCGGTATGCCAAAATGGTGGCAGAGCGATCGCTCTTTGTGGCCATTGCACTGCACTTGCTCTCGGCAATTGGGTTATATACGTTAGCCGCTACCGGAATTAGTGTAGTTGGATATATCAGTTCGGGTGCTGCCTTACTTTTAACTGTTTTACGTCCTGCTATCCGCACCTATGAATATTTAGCTACCAGATTGGCGATGATTCGGGAAGAATTTAAGTATCCT
>Ga0164305_10000950_pt1 | contig 11634 bp, 10 predicted proteins | sample Whisoiple_237_MG_FD_110215 | JGI IMG/M metagenome (GOLD analysis project Ga0164305, IMG submission 110215) | Soil microbial communities amended with pyrogenic organic matter from upstate New York, USA - Whitman soil sample_237_MG | ecosystem: Environmental > Terrestrial > Soil > Agricultural... | reverse complement strand
CCAGTTCACCGTCTCGTCGTCGAGGTGGTTGGTCGGCCCGTCGGGCAGCAGCAACTCCGGCTCCCAGAGCAGCAGCTTGCAGAGCGCGACGCGGCGGCGCTCGCCGCCTGAGAGCGTGCCGACATCCGCCTCATCCGGCGGGCAGCCCAGTGCATCCATCGCCTGATCGACCTGCGAATCGAGATCCCACAGGCCCTGCGCCTCGATCTCGTCCTGCAGGGCGGTCATCTCGTCGGCGGTCTCATCGGAATAGTTCATCGCGAGCTCGTTATAGCGATCGAGAATCGCCTTCTTCTCGGCGACCCCGAGCATGACGTTGCCGCGCACGTCGAGCGCGGCATCGAGCTGCGGCTCCTGCGGCAGGTAGCCGACGCGCGCGCCTTCCGCGACCCAGGCCTCGCCGGAATATTCCTTGTCCATCCCGGCCATGATTTTTAAAAGCGTCGATTTGCCCGCGCCGTTGACGCCGAGCACGCCGATTTTGGCATCGGGATAGAAGGAGAGATGGATGTTTTCGAGGACCTTCTTGCCGCCGGGATAGGTCTTCGACAGGCCTTGCATATGATAGATGAATTGCCGCGCCATGGGCCCGCTGATCTCGCTGAAATTCGGGAAGGCCGGCCTTGTAGCTGGCAGTGCCAGTCCGGTCCAGTCCGGCGAGACACGCACAGGGAATGCGGGCAGTGGGAAAGCCGGGCTGGCTCATCGTCGAGAGCGCCTACTGCCGGAAAGCATTTCCCAGGGCGGCGTGACAATTCCAGCAAAAGTGTCGATCGCGTTCTAAACTGATAGACCTCGCCGGACACCCGCGAATGTGCTCAACCGGCCGGAAAGAATGGGGTTTTCGCCGGACTACGAATTATTCCAAATAAAGCCAAGCCGACGCTTGCGACGCGCAAAAGCATCCCGTGAAGTTTAGACCTGTAATAAGCTAAGTCTTTGATCTTTGACTGCTTAACAAGCTCCTGCCTATTCACGCCCGCGAGCTCCGCGCACCCGCCGGAGCAAAGGGAAGCAACGAAGTGGGCGGACCGAGAGGCTCGGATCATTGCCTCACAATCACTGCAGAGCCACGCGCGGGCGAGAACGCGCCGGCGCGCGCGTTCGCGCCTCGCGGCACGGTCGGGCTAAGGCTTCTCTCAAGGTTTGCTCTCACCGCCGCCGGCCACGTGATGCTGGTGACGGGCTGCCAACATGCAAAGGCGGCAACCACGCCCCAATCAAACAACGGCCGCAGCGTCGACGCGTCGAGCCGCGTGGAGAGACGCATGCGATTGCCAGACCGGTGCCGCGGCGAAACACGGCGCGACCGATCCGCCGTGCGACCGCACAGCCGGGGCCTGCCCCAACCACGGCTCCGCCGGCTGCCGCCGATAGCCAAGACGCGCGCACCGGAACGATCGGCGTCTACACGAACAGCACCGCCGTCGCGACCAAGACGAACACGCCGCTCGTCAACATTCCGCAGTCGGTCAGCGTGCTCACCAAGAGCTTCATCCAGGACCAGAGTCCGCAGAACCTCACCGATCTAACGCGCTATGTTCCGGGTGTCGCCATTCATCAGGGCGAGGGCAATCGCGACGAGCTCGTCATCCGCGGCATCGATTCAAGTGCGAACTTCTTCGTCAACAGCTTCCGCGACGACGTGCAAATTTTTCGCGATCTCTACAATGCACAAAGCGTCGAGATTCTCAAAGGTCCGAGCGCGCTCACTTTCGGCCGCGGCGCCGGCGGCGGCCTCGTGAACCGCACATTGAAAGAGGCCGACTGGACGGCGCTCAAAGAGTTGATGCTGCAGACCGGCTCGTATTACGACCGGCGTGCCGCAATCGACGTCGATCAGCCGATCAACGAGAATGTCGCGGCGCGAGTCAACGCTGTTTACGAGAAGAGCAACACGTTCCGCGATTTCGGCCATCTGGAGCGCTACGGCATCGATGCGACGGTGACTTTCAAACCCGATGCCAGCACGAAGATCAGGCTGAGCTACGAGCACTTTCACGACGAGCGCACCGCCGATTGCGGCAATCCTTCGCAAGCCTTGAGCTTCGTCTCGCCCTCCTCGACGCGCTGCAATCCGGCCGCGCCGTTTGCGCCGGGCGGAGACGTGACGCGCTTTTTCGGCAGTCCGGATCTGAGCGTCGCGCGCGCCAACGTCGATACCGTGATGGCTTTCGTCGAGCACGATTTCGGCGGCGGGCTCACGGTCAAGAACGGCTCGCTCTTTGCCGAGTACAAGAAATTCTACCAGAACATCTATCCCGGCAACGGTCCTTTGTCCGGCGCGGTCAATCCGAGCGATACCGCGTTCAATCGTGCCGCCCATAATCACGAGACCGACCGCACCAATTTGTTCAATCAGACGGATTTCGTTTTCAAAGGCTCTACCGGCCCGATCTTCCATACGATCGCGTTTGGAACCGAGTTCGGTCGACAGACGGGCCACGATCTGCGCAACACCGGCATTTTCCCGAACGGCACCAGCACGATCGTCGGCAATCCCTGGGACCCAACCTATTTCGGGCCGGTCGTGTTCATCCATCAGTTCCCGGGAGCGTTCTCGCCCGACGTCAGCACGGCCGATTCGAACAGCAAATACCGCCTGAATATCGGCTCTGCCTACGCGCGGGACACGGTCGAAATCACGCCGTGGCTGCAAGTGATCGGCGGCGCACGGATGGACAGTTTCGATATCGCGGCGCTCGATCAGAACACCAACACAAACCGGGCCCGCGTCGACAACGTCGCCTCGCCGCAGGGAGCCGTGATCGTCAAGCCTTCGGCCAGCATGTCGCTCTACGCCATGTACAGCGTCTCCTATCTGCCCGCCTCGGGCGATCAGTTCAGTGCGCTGACCAGCGGCACGGCGATCCTGGCGCCGCAAAAATTCGAGAACAAGGAAGTCGGATTCAAATGGAACATCTTTCCGCGCCTGCTTTTCAGTGCGGCTCTGTACAATCTCGACCGCACGAATGTGCCGCTCCCCGATCCCAACAATCCTGGGTTCTTCCTTCTGTCCGGCAAGAACCACATCCGCGGCTTCGAGACGGAACTGAAGGGCTACATCACGGACGAGTGGCAATCGGCGCTGGGCTACGCCTACACCGACGCGCGGGTCGCGAGCGATACGTCGACGACGATCGTCAAAGGCAATCGCATACAGCTCGTTCCGTTCAGCCAGTTCTCCTGGTGGAACAAATATCAGTTCAATCCGACTTGGGCGGCCGCGCTCGGCGTCATCTATTTCTCCAATTCGTACGCCTCGTCGGACGATACTTGAAACTGCCGGGCTTCATTCGCTTCGACGCCGCCGTCTACGCAAGGATCACCGAGAATTGGAAGGCGCAGCTCAATGTCGAAAACATCTTCAACAAGCATTATTGGGCATCGGCGGACGGCAACAACAACATCTCGCCGGGGCAGGGGCGCACCATTCGCTTCACGACATTCGTCAACTTTTAAGCCAGGGAGTGCTTCGGACGCGACGGATTCTGGTCGCCGTGAGTTCCCGGGGGGTTGTTACAATATAACACTCCCCGCCGCCTAGCCGGAAAGCTCAAGCCCGGTCGCGGGTTGCTGATCTGCAGCGACGGGTATTGGATTGGGCGGTCTGAGATGGGCGTTGACGCAGTGATGATCGCAGCTCTGGGGAGAGCGGGACAGTTGGACAAGTGGATAATGAATCGCGTTCCGGACTGTTTGAAGTTGGCAGCGCGAGCCTTGGCAATCCTGCTTGCCTTGACCGCTCCAGCGCTTGCTCAGGAGCAGCCCGGCTCACCGCCTCCTGCGGCCGCGACGAGCGTCCAGACACCTCAGCCAGCGGAGGTCCAGACACCTCAGCCGGCGGAGAATGCGACCGCAGCTCCGGTACGCGGAGAAACGCAAGCGCCCGCGCCGGCGGCCATGGACGCGGCACCGGCCGAGCCGGCCCCGCGCGCCCTCATCCCGAGTTCCGCGGTACCGCGCGACCTCTCGCCTTGGTCGATGTTCCTCTCGGCCGACATTCTGGTGAAGACCGTCATGATCGGCCTCGCCTTTGCCTCGCTGGTCACGTGGACGATTTTCCTCGCCAAGAGCCTTGAGCTGTTTATCGCGCGTCGCCGCGTGGTGAAGGGACTTCAGGATATCGAACCCGCGGCAAGCTTGTCGCAAGCGCATTCGCTGCTCGATGGGCAGAAGTCGATCCTGGCGGAATTCATCGCCGCAGCAGCGCATGAAATGCAGCTGTCGCGCGGCGTTCTCATGGAATCGTCCGGCGTCAAGGAACGCGCCGCAATGTCGTTCGCCGACATCACACGCGGCGAAGCGCGGCGCATCCGCCTCGGCATGGGCACGCTCGCAACGATCGGCGCAACGAGCCCGTTCGTCGGCCTGTTCGGCACCGTCTGGGGCATCATGAACAGCTTCATCGGTATTTCGAAATCGCAGACGACGAACCTTGCCGTCGTCGCGCCGGGCATCGCCGAAGCCTTGCTAGCGACTGCGATCGGTCTCGCCGCGGCGATTCCCGCCGTGATCATCTACAATCATTTCTCACGCAAGACGCGCGGCTATCTCGATCTTGTCGGACGCGCGTCCGGCGCGGTTGCGCGGCTTTTATCGCGCGATCTCGATCGCGCCGGCCGCGGAATGATCTCGCGCGCCGCGGAGTAGATCATGGCCGGCTCGATCGCCGATCTCGAAAACGAGGACGAATTCTCGGAAGCGCACGAGATCAACGTCACGCCGTTCATCGACGTCATGCTGGTCTTGCTGATCATCTTCATGGTGGCGGCGCCGCTCTCGACCGTCGATCTCCCGGTCGACCTGCCGTCCTCGACCGCAACGCCGCAGAAGAAGCCGGACAAGCCAGTCTACATCACGGTGAAATCCGATCTCTCGGTGGCGGTCGGCGAGACGCCGGTGAAACGGCGCGATCTCGCCCGCACGCTCGAGGCTTTGCCCGGAGCCGGCAAGGACCAGCGGCTGTTCCTGCGTGCCGACCGCGTCGTGCCCTATGGCGAGCTGATGGCCGTGCTCGAGCTTCTGCGCCAGGGCGGCTTCCTCAAGGTCGCGTTGGTCGCGCTCGAAGGCGTGCCGGATGCGGAAGGCGTCGGGCCGCCGCAATGAGCAGCCGCCGGACGCTGGCGATCTGGATACCGGCCGCGATCGGTGCGGTAGCGCTGCATCTTGGCGGCATCGGGCTCGTCTACGCCAACCTGCCGAGCGAGGAGGCGGACGACCTCGGCGCGCCGGCCTTCGAGGTCGGGCTCGAACTGCTCGCGCCGCGCATCGAGAAGACCGACCTGCCGCCGGGGCCGGAATCGGACGCCGCCGCCGCCGCCCCGGCGCAGGTTGAGGAGAAACAAATCGAAGAAACAGCGCTGCCTCAGGAAAAGCCGACCGAGGCCGAAGAACCCGACCGCATCGTCGCAGAGAGTGCGCCGAAGAAGCCGACTGAAGAAGAGCAGCAAGTCGCCGCGGTCGAGACCAATGCCTCGGCGGAATCGGCGGCCAGCGAGGCGACCGCACCCGCGCCAATCGAAGGCGCACGCGAAGCGCCGGTCACCGCCGCTCCGGTTCAGGGGACCGGCGCGAGCGCCCAGCGTCTTCGCGTCACGTGGCAGAAAAAGCTGATGGCGCATCTCGAGCGCTTCAAACGCTATCCTTCGGGGACTGCGCCGCGGACGACGAGAATCGAGGTTGGCTTCACGCTTGATCGCTTAGGGCACGTCGTGGCGGCGGAGATCCGCCGCGGTTCCGGCGATCCTGCCTTCGATCAGGCGGCGCTTGCAATGCTGCATCGCGCGGATCCGGTGCCGCCGCCGCCCCCATTGGTCGCCGACGAGGGCCTGAGTTTCACGCTGCCGCTCGTCTATCGCATCAAGGGCAAGAGCTGAACTGCTCAGCGTTTGCAGCAGACGTAATGGATTGAGCCGTTGTGCTCGGTCGCCTCGCCTGGACGAAGCGTATGTCCGTCCTCCGCGAGCGCTTCCAGAAATTCGAACCCGCAGGCTTCGAGCTGCCACACCTGTGCGTCGCGGCTGATGTAATAGAACACGCCTTGCCAACGATGCGCTTCGTCGTTGAACATCGCGTAGTCGATGTGCTCGAACCGCAAGCCTCTTCGCGAGAGATAATTGACCCGGCTCATCGGATGCAGCGCGTCAACGATGTTTCGCGGCCGCAGCGGCTTCGACATTGGATGTCCGCCGGCATATTCCCAATTGCGATTATGCGCGGAGAAAGCGAAGAGCCCGCCAGGCGAAAGTAGCCCGTGCACGCGACGGATGAGCTGCACGCGCTCATCATGCGAAAACGCACTGAGGATGTTCCACGGCCCGAAGATGAAATCGAAGCTCTCCGGTTGAAGCTTGCCGATCTCGCGCATGTCCATGTCGAGGAAGCGCGCCTGCCGATAGCGGGGACGCGCCAAAGCCAGCATCGCCGGGACAGATCGATGCCGAGATAATTCGAGGCCAAGGCCGCGAGGTATCGTGTCGTGCGTCCCGAGCCGACGGCGAGATCGAGCACGCGTTTGCCGGTAAAGGCATGCCTGTAGCGGAGGAGGATCATCGCCTCAGCCGCGAAGAGAGCCGGATTGCCGTAGCGCCTCGCCACCGCCGGCGCCATGAAGATCGCCGCGTTGCGGTCGGTCGTGTCGAAACGCTCGTGCTTCACCTCAACGTCTTTCCAGCTGGCACCACGGATCGTACCAATGCGGCGCAAGCTCGTCCCAAGAAGCGCCTGGCATCCCGATCTCCGGGTAAAGCGCGCAAGTTCGGGGCCGGCGCGATTCCCCCGGACTCCCGGCCATGCGATAAGGGCCGATGGCCTCGATTCACCCGCCGCGATTCGATCCGGGCTTCGGCGTCTACGTGCATTGGCCGTTCTGCCTATCGAAATGCCCCTATTGCGACTTCAACAGCCATGTCCGGCGCTCGGCCATCGATGAGCCGCGCTTCGTCGAGGCTTTTGTCGCCGAACTTGCCCACCGGGCCGCGCTGACGCCGGGGCGCACGGTCAAATCGGTGTTTTTCGGCGGCGGCACGCCTTCGCTCATGAATCCGGCGACGGTCGGGGCCATCCTGCAGGCGATCGGGCGCCATTGGCCGATCGCCCGCGATGCCGAGATCACGCTGGAAGCCAACCCGACCAGCGTCGAATCAGTCCGCTTCCGAGGGTTCAAGGCGGCCGGCGTCAACCGCGTCTCGCTCGGCATCCAGGCGACGAACGATGCCGACCTGAAGGCGCTCGGCCGCCTGCATACCGCGAGCGAGGCGATGCAGGCGCTCACGGTTGCGCAGAGCGTCTTCGATCGCGTCTCCTTTGACCTGATCTATGCCCGCCCGGGCCAGTCGCCGCAGGCATGGCGGCGTGAGTTGAGCGAAGCGCTGACCCGCGGCACCGAGCACGTCTCGCTTTACCAGCTGACGATCGAGCCCGACACGATTTTCGAGCGCCTGCGTGACACCGGCAAGCTGAACCTGCCGGATGCGGACACGTCACGCGCGCTTTGGGATACGACGCAGGAAGTGATGAACATGGCCGGCATGCCGGCTTATGAAATCTCAAATCACGCCAAGCCGGGCGCCGAGAGCCGGCACAATCTGATCTACTGGCGTTACGGCGAATATATCGGCGTGGGGCCTGGTGCGCATGGCCGCATCTCGACGCGCGAGGGACGGCGCGCGCAGGCTACGGAAAAGCATCCGGAGATGTGGCTGACGTGTGTCGAGACGGAAGGCCACGGTCTTGTCGAGGACGAGCTTTTGACGACGGAAGAGCAGGGTGACGAATTCCTGCTGATGGGCTTGCGCCTCAGCGAGGGGATCGAGCCGGCGCGGTTCCAGGAGCTGACCGGAAAACCGCTCGCGACGTCGCGCATCAGCGAGCTCATCGATGACGGCCTCGTCGAATATACGAGCGAGGGGCGAATCCGGGTCAGCGTCGAGGGCTTCCCGGTGCTCGATTCGGTGGTTGCCGACCTCGCGGCGTGAGGCTTAGATCAGCCTGCTTTGCAACAGCGCAGGTGACCCATGGCCGATCGACCGCTTTCCTTCGTCACGATGCTCGGCAGCCTACGCGAAGGCTCGCTCAACCGCGTAGTCGCCAAGGCGCTGCCGGCGCTGCCGCCGCAAGGCGTGAAGATCGGCGCATTGGCATCGCTGGGCGATCTGCCGCTCTACAATGCGGATATACAGGCCGAAGGTTTTCCGCTGCCCGTGCGGCAAATGGGCGACGCGATCAAGCAGGCCGACGGCGTGATCATCGTCACGCCCGAGTACAATTACTCGGTTCCGGGTCTACTGAAGAACGCGATCGACTGGATTTCACGCCTGCCCGACACGCCATTTGCCGGCAAGCCGGTCGACATCATGAGCGCCTCGCCGAGCATTTTGGGCGGCGCTCGCGCGCATTATCACCTGCGTCAAAGCATGGTCTTCCTCGATGCGCTGGTGATGAACAAGCCGGAGATTATCATCACGTTCGCGTCACAAAAACTCGATGTCGAGAACGGTAAGATCAGCGACGATGCCACGCGTGATATTGTGACGAAGAATCTCGAGGCTTTTGCTGCCTTCGTGCGGAAACACGGGAGTGCAGCTTAAGGGCTAATCGCATAGCAGCATCCCTCCTGCGAGCAGAAGGCCCGCATTGATTCCGCGCGTCTCCGGGGGCACTCTGCGGCCAAACCAGCCCCAACGAACGAGGAAACGATGGCAGGCAACAGCCCCGGAGCGAGCACCAATGGCACAGGGGGAGCCAAGCGGAAGCTGCGCTCGAAAGCGTGGTTCGACAATCCGGCTAATCCGGGCATGACCGCGATCTATCTCGAGCGCTACCTGAACTACGGCCTAACCCGACAGGAGCTGCAATCAGGCAAGCCGATCATCGGCATCGCCCAGACCGGCTCCGATCTCTCGCCCTGCAACCGCCACCATCTGGAACTCGCCAAGCGCGTGCGCGAGGGCATCCGTGCTGCTGGCGGCATTGCCTTCGAGTTCCCCGTCCACCCAATCCAGGAGACCGGCAAGCGCCCGACGGCGGCGCTCGACCGCAACCTCGCCTATCTCGGTCTGGTCGAGATTCTCTATGGCTACCCGCTCGACGGCGTGGTGCTGATGACCGGCTGCGACAAGACGACGCCCGCCTGCATCATGGCGGCCGCGACCGTGAACATTCCGGCGATCGTGCTTTCCGGCGGACCGATGCTGAACGGCTGGTGGAAGGGCGAGCGCTGCGGCTCCGGCATGTCAGCCTGGAGGGCGCGCGAAGATCTAGCGGCGGGCAAGATCGACCAGGAAGAATTCATCGAGATCGTCGCCTCGTCCGCGCCATCGGTCGGCCATTGCAACACGATGGGCACCGCCTCGACCATGAACGCGATTGCCGAGGCGCTCGGGATGTCGCTCACCGGCTGCTCGGCAATTCCCGCGCCTTATCGCGAGCGCGGCCAGATTGCCTACGAGACCGGCAAGCGCGCGGTCGAAATTGTGTGGGAAGACCTGAAGCCCTCCGACATTTTGACCCGCGAAGCCTTCGAGAACGCGATTGTCGTCAATTCGGCGATCGGCGGCTCGACCAATGCGCCGATCCACATCAACGCGATCGCGCGGCATATCGGCGTGAACGTGACGATCGACGACTGGGAGACGCACGGCCATCGCGTGCCGCTGCTCGTCAACATGCAGCCTGCCGGCAAATATTTGGGCGAAGAATTCCATCGCGCCGGCGGCGTGCCCGCGGTGATCAACGAACTCATGAAAGGCAAGCTCATCCGCGAAGGCGCGATGACTGTCACCAGCAGGACCATGGGCGAGAATTGCCGCGGCCGCGAGGTTGAGGACAACGATGTCATCTATCCCTTCGCCAAGCCGATGCGGGCGGACGCCGGCTTCGTCGTGCTCAAGGGCAATCTCTTCGACAACGCGGTGATGAAGCTCTCGGTGATCAGCGAGGAGTTTCGAAAGCGCTATCTTAGCGATCCGAAGGACCCCGATGCATTCGAGGGTCGTGCCATCGTGTTCGACGGGCCGGAGGATTACCACCACCGCATCGACGATCCGTCATTGAACATCGACGAGCATTGCATGCTGTTCGTCCGCGGCACCGGCCCTATCGGCTATCCCGGCGGCGCCGAGGTCGTGAACATGCAGCCGCCGGCGGCGCTGATCAAAAAGGGCGTGCATTCGCTGCCCTGCATCGGCGACGGCAGGCAGTCGGGCACGTCGGCGTCGCCGTCGATCCTCAACGCGTCGCCGGAAGCGGCGGCGGGAGGCGGACTGGCGATCCTGAGAACGGGCGATCGCGTGCGCATCGATCTCAACAAACGCACGGCGAATATCCTGATCTCCGACGCGGAACTTGCCCAGCGCCGCGCCGATCTACAGCAGCATGGCGGCTATCACTATCCGAAAAGCCAGACGCCGTGGCAGGAAATCCAGCGCTCGATGGTGGCACAGTTCGACGAGGGCATGGTGCTGAAACCTGCAGTGCAGTACCAGCGCGTCGCTGAGACGATGGGCGTGCCGCGCGATAATCACTGACCCGCGGCATGCACGCACCACATTCCCGGACCCGCACGCAGCCAAGTGTACGCAGGCTGCGTAAACTTGCCTGCGTTGCGCGATCCGGGACCCAGAGGAAACGCACATGGCCTGGACCGCATTCCGCTGCGCTCCATGCGTCCGGGGAAGTGGAACCTCCGCAAAGGGAGCGTGACGCCGTGAATTCACAACAATACGCGGCACGCCGCGCCGCTTTCCGCAAGCTGCATGAAAGCGGCTGCTTCATGCTGCCCAATCCGTACGATGTCGGCACGGCGGTTTACTTGAAACACCTCGGCTTCAAGGCGCTGGCTTCGACGAGTTCCGGCTTCGCGTTTTCGCGCGGACTGCCGGATCACGCGGTGACGCGCGACATGGTGCTCGCGCATCTGCGCGAACTCGTCGCCGCGACCGATCTGCCAGTGAACGCCGATTACGAGCACGGCTATGCCGACGCGGCGGAAGAGGTGGCCGAGAACGTGCGACTCGTCGTCGCAACCGGCATTGCCGGCGTGTCGATCGAGGATTCGACCAACGATAAATCGAAGCCGCCGCTTTACGAGCTTGCACAAGCCGTCGAGCGCATGCGCGCCGCACGCGCGGCGATCGACGCGACCGGCGAAGACGTCATTCTGATCGGCCGGGCCGAATGTTTTCTCGTCGGCCAGGAAGATGCGCTCAACGAATCGATCCGCCGCCTGCAGGCCTATGCGGAAGCCGGCGCCGATTGTCTCTATGCGCCGGGTGTGCGCAAGCGCGAAGACCTCGAAGCGTTGGTCAAAGCGGTCGCGCCGAAGCCGTTCAACCTTCTCGTCGGCGTCGTGTCGCCGCTGACGCTCGATGAATACGAGAAGATAGGCGTGCGGCGGATCAGCGTCGGAGGAGCGCTCGCGGGCGCAGCTTGGAGCGCATTTGCGCGCGCCGCCCGTCACCTCGCCGAGGGCCGCTTTGATGGATTTGCGCAGAACGAGGGTAATGCGGCCTTCAACAAGGCATTCGCTGAAGCCGCCAAGACGTGACGAGCCGATCCGATCAGCCAATTGGAGCGTCTGTCGATGCGACGCTGGCGCGGCGGCCCGGGCGCACGGCCCTGAGCGGGCGGTTT
>Ga0164305_10000949_pt1 | contig 11641 bp, 10 predicted proteins | sample Whisoiple_237_MG_FD_110215 | JGI IMG/M metagenome (GOLD analysis project Ga0164305, IMG submission 110215) | Soil microbial communities amended with pyrogenic organic matter from upstate New York, USA - Whitman soil sample_237_MG | ecosystem: Environmental > Terrestrial > Soil > Agricultural... | reverse complement strand
TTTTACAGTTTGAAAACAAGTCAAGTAAACTGAATATTTGCAGTAAAATAATGTCAGCTATTAGCTCAATTACACGCGCCATCATCAAAGCCTACTTAGAAGTTTTCATCGAAAACCTTGTCAATCAATACAGAGGACGGCTAATACCGAAACTGGATATTCCAGCAGCATATTTATCATGCAAATCCTCTAAAGGTCAATTGAAACCGTTTCAGGCTGCTATTATGCCCTCAGAGTTGCTGCGGATTAACGAGTTTGAAAGAGGTTTCAGCAGTAGCTTGGGTACAACATATGAAGAATGTGCAAAACTCATTGCTTTGGAACATCACAAAGAAGCAAGTAGAAGCTATGAAATTTCTGGCGAAGTTAGCATAGAGGCTATCAATGAAATTGAGCGTCAGATAGCGCTATTTGAGCAGTCAGCCGACAAAAATGCAAATAAACCTGCTTTTGAAGAAATGATAGAAGCTGTTCTTGAGGCTCAAAAAACTAACCATTTAGTTAGCAGATCGGTCAAAGCAGATTTGTACGTGCTATCCCGTGACGGGAGAAAATTTTTCTTTGAAATTAAAGGGTCAAAACCCAACAAAGGACAATGCTTGGAGGTAATTCAACGACTGCTGAGATATCATTTACTGTGCGGACTGTCTCGGCCCGATGCTCAATCTTATTATGCTATGGCTTACAATCCTTACGGCCCCAATCGTTCAGATTATAAATGGTCAGTGGCAAGGAAGTACACGCCTTTTGAACAAGCTGTCATTATGGGACATGAGTTTTGGAATATTATAGGGGGAGAGACTGCTTACGAAGAACTTTTGGATATATATCAAGAAGTTGGGCGGGAGAAGGGTAAGTATATGCTTGATGCTCTTGCTTTTGGATTTTAGTAAAGTACGAATTTCTTCTCAGCTTTCTCTTTTCATTTAAGTAATATTTAAAGCAGAGTCTAGGAGAAATAAAAGTGTCAGAGCAACTTCATGAATTATTAGCCTTTGTTTTAGAAAAAGAAGTAGGACTCCCTGCCAGAAAGTCTCGCTCTTTCGCAGGTCATTTTGCGGAGTTAGAAGAATTTTTTAACTTAGAAGCCGCAACACTCAGAAACGGCATCAGCAGCATATCTGGCAAAACAGCGCTCAGATTTACTCCCGATGAGATTGAACGCATTTTAGCATTTATATCTTCAGGCAAGCTGTCGCTGCAACTTACTATCGCTGAAAATTTTTTAGCCAGCATTTGTCGAGATTTTACTGGGCGACAGCTAGCTATGGTTGAAAATCTGACTTTAGGGAAAATTCATCCCAACCCATTTTTAATCAGGGCGTTAAATCAGGACACTCCCGAAGAAGTTGTCAGGCTCAATGTTTATATGACTGCTACTAGGTCTATTGTCACTTCAATGGGATTTTTTATCCAAAAACTATTGATATCTTGCTCTGAAAGTGCAGAAAGTCCACCGGAAGAGTCAGGATGGGACGCAATTAAAACTACCAGTGATGGCGAGAAATGCTGGATACAGGTAAAAAGCGGCCCGAATGATATGGATAAAGACCAGATAGTATATTGGGCTGCCAAAATTGAGGAAAAAATTCAGGAGGGCGATCGCGCTTATATTGGTATAGCTTACGGTAAAAGAACTAATAAAACTGTAACACTTGGTTTGCTGAAGCAAATTTTGCCAAATTCGGAAATGATCACTTTAATCGGTCGAGAACTGTGGGATTTTGTCAGTGAAGATACTCGCTATACTGTGAATCTGTTTGAAGTTTTGCGTCAGTCGGCTCGTCAAGTTTTAGCACAAAGTTCTATTGATGAAGCTATAGAAAGGTGTAGCGATCGACTAATCGCTGAATTTATCGGGAAGTACGGCGAGGGAAGTCAAGGTGTTGTTAACTATATAGCAGATATATTTTGATTTACAGGTTAGTAGTAGCGCCCAAACGCTACTACTAACCCCAAACTACAAAACTCCTTTAGAACTCGGAATTCGACTGGCGCGGCGCGGGTCGATTTCTACCGCCATCCGCAGAGCTCGCGCAAATGCTTTAAATGCCGCTTCTACAATGTGATGAGAATTTCCGCCCTGCAACTGTCTAATGTGCAGTGTCATCTGAGTGTGGTTCACCACCGCCGAAAAAAACTCTTTCACTAATTCGGTATCGTAAGTGCCGATCCGCTGGTTGGGAATCTGCAAATTGTAGCTCAAGTGAGGGCGTCCCGAAAAGTCTAGCACTACTTCAATTAAAGCTTCATCCAAAGGTGCGATGAAATGCCCGAAGCGAGAAATGCCCGATCGATCCCCGACAGCTTTTGCCAGCGCTTGGCCCAATGTAATTCCCACATCCTCGTTCGTGTGGTGGTCGTCAATCTCCAAATCCCCGATCGCCTGCACGTCCAAATCTATCAATCCGTGAGAAGCGATCTGGTGCAACATATGGTCTAAAAACGGAATCCCCGTAGACGCCTTGCAAGTTCCTACACCATCGAGATTGAGGCTGGCCGTGACATCCGTTTCTAGTGTCGTGCGTTTCACCAAGGCGGCCCTAGCTGGTTGAACTGAACTTGCAGGAGGAAGAGAAGGGCGATCTATTGTCTCCATAATTTGCAATGGGTCATTCATTAGTTATTGATAATTAGTAATTTGAGAACAGGATTTTTTTAGTGTTGAGTCTCAAGCGAGGGGCTGGTTCTGTATGCAACTGACATCAGACACCAATGTCAATCAAGGGATTTTGGGTGGGTGGGGGCGGGTTTATTTAACCTGTCTGTCACCGGAGAAAGTTTTTGGTGAACCCGCCCCTACAAGTTCTTGAAAATGGTGCAAGAAGATGCGAGATCAAACTTACTTGTTAAAGTTAAAGTTTATTGTCTAAACCCGCCCCTACATAACTCAAAATAATCGACAACTGTTACATTCCCATGATTTCGTAACCGGCATCGACATACAAAACTTGACCCGTAATCCCGCTAGCGAGATTGCTGCACAGAAAAGCCGCAGCATTTCCCACTTCCTGCTGAGTCACCGTCCGCCGCAGCGGGGCCACTTCCTCAACGTGGTGGATCATGTCCAGAATACCGCCAACTGCTGACGAAGCCAGAGTCCGAATCGGGCCAGAAGAAATCGCATTTACCCGAATATTTAACGGGCCGAGTTCAGCAGCCAGATAGCGAACATTCATTTCCAAAGCTGCTTTAGCAATTCCCATCACATTATAATTAGGAACTACCCGGACGCCGCCCAAATAAGTCAGCGTCACAATACTGCCGCCCTCGGCCATCAGGGGTTTAGCAGCAGCACACAGCCGCACCAGCGAGTAAGCGCTAATATCCAAAGCATTGGAGAAACCTTGGCGCGAAGTGTTGGTGAAGTCTCCCGAAAGTTCGTCCTTGCCGGCAAAAGCCAGACAGTGGATCAGGACATCTAACTTGCCCCACTTGTCGGCGATGGTTTGAAAAGTAGACTCAATTTCGCTCTCGTCTTGGACATTGCAGGGCAAATACAGACTGGGATTGAGCGGTTCCACCAGTTCAGCGACTTTGCGCTCGTGCTTGCCTTTCTCGTCCTTCAAATAAGTTATGCCGAGGTTGGCCCCAGCTTTGTGGAGCTGCTGAGCGATGCCCCAGGCGATCGAGCGATTGTTGGCAATGCCCGTAACAAGAGCATTTTTTCCGGTCAAATCTATCATCTGTATTTCTTCTAGAAGCAACTAGCACCGTTCTCATTGGCTCTATGCGACAACCCCGCCAGTTTAGACACAACTGATTCAGATTTAACTGATTGAGACACAATTGAGAGACAATTGAGACACAATTGATATTAATTTTGCTGTGGAGCTACATGGGGGCGGAATTGAAAAAGTTAAGAGAAGGGCTAGATTTAATCATACAGCGTGTGTTTACCTTAACATTAGATGGAAGTAACAGAATCCTTGCATATTGGAGGTTGGGAAGTATATTTACTCAATAAGGTTAATCGGCAAGTTACAAAGTATTGATTAGTACAAAGGATCTAGTCGTGACGCATGATAGACCGCTAGCAGCCGTGTTCCGCCAAATCAGCGGCGGGGCGTTTCCACCCATTGTGGAAACCTTTGAACGGGGCAAGACAATTTTTTTCCCTGGAGACCCGGCTGAGCGCGTCTACGTTCTCATTAGAGGTGCTGTGAAGCTCTCCAGGGTGTACGAAGCAGGGGAAGAAATTACAGTCGCCCTCCTGCGCGAAAATAGCGTATTTGGGGTGCTGTCTCTGATTACGGGACACCGATCGGACAGGTTTTACCACGCGGTAGCCTTTACGCCGGTAGAGTTGATCTCGCTGCCGATCGAACAAGTTGAGAAAGCGCTCAAGGAAGACCCGGAATTGTCGATGGTGATGCTGCGGGGACTGTCGTCTCGGATTTTGCAAACCGAGATGATGATTGAAACGCTGGCGCACCGAGATATGGGTTCGAGACTCGTCAGCTTTTTGCTGATTCTGTGCCGAGATTTTGGCGTGCCCGGTACAGAGGGGATTACGATAGATTTGAAGCTGTCCCACCAGGCGATCGCCGAAGCGATCGGCTCGACCCGGGTAACTGTGACTCGTTTGCTCGGGGATCTCAGGCAAGAAACAATGATCTCGATCCACAAGAAAAAGATCACAGTCCACAACCCGGTGGCTTTAAGCCAGCAATTCACTTGATGCCGAGAAAGTATAGGATTTTGGATTTTGGATTTTAGATTCAATCCAAAATCCAAAATCCAAAATCTAAAATCGGAATGACTGCTGGATACATCCTGGTATTTGTAATTTTAGTGTTGGGGGGTGTGATCGCCACTGTCAGCGATCGCCTTGGGACGAAAGTCGGCAAGGCAAGGTTGAGCTTGTTCAAACTTCGCCCCCGCGATACTGCTGTTGTTGTGACAGTAATGGCCGGCAGCATCCTGTCAGCACTGACTCTGGGCATTTTGTTTGCTACTAGCAAGCCGCTGCGAACGGGAGTTTTTAGAATAGACGAGATTCAAAAACGGCTCAACAACGCCCGCAGAGAAATCAACCAGGCCACTCAAGAAAAAAATCGAGTTGAAAGTGAATTAGCTCGAGCCAGAGCCGCTCAAGCGCAAGCTAGAGCCAATTTAGAGCAAATTAATCAATCCCTCCAAGCAGCTAATGCCGAGCAAGCTCGGACGCAAACAAAATTAAACTCGCTGCGGGCTCAGCTCAACAGCGTGCAAGCAGCCAAGTCTAAAACTGAACAGCAGTTAAGTCAGGTAGAAGCGGCTAAATCCCAGACAGAAGAACAGCTCAGCAGTGTGCAAGCGGCTAAATCCCGCACCGAAGAACAATTGAAACTGGTTGAAACGGCCCGATCGACTACACAAGCTCAGCTCGATCGCACCGAGAACCAATTGAAAACAGTTTCTGCTCAAAAAACGACTTTAGGCTCGGAAATCGCCCAACTGCAAGAAGAGCGCCAACAGTTAATCGAGCAGCGGGAGCAGGTAAAAACTCAAATTGCCCAGCGCGATCGAGAAATTGCCAAGCGAGAGAGAGAAATTGCCAAGCGAGACGCAGAAATTGTCGATCGCAACGAACTAATTGCCCAGCGAGACAAAGAAATTGCCCAGCGGGTGCAAAATCTGGCCGAGCGCGATCGAACAATTGTCGAGCGCGACAAAGTAATTGCCGAGAGGGAAGCACTCCTAGAAACCTTGGCACAGCAACAAACTCAACTCGAACAGCAACAAACTTTATTGCAGCAGCAAGTGCAAGTTTTGGAACGCGATTTTCAGGCAATCCGCGAGGGTACAGTTGCCATCAGGCGCGGTCAAATTTTAGCTGCTGGCGTGGTTCGCATTATTGAACCCGGTATGGCAAGTCGCGCGATCGATCGGCTTTTGCAAGAAGCAAATAAAACCACCGTCGGACTCATGCAGCCGGAAAATAAGAAGGTTAGAAACCAGATTATTCAAATTACTAAAGCAGAAATCGATCAACTAATTAGTCAGGTTAAAGACGGTCAAGATTACGTGGTGCGGATTGTCGCCGGCGCTAATTACCTGCGGCAAGAAAAGGTAATTAAGGTATTTGCAGAAGCAGAAATCAATCGAGTTGTGTTCCGCGCTGGAGATGTGATTGCAGGGGTTGCTGTCGATCCGGTGACTTTGACCGACGAACAGGTGCGGCAGCAGTTGCTGCAATTGATAGAAGCTTGTCAATTTCGCGCTCGCCTGATCGGTGTTGTCGGCGGTAGAGTACAAGTTGCCGACAGTCAGATTGAAACTTTGGCTGGTTTTATCGAGCGATTGCAGCAGTACGAGAAACCGCTGGACGTTCAGGCGATCGCCGCAGATGTCACTTACATCGCTGGCCCGCTTAAAATAGATTTAGTTGCTCTTGAAAACGGAGCCGTTGTTTTCCGCACCGGAGAACAAAAACCAGGCCCAGGAGACTTGAAAATTCAAAAATAAATTTGGTAATTAATAATAGGTAACTGGCTATGATTTTAGGTTTCGATCCAGGTAAAGACAAATGCGGCATAGCTGTAATGGGTAGAGATAAGAAGGTCTGCTACCATCAAGTTGTGCTGTCGGAAGCAGCCATATCTACTATTCAATCTTTGTGCGAACAGTTTTCGATTGAGTTATTGGTAATCGGAGATCAAACGACTTCTAAGAGTTGGAAACAAAAACTGACGCAGAGTTTGTCGCCTGCGCTCAAAATTGTTCAGGTGGACGAGAGGTACAGCAGTTTAGAAGCGAGGGAACACTACTGGCAAATGTACCCTCCAACGGGACTTTCGCGCTTGATTCCGAAGGGCATGCGGACGCCGCCGAGGCCAGTGGACGATATTGTGGCGATCGTCCTGATTGAGAGGTATTTGAACAAAAGTTAGTCAAATTTATAAGCGTTACCACTGATTCTCTTTGATTGTTAAGGAATCAATATATTTTTGCTGGTCTTAAATTTTTCACTTGTTAAATAAAATACACCCTAAATTTAGAGGAGCGATCGTTGAATCACAATTAGTGCTACTTGATAACAGCTTCGGTCAAAATTACCTTACCATTCTGCCGGACTTGCAGGCGTTGCGGGTTAATCGAATAGATAATATTGCCGTTAGTCGCTTCATAAGTTCCGTCGTCACCTGTCGTTACTTGCATGACATTGATTTGGGTGCCATTTATTTTGCTGAGGCCTCGGTAAAAAATATCGCCTTCCTGGGTTTTGCAAATGTATATAGAAAAGTTGGGCGTTGCAAAAAATTCCACCATTTCGGCCCTCGGACATCCCTCAACTTGAGCAATTTGCAGCGGTTGATTATTGCCCAAAGTGTTGGGTGCGATCGCCCGAACTTTGTTAATCGGTTGATTTAGTGCAGTTGCTTCTGCTGAGGCAGTCAAAAAGCAGATCGCACTAATGCCTGCCATAACTAGAACTACTCCTTTAATGCCCTTAACTCTCTCTTTATAAAACATCTTGTCACTCCTGGTTTTAACTATATAATTACATCTTAAGCTATCTTTGCTGGATATTAATAATATTTAATCTCAGAGGTGAGAGGTGCAGGGAACACGGTATACCCTCGGTTTAAGTAAGGTGCGAACTGTGCACCCTACACCAGTGAAAATACATAAGTATGTCAATGCGATCGCAGGAAAGCAATCTCTTGCATTTAGGACATTTTTAAGGTTTTATGACTTGTTCGCGCCGATTTGAGAAACCGGGTTTCTTCATATATTTCTCGTTACTAAACCTTTGATTTTCCTAGAAACCGTGTTTCTTGCCCCCCAGGCGATCGCGAACTGACAATCAAGCATCTAGGATACAAGCCCCCGGATTCATCCGTCCAGAAATAAAAAACCTGTATTCGATAAAGGAACCCCCGAATTTATCCGTGGGGTCAGTCGATTTTAGATTTTAGGTTTGAGATTTTAGATTTACCCCATAGATAAATCTGGAAGCTTGAACTAGGGTCTAAAATTTTTATCTTTCCACGACAGGAGTACGTGGCACGGTATCCGTTTTTGGGCTGGGTCAATGCTTCAATTCTTTAATCTCAAATCTAAAATCGATTGACTCAGTTACACGGTAATATTTATTTGCACTTAGCTATTTAGTAAATAATAAAAAGGGAAACAGAAGATAGATTTTTGCTCCCATTTCCCATTTTTAAAATCACCGTCGTTCTGACTGCGAACCTGGTAATTAATTAACTGCTGCCAACTGTTTGTCTTTAATTTCCACAGGCGCGGTTAATGCCTCTTCCAAATCCGCACAGCCGAGTTTTTCCTCCAAAATAGCCATCACTTCCCGGCCGAAATCATTGGAATTACGCTGCCAAGCTTCTAAACAAATTTGTCCGAAAAACGAACCCAAAGGCTCGGGATTCCACAGCAACTTGCGCGCTGTCCAAGGCATCAAACTCATGGGATCGTAACCCGGTTGCAGAATATCCTTTTTAAAGGCGTATTCTTCCAAAATCGTGTGCGGCTGTAACCCGATAAAGAAAATAGCTGGTTCCACTTTATCTGCTCCGAAAATCCGCTCTAATTCTCGGTGATAAGCAATAGTTTGCCGGATGGTTTCAAAGGTTTCGTCAATGACGTTAAACGAGTAATTTACGGAAACCACATCGTTGTAACCGGCTGCTTTTAAATCGCGACAATTTTCCAAAACTACTCGCAAGTTGTAGCCCATTCGCATTTTCCGAACCAGTTCCTGAGAACCGCTGGTGATGCCGATTTCAAAGTAATTCATTCCCGTTTTTACCATCAAATCGCACAACTCGGGTGTGAGATTGTCCGCACGGATGTAAGCGGCCCAGTGTATGTCGTCCATGCCGGCGGCGATGATTTTTTGCAATAATTCAACTGCATCGTCGATGAATTTGCGTGCCGGGATAAATTGAGCGTCGGTAAACCAGAAATTGCGGATACCTCGATCGTACAATTGCCGAATCTCCGCCACCACCTCATCCGCCGGATTGATCCGCACTTGTTTCCCTTCAATCACCGTATAAATGCAGTAACAGCAATTGTGAGGACAGCCGCGCTTGGTTTGGACTCCCACGTAGAAGTCCATATCCTGTAGATAATAGGAAAATTCCGGCCAAATGGTTTCGATGTAGTTATAGTCGCAAGCAGTTTTCTCGATGTTGGCTGGCTTTTCGTGAATTAGCTTCGCGCGCGGCACGGTTTCTCCCACCACATAACATCTTTCCTCGGCCAAATCTTCGCCCTTAATCAACTTCTCCAGCAAAGCTTCGCCTTCCCCCACCGAAACCACAGTTCCCGCCGGCAAACTGCGGCCCAACTGCTCGTAAAACACGCTCACAGCACCGCCTCCGACCACTGCACGAGCTTCGGGGCGGTATTTCCGGGCCCGCTTCAATCCGCGCTTGATCAGTCCTAAATTGCGCCAGAGTTCGGTGTAGTAAGACGCTGCTAAACGCAGTCCTCCGAGGGCTCCCCGGAACTTGATCAGCGGATTTTTGGCGTAGTAAAACTCGAAGGCATTTTGCAGCGGATTGCCGCCCCTGCCGCCCACAGGGGCGTAAATTTGAATGTCCCGCCAAGAGAAAACCAGCAGAGTCGGCTTAAACTCGTCTATGCTGGCATCTAAAGCTTTAGCGAAATCCAGGGGGGGTACGGCACCTAAATCGAAAATGCGCTGTTCGACATCGGGAAACAGCTTGTGTACGTGATCCGAAAGATACACAACTCCGATCGGGAAAATCGGATTGCAAGGGAGGCGAACGTACAGGACTCGGTTTTCTCGGCTTTCCATGATTGCCATATCCTAAAGTGGAACTTTTTCAGCTATGTTAATATTCTTTTAATATAACTTTACAATATGTCTAATTTTCGCAATTTGACATTAAATATTCTTAAATTTTTCTATTGGTCTCAAGGCCGAGCTTGTTAGCGTCGATCGGCGAGAGCAGCAGAAAAAAGCTCATTTTTAAGTCTATACAGCGTATTTTGACTTAAAATCCCAGCGGGGAGTCAAAAATGCGATATTTATCCGATTAAATTTAAATTTAGGTACGATCGGTCTCTCATGTATTAGGGAGTTGGTAGTCGGCTTTACAGTAGGTGGGATCGCCTAGTGTTAGCCTAATAAGATAACTAAAACTTTTAGGCAAGGCTCCCTCAGCAGTTATGGCTCAAATTCTTGACCCCGTACCCTCAGACAGCGACAGCAAGATTCTGTGCTGCTACGTCAACGCCACCAGTCAAATTCAGATTGCTCGTATCACCAACATCCCTAACTGGTACTTTGAACGAGTAGTATTTCCCGGACAGCGCTTAGTGTTTGAAGCGATACGGGCCTCGGCATTGGAAATTCACACCGGCATGATGGCCAGTGCAATTTTGTCCGATAAAATTCCTTGCGATCGCTTGCAGATTAACGAAGGCCCCTATTCAAACCTCAATCCTAGCAGATCCCCAGAGGCAGTTCAGGGCGATCGAACAGCCATGGCCAGCCGCCCCAAATCCAGAGAAATCTCAGAACCTTTGACTGTACCGGCGCTAACCGCCGTCGATTAATCGCAGTTGTGAGTTTTGAGTTATAAATTGTCAGTGAATTGATAACTCCGCGCTCAAAATTCCAACTTCAGCAAAGCGGTAAAAGCTCAACAGTTAAAAATCAAAGTTTGTGAAATGAATTTTAGATCAAAACTTCCGACTGCATATATTGTCCGGTTTTTCGTATTTTTCTGAGTTTTGTTGGCGGGCTCGACAACTGTGCAAAAATATCCTTAAACAGCTTCTCGAATTTCAGCCATGTCAGCACAACCTCTTGCCTATTCCCCATCTTCTGCCCCAGTATTTGAGCCGGCGGTATTCCGGCTTTCTCCCCTGATTAGAATCACGCTGTTGAGCTTGTACGCAGCCCTGACAATTCCATTGCCGTTTTTGTCGGAAGCAACGAAAGCACCGGTTTCCCCGGCCGCACTCTGGGCGGCAATTGTTGTCGGGGCTGTGGGGCTGTACGGCGTACTCAGTGAAAGGGTAATTTTGAGCGAGGAAGGGATTGAAGTCACCTATCCCAAGTGGTTTCCACGTTTTGTTCGCAAGGGTTGGTCCCTACCTTGGATTGAGGTAAAAGCTCTCAAACCTCGATCGACCGGTCAAGGAGGTTTAGTTTACTATTTTTTGAGTCATTCGGGTGAAGGTTATTTGTTGCCAATGCGGGTGGCTGGATTTGCTAAATTAGTCGGTTTGGTGGAAGCAAAAACAGGTATTGATACTAGAGATGTCCGCCCTTTGTCGCAGCCTTGGATGTATCTTATTTTACTTTTATGTACGCTGCTGTTGCTGTTGGTGGATGCGTGGACTATTGTCACTGCGATCGGGCTTAAAGGTAATCTGTAAGATTATCTCCGGTACAATAATCGCTATAAAGTTGGTAATGAGGACTTCAGTCCTCATCAAACTTGCTCGGACTGAAATCCTCACTAAACTTTACTGCATTTAGTTTTTATTTTTGGGGCGGGCTAGGAGCCCCGGCCCACAAGAGTTGCCATCAAAATCTGGGGGGGTGACAAAGAGGTCTACGATATAGACTGTATAAGGGTTGCTGCCCGCATACCTTGTTGATAAAAGCGCCGTTTATTTGGAGTTAACTTCATTAACTGTTCTACCTCGTCAGAAT
>Ga0164305_10000946_pt1 | contig 11653 bp, 13 predicted proteins | sample Whisoiple_237_MG_FD_110215 | JGI IMG/M metagenome (GOLD analysis project Ga0164305, IMG submission 110215) | Soil microbial communities amended with pyrogenic organic matter from upstate New York, USA - Whitman soil sample_237_MG | ecosystem: Environmental > Terrestrial > Soil > Agricultural... | reverse complement strand
CCGCTGGAACAGCCGTTCCGCATAGGCCTTGAAGGCGTCCCGATCGGGAAGGGTCTTGAACATGAGGCCCCAGCCGATCTGGCTGCCCAGATAGACATCCAGCGCGGTGAACCGGTCGCCGAGCAGCCATGGGCTCGCGTTCGCCGCCAAGGTCTCGAGCGCGTCGACCACGTTTTCGAAGGTGCCGTAGCCGGCCATGGCGGCCCGGTCGGCGGGAGCCAGCAGGTTCAGCGCCTTTGCCGTCACCGAGGCCTCGAGCGGACCCGCCGCGAAGAACATCCAGCGCAGATACGTCCCGCGCTTCGGATCGTCGAGCGCGGGCGCGAGGCCGGCTTCAGGAAAGGCGTCGGCCAGCCAGGTGCAGATGGCGGCCCCCTCGGTGACCGTCACGCCGCGATGGGTGATGGCCGGCACCTTGCCCATCGGATTGATCGCCAGATACTCCGGCGCCTTCATCGTCGTGCCGTAATCGAGAACGACGGTGCGGTAGGGGCGGCCGACCTCCTCCAGCATCCAGCGTGCGATCCGGCCGCGCGACTGCGGGTTGGTGTAGAAGACGATTTCGTCGGACGGCTGGCTCATTGTGGCCTCCCTTGCGTTTCCCGTGGGCAAGCTAGACTCAAAGACGGCATGGAACAAAGACGAAACATACTGAAGGGGCTGGCGGCGGGCGCCGTGGCGCTGGGTGCGGGCTCGGCTGCATGGGCGCAGACGCCGTTCCGGTCGACGCGCATCACGGTGACGACGCGCGGCGCCGGACCCGATCTGATCCTGATCCCCGGCCTGGCCTCGACCGCCGAGGTGTGGAGCGGGCTGGCAAGCCAGCTGGAGGGCCGGCGGCGGCTGCATCTGGTTTCGGTGCGCGGCTTCGGCGATCTGGCGGCGCAGGGCAACGCCGACGGATCCGTCATGCCCGGCGTGGCCAATGAGGTGCGCCGCTACATGGCCGAGCAGCGGCTGGATCGACCGGCGATCATTGGCCATTCGATGGGCGGACAGGTCGGCATCCGCGTCGCCGCCGACGCCGGCGGCCGGGTCGGCCGCGTGATGGCGGTGGATTCCTCGCCCTTCTTCGCGGCCCTGATCAGTCCGGCGGCCACGGTCGGCGATGTCGAGCCGATCGCCCAGCTGGCCTATCAGGCGATCCAGTTTCTGGGCGACGAGGCGTTGCGGACGCGCGGCCGGTCCATGGGGCTGGAGCTGGGCGGGGCGACGGACGCCATCTTCGGCTCGATGGGCTGGCAAGGCGGCGACCGGCAGGTGCTGGCGCAGGCCCTGTACGAAGTGATGACGGTCGACCTGCGCCGCCGCCTGCCCGACATCACCGCCCCCATGACGGTGGTCTATGGCTGGAGCTCGGACCAGAACTCGCCGCGCGCCCGGGCCGACACCCTGTTCCGCGGGGCCTACGCCCGCCTGCGCCGCCCCGCGACCTTCGAGCGGATCGAGGGGGCCGAGCATATGGTGATGATCGACCAGCCGCGGCGGTTCCTGGCGGCGGTGGAGCGGTTCCTGGCCTAGTCGGCGTCGGGCTGGACGTCCGGATGGGCAGCGGCGAAAGCGGGGTGGTGTTTCGCCGCCTCGTCTATGGCCAGCAGACGCGGGAAGGCGTCGAGGGCCACGTTGAAGCGTCGGGCCGAATAGATTTGCGGGATCAGATAGCAGTCGGCCAAGGTCGGGGCGTCGCCGAAGCACCAGCCCTGACCGTGCCGCGCGACCAGCGCCTCAAGGGCGGCGAAGCCGGGGATGATCCACCGCGCGGCCCAGGCGTCGACGGCGGCCTGATCGGCGCCGAAGGTCTCACGCAGGGCCTTGCCGACGCGCAGATTGTTGAGCGGATGAATGTCGCAGCCGATCAGGGCCGCCATGGCGCGGACATGGGCGCGGGCGAGCGGATCGGCAGGCAGCAGCTGCGGCTGGGGATGGGCCTCTTCCAGCCATTCGAGGATGGCGGGGCTCTGGGTCAGGACGGCTCCGTCGACCTCGAGCGCGGGCACCATGCCTTGCGGATTCAGGGCGACAAAGGCTTCGGACCGCTGGGCGCCGGTGCGCAGGTCTACGCCCTGCTGGTCGTAGCTCAGACCCTTGAGGTTCAGGGCGATGCGGGTGCGATACGCCGCGCCCGAGCGCCAGTAGCCGTGCAGGATCATCGCGGCGTCACCGTGAAGGCCAGCGGCTGGAGACCTCCGATGGAGGCCTCGACGCGGTCGCCGGGCTGAAGCGGGCCGACGCCCTCGGGCGTGCCGGTGAAGATCAGGTCGCCCGCCCGGACGTCCCAGAGGGTGCGCGCCTTGGCGAGGATTTCCTCGGGGTTCCAGACCATGTCGTTGAGCCGGCCCGACTGGCGGGCCTCGCCGTTGACCGACAGGGCGATGGGCGCGGCGGGGTCAGGCAGGGAGCCGAGGGTGACGGGGCCGCAGGGGGCGGACTGGTCGAATCCCTTGGCCGCATCCCACGGACGGCTCTTGTCCTTGGCGGCGGCCTGGAGGTCGCGGCGGGTCAGGTCGCAGCCGACGGCCCAGCCGGCGATCGTTCCGTCCGCGCCCACGGCGCAGACCAGTTCGACCTCGTGATGCAGATTGGCGGTGGCCAGCGGAAAGACCGGGTCGGCGCCGTCGACCACCACGGCATCGGCCGGCTTGGTGAAGAAGAATGGCTCGGCCCGTTCGTGACCCATCTCCTTCGCATGGGCGGCGTAGTTCTGGCCCACGCAGAGGATGCGCCGGACGGGGAAGCGTTGCGCGCTTCCGTCGATCGGCAGGGACGGGGTCGGGGCGGGGTCAAACAGCCAGTCGGTCATGAAGCCTGTCTATGCGCGGATGCGACGCTTCGCCAGCCGTCGGAATGGTGCAATGCGGGAACCTGCGCCGTGCGGTGGCGTTCCGGCTTTGAATTCTCTATTAAACAGCAAAGCTTGCACATCGGAGCGCGCATCATGGCCACGACCAAGGCGGCACGGACAGCCGTGAAAAACGATCTCAATACGCTGAAGGACGACCTGAAGGTCCTCGGCGCCGAGGAAAAGGCGCGCCTGCGCGAGAAGGCGTCTGACGCGGAAACCCGCGTGCGGGCCAAGGCCGCCGAGGCTGAAGCCCGCCTGCGGGAGCAGTCGGAAGTCCTGCGCGAGCGGGCGCGCGGCTATTACGACACCGCCCGCGTGCGCGGTCAGGAATACTATGATGAGGCGCAGGAGCGCTTCGACGAAGCCCAGCGCTACATCACCGAGCGGGTTCAGGAACGCCCCGTCCAGTCGACCGCCATCGCGCTCGGCGTCGGCGTCGTCCTGGGTCTGCTGCTCGCCGGTCGTCGCCGCTGATGTTCGGCGGGGGGCTGGCCAGAGGTCTGGTCAAGAAAGCCGTCGCGGCTTCGGCCGCGGCGGGCGCCGCCCTTGTGGCGGTCGTTGCGTTGGGCGCTGCGATCTTCTTCGCTCTGAGCTACTTTTTGGTGCCGGTGGCTGCTGCAGCCGTCACCTTCCTGTTGTTCTCCATCGTCGCAGTCGTCGTCGTGCTGACCCTCGTAGCGCGCAGCGACGCTGAGGACGAACTCGAAGACGACGAGCCGACCGGTCTGGGCGCGCGCGCCTACAGCCTGTTCCGGCAGCGTCCGATCCTGGGCACGGTGGCGGCGCTGGCGGGAGGCTGGATCTTCCTCAGAAACCCGGCCCTCGCCACCATGGTTGCGGCCGCCTTCACCGAGAAACCCCACGGGCGCAGCCGTCGCCGCTGAGGCGGAACGTCGCAGGGTCGGGAACGTTGATCAGTCAGGCGCGGCGGTTGTCGCTCCTCTGATCAACCGCTCTGGAAGGAACGCTTATGCTTCGTTGGGCCCTTATCTTTCTCGTACTGGCGCTGGTCGCCGGCGCCCTGGGCGCCGGGGGCGTAGCCGGTCTGTCGATGAACATCGCCTATGTGCTGTTCGTCATCTTCATCATCCTGCTGATCGTGCACTTCGTCACGGGCAGGGGACGCCGGATCTAGGCGAACCAACCGTCTGAATGAATGAGGCCGTGGTCGATCAGACCGCGGCCTTTTCCTTTGCGCCGGCCACATTCGGATCGGGCGCGGTCGCCGTCTTGCGGGTGTCCTGACGGCGCGGCAGCTTCCAGGTCTGACCGGGTTCGAACCGTTCGCCGTTCCAGGCGATGGCGGTCACGGTGATGTGGTGCGCGTCCCATTCGATCTGGTTGAAACTGGGCGGCGCGCCGCGCTCGCGATGCGACAGGGTTCCGCAGCCGACGGCGTAGGAGCAGTGATCGCCCAGGCTGATCGGCAGGGCGAACGGCACATGGACGTGGCCGGTGGCGATGATGTCGACCCCGGCCTCGGCGAAGATCAGGGCGGCGGCGTCGCCGCGTTTCACATCTCCCGTCATCGGCGTGCCGATCATCTCGACGAGCGGATGGTGGCAGGCGAGGATTCGCAGGGCGCCGACGGGCGCCTGACGCAGGGCCTCGGCCGCCTTGCGGGTCTGCATCAGATCGATGACGCCCTTGGACCAGTTGGTTCGAGCCTGCCAGCCGCGCGCGGTTACGACGCCGCGCACCATGACTGTGGGACTGAGGAACTGGTGGTCATGGGCCGGGTGGCCGGTGGCCTTTTCGAACGCCTTCCACGGCGAGAACAGCCGGGCGAACAGGCTCCAGTACGGCACGTCGTGATTGCCGACGATGACGAAGCGCGGGTCCGGCATCTGGCTGATCCAGCGGCCAGCCGCCTCGAACTCGTCGGGGAAGCCCTGCTGGGTGATGTCGCCGGTGATCAGGACAAGGTCGGGCCTGTTGGCGTGGGCGTATTCCAGCGCGGCGGCGCAGGCGTGTTTGTGTTCGACCCCGAAATGAATGTCCGAGAACTGGAGGATCCGTCCCATCAGACGGCGTCCTCGGCCGCGGGCGGATTGGGGGCCAGGGCCTGGAAGGCATTGCGGATGAATTTCACCTTCGCCTCATGCGCCAGCAGGATGGGTTCGCCGTCGATCACGGCCGGAATCCGCGAGCGGGCGTTCACAGTGGCGTTCCGGATCGCCTTGGTGGTCACCGCCGGATCCTGTCGCCAGTCGCTGAAGACGGCGTGGGCGGCGAGGCGGAAGGCCTGGGCCGCATCGGAGGGGTTCATGGCGGCGGCCTCGAGGCCCGTGTTCTCGTCCATGGCCTTGGAAATCATCGGACTGATCAGCACCAGCGCCTCGGCGCGGCGCGGGGCCTTGCCGTCCAGCGAGAAACGCATCTTGCCGGAGAAGGCGCGGCGCAGGGCGCGGCGGGCGTACATCCACGCCAGCTTCAGCTTGCCGTCCCGCACCGCCTCGCGCGCGGGCGCCCACAGGGCAGGCGAACCGAGAATGGCGGCGCAGTAGAAGGTAGTGGAGGTCTGGCCGTCCGACACCTCGCCGCCGGCGACGCACTGGGGCGCGCCTTCCTCGAGCGCGAGCCTCAGGGCGGCCTTCCAGTCTGCGGTTCCGTACAGCGCCTTGGGCAGCATATTCATGGTCCCGCCCGGCAGGGGCGCGACCAGCGGACCGTCGGGGCCCGCGCGCGTGGCGATCGTGCCCGCCGTGCCGTCTCCGGCGAGGACGAACAGGACATCGGGTTTGGCGTCGAGGGCCGCCTGGATCTGGTCGTCGAAGCCGCCGGATTCAAGCGAGACGACGGATGCCTCGCAGGCGTATTCGGCCAGGATGGTCTCCGCCTCAGCCGCAGCGGTCGCTCCGACGCTGCCCGAGGCCGGATTGACCAGCATAATGACCCGCCCCAGCGAGACGTGAGGCGTCAACACGCGAGGTTCGACGGCCGCGTCAGCTGGCGCGGCCGTCGGATCAACGGTCGGATTCAAGGCGTCTGTCATGCCGCCCGAACGCCCCGATCAGGGCGATGTTCCGGCGACAGGGCCTCAAGCGAGACTATTGCTTCCTGAGCTCGTCCGACGCGGCGGCGGCGCCGGCCTGGGCGGCGTCTCCGGCCTTCTCCGCGGCGGCGACGGTCGCATCGGCGGCCTGGTCGGCGGCCTCGGGCGCCTTGCCCCTGACCGTATCGACGCCCTCGGCGATCCAGCCGTCCACAATGGCTCCGCCAGCGGCCAGCGAATGCTCCTTGATCCCCAAGGCGGCCGTCAGCACGCCGAACAGCGCGAGCAGGGTCACGATGATCCCCACCAGCGGATTGCCCGAGCGGCGTTTCGTGCGCGCCCACACAGGGCTGTGCTCGCCATCGTCCGCCATGCGGACCGGTTCAGAAAAACGCATACAAGACCCCCGTCTCTTCTACATTATGCAGCGGCGTCCGCGTCTCGCGCGGCGCCGTCCGGGCCTGACACAGACCCCGCCTTCAACATAGCAGGGGAACCGCCACGCTTATCCAGCGTTCTCACCGCAGGGGCGAACCCAAGGGATGAAGGATCTACCCATGAAGAATGCAATCATCGCGATCGCGGCGACCGGTCTACTCGCCAGCGCTTGCGCCAGCGACGGCTACAGCAACGGCACCAATAACGAGACGGTCCGTCAGGGCGCTATCGGCGCCGGCCTCGGCGCAGTCGCCGGCGCCATCATCGGCAATAACGTCGGCAGCGGCAGCGCAGGCACCGGCGCGGCCATCGGCGCCGTCGTCGGCGGCGCAGCGGGCGCCATCCGCGGTTCGCAGCAGGACCGCAACAACCAGCAACGCTACCGGGACAGCCAGAACCGGTACTACTATTGCTACGATGGCCGCCAGGACGAATGCTATTGGGAGAACGGTCAGCGCCGCTACTAGGCGCAGGCTTTTCGCTTGAATATCAGGGCGGTTCGTCGGCTGGCGGGCCGCCCTTTTTATGGTCGACGGAGGGCTGAAGATGAGGCGATTGATTTTGCTGGCGGGTCTGTTGGCCGTGGCCGGGTGCGCTGCGCCCGGGTTTGAGAAGCGAAGCGATCTGGTGGTCGAGCCGTCGGCGTGCACCGCCAAGCGGTTCGAGGTCTATTTCACCGAGGGCGAGGCCCGGCTGACCGGGCCGGCGCGGCAGGCCATCGGCATGACGGCGGCGCAGCTGCAGGGCTGCGACATCCGCAAGGTGCAGGTGCTGGGCCTGGCGAGCGCCACGGGCGACGCGGCGGAGAACATGGACCTGTCGCAGCGGCGGGCCCTGGCCGTCGCCGAGGCGCTGACGGCGGCGGGCTGGCCGGCGCCGGTCTTCGACCTGAACGCGGCCGGCGACAGCGGCGCGGTGGCCCCGGGCGGGGTGAACGAACCCATGCGACGGCGCACCGAAGTCCTGATTGACGCAGCGCCCCGCAGCTGAGGTGACGCGGCGGGGTCGGGACGGCTAAGGTCGCGCCGACGCCGCCCGGAGCCTTCGTGTCCCTGTTTCCCCGAATTCTGATCGCCGCCCTGCTTTGGCTGGTCGCCGGCGCCGCCATGGCGCAGGACAGGCCGCAGCGCACCGAGCGGATCGAGGCCGAGCTGGTCCCGATGTCGGCATGGGCCGCGCCGGGATCGACGGCCGTCGTCGCGGTCAAACAGACCATCCAGCCGGGCTGGCACACCTACTGGCGCAATCCTGGCGACTCCGGGAGCGCCACGACCCTGACATGGACGACGCCGACCGGCGTGACGGCGGGCGAGATCGTCTGGCCCCTGCCGCAGCGCCAGCGGCTCTCGGGGCTGATGAACTACGGCTATTCCGGCGAGGTCTATCTGCCGGTTCCGGTGGAGATTCCCGCCACGGCGCGGGCGGGGTCGACCCTGCCGCTTACGGTCAGGGCGCTCTTCTTCGTTTGCAGCGCCGAGATGTGCGTGCCGGACGAACTGACCCTGAAGCTGGACCTGCGGGTGCGCGAGGGCGCCGCGCCGCCGGACCGGCGTCACGGGGCGGCGATCCAGCGCGTGCTGGAGACGGCGCCGCGGCCCGCGGGGATCGAGGCGCGCGTCGTCATGGAGAACGGAGCCCTGCTCCTCAGCGCGGCGGGCGGGCCGCTGGCCGGAAGCCATCAGGGACCCGCCTATTTCTTCCCCTTCCAAGGCGGCGTCATCGACCATGCGGCCGTGCAGACCGGAGCGTGGGGCCCGCAGGGGCTGACGCTGCGGCTGACGCCGGGCGGGACGACGAAGGCGGACGGCCTGACCGGACCGGTCGCAGGCGTGCTGGCCACGACGCACGGCGCGTTCGAGATCACGGCGGCGCCGGGACCGGCGCTGGCCGGCACGTCCGGGTCCGGCGTTCTGGCGGCGGCGCCCGACGGCGGCGCGGAGGCGGATGGAGACGCGGCCCCCGCTGGCGGAACCGGCGCCGCAGCCTTCGCCCAGGCCCTGCTGTTCGCGGTGCTGGGCGGACTGGTGCTGAATCTGATGCCCTGCGTCTTCCCCATACTGGCGATGAAGGCGGCGGCGCTGGCGGCCTCGGCGCACGATCCGCGCGAGGCGCGGCGCGACGGACTGGCGTTCCTCGCCGGGGTGCTGACGACCTTCCTGCTGCTGGCGGGCGCGCTGCTGGCCCTGAGGGCGGCGGGCGAGGCCGTGGGCTGGGGCTTCCAGCTGCAGTCGCCGCCGGTGACGGCGGGGCTGGCCCTGCTGATGCTGGCCGTGGCCCTGAACCTGTCCAGCGTCTTCCATATCGGCGGCGGGCTGCAGGGAGCGGGATCGGGGCCGCTGGCGCGCCTGCCGGGCGGACTGGGCGCCTTCTTCACCGGAGCGCTTGCCGTGGTCGTGGCCGCGCCCTGCACCGCGCCCTTCATGGCCTTTGCACTGGGGGCGGCGCTGGTGATGCCCTGGCCGATGGCGCTGATGATCTTCCTCGGCCTCGGGCTGGGTCTGGCCCTGCCCTATGTGGCCGTCAGCCTCACGCCGGGGCTGCTGGGCCGTCTGCCCAGACCCGGCCCGTGGATGGAGCGGCTGAAAGGCCTGCTGGCCTTCCCCCTCTATGCGACCGCCCTGTGGCTGGCCTGGGTGTTCGGGCGTCAGGCGGGTGCGGATGCGCTGGGCCTGCTGTTGGCGGCCGGCGTGCTGCTTGCCTTCGGCCTGTGGCTGGCGGGTCAGGGGCAGGCCAAGCGGATGGCCGGGCGGCGCGGGGCGCTGCATCTGGCGGCGGGCGGTCTCGCCCTGCTGCTGGCGGCGGGCGCGCTGGTCATGGCGGCGCAGACGCCCGCCCCGACCGGCGACCGAGAGAGCGTCGAGGGCGCGGGGCCGGCCAGCGCGGCATGGTCGCCCGCCGCTGTCGAAGCCGCCCTGGCCGAAGGCCGGCCGGTGCTGGTCAATTTCACCGCCGACTGGTGCGTGACCTGCAAGATCAACGAGCGGACCTCCCTGACCTCGCCCGGCGTGAAGGCGGCGATGGCGCGCACGAAGGCCGTCTATCTGGTCGGCGACTGGACCCGGCGCGACGACGCCATCACCGCCGAATTGCGGCGCCACGGACGGTCGGGCGTGCCGCTTTATCTACTCTATTCGCCCCGCGCCTCAGAGCCGCGGGTCCTGCCCCAGCTGCTGACCGAGGGGGTGGTGGTCGACGCCCTGAAAGGCGCCGGAGACTGAGCGAAAGTCACGGATATGGCGCTCCGGGAGCCTGAATCGGCCAATCCGGGCAGGGCCAAGGTCATTTCGGGGCGATCGAAACAAACCGACATAAGCCGTGTTAGCCAGTCGGTGCGAGCCCCTCCCCGCTCGCTTTGACAAGGCAGACATCATGCGAAAGACCGCGCTCCTCACTGGCGTCGCCGGCCTGTTCCTCATGACCGCTCCCGCGTTCGCCCAGGACAGCACGGCCCCGCAAACCCCGGCAGCCCCGGCCGCCGCCGAACAGGCCGCCCCCGCGCCGACACAGAACCTGACCCTTCAGCCCGGATCCGACGTCAAGGGTTCGGACGGCGCCGTCCTCGGCAAGCTTGAAGGCGCCCGCAACACCGAAACCGGTCAGGAACTGACCGTGCGCGGCGCCGACGGCGCGCTGCGCGGCATCCCCGTCTCGGGCGGCGTCCGCCAGGACGGCGAAGCCATCGCCGTGGGCTGGACCAGCGCCCAGTTCTCGGCCGCCACGGCGATCGAGGGCGATGCGACCCCGGCCTCTGACGACGCGGCTCCGGCCGAACAGGCCGCTCCGGAAGGCAGCATGCCGAAGGAGCCCGGCGCGACCGAGGCCACGCCCCTGACCCCGGCGGCTCCGCCCGCCGGCGAAGCGGCGACGCCGACGCCGGAAAAACCCGGCGCCTGATCGATCTGATCGAGGCGCAGACTAAAAGGGGCGGCTCCGGACGGGGCCGCCCTTCGTCGTTCAGGCAGGGATGAAACAGGCCTGAAAGCCGACAATCAAAAGGTCCGCTACGGGGGGAAAGCGGACCTACGTGACCTCGGCTTTGCCTCTCTCAGGTCGCACACTCCAAGCCGCAAGAGCGCTCAGCGCTCCGATGGCAAGGGGCGAGACAGTCAGCCAGGTCAACTGGAAGGCTCTGCCGGGCGTCTCGAACTCGGAGGCGAGCCATGCGAGCGGGACACCCACCAGAGCGCCCGCGCCAACCCAACAAACAGCCAGATCAAACATGTTCCAACGTCGTGCAGCCCACGTCATCGAGAATACCAAAACCCCTGCAGTCGGAAGGCCGATCAAGGCGCCTAGAACAAGCGTTACGGGGACCGCCGAGGCGACTACGGCCAACGGAGTCACACCAATTTCACGATAGCCCGCGCTGCCTGCGGTGGCGTAGGCTAGGGACCCCATGACGGCTCCTCCAGTCAGCAGCACACCGGTAGCTGCGCCAGCAATGACTGCGCGGCTTCTCGACGCCTGCTTTGGTAGGTCCATGTCCCATCCTCACCCGAGTGAAATAGGTCCGCAATAGGTCGGCAGCGGACTGTCGCGAGCGGGTGGAAAGCCGAACTTCGCTCCTATTCCGTCGCGCACCAGCCCCCATTACTCATGAGCTTCACCGTAAGGCGAAGGGGCTGCCAAGGCTCCGCCACCTCTGACGGTGGCTGCCCGCGTGCGAGATAATAGTGGGCCACAAACCTTCGATCAAAATCGCAATCCGCGACCTCGCCCGGCCTTAGCCAGTAGCACCTCAGGTTTCTGGCCTCATCTCTTCCTGCCCGCTGCTCCAACGTCAGGCAGTTACCATCCTCCAAACAGGCGCAGTGCTGGTTGATCCGGTAAGGCAGTTGTTTGAGGGCCGGCAGCGGCTGAGGTGACGGAACTTGTTCGGCGGAACACCCCATCACCATAACCGCGAGTGACATCGTAACTGCGCCCTGCCTCGTCCTAGGACCTGAAGCCGGGACGGTCGATGACGGGGCGGCTAGGGAATTGCCAAAATTCGACGTTCCGGGTCGGGCCACAGCTTCGATCCTCGAGAGTGTGCAAGACTGCAACCTCCGGCCAAGGTCCGCAATGGGTCGGGAGCAGAACCGTCACCCCGGGGGGTTACCGGTCGTTCGACAGGCCCGCCGGGTTGGGCGCCGGGAGGAAGGGCGGCTCCGGACGGGGTCGCCCTTCCTCGTTTCGGCCTACTTCAGCGGCAGGAACAGCTCGGCCGCCGCGCCCTGTTCCGGTTCGTCGAGGAAGAAGCGCTGGCAGTAGATGGGGAAGTCGCGCATTTCCTCGCCGCTGGCCGGGAGCCAGTCGCGGTACAGATAGAGGGCGGCGGGCTCCAGATTGTGGGTGTCGCCGGTGACGCGCAGGACCGCGCAGCGTCCGCCGGGGAT
>Ga0164305_10000945_pt1 | contig 11657 bp, 13 predicted proteins | sample Whisoiple_237_MG_FD_110215 | JGI IMG/M metagenome (GOLD analysis project Ga0164305, IMG submission 110215) | Soil microbial communities amended with pyrogenic organic matter from upstate New York, USA - Whitman soil sample_237_MG | ecosystem: Environmental > Terrestrial > Soil > Agricultural... | reverse complement strand
TGGTACCTGTTGGGTACAGGTCTTACAACGGGGCTCGGCGACCATGGCTCAATCCTGACATCTATAATCATCTTTGCGATCCCATCGCCTGATAGAATGATTCAGCTACATCTGCTCGGGTGACTTCTTTTCGCGCAGTCCTACATTAGACGCGCTTACCCTGGCGGCCGCAGTAAGGCAGCTTATAAAACAACGTCATTGCGAGGAGCGTGAGCGACGAAGCAATCGATGGGCAAGTGCTGCAATCGTCGTGCGCTTGCCACTGGATTGCTTCGCTTCGCTCGCAATGACGTCGTTGCTCTACGCCCACGGCCGCGCGTCCGCCGCCTTTTTCTCGAACGCGTCGATCGCGGAAGCCTTCTCCATCGTCAGCCCGATATCGTCGAGCCCGTTCAGCAAACAATGCTTGCGGTGCGGATCGATGTCGAATTTCACCACGCCGCCGTCGGGGCCGCGGATTTCTTGGTGCTCGAGATTGATCGTCAGCGTCGCATTCGCGCCGCGATCGGCGTCGTCCATCAGCTTTTCCAAATCTTCCGGCGAGACGACGATCGGCAGAATGCCGTTCTTGAAGCAATTGTTGTAGAAAATGTCGGCGAAGCTCGTCGAGATGACGCAGCGTATGCCGAAATCGAGCAGCGCCCAGGGCGCGTGCTCGCGCGATGACCCGCAACCGAAATTCTCTTCCGCGACGATGATCTGCGCGCACCGGTAGGCCGGCTTGTTCAGCACGAAATCCGGGTTCTCGGAGCCGTCCTCGCGGTAGCGCATCTCGGCGAACAGGCCCTTACCAAGGCCGGTGCGGGCAATCGTCTTGAGGTACTGCTTCGGGATGATCATGTCCGTGTCGACGTTCATGATCTTCAAGGGCGCGGCGACGCCGGTCAGTGTGGTGAATTTTTCCATGGCCTGCCCGTAGCAAAGCGGCGGGGGTGGCGCAAACGGAGCGGGGAAGGAGCTATCCGCGGATCGACTCGTGGCGGATGGCGGTGCGCATGAAATAATAAAGCCCCACAAACCCGATCAGGCCGAAGCCGATCTCGAACGCGCGGCTGACCGCCGGCTCCAACTGGAAAATGCCGCCGAGCGCCCAGCCGGCTGCCCAGGAGGCGCCGACAAGCTCGGTGCCGACCAGAATCGCCACGGCGACGAGGGTTGAGACGTGCAGCCAATTGAGCGGCCGATTGTCGGCCGGGAGCTTTCTTTGCGGGGGCAGCATCGCGCGAACGCCTAGCGGGCCGCCCGCCCGCACGCAAGTCATTCCTGGCGGGGGATTCCTGACGAGATCAGCACCGGACTGATCTTACTGGCACTTCTCGGTCTTCAGCGCGTCCTTGATGTCGGCGATGGTGCCGTCCATCTGGCTGATATTCTGGGTGCGGTCGGGCTCGGTCGTGCAGCGAGCGAAGATTGCGCTGGCGTTCTTCATCACCTCGATATGGTGTTTGTAGGCGGCACATCGGGCCGACGGGACCGCCGCACTGCGGCCGCTCTTCTGCAGATTGCCGAGCGTTTCCTGAAAGGAAGAATCGACGGACGACATGTCCTTAGTGCATTGGGGCGTCTGAATGACGCCGGCCGACGCTTGCTGAACGAGAACCGTGCAAAGTACAGCGCTGAAAAGACGCAAACGCGACATCGACCCCTCCGTCACAGCCACATAACCCCTAGCGTGGCCGCAAAGTTGCGCCAAGTGCGAAATCTCACAGGGCAAAAAATTGCGTCAGCCGAGATTCAGTTCTTTGAAGAAGTCGTTGCCTTTATCGTCGATGACGATAAACGCCGGAAAATCCTCGACTTCGATGCGCCAGATCGCCTCCATTCCAAGCTCCGGATATTCGACGATGTCAACCTTCTTGATGCAGTCTTGTGCAAGGCGCGCCGCCGGCCCGCCGATCGAGCCGAGATAGAATCCGCCGTGCTTCTTGCAGGCTTCGCGCACCGAGGGCGAGCGATTCCCCTTTGCCAGCATGACCTTGGAGCCGCCGGCCGCCTGGAACTGATCGACATAGGAATCCATCCGCCCCGCCGTCGTCGGTCCGAACGAGCCCGATGCATAGCCCGCCGGCGTTTTCGCCGGCCCGGCGTAGTAGATCGGGTGGTCGCGGAAATAGTCCGGCATCGGTTCGCCACGTTCCAGACGTTCGCGAAGTTTCGCATGCGCGATGTCGCGCGCAACGATCATCGGACCCGAGAGCGACAGCCGCGTCCTGATCGGATGGCGCGACAGAGTCGCGAGAATGTCGGCCATCGGCTGGTTGAGGTTGAGGAGGACGACCTCGCCGCCGAGCGCCGCCACGTCGACCCGTGGCAGGTATTTCGCCGGATCGCGCTCCAGTTCCTCGAGAAACACGCCGTCGCGGGTGATCTTGCCCAGCGCCTGGCGGTCGGCCGAGCACGACACGCCAAGCCCGATCGGCAGCGAGGCGCCGTGGCGCGGTAGCCGGATCACCCTGACATCGTGGCAGAAATATTTGCCGCCGAATTGCGCACCGACGCCGAGAGACTGCGTCATCGCGTGCACTTCCGCCTCCATCGCGAGATCGCGGAATGCATGCGCGTCCTCGCTGCCCGAGGGCGGCAGGTCGTCGAGATAGCGGGTCGAGGCGAGCTTCACTGTCTTGAGGTTCAATTCCGCCGACGTGCCGCCGATGACGATCGCCAGGTGATAGGGCGGGCAGGCCGCCGTGCCGAGCGTCAGAATCTTCTCCTTGAGGAAGGCGAGCAGGCGGTCGTGCGTCAGCAGCGACGGCGCCGCCTGGTAGAGGAAGGTCTTGTTGGCCGAGCCGCCGCCCTTGGCGACGAACAGGAATTTGTAAGACGCCTCGCCCTCGGCATAGATTTCGATCTGCGCCGGCAGGTTGGTCGCGGTGTTCTTCTCTTCGAACATGCCGAGCGGCGCGAGCTGCGAGTAGCGCAGGTTCTTCTTCTCGTAGGCGTCGCGGATGCCTTCGGCCAGCGCGCTCTCGTCGTCCCCGTCGGTGAGGACAAGCCGGCCCTTCTTGCCCATGACGATCGCCGTGCCGGTGTCCTGGCACATCGGCAGCACGCCCCCCGCCGCGATATTGGCGTTCTTCAAAAGATCGTAGGCGACGAAGCGGTCGTTCGCCGTCGCCTCCGGATCGTCGAGAATTTTCGCGAGCTGGGCGAGATGGCTCGGGCGGAGCAGATGGTTGATGTCGATCATCGCCTCTTCGGCCAAAAGCCGGATCGCCTCGCGCGACACGATGAGGAACTCGCGCCCGCCGAGCGTCTCCGCGCACACGCCCTCACCGGTCAGCTTGCGGTAGCGCGTCTGATCCTTCGCCAGCGGAAACAGCGGTGTGTAGTGATAGGTCATGGGGCGGGAAGCCGGGCTAACTTGCGCGGAAACAGGCTGTGTTCTAATCCGCCGATCTCTTGAATCAAAGCGTTCGCTCGGTGCATTTCCCCTTTCCCGTTCTTCTCTGCGACATCGGCGGCACCAATGTGCGGGTGGCATTGGCGCGCGCGCCGGGCGAGGCGCCGGGCGCGCCGCTTCATACCGAGACGCACCAGCATGCCGGCCTTGCCGAGGCGCTCGAATCGATGGCGGCGAGCTGGCCGGAGCGTCCGTGTTCGCTGATCGTCTGCGCCGCCGGCCCGCTAGAAGGGCGGCGGCTGAAGCTCACCAACGCCGAGTGGACGATCGACGGTCCAGGAGTCGCCGACGCGCTGCGGCTCGACCAGGGCCTCCTGCTCAACGATTTCGAGGCGCAGGCGCTGTCGCTTCCCGCGCTTCTGCCGGAATGGACGCACGACATCAGCGAGGTGACGGCGCCCTTAGGCGGCTTGCGTCTCGTGCTCGGCCCCGGCACCGGGCTCGGCGCCGCCGCACTTGCTGAAATCGATGGCCGTTTCCTGCCGCTCGCGACCGAGGCAGGTCACACCTGCTTCGGGCCGGTCGGAGAGGAAGAAGAGGCGATCTGGCCGCATCTCGAGCGTGCCCACGGCCGCATCACCGCCGAGAGCGTCATCTCGGGTCCGGGATTGGTACGCGTGCATCACGCGCGGCTGGCAAGACGCGGGCTGCAGGCCGGCGAAGGTGACGGCGTTGCCATCGTCGATCGCGCTCTCGCCGGCGGGACGGAAGAGTTGGCGACAATCCGCCTCTTTTGGCGTCTCATTGCGCGCTTTGCCGGCGATCTCGCGCTCACGCTTCTCGCGACCGGCGGGATCAGCCTGTCTGGGGGCATCCTGCCGCGCATTTGCGGTCTTCTCGACGCTAGGGAATTCCGAGACGTCTTCGAGGCGAAGGCGCCGCTCGAACATGTCGTGCGGGCGATTCCGACCCGCGTCGTCACGAGTGGAGCAGGCGTGCTCGCCGGCATGGCAGCGCTCGCCGCAAATCCGGACGGCTACATCATGGATTACCGAGCGCGTGCCTGGCGCGCCGCGCTAGATCAGGCGGCGTTCGGCGTCGAGGTTTGAGTCAGCACCGAGAACAGTCCGGAGGCGTCACGCGTCGCGCGCACCTTGGCGATAAGCGAGGGCTCGCGGAACATGCGCGCGACCTGCGCCAGCGCTTTCAGATGATCGGCGCCGGCGCTTTCCGGCGCAACGAGCAGGAACATCAGGTCGACGGGAGCGCCGTCGAGCGCCTCGAAATCGATCGGTCGCTCGAGCCGTGCGAAAATCCCGAAAATCCGCTTCACCTTGGCAAGCTTGCCATGCGGGATGGCGACGCCATTGCCGATTCCGGTCGAGCCGAGGCGCTCGCGCTGCAACAGCGCGTCGAAAATCTCGCGCGCGGTGAGGCCCGACAGGGCCGCCGCCTTTTCACTGAGTTCCTGCAGCGCCTGCTTTTTCGTCGGCGCACGCAGCGACGGCAGGATCGCCTCAGGTGAGAGCAAATCGTTCAACGGCATGAGTGGATGTCCTGTGCCGATCCTTCTGGGCAAGACGCATGCCGCCGCAGCGCCGCCGGATGAGTACGCGGTTTGAACTAAGCTCGCCGCGCGCGGCTGTCCGCGCCCGCCGGATGGTGCTCTTTCAGGCGCCGCTTGTAACGGCGCAATTGCTTCTCGGTCTTCTCCGCCGCCTGGTCGCAGCTTGCATAGGGATCGTGCGCGCGTCCCTCCGCCTGCAACGTGACGCCGGAGGTGAGATGCAGCGTGACGTCGGTAAAATAGCCGGGACCTTCCGGCGTGATCACGACGTGCCCGCTGACTTCGCCATCGAAATATTTGGAAATCGCCGCCTCGAGTTTCTCGGTAACGTGTTGGCGCAAGGCCTCGCCGATGTCGAGGTTCTTGCCTGAAATCCGCAATGCCATGAAGGGCTCCTAAAGCAGGTCCCGCAACCTGGATTCGCGTACGGCGATGCCCTCTGGACGCGTCACGGAATTGTTCCCCTCAACCGAATGACGCGATGAGGAGAGGGTTAAGAGTCCCGCCGAGCGAAGTCAATGGCCGGCGCAAGGCCGCAAAATGGTAGCTCAAGGCGTTGATCTCGTGGGCTTTTCTTCAGGAAGGGGCTTGCCGCGGTGGCCGGCCGGTCGGCTCAAAACGCGCGATGCATCGTCTGCTTCTCCCGCCGCCGCTCGACAGAGGACGGGATACGCAGGCTCTCGCGATATTTGGCTACCGTGCGTCGCGCAATGTCGATATCGGCGGCGCGCAACTCGGTAACGATTGCATCGTCGGAGAGAACGTTGCCGACGCTCTCGCGCTCGATCATCGCCTTGATCTTATGACGGACGGACTCCGCCGAATGCGCCTGGCCGCCGCTTTGCGCGGCAATCGACGCGGTGAAGAAATATTTGAGCTCGAACAGGCCGCGCGGCGTCGACATGTATTTATTCGAAGTGACGCGCGACACCGTCGATTCGTGCATGCCGATTGCGTCGGCGATCGATTTCAAATTCAGCGGACGCAAATGCTGCACGCCTTCGGCAAAAAACGCGTGCTGCTGCCGCACGATTTCCGTCGACACTTTGAGAATGGTGCGGGCGCGCTGCTCCAAACTTTTCGTCAGCCAATTGGCGGTCTGCAGACACTGCGAGACGAAGCTCCGGTCAGAATCGTTGGCGCGGCTTTTCGCGACATGCGCGGCATATGTCTGATTGACGAGAAGCCGCGGCAGGACCTCTGAGTTCAATTCCACATGCCAGCCGCCATCGGCAGCAGCGCGCACCGTGACGTCGGGTACGACCGGCTGGATCGGGCCGCCGCTATAAGCGCGCCCGGGTTTCGGATCGAGCCGGCGGATTTCGGCGACCATGTCGGCGAGATCTTCGTCATCGACGTCGCAAAGTCGCCGCAGCGTCGGAAATTCGCGCTTGGCGAGGAGCGGCAGATTGGCGATGAGCGTCTGCATCGCCGGATCGTAGCGATCGCGCTCGCGCAACTGGATCGCCAGACACTCGGCGAGATCGCGTGCACCGACGCCCGAGGGCTCGAAGGTATGGATTTTTGCAAGAACCATTTCGATGCGCGCCGCCGGCGTGCCGAGCCGCTGCGCGATGTCGGAAATATCTTCGCGCATGTAACCGATCTCGTCGACCGCATCAATGAGCGTGTGGCCGATCATCCGATCGACCGGATCGGCGCAGGCGAGAGCAAGCTGTTCGAGGAGATGATCGTGCAGCGTCGGTTTGGCCGCGACATAGGCCTCGAGATTCGCGGCTTCGCCGTTGCTCGGTGGGCCGACAGCCCCCGTCCACGAGGTTGCCGAAAGTCCGGCATCCGTGAGCGTGGTACTGGCCTCCGGAGAAACCGCCGGGCGATCGGCATCGAACGTGTTGCTCAGTTCGGTGCCGAGACTTGCTTCGAGCGCTGCGCCGTCGGTTGCCAGGGTCTCGCCTGCCCAATCGCTCTCGCGCGGCTCGTCTGGCTCGCTGAATTGAGCATCGGAACCCTGCCCATCCGGCGTGGCTGCCTCAGAAATGGGCAGTTCGCCGCCTGATTCCTCGACGCGCTCCAGCATCGGATTGCGTTCGAGCTCTTCCTCGATGAAGCTTGCCAGCTCGATGCTGGAGAATTGCAGGAGCTTGATCGCCTGAAGCAGCTGCGGCGTCATGACCAGGGACTGGCCCTGTCGCATCATGAGCTTCGCCGAAAGCGCCATTGTCGCCCCGCACCGGCCGGTTAGTCCGGCCCGTTTCTTGCATACGAGTCGATAACCTATGTTGTTCGGGTTGGCGAGTCCGGCCGCACCTTCAACCCCGCACCTTTTGCCGCAGGCGGTTAAGAGAGCGTGCCTGCAGGCGGTGAATCCCGCCTACATCCTGAAATCTTCGCCGAGATAGAAGCGCCGGACGTCCCGATTGGTGACGATCTCGTCCGGCGTGCCCGATGTCAGCACATGGCCGGAATGGATGATGTAGGCGCGGTCGATGAGGCCGAGCGTCTCGCGCACGGCATGGTCGGTGATGAGCACGCCAATGCCGCGGTCGCGGAGGTGGCGTACCAGATCCTGGATGTCGCCGACGGCGATCGGATCGATGCCGGCAAAGGGCTCGTCGAGCAGCATGAAAGCGGGATGTCCTGCGAGCGAGCGCGCGATCTCGCAGCGCCGCCGCTCGCCGCCCGAAAGCGCGATCGCCTGGGTCTTGCGCAGCCGCTTGATGTCGAATTCCTCGAGCAGGGCTTCGAGCTCGTCCTCGCGTTTGTCGCGATCGGGCTGGGTGATTTCGAGGACGGCGCGGATATTGTCCTCGACCGAGAGACCGCGGAAGATCGACGGCTCCTGCGGCAGATAACCAATGCCGAGCCGGGCACGGCGATACATCGGCAGCGGCGTGACGTCATAGCCATCGAGCTCGATGACGCCCTGGTCTGGACGCACGAGCCCGGTGATCATGTAGAACACCGTGGTCTTGCCGGCGCCGTTCGGCCCGAGCAGGCCGACCGCCTCGCTGCGCCTGATATAGAGGCTCACATCCTCGACGACGCGGCGCTGGCGATAGGATTTGGCGAGATGCTGGACGGCGAGCAGGCCCTCGTGGGTCGGCCGCATCGCGGTCGCCTGCGGAGCGGGGGCAGCGGGCCGGGCCGGAACTCGTGGCTGCGGCGCGTGATGATCGGCGGCGGGAAGCGAGGCGCCACTAAGCGGGGGCGTGCCGTTCCCGCCGTTCCGCAGCCGCCGCCAGCCTTCCGCCAGTCGCGCCATCGCCGTCCGCCAGAACGGCGGCGGCATCGACGAACCATAGGATTGATGCACGGCCAAAACGCAAAGTCCGGCGAAGCAAGCCAAAGGCTTGTTCGCAACAAGTGTGAGCGCATCAGGGCGCGCTCGGGCTTTCACCTTGAGGGGCTCTAACCGATTTTACGCAAAAGCGAAATTCGGACGCGCTACTCGGCCGGCACGGCGGCGTCGGCGCGGGTTGCTTTGGTCTTCGCCGTCGCCGCCGTGCGGCTCTCGCCGGCCGGCGCCGGCGCGGCGGCCGATTTCTCGCCCGGGGTGAAGACGCTGCGCACGCGGCCACCCCCAGCGCTCGCGCCGCCGAGCACCACCGCTTGGTTGGTGTTGAGGTCGTAGACGAGCCGCTCGCCTTTGGTGACGTTTGCCCCCTGGCTCAGCGTCACATGGCCGGTCAGGAACACCTTGTTCTCGGCCTTGTCGTAGACGGCCCCGTCGCCGGTGCCGATCTGGTCCTTCGCGGTGACGGTCACCGGCCCCTGCGCTTCCATCCGCCGCATCTGATGGCCGGCGGAGGTGTTGGCGGCAGGTTCGAGGAAGATCGTCAGCACCGAGGCTTTGAGCCGGCTTTCGCCCTGGCTCGCGACGACGGCGCCGCTATAGACGAGCTTCTGATCCTTATCGAAATAATCGAGCTTGCCGGCATCGATGCTGACCGGATCCTTCGACGAGGCGCCGGGCAGGACCGGGCTCTTCTGGGCGAAAGCGGGGCCCGCGACGAGCATAAGCGCCCCGATGACGAGAGTGCGGCCGCTCATTGTGTGGCGCCCTTATGCGGCGCCGCCGCCTCGGCGACCTGCTCCTCGGGCAAGATCACCGAATGCACATTGCCTTCGAACACGACCTGCTGGCCGTTATCTACGATCTGCATCTGGTCGGCATCGACGGAGCCTGCCTTCAGCACGACTTTCACCGGCTCGGTCGTCTTCATCAGGCCTGTCTTCAATTCCATCAGCGCCGACTGCGTCTTCATGTCGTAGCCCGCATCGCTGCGGATGCGCACGAGCCCGTCCAAGTGCAGCTCATCTTTGGCGGAATTATAGATGCCGCTATTCGCCGTGAGGTTGACCCAGGCGCTCGCCGTCATCTGCGCCTTGGCATCGAGGCGGACGAACTCGATGATCTCGGGCCTCAGCATGTCCTGGATGCCCTGGGCGGCGCGCACCTCGTAGGGCATGCCGTTGCGGCGCTTGCCGGTGAGCCGCGGCGTCTCGATGGTGATCTTGGTGCCCTGCAGGCCTACGCCGCCGATCGACAGGCTGGCGAGCCGGCCGAGCGGGTCGAACAGGATGATGACCGCGCCGAGGCTCACCGTCACGCCGCAGAAGATCAGGATGCCGCGCTTGAACAAGTGCACGCGCCCGGTATGCCGGCCGGCCCTGACAAAGGCGCGCTCGTCCGGCACGCCGGCCACACCGAGCCGGTCGCGGTCGCGGGTGCGGCGCGGGAGTGCGGCGTCGCTCATCCCTAGGGGTCTCGACTCATACTTTCGGCTGGCGCCAGGGGATGGTCACTTCAGCTATCGTCGCATGGCGAAGTTAAGGCGCCATTCCGGCCATGAGCTTAGCCGTGGGCGAAAATATCGGTCTCGCCCCAGCCCATGAGGTCGAGCCTGACCCGCGTCGGCAGGAAAGCGAAACATTCGATCGCCAGCGCCAGCCGCCCCTCGCGCTGCAGCATCACATCGAGCTTGTCGCGGATCGCATGGAGATGCAGCACGTCGGAGGCGGCGTAGGCGAGCTGGGCCTCGCTGAGCTCCGGCGCGCCCCAATCCGAGGATTGCTGCTGCTTCGAGATTTGCACGTTGAGAAGCTCGCCCGCGAGATCCTTCAGGCCGTGCCGGTCGGTGTAGGTGCGGGCGAGTTTGGAGGCGATCTTCGTGCAGTAGACAGGGCCGGGCATGATACCGAACGTCTTCTGCAGGATCGCTATGTCAAAACGCGCATAGTGGAAGAGCTTTTCGACGCGCGTGTCGCGCAACAGCCGCACGAGATTGGGCGCTTCGCGCTGACCGGCTGCGATCTGCACGAGATCGGCCGTGCCGTCGCCCTTCGACAGCTGCACGAGGCAAAGCCGGTCGCGCTGATTGACAAGGCCCATCGTCTCGGTGTCGACAGCGACGCTCGCGCCAAAGTCGATCGAGTCGGGGATATCGCCGCGATGCAGGGTGATGGTCATGTGAGCGCCGCTTAACCGGAGCTTTGTGTATCGGGCGTGAACTACGCTGTCGAGCGCGGGAGCGGGTCGCAAAGCGCTAACGATTCACGTGCGCACCTTCTCCCCTTGCGGGGGAAGGTGCCCTTCGCGTCAGCGAAGGGCGGATAAGGGGTCCGATTGGCCCCCTCCCCCGTCGCGACTGCGTCGCGACATCCTCTCCCGCCGGGGGAGAGGGTGCGCTAACGATCGGCCTTCAGGCCAGCATGATGTGCTCAAAGGAGTATCCGCATCTTCTCCCTTGCCGATCTCGAAGACGCGCTCGCTGAAGTGCACGCGGCGTTTCCGGCGACGCCGGAGCGGCAATGGCCGCTGCTCAGCAAACGCTGCGGCGCCGACGTCTGGGTGAAGCACGAGAACGCGACGCCGATCGGCGCTTTCAAAGTGCGCGGCGGCCTGATCTATGTCGGCCGTCTCGCCGAGGAGCGCGGCGCGCCGAACGGGCTCATCTCGGCGACGCGCGGCAATCACGGCCAATCCCTGGCTTATGCCGGCGCGCGGTTCGGCATTCCGGTGACGATCGTCGTGCCGCACGGCAACAGCACCGAGAAGAACGCGGCGATGCGCGCCTTCGGTGCGCGGCTCGTCGAGCACGGCTCGGATTTCGACGAGGCGCGGAACGAAGCGATGCAACTCGCCGAGCGCGAGCAGATTTTGTTCGCGCCGGTCTTTCATCGTGATCTCGTTCTCGGCGTCGCCACTTGGGCGCTCGAATTGTTCCGTAACGCACCACCGCTCGAAGTACTTTACGTGCCGATCGGATTGGGCTCCAGCATTTGCGGCGCGATCTTCACGCGCGATCTGCTTGGGCTTTCGACTGAGATCATCGGCGTGCAGAGCGCTGAGGCCGCGTGCTATGCGCGCTCGCTCGAAGCCGGGCGCGCGGTCGAATTAAACAGCGCCGACACGAAGGCCGACGGGCTTGCCGTGCGCATTCCCGACGCGCAGGCGCTCAAGATCATCAAGGACGGTGCGTCGCGCGTGATCACCGTGACGGACGACGAGATTGCGCAAGCGATCCGCGTCTATTGGACCGACACGCACAATCTTGCCGAAGGCGCCGGGGCCGCCGCGCTCGCCGGGCTTTTGCAGGAGAAAGACGCGATGGCCGGAAGCCACGTCGGCGTTTGCTTGAGCGGCGGCAACATCGATTTGGCTTTGTTCAAGAGCTGGGTGGCGGAAGGGGTGTGAGGGGAGTTTGCGCCCCCTCTCCCCGCGTGCGTGCGAGGAGAGGGCTGGGGTGAGGGGCAGCGCCAATAATTGCAAGTTAGTGCCGCCCCTCA
>Ga0164305_10000943_pt1 | contig 11665 bp, 8 predicted proteins | sample Whisoiple_237_MG_FD_110215 | JGI IMG/M metagenome (GOLD analysis project Ga0164305, IMG submission 110215) | Soil microbial communities amended with pyrogenic organic matter from upstate New York, USA - Whitman soil sample_237_MG | ecosystem: Environmental > Terrestrial > Soil > Agricultural... | reverse complement strand
TCGAGCTCGCGCGCGTCGTCGGTGTGCGCGGCGAGCGAGGCCGCATCAAGCGGGGTGAAGTCGATCAGCGACTCCAGCACGATCGGGTCGAAGCGATGGGCGTTGCGGGCGATCGCGCCACGTGCGTTGGCGAACGCCAGCAGCAACGACTCCAGCGCGGTGCCCTCGATCGCAGGCTCGCCGGCCGCCGGCACCAAGTGCGCGCCTTCGACCGCATTGCCCGCGAGGTAGGCGTCCAGCGCCGTATCGTCTTTCAGGTACAGCTCGTTCTTGCCCTGCTTGATCTTGTACAGCGGCGGCAGGCCGATGTAGATGTGGCCGCGCTCGATCAGCTCCGGCATCTGCCGGTAGAAGAAGGTCAGCAGCAGGGTGCGGATGTGGCTGCCGTCGACGTCGGCGTCGGTCATCAGGATGATGCGGTGGTAGCGCAGCTTGTCCGGGTTGTACTCGTCCTTGCCGATGCCGGTGCCGAGCGCGGTGATCAACGTGCCCACTTCGGCACTGGCCAGCATGCGGTCGAAACGCGCGCGCTCGACGTTGAGGATCTTGCCCTTGAGCGGCAGGATCGCCTGGGTCTTGCGGTTGCGGCCCTGCTTGGCGGAACCGCCGGCCGAGTCGCCCTCGACGATGAACAGCTCGGACAGCGCCGGATCCTTTTCCTGGCAGTCGGCCAGCTTGCCGGGCAGGCCGGCGATATCCAGCGCGCCCTTGCGGCGGGTCAGGTCGCGCGCCTTGCGGGCGGCCTCGCGGGCACGCGCGGCATCGACGATCTTGCCCGCGATCGCGCGCGCCTCGTTCGGGTGTTCCTGCAGGAACTCCTCCAAACGTGCACCGAACGTGTGCTCAACGACAGGTCTCACTTCGGATGAGACAAGCTTTTCCTTGGTCTGGCTGGAGAAGCTCGGGTCCGGCACCTTGACCGACAGCACCGCGATCATTCCCTCGCGCATGTCGTCGCCGGACAGGGTGATCTTGGCCTGCTTGGCGATGCCGTTCTGCTCGATGTAGTTGCCGAGCGTCCGGGTCAACGCCGCACGGAAGCCGATCAGGTGGGTGCCGCCATCCTTCTGCGGGATGTTGTTGGTGAAGCAGAACATCGTTTCCTGGTAGCTGTCGGTCCACTGCAGGGCGACATCCACGACGATACCGTTCTGTTCGCCGGACACCGAAATCACATTCGGATGCAGCGGAGTCTTCAGCTGCGCCAGATGCTCGACGAAGCTGCGGATGCCGCCTTCGTACTCGAACACGTCGCGCTTGCCTTCGCCGCGCTCGTCGACGAGGGTGATACGCACGCCGGAATTCAGGAACGACAGCTCGCGCAGGCGCTTGGCCAGGATGTCGTAGTGGAATTCGACGTCGGTGAAGATTTCGGTGGCCGGCCAGAACCGCAGCAGGGTGCCGCGCTTCTCGGAATCGCCGAGCCGGTTGAGCGGGTACGCCGGCTCGCCCAGCCCGTACTGCTGCTGGTAATGGCCACCATCGCGCCAGATGTCCAGGGTGAGCTTGGAGGACAGCGCATTGACCACGCTCACGCCCACGCCGTGCAGGCCGCCCGAGACCTTGTAGCTGTTGTCGTCGAACTTGCCGCCGGCATGCAGCACGGTGAGGATCACCTCGGCCGCGGACACGCCCTCTTCCTTGTGGATGTCGACCGGGATGCCGCGACCGTTGTCGGAGACGCTGACCGAGCCGTCTTCGTGGATGGTGACGAAGATGTCGTTCGCGTGGCCAGCGAGGGCTTCGTCGACGGAATTGTCGACCACCTCGAACACCATGTGGTGCAGGCCGGTGCCGTCATGCACATCGCCGATGTACATGCCCGGCCGCTTGCGTACGGCCTCGAGGCCGCGCAGGACGGTGATCTTGCTGGAATCGTAGGTTCCGGCGTTGGCCGGGACGTTGGGGACGGTGTCGGGCGTCTCGCCCGGGTTCTGCTCGTTCTGCGACATCGACGCGTTCTGCTCCAGCGGCACGCCGTGAGGCACGCCGAGACACATTAGCTATAGGAACGTGGAGTATAGCAATCGCGGCCTTTTGCCGCCCTGCCCAGCTCCTATGCCGCCGTCCCCACGCAGCCATGTTCCACGTGGAACGTGGTGTGAGCGATCGCCAGGGCGGCCAGCGCCGGGAGTGGCTCTGTCCCGGTGACGAACACCTGGGCGCCGCTGTCGGCCAATACCTGCAGGACACGTCGCTGGTGATGGCGATCGAGCTCCGAAGCGAGGTCATCCAGCTGCAAGACCGGCCAGTGCCCCACGTGCGCAGCCAGATGGGCGGCCTGCGCCAGCAAGAGAACCAGTGCGGCCAGCTTGGCCTGCCCGCGTGACAAGCCATCGCGGCCCGGTAGGTCGAGCAGCTCCAGTCTCAGGTCGGCGCGATGTGGACCCAAGGTAGTGTGCCCCTGGGCCAGGTCTCGCTCGCGCGAAAGCAACAGGGCATCGGCCAGCGCGAGCTCCTGGCGCTTCCAGCCGGGCTGCAAGGATAGAGTGGCGGCCCCGGCGGCCGGCAGGATATCGGCGATCAGGGCATCCACGTGCGGTTGCAGCCTGGCCACATAAGCCTCCCGCTGCAGGGTGATCGCCTCGCCCGCCTGCGCGAGCTCGTGTTCCCACGCGTCAAGCTGGCTATCGGCACGCGCCTGCCGGAGCAGGGCGTTGCGCTGCTTGAGCGCCCGCGCGTGTCGACGCCACAGCGACAGGAAATCGCCGCCCGCATCGCTACGTTCCACGTGAAACAAGCCCCAATCGATGTACCGGCGACGTACTTCGCTGCCTCCATCGATCAGGGCGTGGCTTCCGGGTTCGAATGTGATGACCGCCAGCGCCTCGCACAACTCGCCGAGGTGGCCCACCGGGCCGCCATCCAGGCGTGCTTCCCATGCGCTACCTGAATGACGCAAACCCGCACGCCGGTTGTGCTGTCCGGGCTGATCCCATTCGATGAAGACCTGCAGCGCCGGGGCGCCACTGCGCACGAGGCCATCACGCACGCGCCCGCGAAAACTGCGGCCATGCGCCATCAGGTGCATGGCTTCCAGCAGGCTGGTCTTTCCGCTCCCGTTATCGCCCGTGATCACGTTGAAGCCGGGCGACGGGGATAGGTCGACATCGACCAGGCGACGCAGTCCTTGCACCTGTAGGCGCCGAATCAACATGTGGCTGGCCGATGCAGGCGTAAACGACGACGCCCGGCAGTGGCCGGGCGTCGCTTGTGAGGTTCCACGTGGAACATGCCTTTCAGGAGGGCGACCTTCTTGCGGATCAGAGGCGCAGCGGCATCACGACGTGCCGCGCATGCTGATTGTCCGCACCGCGCACCAATGCCGAGGAATTGGCATCGCGCAGCATCAGCAGGACGTACTCGTCGCGCAGCGCGCTGAGGGCATCGAGCAAATAATTGACGTTGAAGCCGATCGCCAGGCCATCCACGCGGGTATCGGCCTCGACTTCTTCCTGTGCTTCTTCCTGCTCGGGATTATGCGCACTGATCTTGAGCAGTCCGGGTGAGACTTCGACGCGGACGCCGCGGTATTTCTCGTTGGACAGGATCGAGGCACGCTGCAGGGCCGCCCGGAAGGCTTCGCGGTCGATCTTCACTTCGCGATCGGCACCGATGGGGATCACCGCTTCGTAATCCGGGAACTTGCCGTCGATCAGCTTGCTGGTGAAGGTGACATCGTCGCGCTTGACCCGGATATGACCCTTGCCCAGCTCCAGTTCGAGCATGCGATCGCCGCCTTCGAGCAGGCGTTGCAGCTCCTGCACGCCCTTGCGCGGCACGATGATCTGGCGCTTGCCGCCGCCGCCGGCGTCCAGCGCGGTCTCGCACAGGGCGAGGCGATGGCCGTCGGTGGCCACGCAGCGCAGGGTGGTGTCGCGCAGGTCGAACAGCAGGCCATTGAGGTAATAGCGCACGTCCTGCTGCGCCATCGCGAACGCAGTGCGTTCGATCAACTCCTTGAGCCCGGCCTCGGCAACGCTGACGCGATCGGTGGCCTCGAACTCGTCGATCGACGGGAAGTCGTTGGCCGGCAGGCTGGCCAGGCTGAAGCGACTACGGCCCGCCTGGACGGTCACCTTGTCGCCGTTCTGGCTGACGGTCACTTTGCTGCCATCCGGCAGCGCCCGCACGATCTCGAACAGCTTGCGTGCGGGAATCGTGATCTCGCCGTCCTGGGCATCGTCGACCGCCGTGCGCGAGACCATTTCGACCTCGAGGTCGGTGCCGGTCAGCGCCAGTTGGCCATCGCGAACCTTTGCCAGCAGGTTCGCCAGCACCGGCAGCGTCTGCCGGCGTTCGACCACGTTCACCACCTGCGCCAACGGCTTGAGCAGGACTTCGCGTTGCAGGGAAAACCGCATGTGAACCCCTTGCCCCTTCTTTCGGTCTGGGACGGTCCGAAGGATCGGAACCGCTCTTTAAGATCTAGGTATAAAACTTAAAAGCAGGTGGTGCTGGTGTAGCCAAAATCGTTGGGTAACATCTTCAACTCATTGAAAAGAAAGAAGATTATTGAATCTAAACTGGCGGGAAAACCACCCGGGAAGTCCCGTACAAGCTGTGGACAAGATGTGCATGGAACGAGCGGAATCGGGTTATCCACAGCTTGTCCCGGTATCACCCACCGAGTTTGCCGGGAATGGCCTACTCACTGAGTTTGCGGATCAATTTGTCCCAGTCCTCGTGCAGCTTGCCGTCGGTCTCCATCAGGTGACGGATCTGCCGGCAGGCATGCAACACCGTCGTATGGTCGCGGCCGTCGAAGGCCACGCCGATCTCCGGCAGGCTGTGCTCGGTCAGTTCCTTGGCCAGCGCCATCGCCATCTGCCGTGGACGTGCCAGCGAACGGGTCCGCTTCTTCCCGAGCATCTCCCTCAACTGCAGCCCGTAGTAGTCTGCCACGGCCTTCTGGATGTTGGCGATGCTGATTGCCTGCTGCTGCGCGCGCCACAGGTCGCGCAGGGTTTCCTGGGCGAATTCCAGGGTCACCGGGCGGCCGAGCAGGCCCGCCTGCGCGGTCAGCTTGTTGATCGCACCTTCGAGCTCGCGGACATTGCTGCGCATCTTCTTGGCGATGAGCTGGGCGACGTCGTCCGGGACCACCGCGCCCCGTTCGCGCGCCTTAGAAAGCACGATCTGCGCGCGCGTCTCGAAATCCGGCGGGTCGATCGCCACCGACAGGCCCCAGCCGAGCCGCGATTTCAGCCGCGGTTCGAGGCCATCGACTTCGCGCGGGTAGCGGTCGCAGGTGAGGATGATCTGCTGGCGGCCATCGAACAGCGCGTTGAAGGTGTGGAAGAACTCTTCCTGGGTACGGTCCTTGCCGGCGAAGAACTGGATGTCGTCGATCAGCAGCGCGTCGATCTGCTGGAACTGGCGCTTGAACTGGTCGGCGGTCTTCTCCTGCAGCGCGCGGAAGAAGGCGTTGTAGAACTCGTTCGAGCGCAGGTAGAGGATCCGCGCGGCCGGGTTGATCCGGCGCATCTCGTTGCCGGCGGCGAACATCAGGTGGGTCTTGCCGAGGCCGGTGCCGCCGTACAGCAGCAGCGGGTTGTGCGCGCGTTCGCCTGGCTTCTGCGCGGCATGCCAGGCGGCGGCGCGTGCCAGCTGGTTGCTGCGACCCTCGACGAAGTTGTCGAAGGTGTAGTGACCGTCGAGATTGCCGCGAAAGGGCTCGACGACGGACGGGATGCCGCCCGGCGCAGGCCTCGGCGCGAGCCCTGGGATCGGCGGGGCGTCGACGCGGCGCATCGCGCCGATGTGCAGGGCGACCTCTGCGCCACCGCCGAAATGGGCGGCGAGCTCGCGGATCCGCGGCAGGTAGAGGCGGTGGACCTCGTCGCGGACGAAGGCATTGGGCGCAAACAGCACCAGCCCTTCTTCGCGATGGTCCGCCTGCAGCGGTTTCAGCCAGGTCAGGACATCCTCGGCTGGCAATTCGGCTTCGAGGTAACGCAGGCAGGCAGGCCAGACATCCATGGCAAAGGCAGTCTCGGGGAACGGCGACGACGGCGCCGCCGGTGTGCCGGCGCCTGTGGATAAATCGGGGAGGCGGCAGCGTACCACCGGTGCCGCGGGGCACCAAACCCGCACCGGCACTCGCGCTTGATGACAGAAGTCGTTGACTTGCCCCGGCTGCCCCGCTAAAGTCCCGAATCTTTTCCGCCGAATAACAGCAAGCAGGCCCGCCATGGCGACCAAGCGCACTTACCAACCCAGCAACCTCAAGCGCAAGCGCGACCACGGCTTCCGCGCCCGCATGGCGACTGCAGACGGCCGCAAGATCCTGGCGCGCCGTCGCGCCAAGGGCCGTCGTCGCCTGACTGTCTGACCCCTCGGGTCGCGCATCCGGCGCAGGCCGGATCGCCATGACAGTTCCCGCGATGCCTAAAACGCCGGTGTCCGCCCAGGATGCCGGCGTTGTCGTGTCTGGCGTCGGCTTTCCTCGCGCTGCACGCGTGCGCGCGAAGGCAGAGTTCAGCGCAGTCTTCGAGGGTGGTCGGCGAACGGCGGAGCCGCGCATGGCCCTGCATTGGCTTGGCGATGGCGCGCCCGCACGGCTCGGCCTGGCGGTCTCGCGCAAGGTCGACCCGCATGCGGTCGGCCGCAACCGCATCAAGCGTGCGCTGCGCGAAACCTTCCGCCATCTGCGCAGTCGCTTGCCGGGCGGCGCCTATGTCGTGGTCGCCCGCAGTGGCGCCGCGCAAGCCGATGGCGCAGCACTTCGCGCGGCCTTCGAACGACTGTTGCAGCGTGCCGGTGCGTTGCCGCCCCCGTCCCCGGCCGGCACAATGCCGCCCGCGAACCCTCTTCCCTCCGATGACGCCGCGCCTTCGCGTGGCCCGAGCCAGCCTGCCTGATGACCCAGACCCGTACGTTCCTGATCCTTGCCTGGCTGATGGTGGCCACCCTGTTGTGGATGGAATGGGGCAAGGAACGCGATGCGCCGGCGACGGCCCCCGCGATCCCGGCCGCCGCACAGGCGGCGGCAACGCCAGGTGCTCCGGGGATTCCGGTGGCCAGCGTGCCTGGCGCCGCGCCGACGGCGGCACCGGTGGTGGCCGCCACGCTGCCGGTGGTGCGCCTGCGCAACGACGTGCTCGCGCTGGAACTCAATGGCCGCGACGTCACCCGCGCCGAATTGCTGAGATACCACCAGAGCCGCGATGCCGGCAGTCCGCCGGTGGTGCTGTTCGACACCGACCCGGCCCGCCATTTCGCCGCGCACAGCGCCTGGCGCGGCACCGATGGCCGCGAACTCGTGTTGCAGCCGGAAGGCCCGACGCGGGACATCGCCCTTGCGGGCGGCGCTGCGGCCGTGGAAGCGCGGTTCATCGCGACCTCGCCCAGCGGGGTGCAACTGCGCCGTACCTTCACCCTGCCGCGCGGCAGCTATGCGCTGCGCGTGCGCGACGAACTGGTCAACGCCGGTGCCGGCACCTGGACCGGTGACATCGAACGCCGGCTGGAGCGCGTCCCGCCGGTGGTCAAGACCGGCATGACCAACCCGGAGGCGTTCAGCCTCAACGGCGCCGCCTGGTGGAGCCCGGAAGAGAAGTACGAGAAGCGCAAGTACCCCAAGTTCGTCGACGACGGGCCGTTGAACCGGCAAGTGACGGGCGGCTGGATCGGCCTTTCGCAGCATTACTTCCTCGGCGCCTGGGTACCGCAGAAGGACCAGGCGGCGCTTTACTCGCTTGCCACCCGCGGCAGCCTCTACAGCATCGATGCGCGCGGTCCCAGGATCACCCTGGCACCGGGCAATCGCTTCACCAGCAACGCCACCCTGTGGGTAGGCCCGAAGCTGGCCGACCAGTTGGAGACGACCGCGCCGGGACTGGAGCGGGCGATGGACTACGGCTACTTCACCCCGCTCTCGCAACCCATCCACTGGCTGCTGACCCAGCTGCACAAGCTCACGCACAACTGGGGCTGGGCGATCGTCCTGCTGGTGGTGGTGATCAAGCTGCTGCTGTATCCGCTGTCCGCGGCGCAGTACAAGTCGATGGCGAAGATGCGCAAGTTCCAGCCGCGCATCGAGCAGCTCAAGGAGCGCTACGGCGACGACAAGCAGAAGTTCCAGATGGCGATGCTGGAGCTCTACAAGAAGGAGAAGATCAATCCTGCCGGCGGCTGCCTGCCGATCCTGATCCAGATGCCGGTGTTCCTGGCCCTCTATTACGTGCTGCTGGAAGGCGTGGAACTGCGCCAGGCGCCGTGGATCATGGGCTGGGTCAACGACCTCACCGCGCGCGATCCATTCTTCATCCTGCCGATCGTCAACGGCGCGGTCATGTGGCTGACCCAGAAGATGACGCCGATGGTCGGCATGGATCCGATGCAGAAGAAGATGATGCAGATGATGCCGTTGGTGATGGCGGTGATGTTCGCCTTCTTCCCGGCCGGCCTGGTCCTGTACTGGGTGACCAACGGTTCGCTGGGCATGCTGCAGCAGTGGTGGAACACCAAGCGCTACGCCGAGGCGCCAGCGAAGGCCTGACGACCAGCCGTGAGTCCGACGAAGCCCGCCGCATGGCGGGCTTCGTCGCTTGCGGGACGGCCCTTTCTGCAATCATCCGTCCATGTCCGATATCGACACCATTGCCGCCATCGCCACCGCCGCGGGTGCCGGCGGGGTCGGCATCGTGCGCCTGTCCGGGCCGCGGGCCAGGCCAATCGCCGAAACCGTCGCTGGCCGCGCGCTGGCGCCGCGCATCGCGACCTACGCGCGATTCACCGATGCAGCCGACGTCGTCATCGATGACGGCATCGCCCTGTACTTCCGCGCGCCCGCCAGCTTCACCGGCGAGGACGTGGTCGAGCTGCAGGCGCACGGCAGCCCCGTGGTGTTGCGCCAACTGGTGGCGCGCTGCATCGCACTGGGCGCGCGCCAGGCTACGGCCGGCGAGTTCAGCCAGCGGGCTTTCCTCAACGGCAAGCTGGACCTGGCCCAGGCCGAGGCGATCGCCGACCTGATCGCCGCCGGCGACGAACGCGCCGCCCGCGCCGCACGGCGTTCGCTGGACGGCGTGTTCTCGCGACGGGTCGAGGCGCTGATGGCGCAGGTGCTGGCGATCCGCGTGCATGTCGAGGCGGCAATCGACTTTGCCGACGAGTCGCTGGACACCCTTGGCGGTCCCGAATTGCGCAACGGACTGCAAGCCGCCATCGAATCGCTGGCGCAATTGCGCCACGAGGCCGAGCGCGGGCGGACCCTGCGCGATGGCCTGCATGTGGTCCTCATCGGTCCGCCCAACGCCGGCAAGAGTTCGCTGCTCAACGCCCTGGCCGGCAGCGACCGCGCGATCGTCACCGACATCGCCGGTACCACCCGCGACCTGCTGCACGAGGCGATCCGCATCGATGGCGTCGAGCTGACCCTGGTCGACACCGCTGGCCTGCGGGTCGCCGGCGACGCGATCGAGGCCGAAGGGATCCGGCGCGCCCGCGCCGAACTGGGCCGCGCCGACCTGGCGCTGGTGGTGCTCGACGCACGCGCCCCCGAGGCCGGTCGCGCCGCGGTGGGCGACGAGGTAGCCGGGGTGCCGCGATTGTGGCTGCACAACAAGGCCGACCTGCTAGCGGTGCCACCGTCGCTGGGCGAGGACGCGCTGGCGATCTCGGCCCGGACCGGGCAGGGGCTCTCCCAGCTGCACGAACGCCTGCTGGCCCTGTCTGGGGCGGGCGAGGCGGCGGAAGGCGCCTTCACCGCGCGCGCCCGGCATGTGCAGGCACTGGCCGAAGCCGCCGGGCACCTGCAGGCGGCGGCAGGCGAATTGCGGCAGGAGCGCCTGGAACTGGCGGCCGAGGCGCTCGCGCTTGCGCACGACGCGTTGGGCGCAATCGGAGGCCGGGTGCGGGCCGATGCGCTACTTGGTCACATTTTTGCCGCATTCTGCATCGGGAAATGACGGCAAACGCTTGAATCCCCTTGACAAATGGCCCCTGCTGCCGCGTGCTATCGCCAGGTGCGTCGTGCATCACAAGGGGAGTTCCACGATGTCTGCAATGAACAATGTGCGCCGCGGCCTCGTGCCGCTGGCGCTGGCCGTGGCGGTGGCGTGCGCGCTCGGCGCCTGCAAGAAGGATGAGGCGGCGGGGGCTGCTGCTCCGGTGGCGGGACAAGTCGCCCCGGCACCAACGCCGGAGTCGGTCGTCTCGGCCTCCGTTACCGCGATGAACCCGGACCAGCTGCGCAGCGAGGCCTCCAAGGCCTATGGCGAAAACCGCCTGTACGCGCCGGCCGGCAACAACGCGATGGAGTACTACCTGGCGTTGCGCGACAAGGCGCCAGCCGACGCGGGTGCCTCCAGCGCACTGACCGACCTGTTGCCGATGACGGTAATCGCCACCGAGCAGGGCATCGCCCGCGAGGACTTCGGCGAAGCCAAGCGACTGGCGGCGCTGATCGAGAAGGCCGATGCCCAGCATCCGGCACTGGCGCGCCTGAAGGCCGCGATCAACGCCAGCGAAACCGCCACCCTGCAGCGCGCGGAAACGCAGAAGCTGACGGCCGAGGAAGAAGCCAAGAAGCAGGCCGACCTGGCCAAGCAGCGCGAGGAGGACCAGCGCAAGCTGCAGGAACAACAACGCCAGCAGGCCACCGCCACGCCCACGCAGCCGGCGGCGACGCCGGCCGCCGCATCGCAATCGAACGCCGCGGCAGAGGCCGAACGCCAGCGCGCCGCCGAAGCCGAGCGCCAGCGCGCGGCGGCGGCAGCGGCCGAGCAGCAGCGCCAGGCCGCGGCGGCGGCGCAACCCGCGGCGCAGCCGGCGCGCGCGGCGTCCTCGGAACTGCGTGCGATCGCCCAGCCGGGTCCGCGTTATCCGCAGGCCGCGCAACGTGCCGGCGCGACCGGTTCGGTGCAGGTGGAATTCACCGTGGCCAGCGACGGCAGCGTGACCGGGGTGCGCGTGGTCGGTTCCGAAGCGCCGCGCCAGTTCCAGCGCGAGTTCGAACGCGAGGCGACGGCGGCGGTGAAGCGCTGGCGGTTCCAGCCGGTGGCCGAAGCCACCACCACCCGCCGCACGATCTCGTTCCAGCAGTAAGTTCCGGCAGCAACGTTCCAGCAGAGATGCGGAACGCCATCGCGCAACGAAAAAGCCCGGCATTCGCCGGGCTTTTCCCTGGGTCGCGAAGTGACGCGCCTGTCGCCCCTGGTAGCGGGACGACAGGAGGACGTCAGGCCGAGATCGCCAGCTTCTCCTGACGGTAGCGCCAGACCGCCAGCAGCCACAGCACCGTGGCCAGGCCGAGCGAGGCCGCCAGGTACACGCCCCATTGCTCGAGCGACGCCGCGTCGCCACGGGTGATCTTCTGGATCATCTGGTTCTGCGACAGGAACGGCACCGCGTACTGCCACAGCGCAGTGTCCTTGATCGGGTACGCCATCAGCGCGTAGGCCGGCAGCATCGGCAGCATCATCAGCCAGACGATGTGGCTCTGCGCCTCCTTCATGCTCTTGGCCGCCGCCGCGAGGCAGGTCAGCAGCGCAGTACCGATCAGTACCAGCGGCAGCAGCACCAGCAGCAGCTTGCCCATCGCCGCGAAGCTGACATCCATCGACATGCTGGCGCCCTTGGCCAGGCCCGCGCTGATCTTGAACGAGAGCAGGATCAGCAGCATCGATGCCAAGCCGAGCAACACCGCGGCCAGCATCTT
>Ga0164305_10000941_pt1 | contig 11671 bp, 9 predicted proteins | sample Whisoiple_237_MG_FD_110215 | JGI IMG/M metagenome (GOLD analysis project Ga0164305, IMG submission 110215) | Soil microbial communities amended with pyrogenic organic matter from upstate New York, USA - Whitman soil sample_237_MG | ecosystem: Environmental > Terrestrial > Soil > Agricultural... | reverse complement strand
TGCGCGGATGCGAGAAATGGGCTTGGTATGCAGCCGGGATCGCGTTTGGGCTCTGCATGCTTTCCAAATACAGCGCTATTTTTTTGCTTCCTTCCACACTGCTATTGCTCGCCATCGATTCTCGTTACCACCAGTGGTTCATCAGGAAAGAGCCGTACTTGGCGCTGCTTATTGCGGCGTTGTGCTTCACTCCAGTGATTCTCTGGAATATGGAGCACGACTGGGTATCGTTTGGCTTCCAAATAAACGATCGGCTGAGTCGGCGCCAGATGCATCCGTTGCAGAGCTTCGGTGAATTTCTCCTCGTACAGCTGGGTGTGACTTATCCGGCTCTAATAGCAGGCTTGGTCATGATCTCGAGGGTACCTTTGTCGCTCGGATTGAAGGCTCGCCATCTCGCATGGCGGTTCTGCTTGTTTTTTTCGCTTCCGTTTCTCACCTTCCTGTTGCTTTTCAGCATTCATTCCCGGATCAAAGCTAACTGGGCGTTGCCCGCATATTTATCGCTGCTGACCGCGGCATATCCCTCATATCGATATCTTCGTTTTAAGAGCGCCGCTCGGGCAAAGCTCGTAGCAAAATATGTGTTGATTAGCGGGCTTTGTGTTTTGCCGATCATGTATGTCGTTACGATTTATCACTTGACCGTCACGATACCGGGAATTTCCGCCTTCAGGTTTACGACCGGCTGGAAGGAGTTGGCAAAGGAGGTCGGAAAGGAGGCGCAAGACTTTGAAAATAACGAGAGAAAAAAGGTGTTTCTTCTCGGACTGGACAGTCACTACATCGCCGCCGTTGTTTCTTTTTACAGCGATGATGGCCGCGAGGTCTTCTCCCGGAATCTCGTCGGCAAACCCGCCTTGGCCTTCGAGTACTGGACGCCAAAAATCGATCCGAGCGGGTTCAACGCGCTCGCGGTGGACACCGATCCGCCCGACGTTGAGTCGCTGCAAAGATATTTCGCCCGGGTGGACGAGAAAATAAAACGCATTGCGATTGTGAGAGGTGGAAGAGTTCTCGATTATTTTTATGTCGTAAAGTGCTTCGGGTATAAAGGGTACTGACGATAGAGTTACCCAGACAACCAAAGGCAATAGTTTTCAGTATATCAATCGGCGAGCCTCAATCGACTTTCAAGCCGACAGACGGCTCATGTCAATTCGTGCTTTAGCCACGTCACAATCGTCGGAAAAGTCTGCGGGGTCTGTCCCATGTGACCGCCGGGGAAAACGCGCGCCGATTTTGGCGCGCCGTATTCCAATAGAAGGCGGCAGCGGGCGATGTCGTGGTCCATCAAATAGCTGTCGGCGTTGGTCGACTCCCGCAACCAATCTTCCTGAAAAAAGTAGTGCACACCGCCACCCCAGACCACTGAAGCGCGCAAACGTTCGGCCTCGACGTAAGCCATTTTGGCCGCCCAATAACCGCCAAAACTGCGGCCCAAGATCCCGATGCGCTTTGGATCGACATCTGGACGTTTCTCCAGGTAATCAATGACCGCTGAAAATAGCGCGTCGGCGGTTGGCGATGCTTTGATCGGGGCCTCGCCGACACCGGGCATATCCAGCGAGCAGCTTGCCATCCCGGCTCGCTGCAAGGCTTCGTCGTACTCATAGCTTTCCGCTTTGAACGAATCGATGCCGCCGAAATTGATGACGATTGAATGTTTGAGGCCGTCCTTCGGTACACGAACATAGATTGGAGTTGTTTTATCGCCAAGCGGGACGTTGACCCGTTCGAGCGGCGGGTCGAAAAATTTACCGGCCCGCTCGTAAAGTTCAAGACTCTTACGGAATGATGCCATTTTGCCGGGCGTGTGCGGTGTCGGATACCGGCCAGCGGCATAGTAGGCGTACGCTTGAAGATAGGCCTCGCGAGCTGCTGTAAGCTTCCCCGCCTGCTCCAGCTTTGCGCCTTGTTCCTCGTAAGGCTTTGCGACTCGCGACCATTCCCTAGCCCAAAGCTCCGGATCTTTGCTGGTCAAGTTGGCCAGCACCGATTCGACGTCTTCACGCTTTGCGTGACGAAAGACGTTGCGCTTGCCGGTGCGCTCCCGAATCAGAGTTTTGATTTCGTGCAAATCTTTTATTCGGCCCATCGAACCTCCAACGGGATAATACGACGTTCGAGCCGTTCAAATCCGCGCGCGGTTTGATCCTCATCTATTGCACATGCCTCACGTCCGCAAGCGCGATATTCTTTGGTGGCAAACCGACTCGCCGGATCGGTGCTTCCTGTGTTGGCAGTGTGCGGATTTAATGTTATGGGAGATGCTATTCACGATGGCGGCATTACTCGAGGTCAGAAATCTTCAGACATCTTTTTTTACGCCGGAGGGAGAAGTGCGCGCCATTGACGGCGTGAGCTTCGAGATCGGCCAAGGCAAAACCCTCGGTCTGGTGGGCGAATCGGGTTGCGGCAAAAGCGTCACCTCGCTCTCGATCATGCGTTTGATTCCGTCGCCACCAGGAAAAATCGTCGGCGGAGAGATAATCTACCGCGGCCGCGATCTTCTCAAGCTCAACAACGAAGAGATGCGGAAAATTCGCGGCAACGAGATCTCGATGATCTTTCAAGAGCCGATGACCTCACTCAACCCGGTTTTCACCGTAGGAAATCAGATCGGTGAAGCGATTCGGCTCCACCAGGGACTCGGCAAGAGAGAGACGCGCCAGAAAACCATTGAAATGCTACGCCTGGTTAACATTGCGGATCCCGAGTCCCGGGTCGATGCCTATCCGCATCAGTTGAGCGGCGGCATGCGACAGCGTGTGATGATCGCGATGGCACTGTCGTGCAATCCGAGCCTGCTGATCGCCGATGAGCCGACCACAGCGTTGGATGTAACGATTCAAGCGCAGATCCTGGAGCTGATGAAGGAATTGCAACAAAAGCTTGGCATGGCGCTGCTCCTGATTACACACGATTTGGGCGTCGTCGCCGAACAGGCGGACGACGTGGCGATCATGTACGCGGGAAAAATCGTCGAACGAGCGGATACCCGGTCGATCTTTAATCATCCGTTTCATCCCTATACCGTGGGATTGCTGAACTCGCTCCCGGGCGTAGGCGCGCTGAAGAAGAAACGACTTGATGCTATTGGCGGGGTAGTGCCGAGCCCCCTCAATCTGCCCAGTGGTTGCCGCTTTCGCGACCGCTGCCCGCGCGCTGCCGAACTTTGCGCGGACCAAGAGCCCGCGTTGCAGGACAAGGAGCCTGGCCATCCGGCAGCCTGTCATTTTCCCCACCTGGAGTCACGGGAAAGGCCGAGTATGGAAAATTGAGGATGGAGGATCAAGCATAGAAGATAAGCAGCAAGCCTCGATTCCCTATCTTTTATCCTCAGGCTGGTCCGACCTATGAGTTTGGTAGAAATTCGCGATTTGAAAAAATATTTCCCGGTTGGCGATGGCTTTTTCTCGCGCAACAAGGGCAATGTGAAAGCCGTTGACGGCGTTAATCTAACCATTAACGAAGGCGAAACGTTGGGCCTGGTAGGCGAGTCGGGCTGTGGCAAATCCACTTTGGGTCGCACCATTCTGAGACTGATCGAACCCACCAGCGGTGAGGTTATCTTTCACGGCAAGAATCTGCTCGCTCTGTCGGCTCGCGAGCTGCGTGAAATGCGCCGCGAGATGCAGATTATCTTTCAGGATCCCTACGCGTCGCTCAATCCGCGCATGCGTGTCGGCGATATCGTCGGCGAAGGGCTGGAAATTCACAAGCTCGCCAAGGGTAAAGCCAAACGCGATCGAATCATGGAGCTTTTGCATCAGGTGGGATTGCGCGAAGATCATTATCCGCGTTATCCGCATGAGTTTAGCGGCGGACAGCGCCAGCGAATCGGCATTGCCCGTGCTCTGGCCGTAAATCCGAAGTTCATCGTCTGCGACGAGCCGGTGTCTTCGCTCGACGTATCGATCCAGGCGCAAATCATCAACCTCCTACAGGAACTGCAGGAGAAGATGCATCTGACCTATCTCTTTATCTCGCATGATCTGCGCGTCGTCGAGCACATCAGCCATCGCGTGGCGATTATGTACCTTGGCAAGGTCGTCGAAATCGCCGCCGGCGAAACCATTTACCGGGACGCTAAACACCCCTATACACGGGCTCTCCTTTCTGCTGTGCCGATGCCCGAGACGAGCCGAAAGAAGGAACGCATCGTTTTGGAGGGGGATGTGCCCAGTCCCGTGAATCCGCCGTCCGGTTGCACTTTTCATCCGCGATGCGCCTATCGCCAGCCTCTTTGCAGCGAGATGGAGCCGCCCCTCGATTTCTCGGACGGGCACGGCGTTTCCTGTCATGTCTTCGGGCCCATCAAGCGGGCGTAGCCGATCGGTCGCCAATAAAAATGGTTGAATTTGCCATTGTCGATGCTAAGATCATTTAGAAGTTAGCAGCGGGAACCGCAGAAAATCTTATAAGCCTCTCGGAAGCAATTCCGAGGGGTTTTTATTTTGTCGAGGTCTTAACGGTATGGCAGACGCAAGCGTTCCGATGACAAGCAAGGGCTACCAATTTTTGCTCGATGAGCTGAAGCGCCTAAAAACCGTCGAGCGGCCAAAAAACATCCGCGAGATCGAAGAAGCCCGCGGCCATGGCGATCTCTCGGAGAACGCCGAATTCCACGCTGCCAAAGAACGCCAGTCTCTGCTCGACTTGCAAATTCGTGAGATCGAAGACAAGGTTGCGCGCGCCCAAGTGATCGACGTCGGAAAGCTATCCGGTGACAAGGTCGTCTTCGGCGCTACGGTGTCGCTAGCGGATGGTGACACCGGCGACAAGGTGGTATACCAAATCGTCGGCGATCACGAGGCGGAACCTAAGAACGGTAAGATTTCCATCAGTTCTCCGATTGCCCGAGCTCTTATCGGCAAGACGGAAGGAGACGAAGTTCAGGTCCGCACCCCCACTGGCGTTCGTACGTTTGACATTCTGAACGTCGAATACATCGATTAAGATCGCCGCCGCCGGTGGATGGGCCTACCTGGAAAGGAATCATGTCCTTTTCAGCCGTGCCGGCTGCCACGCCGTTAGCTTCTCGCCACCGCGCTAGCGCCACGGTCGCGCCGCGCTATTGCCGCATTTATGGTGCGCGCCAATGTCTCGGTCTTTGGGCCGTGGCTATTGCGATTAGCCTACTGAGTAACCTAGCGTCCGCCATCGCTCACGCCGAAATTACCATTGAGCCACATATTGGCTTCCATGGAGTTTTCCAACTCGGCCGTCCTTTTCCCCTGGAACTTGAACTCGGCAATAGCGGCCGCCCGGCTCAGGGCACCCTGGACGTTCGAATTTGGAAGGGTGGGGTCGTCAAGGGCGGCGCGCCTTATCTGGTCAGTTATCGGCGCGAGATTTTTCTTCCCAGCCAGGGCCGCAAGACGGTGCAGCTTACGATCGATCCTGACTTTGTCAGCCGGCCGCTGAGTATTGCTTTTACGGCGCCGGAGGCGCGGGGCACCCGGGACCTGGATTTGCGGCGCTATTTTTCGCCGTCGCCGGTTTTACTCTTCATGAGCGGCAGTGGCGAGCTTCCCACTCTTACATCGGCTGCCGCCCTACAAAATCGCCTGGTCGCGGTTACTGCAGAGGAACTGCCGGCAGACTCCCGCGCTTTGCTCGGTGTTTCGCACGTGATTTTCTACGAGCAGTCGTTACGCGATCTTTCCCGGTCACAGCTTCTTGCTCTCGATGGCTGGCTCACTGCGGGCGGCAGGATGGTTATTATTGGCAGTGTCAATTATGCTCTTTACCAGGAGCCCGCGCTAGCACGTTTTTTACCGGTCCGGGTGACCGGCGCAAAACAGGTGACATTCACGCCGACCGCTAGCAAGTCGCAACTCGGTTTGGCTTTATCAGGGGTCTGGGCGCAGACGTCGAATCTTCTCGATGGCCAAGTTGTTTCGGAAGCCGGTGGTATTCCGATGATAGTGGAGGCACATAGAGGCCGCGGACGCATCGTCTATTTGGCGCTCGATGTCGGCCGGCCACCTTTGTCGGAGTGGCACGGCCTACAGAATTTTTTGCAATCCTTAATAACGCCTTCGCCTGGAGACGACATAATCCCACGCACGGAGTGGAGCGATTCGGTTTTCAATCAGCTGATCGCGAGCCCGTCATTTATTTCGACCTACGTCCCTTCCGGCTCGCTGCTTTTCGCCATCGTCAGCTATCTCGCGGCCATTGGCGTCCTAACCTGGCTGTGGCAACGTCGGCGACTGGCGGGACGCAGTATGTTATTGGGGTTGGCAATGATCGCTGTGGTCGCAACCGTCGCGGGTTACGCTCATTTCAGCCGAGGCGGTAATGTGCCTGACGGCGTGCTTTTGAGCTCCAGCGTTCTGGAGAGCAGCGGCGATGATTTTGTCGATGTGCAAGTCAATCTTGCGCTTTTTTCGACGCAGCTTCGGCATTATGATCTTGAATTAGAGCGCGGCTGGATCGACCTCACACCGGTATCGATTCGGCCGAGCGAGGTAGCCGAGCAAACCGTTGTGACGCAGGAGGGCGGCGGCATGAGTCGCTATCAGCTGCCGCTTCGAGAATGGGATTACCGGCTCTTTCGTATGCGCCGTATCGATCGATTGCCGTTGCGCGCGTCCGTCGATGTGCAGGGGGAACGCTTGGTCTTGAAGGTGGAAAATCGCAGTGCCAACGATCTGGTCGATTGTTGGTTGCTTCTTCCCGGCCAAAGGTTCGCAATCGGTGCCATTCGGCGCGGGGCGAATTGGCAAAATACTTTTCCTCTGGTAAGCACAAATCTCGGGGACGCCGCCGTCAGCCGCGGTGACGCTCTCAGCCTGCGCGAGATTACTTTTGCCGACAAGACGCGTGATATTTTGTTTCATTCATCGATGTTCCCACGCGACGGCGACCCACGCTGGGCCGGTGGCGCGGCGGTTTTTTTTGGCTGGGTGAAGGATTCGCAGCCGCACGTTCGAATCGATGACGCCCGCATTCAAGCCCAAGATTACACACTCTATCGCGCGGTCTTTCCGTTGACGAGCGGTGAGGACGAATGAGAGACAATCCCGTCTGGCGCGAAAGCGTCGAAATTTTCTTCACTGAAGGTCATGGTTTTGCAGTGTATTTTTACCTGCTGATCATCATTGCCCCGATGGAGTTTTTGGCGTTGTATATTCCGTCACTCGATGCTCAGAGATGGAGCGGCTCGGCGAGTCTTTTCAAGGTGACTGCGGTGACCGTTTTGCTGCTGATCGTCTATTTTGCGCTACGGGTCGGCAATCAGGAGTTTGCCGCATGGCGATTCAAGAGCCTGAGGCATTGGGTTCGCGAGCGCGGGCAAACTGCGGTGACGATCAGCCGGGCACAGACTTGGTTTCTTGTCACCCATGTCACGCTATCGCTGGTTTTGTGCGGGCCCTTTCTGGTGTGGGCCGGCGCGATTGCCCGCACGCCACCAGCGAACATCGCGGCAATTTTTCTGCTTCTGCCTTTCTATGCCGTGACGTATGGAGTTTGGGGGTTGGCGAGCTTAGCTCTTTGGGAACGGCGTCTGGAGAACCGCCAGGTGTTCATTCGTTCGCTGTTTACCTGTCTGGTGATCCTCTCGGCCTTGTTTTACCTGCCTTTGAATCCCGTCGCGTTCGTGCTGGCGTTTCTTAGCCGACAGGAGCTACCCCCGCTGGCTTTGTTCGGCATGCAATGGCCGGGCACGTTGACTCACCTGATTTTTCATATCGTGCTCGGTATGTCGGGCTATTTGCTCTACCGTTGGGCGCTCACGCGAGAACCGCTTTTCTGAAACCGGCCATGGAATCCTTGGCAAATAAATTTAGCGAGATCCTCCGTTGGGAACGGCGCAAACGGCGCGAGCAGACGCTCGCGGTTATCGCCTGCGTGACATTGGCCCTCGCGATTCTATTTTTGCCGGTCAATGGCTTCTTGCCGAGGGATTGGCTGCGCTGGACGGTTCCCGCCATATTGTTCATGGTCTTGGCACCGTGGTTTTTCTATCGCACTAGGTGGCGGTATCAGAACAGCGCGCGGGCGGTGGCGGCGTTGGACAGAGAACTCAACCTTGCGGAGTGCGCTGTGACCGCGTGGGAAATCACCGGCGGTGCTGAATCTGGCGGTGCGAAGCTTCTGGTTTTACAGAGAGCAGAAGCCAGGCTGCGCAATATCAAACCGCGGCAAATCCTGCCACGCTCCGTGACCTGGCCGATGTATGGCGTTATGCCGCTTTTGCTGCTGTGGCTTGCATTGCTCTGGCTTGACTTCGATCGGCCAGGCTCTGAAGGGCGGCATTTGAGCCCGCGAAGTTTGGCAGAAAAAGTTCGGGAGTATTCGCGCGAGCTTCAGGACAAGGCAAAAGACGAAGGTCTTCGCGAGACTCTCAAATTTGGCCAAGAGCTCGAGAAGACCGTGCAGAAGAGCGTCGACCAAAAAACGCCGGATGAGTCGGTTAGAAAAGAAGTTTCCGGGCTGGCACAGAAGTTTACCGTTCCAGCAGGAGCGCGCCAAGACAAAAGCTCTTCCTCGAGCGGCGAAACCGAGCAAACCCTCAAAGATCTCAAAACCGAGCTGGAGGCGAGCAGGGGGTTGTTCCAATTCCCCGATGGTGCCAAAAACAGCGAGGAAGCGAATCAACGCTGGATGGAACGGCTCTCCGGCTTACCACAACTGAAGCAGCAGTTTGACGCGGCTAATGCCGGCGCCGGCATGGGCGCGAGCGAGCTGAAAGCCTTTCTGGATAAGTTGGATCAACAGGTCACTAAAGAGCTGGACCGCCGAGCGCTCATCGATGCGCAGCAGTATTTGGAGCAGATGACCAAACAAGGTTCTTCCGAACGAGGCGAGAATTACGCCCGAAGTGGCGCCAGCGGTGAACCCGATCCAAATGGCGCGGGAGCCCATGAGAAATCATTCAGCAACTTGCCCGGGAAAGAGCCCGGAAAACAGGATAACGACGTCCGCTCGCTCCCTGACCTCGGTTCCGGCCCGCAAAGTCAGGTCAAAGGAATACTCGGCGCCGGTGAAAGCAGCGGTTTGATGCTCAAGGGAAATCCCACCGCTGGCAAAAGTGCGGTTGTCGATAGCGAGGTGGTTGCGTCATACCGCCGCCAGGCCGAACAGGAGCTCAACTCTGAACGCGTGCCGGAGGATCTCAAAGAGATGATCAAAAATTATTTTCTGTCGTTGGGAGAAGCCAAGAGTAAATAAAAACTGTCGGCGTGCCGAAAACAGCTGGCAAGCGACAGCGCACAATGGGCAGAATTCCGGAGTAGGAACATGCAATCAGTGGAGGAAATCGAACAACGCATCAGCAGCGCCCGCGGTAGTTTCGATGAGCTCCGCGCGGAGATGGCGCGAGTAATCGTCGGTCACGAAAGCCTCATCGAACAGGTTTTCATCGCCTTGGTCTGCGGCGGTCATTGCTTGTTAGAGGGAGTGCCGGGGCTGGGCAAGACTTTGATGGTGCGGAGCCTCGGCGAAGTTTTGAGTCTGACCTTCTCGCGTATTCAGTTCACGCCCGACCTCATGCCGGCCGACATCACCGGCACCAACATGCTGACGGACGATCCATCGGGGCGTAAAGTCTTCGAATTTCAGCGCGGGCCGGTGTTCGCCCACATTGTCTTGGCCGATGAAATCAATCGCGCCACGCCCAAGACACAGTCCGCGCTGCTCGAAGCGATGCAGGAACAGAGCGTCACGGTAGGCGGGAAGATTCACCGGCTGGAAAATCCTTTCATGGTCCTGGCCACGCAAAATCCCATTGAAATGGAAGGTACCTACCCGCTACCCGAAGCGCAGGTGGACCGGTTCTTTTTCAAGCTTCTGCTCGAGTTTCCGAGCCGCGCAGAATTGGCGCGAATTGCCGACCTGACCACCGCGGCGCCTCCCTCAGGCCTGCGGGAAATCGTCGATGCTGGCGGAATTTTACAGATGCGCCAGTGGGTCAGGGAGGTACCGCTGGCCGAAGTCGTGAAGGACTATGCGGTGCGGTTGGTGATGAGCACGCATCCGCAACAAGAGCACGGGAACGGCTCGGGTGGGTTGGCACAGCGGTTTGTCCTGTATGGGTCGAGTCCGCGCGGCCTGCAAAGTTTGATCCTGGCGGCGAAGACTCGGGCGTTGTTGGCGGGCAGACCCAATGTCTCTTTCGATGATATTCGCACTCAACTGCTGCCGAGTTTGCGGCATCGCCTGATTCTCAATCTCGAAGCCGATGCGGAAGGCATTACGGCGGAAAAAATTTTAACAGAGGTGGCGGCGCAAGTGCCGGAAATGGAATAGTTGATGAATCTCGCCTCACGAGTGTCGAGCTTAGGACTCATGCCGGGACGAATCGGTGACTTGCTGGGCCGACTTGTTATCGGTGCACGGGGAAAGACCCCTCGCTCTGGTCGCGATGACGGATCGATCGGCCACGACAATGGGAGCAAGTTCCCGTCAGGGGAACGTGAAACCGAACACCTAAGCGCTGACACATTCTTCGACAGCGATTTTTTACGCAAGCTGGAACGTCTGCACCTGATCGCGAAGCGCCTAAGCCGGGCAGGAGCCAAGGGCGAGCACGCGGTTTCGCGCAAAGGCTTCAGTTTGGAGTTTTCCGATTATCGCCGTTATCAGCGCGGTGATGACCTACGTTACATCGACTGGAATGTCTATCGCCGTCTCGAGCGGTTGCTACTCAAGGTATTTACTGCCGAAGAAGAAATGAACATCTATCTTTTGGTCGACACCAGCCGCTCGATGGCGGAAGGGAAACCGGTAAAAATCGACTACGCAAAAAAAGTCGCTGCCGCTCTCGGTTACATCGGTCTTAAAAACCTGGATCGAGTCGGCGGCGCTTCCTTTTCGACGCAGATCGCTAAACCGCTCACGTTGGGGCGTGGCCGAAAGCAGGTGCTCAGCCTGTTTCGTTTTCTGTCCAACCTTTCTGCCAGCGGCGAAACCAACTTGCGCGCGGCAATTCATTCCTTCACGAACCTGTTTCCACATCCGGGTTTCGTGGTCATCGTGAGCGATTTGTTTGACGAAACCGGGTGGCGCGCAGCGTTGGAAGAGTTGACGGCGAAGCGCTATCAGATCCTGGTGATCCATATTGTCGATGCAGAAGAAACTCAACCGAAACCGTGGGGCGACGTAGCTTTGACGGACGTTGAAGCGGGCCGGGAACGGAAATTCTTTCTCGATGCCGATCTGGTACGGCGCTTTCAAACCGAGATGGAGCGATATTTCAACGAGATTGAAACGGTGTGCGCGCACCGGCGCATCGACTACTTGCGCACGACCACTGAAGTCCCGTTTGATGAATTCGTGCTAAAGACGCTGCGCCAGGTGGGCAGCGTGGCTTGAACTATGCTTTGGAGCCTGCCGTCGGCCTTATTCCTGTTGGCCGGCGCAATACCGCTAATCGTATTTCTCCATAGCCTCAAACCCAGGGGCGTAAAAGTCGGTACGACGACGATGTTTCTGTGGGAGCGCATTCTCAGAGAACGCCCGCTTGGCACCCGGCTGGGTTGGCTGCTGCGCCACAATCTATTGTTGCTCCTGCAAGTGCTTGCGGCACTTGCGCTGATCATCGCGCTGGCGGACCCAGCGCTGCTTCACTTCGGTTCCAGCGCCGGTGATCTCATCGTGGTGATCGATCTGAGCGCGAGCATGAAAGCCACCGGCGAAAGCGGCTCGCGCTTCGAAC
>Ga0164305_10000940_pt1 | contig 11673 bp, 9 predicted proteins | sample Whisoiple_237_MG_FD_110215 | JGI IMG/M metagenome (GOLD analysis project Ga0164305, IMG submission 110215) | Soil microbial communities amended with pyrogenic organic matter from upstate New York, USA - Whitman soil sample_237_MG | ecosystem: Environmental > Terrestrial > Soil > Agricultural... | reverse complement strand
TAATAAGTGCGGCTGTTTATGTAACTCTTCGGTTTCTGATTTAAAGAAGTCAATCGATTTTAGATTTGAGATTTGAGATTAAAGAATTGAAGCATTGACCCCACAGATCAATTCGGGGGGAAATTTTCATCGGATACAGGTTTTTTATTTCTGGACGGATGAATCCGGGGGCTTGTATCCTGGATGCTTTCGGTCATTAGTCATTAGTTATTAGTCATTAGTTTGGTCGCGAGAGGAATCTAGAAGGAGTAAGGTGCTTAGTTGGGACCTAAATATAGAGATTGAAGTGAGTCCTGAATCAAAAATCACTCCAATTCTAAGGGGAAAATTACAGTGAAGGAAGAGCCAACTCCTACTTGAGAAACTAATTCGATTTTACCTTGCAAGAGCTTGACTAATCGAGCGACAATTGCTAGCCCTAAGCCGGTACTGTCAGGAATTCCAGAACTCAGGGAGTTGTCGGCTCGAAAATAGGGTTGAAAAATCCGATCGCAGTCTTAAGGAGCAATGCCAATTCCTGTATCGCTGATGCCGAGACTCCAATGTTGGTCTGACAATAATTCGGTTTTTATGGTAATAGTACCAGCTTGGGTGTAGCGAATGGCGTTGCTCGCCAAGCTGCTGATAATTTGCTGCAAGCGCAAGTAATCTGTCATAACTCGATCGAGAACCGGATCGCATTCAAGGGCGATCTCTAATTTTTTTGCTTTGGCCAAAGGCTCGATTATTTCGACAACAGTGCCGATTGCCGATCGCACATTTGTCGCAGTTAGCTGCAATTTTATACGTCCCGCGTCGTACCGCGAGATTTCGAGAGTATCGTTAATTAATCTAAGTAAGCGTCTGCCGTTGCTGAGGACTTTATCAATATGTGCCATATTGGGAGGCGAATCTTTAAGTTGAGAATTGTTTCTTTGGCGCAAAAACAATTCTGAGTAACCAATAATAGAGGTGAGGGGAGTTTTCAATTCGTGAGCTAAGTGAGATAGATTCTCTTGACTGGCGCGAAGTAAGCGAGTCAGCTCTTGATTTGTAAGTTGCAATTGGTTTTGCAAGTCCTGTAATTGTTGGAATCTTTCCTGGGTATAGGTTTTGAAACATCTAGCAATTGCTTCGTCGAGGGCAGTGTCAATTAAGCGGTAAGCTCGGTTCACTTCAGCGGCTGAGCCTTTTAGCAATTCTGGCTCTAAAGCCTCGAAAATTACCCTCCGCAGCAAGCGGTATTCCCGCGCAATTTCTTCGGCATCGTAGCCTTGTTTTGCCCTGAGAGTCCCGTGTTCTAAACTTTCTTCTACGACTGTCCGAATGTCGCCGTCTTCTGATTGGGACAGCATAGTTACGATCGCTTGCAGTACGATGGGAAGGCTGTCGCGCACGGAAGAGTAGGTGAGTTGCTTGGCGGTTTCGATTTCCTCGTCGCCGCGAACAGCTTCGATCCAGTTTTCGGTAATTATGTCAATTTTATCTTGTAGGGCTTGACTAAAATCTCTCATGGCTCTTAATATACAAATTAAGTGAGCGATCGTATTTTATATTTCTAGATTACTTTAATAATTAACTTTTTGAATTTTCTCTCAACTTTTGGGCTTCGCCACAGATCGCCAAGTGCTACTCCTAAAGACATATTGACAAAATGAAATGCTCGTGCTAGCTTATTTTAAATTGGCTTAAAAAGTCAAGCCTAATCCAGCACTGCGCGATCAAACCAAGCGTGTAGCTGGAGCGGAGGAACCAATTTTCGGGGCGAATCTCTACAGAATTAAAAAGCAAAGTTAAAAATTGCCAAAAAATTTGAGTGTAATTTTTGATTTTGAAATCTAAGGAGAAGGACATCTCTCAGTCCTAGCCCGTCAGCTAACTTCGCAGGCATTGAGAAGAGACTGAAAAGCCAAATTTCTGAACAAGATAGTTTGGCTTCGTCAGTGTCTCAGGTTGGTATTGTTCAAGATTCTTGTACCTGCCCTGACTCTGAAGGAGATTGAAATGTTCATACAGCTTAATTTATCTGCGATCGCAGTTGCAGGAGTTGCAACGTGGAAGCGGGTCAAACCCGTTGTTATCCGAGATGCAGTTTTGTTGCCGGCGGCTGGTTTTTTGGGAATTCTTGGTGTGTGGTGGATTGTTGCCAGCTTCAACAGCGATTTGATTCCCACTCCGTATCAGGCGTTAATAGCTAATTTAGATTACATATTCCATCCATTTTACCAGCGCGGGCCGGGAGATTTAGGCATTGGCTGGCTGCTGCTAGCGAGTTTGCGACGGGTGTTGGTGGGATTTTTCCTGGGTGCAGCAGTTGCGATTCCCGTGGGATTTACGATCGGGATGTCGAAACCGGCAATGATGGCGCTCAATCCGCTGATTCAAATCTTCAAACCGGTGTCGCCGCTAGCGTGGCTGCCCATAGCTTTATCGATTTTTAATTTAGCAGAGCCGTCGGCAATTTTTGTCATATTCATCACGTCTTTGTGGCCGACAATTATCAACACAGCTTTGGGAGTTTCTAGCGTTTCCCAGGATTATCTGGATGTGGCGCGAGTGTTGGAAATGCCGCGCTGGAGGCGGATTACCAAGATAATTTTGCCGGCGAGTTTGCCATACATTTTTACAGGTTTGCGGATTAGTTTGGGGATTGCTTGGCTGGTGATTGTGGCGGTGGAAATGCTGACAGGCGGTGTGGGAATTGGCTTTTTTGTCTGGGATGAGTGGAGCCGTTTGAACCTGAGTTCGGTATTTTTAGCGGTGTTTGTAATTGGCTTAACTGGATTGTTGCTCGACGCTGCTGTTGACAAAGTTCAGGAATTGGTAACACATCGATCGGTCATTAATCATTAGTCAGTTTGCAGTTTGCAGTTGTTAGGAAAGCAGTTGTCACTTGTCAACAGTTAACAGTTAACAGTCAACAGTTAACAGTTAACAGTCAACAGTCAACAGTCAACAGTCAACAGTCAACAGTCAACAGTCAACAGTCAACAGTCAACAGTTAACAGTCATTAGTCAAATTAAATATGAGTGACAAGTTTTCCAATGAATGGAAGCGCCGAGAGTTTTTGCAAGGAATGGGCTCAGCGGCGGCGGGAATGGCTTTATCTGGTTGTGGAATTAGCGCGGATCGATCGGCAAAAGGACTCACAGAAGAAGCCTCAGCCGTAAAACCGGTTGTCGATTCCCGAACCTTAGAAAAACCAAATTTAACCGTAGGATACGTGCCGGTTAACGATTGTGCACCATTTGCGATCGCCTGGAAAAAAGGCTTTTTCCGCAAATACGGTTTAAACGTCAAACTCAACCGCGAAGCAAGCTGGGCAACCTCCCGCGACGGCGTAATCTTCGGCCGCCTCGACGCCTCCCCAGTCGTATCTGGCGCCGTCACAAACGCCCGAATTGGCGCCGAAGGAGCGCGCCACGCACCCCTGTGCGCGGCAATGACAATTCACCGCCACGGCAACGCCATGACGATGAACAAAGCTATGTGGGATTCCGGTTTACGCCCGTGGCACGAATACAACGGCAATATAGAAGAATTTGGCAAACAATTTCGAGCCTTTTTTGACAGTCAGCCGCCGGAAAACAGGGTTTGGGCAGTGGTTCTGAGTTCTGCGATTTACGAATACTTTGTCCGCTACATATCGGCGGCTGCCGGTGTCGATCCGTTCAAAGAATTTCGGGTAATTATTGTGCCGCCGCCGCAGATGGTAACTAATATCAGGATTGGCGCGATGCAGGCTTACATGGTGGCCGAACCTTGGAATACGCGGGCAATTCAAGGCAATTTGGGAGTGGGTTTTACCTTCGTGCAAGGCAAGGAAGTTTGGCTGGGACATCCCGATCGCCTTTTGGGAGTAATGCAATCATTCATTGAGGAAAATCCGAAGACTTATTACTCGCTGGTTAAGGCAATGGTGGAAGCTTGTCAGTATTGCAGCAAGCCGGAAAATCGCAGTGAAATCTTGGCGCTGCTGACTGAACGATCGTTTACGGGCGCGAGACCGAAAAAAGGGGCGATCGACAAATTTACGCGACCGGCAATAGTTGGCGACTACAACTATGGAGGGTTTGACGGAAAAGACCGCACTATACAATCGGAAGATGCAACTATTTTCTATGACATTCCTAAGAATTTGCCTCAAATACCGGGAAATCATTCAACATTTATGTGGCAGTCTCAGAGTATTTGGTTGATGACTCAAGCCGCTCGCTGGGGGCAGATTAAAGAAGTGCCAAAAAATGCTGAGGAATTAGCTAAAAAAGCTTGGAGAACCGACCTTTACCGGAAGATTGTTGCCGAAATGGCGATCGATTGTCCCCAGGAGGATTACCAAGTGGAACCTGCGGAACTTTTTATTGATAAAAAGGCATTCGATCCTAGCGATCCGGTGGGTTATTTGAATAGTTTTGAAATTCGAGCCAACCGCCCTCAGTCTTTTTTTCAGTCTTAATGTTTGAGATGTTGCGCTTTTCCTAATGTCCCGCCAGGGAATGAATTCCCTGGCTAATAGCTAAAGTCGGTTGAAACCGACTAAAAGATTTTAGGAATTACGCTACCGGAAGGAAATCAAATTAACACTTTACTACTTTTAAGGAGAATACCATGACTCAATACTTTTCTACTTCTATCGAAGCCAGCAGCCAAGTCAAGAAGCAGCCTGAATTTCTGGAAATTAACAACTTGTTCAAGTCGTATAAAAATGGTGACGGGACAGAATTTAGCGTCTTGGAAAATATCAATTTAAGTATTGGAGAAAACGAATTTATTTCGGTAATCGGTCACTCGGGCTGTGGCAAATCAACGCTGCTAAAAATAGTGGCTGGTTTAGAAAAACAGAGCGGGGGAATGGTGACACTGGAAGGAAAAGAAATCCGCAAACCTGGAGCCGATCGCATGATGGTATTTCAGCACTATGGCTTGCTGCCTTGGCTGACGGTGCGGGAAAATATTCGGCTGGCAGTTGATGAAGTTTTGCAAAGTCTTAGCCGTTCCGAGAAGATTAGTCTTGTCAACGAACACCTAGCAATGGTAAACTTAACATCGGCAGCCGATAAATATCCAGACGAAATTTCAGGGGGCATGAAACAGCGGGTTGGGATTGCGCGAGCTTTGGCGATTCGACCGAAAATGTTATTAATGGACGAACCGTTTGGAGCGCTAGATGCTCTGACTCGCGGCAAGTTGCAGAAACAGGTGCTGGATATCTGGGAAAATCACAGACAAGCTGCAATGATGATTACTCACGATGTGGATGAAGCTATATATATGTCCGATCGCATTGTGCTGATGACAAACGGCCCGGCTGCGACGATAGGTGAAATTTTGTCAGTGCCGTTTGCACACCCGCGCGATCGCCAAGAGTTGCGGGAATCCCAGGAGTATTACGAACTCCGCAACTATGCTTTGAATTTTCTCGATCGCTACTTTACCCAAGACGAATAACGCCCGACGAACCGACAAAACAATTCACTTAAGAGAGGTCAAGCCTGTGAATCTCAAAACAATGTTAGCGCGTTTTGAAAGTGCATTGGGATACCAAAATTTAGCAGAAGAAATGGTGTTGCTACCTGAGCCAAAAGTACCAATTTCTAAGAAATCCAAATCTCCAAAACCGGCAATAACTGTCAATTTTATTGTGGGTTACAACAGTTCTACCAAAAGTCAAATAGCTCTGGACATTACCCTGTGGATGGCGCATCAAACTCGTTTAGTAACAACTAAAGAAGTCACGGTTCAAGTCGTATACGTGATCGACGAAGCGCCCAACAATTACGGCGAAGATATTGGCAATTTTGCTGTGGGAAATTCCTTGGCTAACACGCCAAAACTGTGGGAATTAGAGGAAACCTTCACCCTTAATTGTGCAGCGCCTGCGAGCGCTTTACCTACAACGGAAATCCCATCCGTATCCCAGCAAAAAACTTGCCTGTATCCGCATTATTTCCAAGCAATTTTTGGTCAAAATAATGAGTACGAGGTAGCAGATAAGTTGTTGTGGCAAGCGCGCTGTTTGGCTGAGGAATGGCGCGGTTTATTCAAAGCTCATTTACGCATGGGGAGAGTTGCTACAGAACTCAGAAATGTAGTTGAATTAGAATCAGCAAATTTACTTTTCTTGGGCTGCGATTCCGCAAACCACTCGCTGGTTAGGGAACTAGGCAATAATTTTCCCTGCTGCGTGCTCGGAATTCCTTCGGCACTCAGCTATCAGATGGATGTTCAGCCTGAAGAAAGTTTGAGCAAGTTACAGTTGGCGACAACTATACCTGCGCGTTAAACTTGTTCGCTCGTTGGGTTAGAATCTAATTATGTAAGGTGCAGCGCACCCTACGACTATAATTCGCGCGCCCAACCTTTTTTTGCGTAAGTTCTATATAGCAATCCTTGCAGGAGTAGGGGTAGTGCTAAGAGTGCCTACCCCAGCCAAGGCGGTGCAACCACGGGGGGTTTGCCCCTACAAGAATTACACAAATGATTTAGGATTGCTATATCGATCAAAAATTTAAAATTGTTTCCTCCCTCGAAGTCCCAATTACGATACAATTGGGAATTTTTTTGATTATTGAGATGTTTAAAATTACTCTTAAGGGAAATTCTTGTCACTTATCTGATCATAGACAGTTCGTTAACTAATTTTATCCTTCCCCGGCACACAGAGCGCAGCAGCCGATCGATCGAGCGTTTGTCTTCCTCAGTCAAATTTTCGTCGAAAATAGCAGCCATCAAACCGTACCTATCGGCTAGAGTAATGTAGCCATTTTGATTCACTTCGGCAAACAGCTCGCCCAAAGCAGATGGAATCAGGTGGACAGGAGTTTGCATAGTAATTGACTCTCTACTCGACGATCGCGCGATCGGGCGTTTCTGCGACAACAAAAGGCGATCGCACTATAAAAATTTATAGCTGTATTGCCTTTAAAGGTGTGACAATAAGCAGCAAAATTTGTGAAGTAAATCACATTTAAGATTTGCGAATTATGATAAAGCTTGCAGGTGCGTTTTAGGGAAGACCGAGCAACTGCACGCTTAATGTTTTCTAAAGATTGTAAATCGGCACTTCCTCCACAGGTTCAGCTAACTCAAACTTAAACACCCGCGAATAGAAATAGAATTCGCCGTCAAGAGTTCTTTTGATATTTTCAGCGCGGCGAAAACCGTGCTGTTCCCCTTCATAAGCAACATAAGCAACCGGCAAACCTTTAGCTTTCAATATCTCTACCATCATTTCTGCTTGATTGGGCGGAACCACTTTATCTTCTAATCCTTGAAAAAAGATAACGGGACAAGATAAACGTTCGGCGGAATGAATCGGCGAACGAGCCACATACAAATCTTTTCTTTCAGGATAAGGCCCGATTAATCCATCCAGATAGTGCGCTTCAAATTTGTGAGTCTCGGTTGTCAAAGCTTCCACATCGCTAACTCCATAATAGCTCGCACCGGCCTTAAACACATCGCGGAAAGTAAGAGCGCACAGAGTGGTGTACCCCCCTGCACTGCCTCCGGCGATCGCCATTCTTTCGCCATCAACTAAACCGTTTTCAGCTAAATATTTAGCACCGTTAGCGCAGTCGTCAACATCGACAATTCCCCAACTATCTTGCAGTCTTTTTCTGTATTCTCGGCCGTAACCAGTGCTGCCGCCGTAATTAACATCAAGCACGGCAAAACCGCGACTCGTCCAATATTGAATTTTCAAATTCATGCTGCTAGAAGTAGCAGCAGTTGGGCCGCCGTGACTTTTGACAACAAGCGGGGGTTTTTCACCCGCAGGCGCTGCGAAATCTTGATTTTTCGGGGGATAAAAGAAACCGAAAGCAGTCAAATTGTTTTCCGTGGGAAATTCAATCGGTTCCGGTACAGAAAGATAACCCGGACTGATGCTTAAATTGCTCGATTGGCGCAAGATTGACCGTTGACTTGTTGCTAAATTTAATTGTACAATAGCACTAGATTCAGTCGGCGAACCTGCCAGAAAAAGCACAGTTTCTCCCCGCGCTTTGACGGAGGAAATATCAGTGTAAGGCGTTTCAATTGTTGTCAACTGGTTTGTCGTTAAATCAAGACTCGCTAAATGCCACTTGCCTTGCTGAGTGTAGGTGCAAATAATTTTGCTTTCCGAGACAACGGCATAAGTAGACATTCCAAAAACCCATTGAGGAAGTCCGAATTCAGCCGCCATTTCGCACAAAGGTTCGACCTGTTGCTGTTTCCTCGGCAAGCGGGGATTGATGGTTCTATAGAAATTCCACCAATTCGACTTGTCAGAAACAAAATACAAAACTCCATCGGGCGACCATTCCGGTTGAAAAATCGACTCCTCAACCCCGCCAGCAACTAAGTATTTTTCACCTAAAAAACCGTCAGCATTAATTTCTGCCACCCACAATTCTGTACCGTCCCACGGCATATTTGGATGGTTCCAACAAATCCAAGAAAGTAGAGAACCGTCTGGACTTAAACGAGGGGAAGCATAAAAATCATTGCCCTGAGTTAAGATTTGAATATCTTCGCCGTTATCTAAATTAATGCTAACAATAGTATTGACAGGTTCCCCTTCACCTGCATGGTCTTCGCGCACGCAAATCAGGCGATTTCGTTGCGTGTCAACTATCGCATCTGCATAGCGACAATTAGCAGCAGGAGTCAGAGGTTCGGGTTGAGAATTTAATGTTTGAACGTAAATACGTTGGTCGGCAAAATGAGAAAAATAGACAACACCGCCAGCAACTGCAAAAGCAGCGCCGCCGTATTCGTTAACGCGAGTGCGAACATTAAAAGGATGCGGTGTCACGTCGCTTATTTTACCGTCAGGAGTGCGTCGCACGAGGACGCTTCTTCCCGCTTCCGAAGGCCTTCCCTCAACCCAGTAAATATCATCGCCGTCAATAGCAATTTGTCCGAGTCCGACAGTTCCAGAAACAATTAAATCGGCAGAAATAGGTGATTTCCAAGAGCCGTAAGGTGATACTGTATTCATATAGTTGAGGCAGTTGTGTTTCTCGCACAAAAAAATTAATATTTGTAGTTTAGAGTAATTCAGTCACCGGGGAAGCCAAATGTCTAAAAAACTCGTACTAATGGATCACGACGGTGCAGTTGACGACTATCTATCAGTCGTGTTGCTGATGACAATGGAAGAAGTCGAAACTCTGGGAGTAATTGTAACTCCTGCGGACTGCTACATTCAACCGGCGGTGAGTGCAACGCGCAAAATCCTTGATTTGATGGGGCGTTCAGAAGTTCCGGTGGCGGCGAGTACCGTGCGGGGACTGAATCCATTTCCGGTGTTATTTAGGCGAGATTCCTTTGCAGTCGATCGACTTCCCATTCTAAATGAAAAAGGAACCATTGACACGCCGTTAATATCAGAACCCGGACAAAACTTTATGGTGCGAGTTTTGCAAGATGCAGCCGCACCAGTCACATTAATGGTAACGGGGCCGTTAACAACAGTAGCACAAGCTTTAGATATCGCGCCAGAAATTGAAAGCAAAATTCAAGAAATTGTCTGGATGGGAGGCGCCCTCAATGTTATCGGCAATGTTAGCAAAGATATGGAACCCGGACAAGATATGTCGGCAGAATGGAACGCTTACTGGGACCCGATAGCAATCGAGAGAATTTGGCAAACCCAAATTCCCGTTGTCATGTGTCCTTTAGATATCACTAATAATGTACCGCTAACTGTAGAATTTTCCAATCTCTTAGCAAAACAGCGCAAATATCCTATTTCCGACTTAGCAGGACAGTGTTATGCCCTAGCAATATCTCAAGATTACTATTTTTGGGACATTTTGGCAACTGCTTATTTAGCGCATCCCGAATTTTATCAACTGCGAGAATGGGAAACAGAAATTGTAACCGACGGTATCAGCCAAGGGCGCACAAAAGTTACAAATGGAGGGCGAAAAATTCAAGCAATGGACAAAGTAGACACAGCCAAATTTTACAATTACATATTAGAACAGTGGGCCAAGTAAAAATCCCAATATCTGCTAGAAGTGGGCAAAATCTCCGTACAAAACCCCCCCTGACACAAATATTTACCTCCTCTTCTCTTCCCTCTCTTCCTCTGCGTCCTCTGCGCCCTCTGCGGTAAAAAAAAACTCATCTCCAAAAATGCTGCCAATTCTATCAATTATCCCCTTAGCCCAAACCCCTCCCGCACCTCAAGAAATCGTCCAAATCCAAGAAGTGCGACCTCTCCCCGGACAGTTAGACAACATACCAGTATTTAACAGCAACAGTCCCGAATTAGTGCTGCAAGAAGGAATTTTGCTTTCGACATTTCCCCCGGATGGTAAAAGATTTCCGGCGGCACATTTAAACTTTCCGTTTCAAGGACGTTTCGACATATTTGCCCACCACATAGCCCGCGCACCTTCCCCGGAAGATTTGCGAACATTGTATCAAGGAGTAATTGTTTACAATCCGGGCAATAAACCTGTAACATTAGATATATTGCAAGCGGCGAGTTATCTCAGTCAACCCGATGCACCTTTTATTGAATTGCCGCCGCAAGTCGATAATTCAAACAGTAATATTTACGCGGGGCCGGGAAGCCGCGCTGTGAATGATATTCTCAGAGGAAGGAGACAGTCTGACTTTGAGCCGGTATTAATTATTCCACCGGGAAAAAGCCAATTGTTGATGAATCATCCGATACCGGTGCGGGGATTGGTACCGCCGCTAAACGGTCGATCGACCTTGATGCGGTTGCGGAGCTATGGTATAGTCTATGTTGCCAGTCTGGCGATGTTTGCGCGAGTTGACGCACAGGGAAACGAGCGATCGCCCAACTTAGCAGAATGGCAAAACTTATTAGACAATGGTAATATAGCCGGGCCGCGCGATCGAACTCCCACACCGCCGGAAATTACCGAAGGTCAAGTAATATACGGCAGAGTTGCCGGTGTAGCATTAGGTTCACAATGGCGAGCACTTCTCTCCGACAACCCCGCCACCTCAAACCTAGCAATTCCCCAACCCGGAACAGCATTTTCCTACGCATTAAGCAGCCTCCCGCGCGGAATGCTGGGCACAAATCAAGTGCAAAGTGCGAGGATGCTAGTCCGCTACCCAGATACAGCATACCGCGCCCACGGCAATTACGGAATTCAATACAGTCTCAGCTTGCCGCTGTACAATTCTACCAGCAACAATCAAACTGTAACTGTCGCGATTCAAACTCCAATTAAGACAGACAAATTAACTTCAGGAGGACTTAGTTTTTTAGAACCTCCGACCCCTCAAACTTTTTTTAGGGGGACAGTCCGAGTGCGCTATACTGATGACAGTAAAGTGCCTCAAACTCGCTACGTGCATTTAGTCCAGCGGCGGGGAGAGCAGGGGGAACCTTTGGTAAAATTAGAGATGAAATCGGGAGAAAAGCGACTTGTAGAAGTAGATTTTATTTATCCGCCCGATGCGTCGCCTCCGCAAGTTTTGACCGTGAAAACAAATTAAATTTGATTTGAACTTGTTGAAGATTAGCAATTATATTAGGTCCGGTCGATTACCAAAAATCAGGTAGGGGCGGGTTCACCAACAATATCTGCCAATAATTAGGGTTTACTGAATAAGTTAAGAAAAATCGCGTAGACGTAGCCAGCCACACGCATTGCAATTAATGGGCTATTCCAGCTCCGCAAAACATAAGTTTTTGTTGAATATAACTTGCCAAC
>Ga0164305_10000939_pt1 | contig 11674 bp, 11 predicted proteins | sample Whisoiple_237_MG_FD_110215 | JGI IMG/M metagenome (GOLD analysis project Ga0164305, IMG submission 110215) | Soil microbial communities amended with pyrogenic organic matter from upstate New York, USA - Whitman soil sample_237_MG | ecosystem: Environmental > Terrestrial > Soil > Agricultural... | reverse complement strand
TTAACAAAGCTCGTTCCTTCCCCTTCTGGCTTGCCAGCCACAAAGCTCGTGCCCATACCTTCAGGCTTCCCCGCAACAAAGTTTCCGCTGCCTTGCGGACCCGTGTTAGGCGTATTCCCGGCCGTGGGCGAATGCGGCGCGACGACTATGCAGCTGGCCTCGAGTATCATGGCTTTGCATCTTTTCATGAACACTTTCCGTTGCAACTTCACGTCGTAGCTCAGAATGTCACAATGGATTTGATCCAGATCAGTTTCGAACCGGCCGATGTGGATGGATACTGTACAATGTTACAGTATTGGATAATGACGTGGTAATGGCCTGAGAATGAGTTAGACGGGGGGAAATACGGCCGTCGGCGCATCCCCGATCGGCGGCAGCTTTCCGCGACTGGTAGTGCAACGTGGCGACTTCAGAAGGAGCGAAGGAATGAGCGTCCAATTTCCGATGAGCTATTTTTCAGATGGTGTCGGTGTCGCTGTTTTGGTGCAAGACGGTGTGAACATAGATGAAATCGCAGATGTCAATGCGATCTACATTGATGAGTGCGGTGGGGATGCCCATTGGCTGATTGCGCACGTCAATTTCGACAACGAATCACGATGGACTTCCTGGACATACTCCAAAAACGCCGTCCTCATTGCGCGGAACATGTCGCCGCCTGCGAGCAAGCGCGAAGAAAAGGCAATTAGCACCTGATTGGGTTGGCTCCCGAAGGCCCATTCAATGAGGAATTCATATCCCGTGATCAGGTGACACAAACCTCATCTGCTATTCCTTCTAAATGCTGGACGGTCATGCTCTGGCGCGTTTCCCCGCCGATCCGAACCCGTTCTTAGCCTCCCAACTTCATCCAGCCTTGTCAGCCTGCCCTTGCGAGCCGCCGTCCGGCCCCGGCTGGCTCCATGAAATCAAGTTCGATGGCTATCGCGTCGTTGCCCGTCAGGATGAGGAGCAGGTGCGGCTGTGGGCCAGGACTATTCGAAGGCTTTCACTCGATCCGGGACGCGGTCGCGGCGCTGCCGGTCGATAGCGCCGTGCTCGGCAGAAGGCATCGAATGAGTTGTTGGGGCGCAGAACAACCGCCTCGCCGTGATACACGGTCAAAGACGATGCATGTATTTCCGTGCTTGTGAAGCCGGCACACGATTTGCGCCGTTTGCCCAAGACCTATCATTCCGACTTGCATAGGTGTTTGAGTTCCTAGGTGTTTGACGCCTCGAAGATACTTTGAATCGATTTGTCCAGCATGGCGTTGAACTCAGCATCGGATTGCTGTGCAGACAGTCCTTCTGCGAGGGCTCGTGAAAAGCTAGCGGTTACCCCATGATTTCGACGTAAGCGGTCGTTGGCTTCTTCGCGCGAATAACCCCCGGACAGCGCAACCAAGCGCAAGACTCTTGGATGTTTGGCGAAATCTGCATAGAAGTTTTCTTTCTCCGGCAGCGTGAGCTTGAGCATCACCAACTGGCCCACAGGCAGTTGATTGAGCTTCTCAAGAATCGCGGTTTCGAGTAACTCTTCGGCGTTTGCCTTTTCGGGGCAATGAATATTGATTTCCGGCTCGACGATTGGCACGTGACCGGCGTCAATAATTTGCGCAGCTAGCTCGAACTGCTGGTTCACAATGTTTTTGATGCCTGCTGCGTTGGCTTGGTTGATGACCGAGCGCATCTTGGTCCCAAATATGCGCTTCGCTTTAGCTTTCTCGAGCAGCGCGGCAAGGGCAGGTATTGGCTTCATCAGTTGGACGCCATCCTGGTCAACCGCAAGGCCCTGGTCCACTTTTAGGAACGGCACCACACGTTTTACGCTCCAGAGATAGTCCACCGTAGGTTGCCTGCCGATTTCCTTGTCCATGGTATCCTCGAACAAGATCGCGCCAATGATCCGCTCCCCATTAAAGCTGGGGCTGGTAATCATGCGGGTGCGCATTTGGTGCACGATCGCAAACATCTCATCCTCGTTGGACCACGCGTTTTCTTTGATTCCGTACAAGGCCAGGGCCTTGGGCGTGCTGCCGCCGCTTTGGTCCAGCGCGGCTATGAAGCCGGGGTGAGACTTGATCTTTTGCAGTTGATCTTGGTTCACGTTGAGAGGTTTCATAATGTCTCCTTCAGTTTGTCTTCCCGGATTTTCGATATCGGTAAATCAGGTTATTGGTTGAGCTATCATGGGTGAGAGCAGGTTGCTCCTCGCTCTCGAGTTCCGGGATGATCCGCTGCGCGAGTTGCTTGCCTAGTTCGACCCCCCATTGGTCGAACGAGTCAATATTCCAGATCACACCCTGTGTAAAAACACTGTGCTCATAGAGAGCGACTAATTTACCAAGAGTTTCGGGGCTTAGCCGATCAGCCAGAATGATGTTGGATGGGCGGTTGCCCTCGAACACCCGATGAGGCGCCAGCCAGTCGGAGGTGCCCTCCGCCTTAACTTGCTCGAATGTCTTGCCGAAGGCCAGCGCCTCGGCCTGGGCAAACAGATTCGCAATGAGAATATCGTGATGGCGGCCGAACGGATTCAGCGTTTGATAGAACGCTATGAAGTCGCAAGGGATGAGTCGCGTTCCCTGATGTATCAACTGGTAAAAAGAATGTTGGCCGTTGGTTCCGGGCTCGCCCCAGTAAACAGGGCTGGTATCGCAGAGGACTTCGCTTCCATCAAGTGTAACATGTTTGCCGTTACTCTCCATTGTTAGTTGTTGGAGATAAGCCGGGAATCGCTTCAGGTACTGCTCGTAAGGGAGTACCGCTACGCTCGCTGCGCCGAAGAAGTCGTTGTACCAGATAGCCAACAGGCCCATAAGGACCGGCAGGTTGCGCTCGAAAGGGGTTGTACGGAAGTGCTCGTCCATCTGGTGGAAACCGTCCAACATCGCGTGAAAGTTAGCCGGTCCGATCGCGATCATGGTTGAAAGGCCGATCGCTGAGTCCATCGAATAGCGCCCGCCGACCCAATCCCAGAACCCGAACATGTTCGCAGTATCAATGCCGAACCTCGCCACTTCCGCAGCATTGGTCGATACCGCAACAAAATGCCTCGCCACCGCCTTTTCATCGCCTCCAAAACCTGCAACTAACCAGTCGCGGGCGCTGCGCGCATTCGTCATTGTTTCGAGGGTGGTGAAAGTTTTTGAAGAGGTAATGAAAACAGTTTCTGCCGGATCGAGGTCCCAAACCGCTTCAGCAAAGTCGGTACTGTCTACATTGGAGACGAACCGAAACATCATGGCTCGCTCGCTATAATGCTTCAACGCTTCATAGGCCATGACTGGGCCCAGATCAGAGCCACCGATACCGACGTTGATGACGTTGCGAATGCGCTTGCCGGTGTAGCCTTTCCAGGCGCCGCTGCGCACGCGGTTGGAGAAGTCGGCCATCTTATCGAGCACGGCATGCACTTGTGGCACAACGTTCTCACCATGAACAACGATGGATGCTCCTTTGGGTGCGCGCAGCGCCACGTGCAGAACCGCGCGATTTTCCGTAACGTTGATCGTGTCGCCGCGGAACATAGCGTCGATTCGCTCACGCAGCCCTGATTGATCTGCGAGTTGTACGAGCAGCTTCAGGGTTTCGTCGGTGACCCGGTTTTTCGAGTAATCCAAGTAAAGCCCCACCGCTTGGGCCGACATGCTTTCACCGCGTGTGGGATCATCCACAAAAAGTTGGCGGAGATGCAGCTCTCTGACGTTCTGATGATGAGTGACCAATGCCTTCCATGAGTGACGCTCAGTGACTGGTTGTGTTTTTGTTGTATCCATGCTTAGTCCCCTTTCATTCGGCTGTACCTTCTGCGGGGCTGTGCACGGTCCTCCTCGCCTTCATCATTGTGCAGTACGGAGACATGATAGACACCACGCATTTTCCACAGAGTGACTTCGTCCGCTCCTACAATACCGTACTCGTTCTTCAGTTGCCTGAACGCCGTAGCCTTTTGCTTGCGGACGCCTCTCCCATCGCAGTTGAATCCCGCCTCGCTTTTGGGAACGTTCACAGAGGGGGTGAGTCTGAGTGGGGCATCCGTTTTCCATCATAGGGGAAGCCGCTCCTCCGATCACCAACTTCTTTGTCGGACGCTTGTAGAAAAGCTCGATTCAACAGGACCGTGATCGCCTCTGTGACGTAAAGATCGCCACGAAAAATTCGACCACGCGCGCCGCGTCGAAGTCTTTCGGAATCTCGCTGAACACGTCGGTGAGCTCGGCAATCGACCGTGCCAACAGCGATTAGAACCAGCCCCACCCCGGGTTAGCGGGCTCCGCTGTGGGCCGGCTGGCCAAGACGGGGCCAGGATAGCCGATCGACACGACATCGTACCTCCAATCCGCAGCGGTTTTTTCACTCCCGACACCATGCGCTCAGGCGTAAGCTTTGGCCCAGACTGAAACCCTCTGGTCTCTGTCTGGCCCATGGCGAGAATCTTGACCGCAGTACCGCCGACGTCGACGACAAGAACCTTCTTCACAGTGAAATGATGTGCAGCTGCTGCATCCTCAATCAACGATTGCAGCACGGGATCCGCTTGCGTCTGCTGCACGGTTGCGAGCTTGCGTTTGGCCGCAGGGGATAAGTTGCTCTTCACGGCGCGAGCCTCATGTCTTCGGTCACTAATTTCCCCCTGCTCGCAAATACCTCGTCGAGCAAATCAGCTCCCATCAAACTCAACCGGCACATTGGAGCGAGATTCCGAGGAGCGAGCGCGTCAACACTCTCTAACGTGACTGTCCTCATCGTCTGCCAACGGGCCGAAGCACCACCGGCTTTTCCCGGGTCAACTTAACTTCTTCGGTTTCATGTCGGATTAGAAGGCATTCACCCTCGCACAAGGCGTATTCCACCTTTTCCAAACCGATTTGAACTCCTAGCCGCTGGCCGCGGTAAGTCACATGGAACTGCAGTATAGCATTTTCTTCAGGCGCACGACGTGGCCAGAATGACAAGATTCCGTCATTATCGCGCATGCCTCCGAACCCGTACGCCAGCATCATCCAAGTGCCGCCCATCGAGGCAATATGGCAACCGTCCTTTACGTTTCCGCCTACGTCGGCCAGATCCATGAGCAGGGCCGCCATCCCATACCGTATCGCCTTGTCCATATTGCCGATCTGTGCGGCGATGATCGCCTCGACGCAGGATGACAACGACGAATCCCCCGTAGTCAGCGGGTCATAAAACTCGAAATTGCGCTTTTTGACCTCGGGTAAAAAGGCATCGCCCAACAGGAACATGGCTAACATTACATCCGCCTGTTTGATAACTTGTTTCCTGTAAATGTTTAGTGGGTGATAAAACAGCAGCAGCGGATAGCGTTCGGGCGGTGTGTTCTGGAAGTCCCACGCTTCTCTATCAAGAAAGCTGTCGTCCTGCGGGATGATCTGGCGTTTCTCATCATATGGCACGTACATACTCTCCGCCGCGCGGAGCCATGTCTGTGCCTCGGAAGGTTCCAGAGCCGTCTTGTGCACGAGCATCTCGTACGCATCCGCTTGTTCTGCCAGCAGCGATTCGACAGTCTCGGCCGCGTACCGTAAGTTCTCTCGAGCCATTAGGTTGGTGTATGCGTTGTTGTTCACGACCGCGTTGTATTCATCCGGCCCGGTGACGCCGTTGATGCAGAATTTCCCGCCTTTTTCGTCTGAGTAAAAGCCGAGATCCAGCCACAGGCGCGCCGTTTCCACGAGCATTTCGGCACCGCAGGTCCGCATGAACAATTCATCGCCGGTTGCCTGAACATATTTGCGGAGCGCGTACATGATGTCGGCATTGATGTGGTATTGTGCGGTTCCAGCGGCATAATACGCCGAAGCTTCCTCGCCGCTGATGGTGCGCCACGGGAACATGGCTCCCCGGTGGCCAAGTTGCCGCGCACGTTCTCGCGCCTGGGGTAGCATTTTGTGCCGGAAGGTCAGCAGATTTTTGGCGATCCGGGGAGAAGTGTAGGTCAGAAACGGCAGCAGATAGATCTCGGTGTCCCAGAAGTAATGGCCCTCATAAGCCCTTCCTGTCAGGCCTTTTGCTGGTACGCCCGCATCTTCAGCACGCGCTGACGCCTGCAGCATGTGAAAAAGATTGAAACGAATCGCTTGCTGGATCTCCACTGTCGTGCGCTTCGTACGGTCTTCCTGGACATCCCTGACCTGTACATCGCTACGACGCCAGAAATCGTCCATGTACTGCTCTTGCGCAGTGAGCAGCTGCTGGAATCCCTGCGCCATAACACGGTCTATACTCCACTCAGCACGGCCGCAGAGTTCCTCGGCGGATGCCGTCTGAGACGTATGATAGATCATGTATTTGGTGAGCTGAATTGGAGAGCCAGGCTGTGCCTCGATAGCAAACGCAACCTGGCCAAAATCTTCAGCATGTGAAGTCTTGCAGGTATGCCTAGACGAGGTGCCCAGTGCATGATCTATGGCGCAGCTTACAGTCAAGCGGCTTTTTTGCGTTTCGTGACACAACACGACGCGGCGTCCTGCGGAGTAGTTGGCCCGCGGATGAAGAGTCCGGTCTGAAAGGGCTTTGGCCAGCCGCGGATCATCAGCATTGATGGGAGCGCTCGGGTTCTCCGCCGCCATCTCCGAAGAGATCACAATCGAGGCAGTCGCATTGAGGAGCGTGACAGAGTAGTGGATTGCGGCTGCGTGCCTGCTGTCGAACGAGACCAGACGTCGAGATCTTATTAGGACCTGTTTTCCTGCGGGAGTTTCCCAAATGATCTCGCGATCCAGCGTGCCGGACTTCATGTTCAGCCGCCTGTCGTATTTCAGCAGATTTGCATTGGCTAACCAGAAGGGCTCATCGTCCACGAATAACTTGATGATCTTGCTGTCCGTCACATTGCAGATGGTTTGCCCCGCTTTTGCGAAGCCGTAAGCTTCCTCTTCGTAAACGATCGGCCATGTTTCATAAAAGCCGTTAATGAGTGTAGAATTTTCAGCAGCGGGGCCGCCTTCCTCGGGACACCCGCGCATACCGAGGTATCCGTTGCCGAGCGCCAGCATGCTTTCTAGCTGGGCCAGGAAGTCAGGGTTGAACGCTTTTTCAATAATGTTCCACTCGTCGGCCGGATAATCACGCGGTGGAGGTTTCAGGCGTTCGTGATGAAGCATCGGGCTGTTCTCTCAGATGAGCGTTGGCGGGGTCAGTCAACTAGATTGCCACATCTTTTAATGGGGTTCAGCCGCTTGTATTTGCAACGCCGGATCGCGCCGTTGACAAATTTCGTTTCGAATGTCGCTTCCATTGTCTCGACCTCCACGGGATCGTCAGGACAAGAGCCGAAGGCTGATCCGATCGACGCCTCAGACGGTGAACTCTTGAGCCAGTTTCTTCGGCGTCGTTAGGTTCCGCAGCTTCACGTAATCGGGAAGGCCATTCCTGAATGGGGGATAGGCTTCACCGACTATGAGGGGCGCCAGATACCGGCGAGCCGCCTCGGTGATGCCGAAGCTGTCGCTGCTGATGAAGTCCGGAGGCAATCGCTTCTCCTGGTTGGCAACCGCTGAGAGGGGCGCCTCAATGATGTCCCAGCGATAGGGCGAGTCGCTGAGCCGGCGGATCGCCGGCATGACTGCGGTTCTTCCCGCGATTGCGAATTCCACGGCGGCGCGACCGACTGCATAAGCCTGCTCGACATCGGTCTCCGAGGCAATGTGGCGCGCGGACCGCTGGAGATAATTGGCCACCGCCCAGTGGCACTTGCAGCCGAGCTTCGCGGCAATCAGGTTGGTAACGAATGGCGCAACCCCGCCGAGCTGTGCATGGCCGAAGGCATCTTTCGAGGCCGACGCCGAGAGGAACTCACCGTCGGGTCCCTTGACCCCTTCGGAGACCGCGATCACGCAGTGGCCGTGCCGCTCCAGAGCCTCCTCGACTTTAGCCAGAAACCGATCCTCCTGGAACGCAATTTCGGGCAACAGCAAAACCTGTGGAGCGTCGCCTTCCTGTTCTGATGCGAGAGCACAAGCGGCGGTCGTCCAACCCGCATGCCGGCCCATCACTTCCAGGGCGAAGACCTTGGTTGAGGTACGACTCATCGATGCCAAGTCGAACGCGGTCTCGCGAATGGATGTAGCGACGTACTTCGCTACTGAGCCGAACCCCGGACAGCAGTCGGTGATCGGCAGGTCGTTGTCTATTGTCTTGGGAATGCCCACACACACAATCGGATAGCCAATCGCCGCGCCCATCTGGCTGACCTTGTGGGCCGTGTCTTGCGAGTCTCCACCGCCGTTGTAGAAAAAGAATCCAATGTCATGAGCTTCGAAAACCTCGATCAAGCGCTCGTACTGCGCCCGGTGCTGTTGAATCGAAGCGAGCTTGTACCGACAGGACCCGAACGCAGCACCTGGCGTATGTCTGAGCGCAGCGATCGCGGCTTCGGAGTCCAAACTCGTATCGATCCAATCTTCAGTCAGCGCGCCGATGATGCCGTTGCGGCCGGCATACACCTTACCAATCTCCTGCGAACGTTGGCGCGCAGTTTGCAACACGCCGCAGGCCGAGGCGTTGATCACGGCCGTGACCCCGCCCGACTGGGCGTAAAACGCATTTTTAGGAGCCATGATAATCTCCAGTCATCACGTCCGCATTATCCTGACGAGGACAGCGAGGACATTGGTCAGTCAACCAGTTCGCCCAGATCCTCGACTACGAGGTCCGCGCCATGATACCCCAATTCCTTGGCATTGCCCTTGCGCGCGATACCGATCACAAGTCCGAAGCTCCCATTGCGGCCCGCCTGAACTCCTGCGATCGCATCCTCGATGACAATCGTCCGTATCGGCTCAACTCCAAGCAGCTTCGCCGCCACCAAGAAGGTATCCGGGGCGGGCTTGCCGGCGAGCTGTTGCTCATGGATCATATTGCCATCAACCCGCACCTCGAAGAAGGCGTCCAATCTTGCGGATCTCAGGACGGCCGTGCAGTTCTGGCTCGAGGTTACGACGGCGATTTTGAAGCCCTTACGACGGACCTGATGGATGAATCGAACGGTTCCCTCATAGGGCTCTACTCCTTGCTCCTCAATGATGTCGTTGACCAAGTCGTTCTTACGGTTTCCGAGGCCGCGCACCGTTTCGGCTTCTGGCCGGTCGTCTGATTCCCCCTCCGGAAGTTGAATGCCACGCGATGTGAGAAAGTCACGAACGCCGTCGAAGCGAGGCTTGCCATCCACATAGAGCCGGTAATCTGCGGCAAGGTCGAAGGGATAAAATGTTTCGCCTTTTTGCGTTGCCCGCTTCCCAAGGTATTCGTCAAACATCTTTTTCCAACACGCCGCGTGGACCTCCGCAGTGTTCGTAATCACACCGTCAAGGTCAAAAAGGATGGCGTCGAACGCTTCGCGCGTAATCGCGCACGTGCCCTTGGGTTGCCGCATCATTCGTTCTCCTGCTATCAAGGCGCCTTCCCTGCTGCGGGGCCGGAAGCATCGGACGTTATTCGTCGACGCCGAACTGAGCTCCGCGGAAGCGGCTTCCTGGCCCCACCGCCACCCGGTGATCGCCGGCATATGTCGTCGGACGGAAAATGTACTGCTCGTGATCGATGAGCTTTTCTTTACGCGACTGCATCACTTCGCGCTCGTGTGAGGACGCATACCTCATTGTACCACGCGTTTAGCGGAACCGTGCTCGACTCGATGATCCGGCAGCTCTTGCAGGTGCAGCACCTGCACGATACCCGCTTATCTTCGCCGGTCCCATGTGGAAGGACTATGTTGCGCCCCGATTTCAGCGTTTCGGCTCGTTGGGATCACATCTTATCATGGGCGGACTATATTACCAGTACGTCCGTCTCTGGTTTCGGTACACACAGGTATCAACTTCACCGGCAGCGGCGGTAGAAGGGAAGCCGACTTTCCTGCGTGAGCACATCCCAACACGGAAATAATGGCTCTGAATTTCTGGGCAATCAACCTGACGCGCGCAAAAACATTTTGCAGCGGTTCGCGCTCACCAGCGTGAGCTGAGCAAAAGCTTCGCCCTTGCTAGATTTTTTTCTGAAGTAAGCTCTCTTGCGCAGCGTCGGCGCATCTCTGAAACAAAAGCATTAAAAACAATTTCGGGAACATGATATCGAAAATGTGCGGGCATGGCAGCGCGGCCGGCGACTCCGATGCATAATGTGATGGAAGCGACGCAAGACCCGGGCTGGCGACTCAGCCAGAGGGCTACAGCGTGTTGAGCGAGAGCGCAGTTGAATCCCGCCTCGCTTTTGGGAACGTTTCCTAGGTATGCGCGCGGCTCGCTCCATCAGCCGGGGCCCGACATGGGTGACTTGGCTTGGGTATATTAGATGGGCATCTTGGCCGCGCTGCTACGTCGCCGGCTTGTTCGATGTCCCCAAAACTGAGCCGCCGGTGCCGGCTTGGTTCCTGTGGCCGACTGGTCCCGCGTGCGGATCCTCCTGAATGGAGAGCCGTTGCTGGCGCGCGAGGGCGAAGTCCTTCTGGTACCCGCAAGCTGGACATGCGCCGGGGCCTGTTGACATCCGCATGGACGCACCGCACGCCAGCAGGCGTTACCGTCGAGCGGCGCGAGTTGCGTCTTCTATCGCTCGCGGATCGAGCGGCGGGGCTGCAACTTGTGCAGCTCTCTTTGGACCGCGCCGGGGTCGCCGTAAGGCTGGAGGCCAGTTTCGCATTGGCGGGCCTCGGCATGGAGCCGGTGCGTTTAGAGCAGGACCTGGGCGCTTGGCGGACCGAGGGCACGCGCAAGGCGGTGCCGATGACGGGCGCTGCGACGCTGCGGCTTGGAAGCGATCTGCTCGCTCCCGATCGCCCGTTCCCGCTGCGATGGGCCTGGCGCTGGCGCTCCGTGGCCGAGCAGGTCGTTGAATTCGATCGGCTGATCCGGTGGCATGTACCGATACGCCGGAGGACGATCCGCCCCCTCGCTAGCGCCGCGCTGGCGCGCAGCAATGCTCTAGGTTGGCGCGCTGTGTTGACTGCACACGAGGCCGCGTGGGATGCGCGCTGGACAGCGAGTGACATACTCATCGATGGTGATGATGAATCACAGCGAGCTGTGCGCTTTGCTGTGTACCACCTGACTAGCGCCGCAAATCCTGAGTGCGATCGCGTTTCAATAGGTGCACGCGCCTCACCGGAGATACCTATCTCGGCCATGTCTTTTGGATACCGAAATCTACCTGCTCCCATTCTATACCGCGGTCTGGCCAGAGGCGGCCAGGGCGTTGCTGATGTACCACACCCTCCTGGGCGCGCGCGCGAAAGCAGCACGTTCGGTTTTAAGGGCGTGCTTTATGCCTGGGAATCCCCGACACGGGCATGGAGACTACTCCCGAGCGTGTGTTTGTTTCTGACGGTACGGTGGTGGAAGTTTTGACTGGCCAGATGGAGCACCACATGAAGTGCACCCTGTTTCGACCGGACACCGGCATTAGCCGGAGGACCTAGGGATAATCCTAGGCATACGCCTATGTCCGAGACGTTTTCAAAGCCTTATCGAACGGCGCGACGGCTCTCGCCCGCAGCGCGCTCCTCAGAACCGTGCTGGCGACTTCGATCTGGTTGCCGACATCCGCCGCCTCGTCGACCAGCGGCCCACCTATGGCTACAGGCGGATCGCCGCGCTCCTCAAGCGCGAGCGGCGATCCGCCGGACGCCAGCCCGTCAACGCCAAGCGCATCTTCCGCCTGATGAAGAAGCA
>Ga0164305_10000938_pt1 | contig 11683 bp, 9 predicted proteins | sample Whisoiple_237_MG_FD_110215 | JGI IMG/M metagenome (GOLD analysis project Ga0164305, IMG submission 110215) | Soil microbial communities amended with pyrogenic organic matter from upstate New York, USA - Whitman soil sample_237_MG | ecosystem: Environmental > Terrestrial > Soil > Agricultural... | reverse complement strand
CTACTTTTCCCTCTTCGTCTTTCATCTGCATCACTTCTAAACGGATGATGTTCCGGCGGCCCGAAAGGTGGGAAACGATATAACCGCTGGTAGAAACGCTAGCATCTTGGGGAATCAAACTTAGGACTTTTTTGACATTAGCTGCGTGTCCTAGTTGAGCCGGCAAAGATTGATAAACCCAAGGTTGAAAAGAATAAGGAGAGATGAAATACAAAGCTTGATTCGGATTGGAAGTGTACGTAAGCAGTATGGACAGACCGATACACCCAATCCAGAAGCGGTGGAACCTGGGTTTGAATTTATCTTGATGTTGCGACCACCACAGGATTGTACCGTAAAATAACCCCGGAATTACAGCAAATGTGTAGCGGGTGTTGATAGAAGTAGCGGCCTGATTAACAACTTGCAGCAACAGAACCAGTAAAGGAAAAACAGTCATTAACCAGGCGCTAGGAGCTATCGCAGGTACAAATGCTAGCGGCAACCAATGACCTAAAAGATATAAAATTCGCTTACTTGCATCTTTAAAAAATACTTCAATTATGAGTAAAGGTTGACTGATAATCGCCCAAAGCAGTTCTAGTGTTGACGGGTTCTCGGTTTTGACAAATTGCCTAAAATAATTAGCTAAGTACAAGCGGGAATTGTCAGCCGAAAACATCGGCATGATTCTATTAGTTACGAACACCACGTAGCTAAAGCTGAGAGCGCACAAAGCTATGCCGACGCGGGGGTAGCGCCGACTGACAATTAAATACGCTCCGATGCCAAACAAGCTAATTCCAGCATCTTCGCGAGTGCCTAATGTTAAAACTGCGAACAGCCAAAATAGCGGCCAGCGCTGCTTTTCTAATGCTAGGAGCAAGCTAAATAGAAATAGAGGAATTTGGCAGTGTTCGTAAAAATTTCCCAGCGTCGGGCCGATGACACCATTTGCTCCGTAATAGCTGGCTACTATCATTACCGACAGGGGAACAGATAAATAGTGTCTTGCTAAGAAATAGAGCACTATTCCGGCGGCGGCAATTAAAGCAACTTGCAAAACTATCAGGGTAATGGGAGATGGAAATAAGGCATAAATCGGCATCCAAATTAGAAAATCGATGACGAAGTGTTGGCCTAAATGGATATAAAATGGGTAGGAAAGTTGTCTGTCTATCAGCGAGGCGCTGGAGGCGGCTGAAGACATTGAACTTTGAAAAAATCTGCCGTGTATGCTATTCCAAAATACTTGGTTAAATAAACCGTGATCGTAGGTGGCTAAGAAGCTTTCGTAGCGGATTATGCTAAAACTTAAAACTAATATAAAAAAGATGGTGGCTAGGATTGTAACTTGACGCAATCCTGTTTGATTGTTCCAGTAGTAGAGAGGTTTAAATTTCATAGTTTTTGGTGAACCCGATATTTGCTCTAAGGTTGACTGAAGTTGTGCTTAAATTCGGAAATAGAAATAAATTTGCCTTGGGTTTTCAGCTTGGTGAGATATTTTTCTAGTTTTTCAACCATTTTCCTACCTGAGTCTTTTTTGACGTAACTGGGTAATTTAAACTGGGAAATATCTGTGAATTCCCAGGGGTGAAAGTAGATGTTCAGATAGGAGTCTGTTTCTAGGGTTAGCTGGGTTGCTAATTCTATCATTGAGAGGGGGAAGTTTTTAAAGCTCAACCAAAATAAAGGAAATCTGATCAGAGGAGTGACTGAAATGGGAAGGTTAAGCAGTTGATTCGTATAATATGCAGTTCTGGGTTTAGATAGGTTGTTGTATCTGCCGGGTATGTAAGTTGGATTCATTGATGAGTTGTATTCGTAGCCTGCTTTTTCTATTTCTGCGTCGTCAACGGGCTGAAGTCTTGCCATCCTGAATCCAGTGATTTGAGTATTAGTTATTTGTTCTAATGTTTGTTTAGATTTCTGTAAATCTTCTAGGCAAAATTGAGAGTGGTAAAAGCCGTGGGAGGCGATTTCATGGTGTTTTGAAATTTCTCTGATTGTATCTGGGTTGTGGAGTGCAAAGTTAGCTGTAACAAAAAATGTGGCTGTAATATCTAATTTTTCTAGAAGTGCAATAATTTTTGACAATCCTCGGTTAGAAATTTGAAATTTGAGCTCGGATTCCAGGGGTTGACCGTATTCTTCGGGGATGTCAAATTCTTCTATGTCAAAGCTCAACAAGATTGATTTATTCATAGTAGCCTGCGCGGTCGTTGGCTCTAATTTTAAATAAGCATATCAGCATTTTTAGGGAATCTTTGAATATATTGACTTGGGAATTTTTGTAGAGGTGTTGCTGGCAGACTTTGGCGGGAATTTCACCAATTGTATATCTTTTTTTTTTGCTAGAAAAAGTAGTTCTGCATCAAAACAAAATCCAGTAAGTGTTTGGTTTTTAAAGATTTCTCGAGCTGGTATTTTGTTAAATCCTTTGAGTCCGGCTTGCATATCTCTATATGGTAAATCTAGAATTTTTCCAGAAATGAAGTTAAATATTTTGCCGGAGATTTTTCGGATTAAGGTAAGATTTCGGAAGTTTTCTCGTTCGAGATTTCTGCAACCAATTACGACATCAAATTCTTTTAATTTTTTGACCAAGAGTTCGAGGTGTTCGAGGGAGTAAGCTAAGTCGCCATCCATGAAGCAAATGCAGTCAGCGTCTACACATTCGCTGCCTTTCTTGACGGCATATCCTTTGCCTTGACGGTGGCTGTAAGAAATTAGTTTGATGTGATGTGTGGGGAAAGTTTTGAGTTGGTTTTCGAGAATTTGCAGTGTATTGTCGGTCGAGCCGTCATTAACAATAATAAAATTGTAAGCATGGTTTTTTTGGGAAAATTCTAAAATTCTGTCAAAGGTTTGGGCTATGCAATTTGCTTCGTTGTAAACAGGCAGAATTACCGCTATCTTTATCATGGGTGTTCGATCGGGATTTCGGTGAAATATGCTACCACCTCCGGAGGTAAATCACAAGTAAAAAATTTACAGATAAAATTTTACAGATAAAATTTCTGGCTGAGAGAGGTATTGTTAACTGCGGATCGGAAAATTGACTTCAACTTCGCCTGGAAAGTGCAAAGACGAAGTTGGACTTTTTGGAACCTTTGAACAGCGGGGAGTTTCGGGGTTGGAAGGTGTTCTCGAAATTCCGGCTGTCGATCGCCCATACTTGCTAATCTAGCTCAAAGGATGATTTTTGAGCAAGCGGAAGATCGCCACTCCTCCACTACTTCTGTCCTGTGAACCGGGGTTGCCGGATAAGTGCGATCGATCGAGACAAACTGTATCATGCTGGAGTTGAGCCAGCTTATCTTTACGGAAAACGCGGGCGATCGACAATCTAAATACTCCCAGCAGCCAGAAAAACCCTCTTACTCCCACCCGAACCTTTTACCTCATGAGGTTGTAATTGTCAATGGTAAATTATTTAGTTAACAAATTGCCGGAGTATTTTCAATCGGGTATTACGCCCCGAAACAAACGCATTATTAGCTTTTTACTAGCATTTATCCTAACTTTCATCACTTATCAAGTAATCTTAGAAATCATCACAGTAGAAATTCCTATTTTCGGCTTTCACGATATTGTTGACCTTCAGAATCCCCAGGAAATACCGCCGCAGCGGCGAGAATTTCCCGGCGACTACAGCCAGCAAAATTTGGAACCTTTTTTAGATTATTTAGTTAGCCATAACTATTGGTTTTTGTCATCCCAAGAGCTTTACGAGTATTTCATAGCAAATCCCCAAAAGCCCGTGCCGAGTGAATATCGCGATCGCCCAAAAGTCATGATTACTTTTGACGACGGAAATAAAAGCATTTATACGCACTTACTGCCGATTTTAGAAACACTCGAAAATAAATACGGCAAAAAAACCAAAGCAGTTGTATTTATCAACTCCGGCTTTTTGGGTCATCAGGACTCGCTCATAAAAAAGGTAACTTGTCAAGAATTGAGAGACGGAATGCAAAAAGGTTTTTATGATATTCAATCCCACGGACTGAATCACGAAAATTTCACCAAAATTTCTCTGACAGCATTAGACCGAGAATTATCTGAAGATCAAATTAGACTCAGAAAATGCACCCAAGATTTAGACCCAAATCAAACAGTCGCCTCACACATAGCCTACCCGTTTGGCGCTGTCAACAAACAAGTTGACAAATACGTTGCCAAATATTTCTCATCAGGATATTTGTACGACAGTTCCAAATTAAAACTGCGGTTTTTTCCACCCAATAAATACCGAATTTCGCGGTTAACAGTCAATAAAAAACACTCCGCAAAAAGACTCAGCAACCTAGCTTCAGGAAGCTGGCTGCACAAATTAATTGGCAAATAAGCCGGAGATATTCTATTATTGTTGAGCAAAAAAGACTTTTAGTAATATCATGTGCCGTAAATTAACCGTTATTCCGATCCGGGCTAGGTTCACCATTATCTATCAAAAAGTGCCACAACTCCAGTAAACCCGCCCCGGCCGATATCTTGCGGTCAACCAACCGTACTTGATAGAAATTAGAATCCCAAACATCAGAGGTAAAAGACATGGTGAAACAAGAAAATAGTTTAGCAGTTGCTGCCGCTTCCCAACGCGCAGACGCCCTGGATGCCCTGCGCGGACTAGCAGTTTTAGCGATGGTTTTATCCGGTACAATAGCCCGGAAAACATTGCCGGCGTGGATGTATCACGCCCAACTGCCACCGCCCGACCACATTTTTAATAACAAACTGCCGGGATTAACGTGGGTTGATTTAGTTTTCCCCTTCTTTTTGTTTGCAATGGGGGCCGCGATACCGCTAGCTTTGTCACGCCGCATCGCCAAGGGATGGGATACAAAAAAAGTGATTTTATCTATTTTGCAAAGAGGCTTTTTGTTAGCGTCATTTGCGATATTTCTCCAGCACATTCGCCCGACTACAATTAACCCCGACGCATCCATCCCGCAGAAGTGGTGGATGGCCTTGTTTGGATTTTTAATATTATTTTTAATGTATGTCCGCTGGCCGTCCAGGTGGTCTGTGTGGTGGCGGACATCCTTAACCCTTGCTGGTTGGAGTGCCGGAATTAGCTTCGTATCTCACATCAAATATCCCAACGGTGTAGGATTTTTAGTTAGCCGTAGCGATATTATCTTGATGGTACTAGCAAATATGGCCGTTTTCGGCTCGCTAATTTGGCTGTTTACTCGTTCAAATACGTGGTTGCGAGTGGGATTTTTGGGCTTGCTGTTGGCGGCGCGGCTGTCTTCTCATACTGACGGTTGGATTAATTTAGTTTGGCTGTACTCTCCTGCACCTTGGCTGTTTCAATTTGATTATTTAAAGTATTTGTTTGTAGTGATTCCCGGTACGATTGTGGGCGATTTGCTGGGTCGGTGGATAGAGTATTGTTCGCCGGAAGAGGCGAGTTATGCTAGCTGGAAGAGTTGGCGCTATTTCAGCCTTATGGTTTTGATGTTTGTTGTCAATTTAGTCTTGTTAATTGGACTGCAAGCTAGATGGGTGTGGCAGACTGCATTAGTGACGGTGGTGCTGTGTTTCTGCGCTTTGGTTTTGTTGAGAAAGCCAGGGAATGTCACGGAAAATTTATTGAACCGCCTTTACAAATGGGGGTTTTATTGGGTGGTTTTGGGTTTGCTTTTTGAGCCTTATGAAGGCGGAATCAAGAAAGATTCAGCGACGATGAGTTACTTGTTTTTAACGGCGGGAATGGCGATTTTGCTGTTGATTGGGTTGATGATAATTATCGATGTGTTTCAAAGAAAATCGTTTTTGCAGTTGTTTATTGATAACGGGGTGAATCCGATGATTGGCTATGCAGGATTTGCGAATATTATCTGGCCGATTCTGGTTTTAACTAAATTGGAACCGGTGATTATTGAGATGACTTCAACCAATCCGTTTATGGGGTTTTTGAGGGGGTTGGGATATACGACTATTCTGGCGTTAATTGTGGTAGTATTTACGAGGTTTAAACTGTTCTTGAGGACATAATTTTTGACGCTTATAGTAATAATTATAGTGCTTATTGATTCAAAGTAAGGGAGAGGACAGAAGTCCTCTCTACGAACTTATTAAGATTAGAGCGACTTCAAAATACCGCTTTCCAACTGATAAATTGCTGCCATAATCCCGCTTTCAGGATTTGTGAGCAGGGACTTTTTGACATCTTTTAAGTATTCTACAATGTGTTCCCGCAAAATCGGTCTTTCTACTTTGACTGTGTGATTGTAATCCCACAAATCCCAGATGATAATTCCGATGCCGACAATCGGGTCGATTAAACTTACTCCCAACTGACTAGCAACTGTACCGCCTGTTTTCGTGGCTACCTTGGCGGCGGCTTTGCTGGCAACTTTTGCGGTAACTTTACTACCAACTTTAGCTGCTACTCCCAAAATTAAGGGTTTAGCAATTAAGTAGCCGCTGCCGCCAACTAATACTTTTAATGATAAATTCGAGACGTTTCCTTTGTCGCTAATTGTGGTGGCAATATCGTTCAGATATTTGTCCCACTGTACTTGCGGTATATTATAATTGTTTTGAACTACTTTTACATTTTTGCTAACTTCTGATATATACAAATTAGCAGTATCTTGAGTGATTAATTGAAATCGCAGTTGAGCGTTTTTGGGTACCAGCACGCGGTTAGCAAATTCTCTTTGAAAGTCTTCGGTTAATTTTTCGGAAACAGCACGAGATGCTGCTGTCATATCAAATCTGTTGAGTACGGCCGATTTCACGAAATTAAAAGGTACGGTAAACTCCATCTTTTTTTGATTGAAGTAATCGAAGTACCAATCGAGGAAGCTATTGTCTACTCGTGCAATTACTTCGGTTTCCCATTTGTCCAATTCTTTGGAGGCGAAAGTTTCGGCAGTTATATGGGATTGTTGGATGGCGTTTTTAACGTCTTGGTTGACTTTGCTAAAATCGTGTGGGGGCGAGACTACAACTGCTGTGGTTCCGGTATTTGTTAGTGACTGGGAAATTAGAAAGTTACCTAATAGGGGAATGATGACTACTAAAATTACGATCGTCCAAATCATCGGTGTCACAGTTTTGATAAACTGACCGATAACTCTGAGACGTTCTGTTTTCTCTGAATAGCTAATTTTTTCCTTGTCTTGGCTCATGGCGGTTTCTCAACTGATGAGAGTTGGGCTAGTTCCGATTATAGGCGGCGCTTCCTGAATTGTGTTACGGGCCCGTGGCATGGGATTCTGGAACGGTTGGGGAAAAAAAGCATGAAGCGGAGCTATCCCTTTCGCGAATAATAGGGAATCGCCCATTTTTTATTCTTAAACTGCATAGAAGTTAAAGTGCTAGGATTCTTTAATAGATCTCAAGGCAGGTATCCAACTTGATACCTAAACCGGACAATAGGGCGCTGCGATCGACTGCTATAAGATGTCTTATACTTAAAAAGTTTATTCGGGTGTTCTCAACAAACAGAGCCCGATGCTGTGCGATCGTTTGCCATCCGACGCAGAGACGGATTGTAGGTTTAGCTCGCCTATTAGAATTCTCGCCGCCAAGCGGGCATTTGTGCTGGTGGTTTGAGTTGGCAGTTGTCTCAAAATGATAGTGTGGCTGGCATCAAGAATCGACCTTGGCATAAAAGTCTTCGTCAGCTTGCTGGAAAGCAGGGCGAGCCATCAATTTTTCAGTGTAAGCCGTTAAAATTGGCTGATTTTTCAGCATTCCCAATTTTAAAGCCCAGACGAGAACTCCGCCTGCAACAATATCAGCTATAGTAAATTGGTTTTCGACGAGGTAATCTTGATTTTTGACTGCCTCTGTGAGTGGTTGTGAAACGCGGTCAAACCATTCTTGGGCTTCCGGTGCTGAGCATTCTTGGGCTACTTTCTTGGGCAGCAATTTCTCTGGCAAGTGAGGCAAAACATTAAACATGAATTTTTCAACGGGGGGTTCGAGCGTTGCAACTGCATAAAAGAGCCACTGGTAGTAATAGCCTCGCGCTGGTGTCGAGAGTGCTGGCGCTAATTCTTTTTCTGGATATCGGTCAGCGAGGTAAGCACAAATGGCAGCAGACTCGAAGATGGTAACATCTCCATCGATTAAGACGGGTACTTTCCCATGAGGGTGCAGTTTTCGGTATTCTGGTTCTTTCATCACAGCCATCGTTGGTTGTATCAATTCGTAAACAATCCCCATCTCTTCCAAACACCACCGAGGCCGAACTGCTCTTGTTGTAGGAATGTAATAAAGTTTCATAGTCTCTCAACAATTTTTTACTTATGTTAAATTTTCATTCTTTTTGACTTCAAATCTAAAATCTCAAGTCTAAAATCTCAAATCGATTGACTCCGAGGGTTAACTTTTAGCCTGCTTTACTTAACACAAGCAGAATGTACTGGTCAAGACTAACTCCTTCCCTTTCCGCTTTTTCTGCTAAACTCAAATGTAGAGATTTAGGAATCTGTAAAGATAGACTTCCGCTATACTCAACCTCCGTTGAAGGTAAAGGAATCTCATCGCCACACTCATAAGCAGTCTCTATCCACAGTTCCCTAGCTTCCTGAATATTCTCCATCGCTTCGGACAAGGTTTCACCCTGAGACATACAGCCAGGAAGGTCTTTTATTATAGCTGTATAACCTTCAAGTTCTGGATAAAAATTGATAGGATATTTCAGGCTCAAGTAATAATCTAGGGATTTAAGCTTGACTTTCATCTTCTGATTCATCGCTCCATTCCTCTAACTTCAATAATGCCACAATTTGCCTGACGTAGACTCCTTTTACCTTCTGACCGCCCTTTTTAGGGACTGTAATCTTTAATCCATCGGCATTTCGGAAAGAATGGTGACTTCCTTTCGATCGCTTCTCTTCAAAGCCAAAAGCAGTTAGGATATAGCACACATCGTCAAACCGCACTTCTGGTGGATTTGCTAAAAATTGTTCTACCAGTTTTCCTAACTTGCCCATAATTTTTTATGGATGCTTATACTATTATAATAAATAAGGGCGGGCATTGCCCACCCTCGCTAGGAATCAGGTGTAATTCAGAAATTAAACCTTCGCTTCTTTCTTCACCAAATCACCCCAACCCAAATCCTTCAGTGAATTATTCCGGCGCAGCGGACGAGTCACCAACTCCAAAATATCCCGCGCATTACCAAAGCCGTGAATCTGAGCAAAAGTAAACTCAACAGACCACTTAGTATTAATCCCCCGCGCTTCCAAAGGATTAGCGTGAGCCATACCAGTAATCACCAAGTCGATATTCTGCTCGTAAATCCGCTGCAACTGATTGTAATTGTCTGGTTTTTCCACAATCCGAGGAGTAGGAACTCCCATCTCCTGACAAGTCTTTTCTAACAAAGCCAATTCGGCCGCCTGATAGCGCTTGTCCATGTAAGGAATGCCGATTTCCGGGCAAGTCATGCCGCAGCGAATCAAGAAACGTGCTAAAGAAATCTCTAACAAATTGTCGCCCATAAAGAAGACTGATTTGCCGCGAATTATTTGCAGGTAATCTTCCAAACCAGCCCAAATTTGCGCTTCCCGTTCGTCCAAACCTTTTGGTTCAATTCCCAACACTGAGCAAATCTTTTCAATCCAAGCGCGAGTTCCGTCAGGGCCGATCGGGAATGGCGCACCAATTAGCTTACACTTGCGGCGGCGCATCAACGTAGAAGCAGTACGCGACAAGAACGGATTCATGCCCGATACATAATAACCTTCTTCCAAGACTGGCAATTCAGTGTAGCGCTTGGAAGGAAGCCAACCGGAAACTTTGATTCCTTGCTTCTTCAATTCTAGAGTTAGCTGAGTAACAACCGGGTCGGGCAAAGAACCGAAAAGTACCAGCGGTGTGTGCTTGACATATTCGGATTCATCTGCTGCAACTTCCTCTTTTTTCTTGCCGAAATTCAGCAGTTGAGAGATAGCATTTCTTTCTTGCTTCTGAGCTTCTACAACCGGAGCTTTGTCAGGGCATTTAGCAGCCATTGCCGCTAAAACGGTATCTTCCCCTTGAGTAAAAGCGTAATCCAAGCCGTTAGCGCGGGCTGTGACGATGGGAATGCCAATTTCTGCTTCGAGTTTCGGCGCTAACCCTTCCAAATCCATTTTGATGATTTCGGTGGTGCAAGTGCCGATCCAAACAATTACACTGGGGTTACGATCGCGCTTAATTTGCAAGCACAGCCGCTTCAACTCATCATAATCGTTTAACTGAGCGGAAATATCGCCCTCTTCCAACTCAGCCATCGCATAGCGAGGCTCAGCAAAAATCATCACGCCCATGGCGTTTTGCAAGAAATAGCCGCAAGTCTTGGTACCGATGACCAAGAAAAAACTATCTTCAATTTTTTGATAAAGCCAAGCTACGCAGCTAATCGGACAAAAAGTGTGATAATTGCCTGTTTCGCATTCAAAGTTTAAAGCTTCCGGTTCATTAGTAGTAATAGCAGTCATATCTCAAATCTTCTCCCTTTAAATTGTTTTTCGTCTCGAACAGGACTTGCGGCGGAGCGAGGAAATACTTGGATTTTGCGATGTCTCGGTGCGATCGCCCAGGAGAGGAATAGGTTGTTTTTCCTCTCGATCGCGGACAGGCGCAGTGGCGAGAAAACACCTGTTTTGCGGGATCGCGACGCACAGCGAACAATAAATAGAAATACCTATTTTGGGGCTAATTCCTCTGAAAAATAGATGCAGCAAACTCAATATTTCCGCAGCCGCAGCATCCAAAATTTTAGCTAAAAAATTCTGCGCGAGGGCATATAATCCCTCACAGCAGGGATTTAGTGTTCTTCAACTCACTCGCGGCAAAAAGCCTTTTGGCAGTTGTGAGTTGGAGCTAATTAAAAATTAACAACTCGCAACTCACAACTCACAAATAGAGCGGGAAACTTCAAGACTAGAAGAGATGCGGGCGATCGCGCAACAACCTCACTTAAAATCAGATAAAAAGCCGGAAATTTCTTCATCCTCATCGTCGGAATCCAAATCGCCGAGACCTAGAGCATCTAAATCATCTTCGTCAGGATCTCCGGTAGTTGCTTCCCCCAGATCGTCGAGTCCGAGATCGTCGAGGTCATCGTCATCAGATACAGAGAAATCGTCAATACCGTCATCGTCCAAGTCGCCCAGATCCATGTCTAGGTCATCTGAGGTCGCTGTCCCAAAAGGATCGGGTATTTCTTCGGCGACAAACTCTGCATCTTCTTCCCCAAACGGATCGGAAATCTCCGATTCGAGATCTCCAGAGGTCAAAGTCCCAAATTGTGAGGCTTCTTCTTCCTCGTCATCGCCGAGGTCGAGACCGCCCAAAGCCGAGGCTTCTTCTTCCTCGTCATCATCGCCGAGGTCGAGACCGCCCAAAGCCGAGGCTTCTTCTTCCTCGTCATCATCGCCGAGGTCGAGACCGCCCAAAGCCAAGGCTTCTTCTTCCTCATCATCACCCATATCGAAGTCAGATACGGCGTCTTCCTCATCGTCGCCCATATCGAAGTCAGATACGGCGTCTTCCTCATCGTCGCCCATATCGAAGTCAGATACGGCGTCTTCCTCATCCTCTTCGAGACCGAGACCGTCCAAAGCCGAGGCTTCTTCCTCCTCATCGCCCATGTCGAAGTCGGAGACCGCTTCTTCCTCCTCATCGCCCATGTCGAAGTCGGAGACCGCTTCTTCCTCCTCATCGCCCATGTCGAAGTCGG
>Ga0164305_10000937_pt1 | contig 11684 bp, 8 predicted proteins | sample Whisoiple_237_MG_FD_110215 | JGI IMG/M metagenome (GOLD analysis project Ga0164305, IMG submission 110215) | Soil microbial communities amended with pyrogenic organic matter from upstate New York, USA - Whitman soil sample_237_MG | ecosystem: Environmental > Terrestrial > Soil > Agricultural... | reverse complement strand
TCGGCGCCGAAGGCCTCGGCCGTCATGCGGATTTCGTGGATGCGCATCCAGTTGGCGTTGCCGCGCAGGGTGTTGATCTCGCCGTTGTGGGCCAGCATCCGGAACGGCTGCGCCAGTCGCCATTCGGGGAAGGTGTTGGTCGAATAGCGCTGGTGGAACAGAGCCACATTGGCCTTCACCCGCGGGTCGTTCAGGTCCGGGTAAAAGTCCGCCAACGCCTGCGCCAGCATCATCCCCTTGTAGATGACCGACCGCGCCGACAGCGAGCAGACGTAGAAATGCTGCAGCCCCGCCGCCGTCGCCCGCGCCTCGACCCGGCGACGCAGCAGGTAAAGGGCGCGCTCCAGTTCCTCGCCGTCCAGACCCACGGGTGCACTGAGCATGATCTGCTCTATCTCGGGCCGGGTGGCGGCCGCGCGCTGACCCAGCACCGACACATGGGTCGGCACCTGTCGCCAGCCATAGAGCCAGAAGCCGGCCGCCATCACTTCGCGCTCGACGATGGTGCGGGCCCGTTCCTGGGCGCCCAGATCGACGCGCGGCAGGAAGATCATGCCCACGGCGATAGGGCCGGGCCGCGGCTCGTGGCCGGCGTCACGCACCTGGGCCTCGAAGAAGGCCCGCGGCAAGCCGATCAGGATGCCCGCGCCGTCGCCGGACTTGCCGTCCGCGTCCACGGCCCCGCGATGCCAGACGGCCTTCAGGGCTTTCAGGGCCAGATCGACCACTTCGCGACGGGGCTTGCCGTCGATGGCGGCGACCAGACCGACCCCGCAGGCGTCACGCTCGGACGCCGGATCATAGGCGTGGCCGTCGATCAGTCGCTGGCGGTCAGCCTGATATTGCCCGGGATCGAAGGTCATGCCGCCGCCCTCTCGCGGCTGGTCAGCCATGCGTCGATCTCGGCCGCCGCGTCCTGTCCGTCACGCACAGCCCAGACCACCAGAGAGGCGCCGCGCACGATGTCCCCGGCGGCGAACACGCCTTCCAATGTCGTCGCCTTTGTGTGGCCGGCCGTGCGGATCGTGCGCCATTCGGTCAGGGCCAGATCGGGCTCTGCGAACAACCCCGGCATATTCTCGGGCTCGAAGCCCAGCGCCTCGATCACCAGATCGGCGGCCAGGTCGAACTCGCCGCCGGGGACCGGTTCAACGCCCCAGCGGCCGTCGCCCGACTGCGCCGCCAGCGCCATCCGCTGAACCCGCACGCCGGTGACCCGCGCGGCCCCGCCCAGTACGGCGCGGGGTGCGGCCAACCATTCGAAGACGACGCCCTCTTCCTCGGCGTTCGCGACCTCGCGCGCGCTGCCCGGCATATTGTCCCGGTCGCGCCGATACAGGCAGGTCACCGAGGTCGCGCCCTGCCGCACGGCGGTTCGGACGCAGTCCATCGCCGTGTCCCCGCCGCCGATCACCACCACCCGCTTGCCTGCGGCGTTCAGCGCGCCGCTGTCAAAGGCCGGCACGGCGTCGCCGAACCCCTTGCGGTTGGAGGCGATCAGATAGTCCAGAGCCGCGACCACGCCTCGCGACCCGCATCCGGGCGCAGTCAGCCGCCGGGCCTGATAGACGCCTGTGGCCACCAGCACCGCGTCATGGGCCGCGCGCACTTCGGCGAACGGCAGGTCGCCTCCTACATCCACACCCAGCCGGAACGCGACCCCGCTCTCGGCCAGCCGATCCAGACGACGCTGGACGACGTGCTTCTCAAGCTTGAACCCGGGGATGCCGTAGGTCAGCAGGCCGCCCGCCCGGTCATGTCGATCGTAGACCGTCACCGCATAACCCGCCGACCGCAGCCGGTCCGCCGCCGCCATGCCGGCCGGTCCGGCCCCGACGATACCCACCGAGGCGCCGCGCTCTGCCCGCGTCCGGATCGGATCGACCCAGCCGTTCTCGAAGGCCATGTCGCCCAGCCAGCGCTCGACCGAACCGATGGTCACTGTCTCCCAGCCCGATTGCTCCAGGGTGCAGCTGCCTTCGCACAGCCGGTCTTGCGGACAGATGCGACCGCAGATTTCGGGCAGGGTCGAGGTTGCCTCGGCCTGCCGCCACGCCTCCTCGGTCCGGCCCTCGGCGGCCAGCCTCAGCCAGTCGGGAATATTGTTCTGCAGCGGGCAGCCGGTTTGGCAGAAGGGCACGCCGCACTGGGCGCATCGGCTGGACTGGCCCTCTCCGGCGACGGGGGTGAAGTCCGCATAGATTTCGTCGAACCCGCGCACGCGATCGGCAGCCCCGACCTTGGCCGGGCCGATCCTCGGAGTGAGGACAAAGGTCTGGTTTACGGACGCCACATCAATCCCTTCGCTTATGCACAAGGATTACGGGGGCGACCGCAGCGTGGCAACTTTCGTGCAGATCATGCACACTTTCCGACACGATTCGCAAAAACCAACCTGTCTTATGCGTATAATCGCAACACAATACCGGCAGGCCTTGTGCAGCGCGTTCAGAAGCGGGGCTTGGGTCCGGCGACGCCGCTGCCGTCAGCCAGCGGTCCGTCCCACGGCGCTGGCGTCTGCGGATCAACCGATGCCGGAATTGAACTGTTTCGAGTCAGGGTAACCGGTATCATTTCTCACCACGGTGAGCAGGAACCAGATGTGACGCAGACCCTCCAACTCCACCCGGATCGTCTGTTTCCCTCGGACGCGGACACCCGCGCCGTCGCCCGGCGGCTGCACGCCGAAATCCGCGACCTGCCGATCATCAGCCCCCACGGCCATACCGATCCGTCATGGTTCGCGGGCGACGCCGCCTTCGCGAATCCGGCCGAGCTGCTGATAACCCCCGACCACTACGTCTTCCGTATGCTCTTCAGCCAAGGCGTCCCGATGGAAGACCTTGGCGTGCCCCGCGCCGACGGCGGGCCGGTCGAGACAGATCCCCGTGCGATCTGGCGCCGGTTCGCGGAGCGATACCACCTGTTTCACGGCACCCCGTCCCGCATCTGGCATGACTGGGTCTATGCCGAGGCCTTCGGGATCGACGTCCGGCTCAGCGCCGAAACGGCGGACCACTACTACGACGTCATCGACGCCGCCCTGAAGACCGAGGCCTTCCGCCCGCGCGCCCTGTTCGAGCGGCACAACATCGAGGTCTTGACCACCACGGAAAGCCCGATCGATACGCTGGAGCATCACCAGGCGATCCGCGCCTCGGGCTGGAAAGGCCGCATCCTGACCGCCTACCGGCCGGACCCGGTGCTGGACCCCGACTACGAGGGGTTCCACGACAACCTGGCGATCCTGGCCGAACAGACCGGACGCGACACCCAGAGCTGGGCGGGCTATCTCGACGCGCACCGCGACCGGCGAGCGTTCTTCACCAGCATGGGCGCGACCTCGACGGATCACGGCCACCCGACGGCCTTCACCGCCGACCTGCCCCGCGCCGAGGCCGAGGCGCTATTTGCCAGGGTCGCAAAAGGCCCTGTCAGCGCCGCCGACGCCGAACTGTTCCGTGGCCAGATGCTGACCGAGATGGCGGCCATGAGCGTGGACGACGGACTGGTGATGCAGCTGCATCCCGGCAGCTTCCGCAACCACAACGCCGCGGTCTTCCGACAGTACGGCCGGGACAAGGGCGCCGACATTCCGACCCGCACCGACTACGTCCGTGCGCTGAAGCCTCTGCTGGACCGGTTCGGTTCGGACCCTCGTCTGTCGCTGATCGTCTTCACCTTGGACGAGACGACCTACAGCCGCGAACTGGCCCCGCTGGCCGGCCACTATCCGGCGCTGAAGCTGGGCCCCAGCTGGTGGTTCCACGACAGTCCGGAGGGGATGCGCCGGTTCCGCGAACAGGTCACCGAGACCGCCGGCTTCTACAACACCGTGGGCTTCAACGACGACACCCGCGCCTTCCTGTCCATACCGGCCCGACACGACGTGGCGCGACGCATGGACTGCGGCTTCCTCGCCAAGCTTGTAGTCGAGCACCGGCTGGAGGAGGACGAGGCGCACGACCTCGCCCGCGCCCTGACCTATGATCTGGTCAAGGCGGCCTACAAGCTATGACCCCGCGCCTCGGTTCCGGAACGCTCGCCGCCCTGCCCGCGCAGGTCGCGCGGCCGACCTATGACCGGAGTCAGGTCCGCATCGGCGTGGTCCATCTGGGCATCGGCGCCTTCCACCGGGCGCATCAGGCGGTGGTCTTCGACGATGCGCTGAAGGCCGGCGACCTGCGATGGGGCGTGCTGGGCGCCTCGTTGCGGTCGCCCGACGTCCGCAACCAGCTGGCGCCGCAGGACGGGCTCTACACCTTGGTGGTGGAAGACGGCGCGGCGCGGTCGATGCGGATCATCGGCGCCGTGCAGGCTGTCATGGTCGCGCCCGAGGCCCCCGCCGCGCTGGTCGAGGCAATGGCGTCGGCCGACGTCCACATCGTCACCCTGACCGTGACCGAGAAGGGCTATTATCTGGACCCGGCGTCCGGGAAGCTGAAGCTGGATGATCCGTCCGTCTCCGCCGACCTGGCCGACCTTTCTGCGCCGGTTACGGCGCCGGGCTTCGTCACCGCCGCGCTCGAACTGCGCCGCAGCCGGGGCCTGCCGCCCTTCACCGTGATCTCGTGCGACAACCTTCCGCACAATGGCGCGCGCATCCGTTCGGCGGTGCTCGAGATGGCGGGCCGGATCGAGCCGCAATTGCGCGACTGGATCGCGGCCGAGGTGGCTTTCCCCCAGACCATGATCGACCGCATCGTCCCGGCCGCGACGCCCGAGGACGTCGCGGCCCTGACCGTCGAAACGGGCGTCGTCGACCACGGCATGGTCAAGGCCGAGCCCTTCACCCAGTGGATCATCGAGGACTGGTTCGCGGGCGAGCGGCCCGACTTCCCCCGGTTCGGCGTCCAGCTGACCGAAGCCGTCGGTCCGTGGGAGGACGCCAAGCTGCGCCTGCTCAACGGCGCCCATTCCGCCCTCGCCTACCTCGGCGCGCTCGCGGGGCTGGAATATGTGCACGACGCCGTCGCCATCCCGGCCCTGAAGGCCTTCGTCGAACGCCTCTGGGACGAGGCGGAAACCACGCTCAAGCCGCCGCCGGGCCTCGACATCGCCGCCTATCGCACCGAGCTGATGGCGCGTTTCTCGAATGCGGCCCTGCGCCACCGGACGCGTCAGATCGCGATGGACGGTTCCCAGAAGCTGCCGCAGCGGCTGCTGGCCACCGCGCGGGCGCGTCTTGCGGCCGGCCAGCCCATTCCCGCCCTCGCCCTCGCCATCGCTGCATGGATGCGCTGGCAGGAAGGACGCACCGAGGCGGGCGAGGTTGTCGCCGTCGATGACCCGCTGGCGGCGGAAACCGCGGGCCGAATGTCCGCCGCGACCGACGACGCGGGCAAGGTCGCCGCCCTGCTGGATCTGGAGGCCGTGTTCCCTCGCGCGCTCTCCAGCGACCCCGCATTCAGCAACGCAGTAAGCCAAGCCTTCCTCGACCTGCGTCGCCTGGGCGCCGTCGGCGCGGCGTCCGTTCCCGTGGAGATCGCGGCATGACGCGCGCCCTGACCCTGAACCCCGCCGACGATGTGGCGATCGTGCTCGAGGCTCTGGAAGCCGGCGCCGTCGTCGAGAGCCTGAACCTGCGAGCCGCCGAGGCCATCCCGGCCGGCCACAAGATCGCCCGCCACGCCATCGCCGCCGGGAGCGTGGTGCGGAAATATGGACAGGTGATCGGCGAGGCGGTGACCGACATCGCGGCCGGCGCCCACGTCCACACTCATAATCTGGCGATGAGCGAGGTCCGGGCCAGCGCCTCCATCGGGGTCGATGTGCAGGCGCCCTACACCCTCTCCGGCGCGACCTTTGAAGGGTATGTTCGCGCGGACGGGACCGTCGGCACGCGCAACTACATCGGCGTCCTGACCAGCGTGAACTGCTCGGCCACCGTGGCGCGGCGTATCGCCGACGCATTCCCCGACGCCTCCTTGCCCGAGGGCGTCGACGGGGTGGTGGCCTTCACCCACCAGGGCGGCTGCGGCGGGTCGTCCCTGAGCGTTGACACCGCCGTCCTGCAACGAACCATGGCCGGCTACGCCCGGCATTCCAACTTCGCCGCCGTCCTCGTCGTCGGGCTGGGCTGCGAGGCGAACCAGATTCCTGACTGGCTGGCGAAGGAGGGTCTCCAGCCCGACGCCGGCCTGCGCACCCTGACCATCCAGGAGGCGGGCGGCACCAGCCGCGCCATCGAGGCCGGAATCACCGTCGTTCGCGAGATGATTGGCGAGGCCGCAACCGCGCGCCGGCAGACCGTGTCCGCCTCGCATCTGACCGTCGGCCTCCAATGCGGCGGCTCGGACGGCTGGTCAGGAGTGACGGCCAATCCCGCCCTCGGCGCCGCCGTCGATCTGCTGGTCGCCCATGGCGGCCGGGCCATGCTGTCCGAGACGCCCGAGATCTGGGGGGCCGAACACCTGCTGCTGCGCCGGGCGACCTCGCCGGAGATCGCGGACAAACTGCTGGCCCGGCTGGACTGGTGGCGGGCCTATGCCGACCGGCACGGCATGGAGCTGAACAACAACCCCTCGCCCGGCAATCTCGCCGGCGGCCTGACGACCATCCTCGAAAAGTCGTTGGGCGCGGTCGCCAAATCGGGCGCGACGCCGCTCAACGACGTCATCGGCTACGCCGAGCCCGCGACGACGCCGGGGCTCAGCTTCATGGACAGTCCCGGCTACGATCCCTGCTCGGCCACGGGTCAGATCGCCTCGGGCGCCAATCTTCTGGCCTTCACCACCGGGCGCGGCTCGGTGTTCGGCGCCAAGCCGGCGCCGTCGATCAAACTGGCCTCCAACGCCCGGGTGGCGAGCTGGATGGACGAGGACATCGACATCGACGCCTCGCCGGTGCTGGACGGCGTGCCCCTTGCCGCCATGGGCGAAATCATCTTCGCCCGTATGCTGGCTGTGGCCTCGGGCGAGCCTTCAAAGTCCGAAGCGCTCGGAATCGGCGACAATGAGTTCGTTCCCTGGCAGGTCGGCGGCTACCTCTGAGCCTGCCCGCGGAATATGCGTTGACACCGGTTACCTTGCATCCGCATTCTGCGGGTTCAAAGTCACCGACAACCGCCCGGAAACAGGGCGGACCGGCCGGGAAACCACAGGCGAGGCGATCATGAGCAACGTTGCAGGCGCAACTGCGAACCAACCCGCGCCCGCGGGCAAGTACCGTTGGGTGGTGGTGTGGCTGCTGTTCGCCGCCATGGTCATCAACTACGTCGACCGTCAGGCGATCGGGGTGCTCAAGCCCACCCTGATGACCGAGTTCAGCTGGACCGAGGGCGACTTCGCCAACATCATCTTCTGGTTCCAGGCGGCCTATGCCGTGTCCTACCTGCTGTGGGGCCGGATCGTGGACCGGATCGGGGCCCGCTGGGGCTTCGGCCTGGCCTTTATCATCTGGCAGATCGCCTTCATCGCCCATGCCGGGATCCGCAGTCTGAACCACGCCATCTTCGCCCGTCTGGCGCTGGGCGTCGGCGAGGGCGGCGGCTTCCCCGCCGGCATCAAGGCGGTGACGGAATGGTTCCCGAAGAGGGAGCGCGCCTTCGCCGTCGGCCTGTTCAACGCCGGGACCAACATCGGCGCCATCGTGACGCCCCTGATCGTGCCGCTGATCGCCTCGGTCTGGCTGGGCACAGCGGAAGACCCGAACTGGCGTATGGCCCTGATCATCATCGGCGCCGCCGGCCTGATCTGGGTGCCGATCTGGTTCATGGTCTACAAGCGCCCGGGCGAGCACAAGAAGGTCACACCGGAAGAACTGGACTACATCGCCCAGGACGCTCCTGATCCCACGCACAAGATCGGCTGGCTCAAGTTGCTGACGGTCAAGGAGACCTGGGCCTATGCGCTGGGCAAATTCCTGATCGATCCGATCTGGTGGTTCTTCCTGTTCTGGCTGCCGGGCTTCCTGGGGACCCAGTACAACCTCAACCTGCTGACCTTCGGGCCCCCGCTGATCGCCATCTATCTGATGAGCGACGTGGGCTCGATCGGCGGCGGCTGGCTCTCCAGCCAGTTCCTCAAGCGCGGCATGAGCCTGAACGCGGCGCGCAAGCTGACCATGCTGATCTGCGCCCTGGCCGTCATTCCGGTGGCCTTCGCGGGCATGGCGTCCAGCGTCTGGACTGCGGTGATCATTATCGGCATCGCCACGGCGGCCCACCAGGGCTTCTCGGCCAACCTCTACGCCATGCCGGGCGACGTCTTCCCGCGCTCGGCGGTGGGTTCGGTCGTGGGCATTGGCGGCATGATCGGCGGCTTCGGCGGCATGGCCATGGCCAAATACGCCGGCTACGTCCTCGACAAGATCGGCAGCTACACGCCCATCTTCGTGGTCGCGGCCTCGGCATATCTGATCGCCCTGTTCGTCATCCACCTGCTGTCGCCGCGCTACGAGCCGGCCAAGGTCTGACACTGCCCCTGAGGTCGTCCGCCCCGGCGCGTGACGACCTCAGCCCGGCGGCCTTCCGTCACGTAACCCCATGAATAACCACGTGCCCGACGCGGGCGCTGCGTTGTAGGCTGGTCGCAGTCCCATCCTGGAGCGATCTCCCATGCCGTCTCTGAAGCCTTCCTATCCTCTCTATCTGGCCAATGAGGCGCTGACTCCGAACCAGGATCTGGCGGTCACCGACAAATACTCGGGCGAGGTGGCGACGCGTGTGGCCATGGCCGACGCCGCGACCATCGACAAGGCGATCGGCGCGGCGGTCGAGGCGACCCGGCCCCTGGCCGAGATGGCGGCTTATGAGCGGCAGGCGGTCCTCGCGCATTGCGTGACCCGCTTCCAGGAACGGGCCGACGAACTGGCCTATGCGCTGTGCATCGAGGCGGGAAAGCCGATCAAGGATTCCCGGGGCGAAGTCAGCCGGCTGATCGACACCTTCCGCATCGCCGCCGAGGAATCCGTGCGCATGACCGGCGAGGTCCAGCCCCTCGATATCTCGGCCCGCGCCAAGGGATATCAGGGTATGTGGAAGCGGGTGCCGATCGGCCCCTGCTCATTCATCTCGCCCTTCAATTTCCCGCTGAACCTGGCGGCCCACAAGATCGCTCCTGCGCTGGCCGTGGGCTGCCCGTTCGTGATGAAGCCCGCGTCACGGACGCCGCTGGGCGCCCTGATCATCGGCGAGGTTCTGGCCGAGACGGACCTCCCCAAGGGAGCCTTCTCGATCCTGCCCGCGACGCGCGACGGGGCCGACCTGTTCAGCACCGATGACCGGTTGAAGCTGCTGTCGTTCACCGGCTCCCCGGAAGTGGGCTGGGCGCTCAAGGCGAAATCCGGAAAGAAGAAGGTGGTGCTGGAGCTCGGCGGCAACGCCGCGGTGATTGTCGACCGCGACACGGATCTCGAGGACGCCGCGGACCGGATCATCTTCGGCGCCTTCTACCAATCCGGCCAGTCCTGCATCGGGGTGCAACGCATCCTGGTCCACGACGAGATCTATGAAGCCCTTCGCGACCGGCTGGTCACGAAGACACGCGCGCTGGTCTGCGGCGACCCGCAGGACGAGAACGTCTTCATCGGCCCCATGATCGACGAGGGAGAAGCTCGACGGCTGGAGGACTGGATCGCCGAGGCGACCGCCGCGGGCGCGACCCTTCTGTGCGGCGGGGGGCGCGAGGGAGCGATGCTGGAGGCCACGCTGCTGGAGGGCGTCAGACGCGGGCTCAAGATCCGCGAGGAGGAGGCGTTCGGCCCGGTCGCCATCCTGTCGCGCTTCTCCGACTTCGAGGGCGCGCTGGAAGAGGTCAACGACAGCCGCTTCGGCCTGCAAGCGGGCATCTTTACCCGCGACATCCATAAGGCCATGCGGGCCTGGGAAGTGCTTGAGGTCGGCGGCGTCCTGATCGGCGACGTGCCCAGCTATCGCGTCGACAATATGCCTTACGGCGGCGTGAAGGACTCCGGCCTGGGCCGCGAGGGCGTGCGGTTCGCCATGGAAGACATGACAGAGATCCGCAATCTGGTGATCCGGAAGCGTCCTATGGCCTGACGCCGACGGCCGGAACGCCCCGGCGCCGGATTTCGCCCTACCGGGGAAAGGCCTGATTGCCCGCCCTGCCCGCCCGCCTATCGTCGATCAGGAAAAGGAGGGGCCGTCATGCGCATCCATCAAATCCTGTGCGGGGTCGCGGCTGTGTCCTTGCTGGCCGTTTCCGCTTCGGCGCAGGAGGTTCCGGCGGCCGAACCGCCTGCGGGACAGTACGCCGAGGCGTTGACCCGGATCGTCGCCGACGCCCGGGCCGGAACCTGTTCCGAACTCATGTCCGCGGGGGTCCAGCTCGCGTGCCAGCGCCGGATCGAACAGATCGCGCTCACGCTCGAGCGCTTCGGAGCCATCCAGACAATCACCCTCCTGAAGTCAGAGGAACGGGGCGGCGGCTTCTACGAAACCTATGAGCTCGGCTTCGTTGACGGGTTCAAGATGACCTGGATCATCGGCGGACTCCACGACGGACAGTTCACCACCGCCTATAGCGAGGACGGGTGACGCGCCCCGGGAGGGGGCGCTGCGTCTCGGCACACGGGGCGCCGCTTCTAGGGGTCAAACCTGATGTCTGGCGCCGTGAACACCCGGATAGATGGAGTCTGAATTCGTGCGGATTCCCGTCCGGGCGGCAGATGAACCAGAGGGGTGGATATGGCGGCGGCGAACGACAGCTTGATGCCGGCCACGGCGCAGGAATCATCGGACCGCCAGCGGCTGTTCGCCCGCTATTTCACCGGGATGCTGATCGATCTTCTCGTCCTCGGCCTGTTCGACGAATACTGGGACAAGGTTCACGTCGCATCCTTCACCGTGATGGTGCTGGCCGCGCTGCTGCTGCAGATCCTGTTGAAGGCGACGCTGGCGGTCGAGCACGTCGTCGCGAACTTCTTCAACGCGCGCTCCGGCGGATTCATGAAATTCATGCGCTTCTTCTGCGCCTGGCTGGTCATCTTCGGCTCGAAATTCGTAATCCTTGAAGCGCTTTCGATGGCCTTCGGCGACCAGGTTCATTTCTCCGGCGCCTTCCACGGGATCATCACACTGATCATCGTGGTCGTCGTCATGTTGATCGTGGAGGAGATCATCGTGCGCTTCTACCGCCGGCTCGGGCCTAAGGCGGACGGCGCCGCCGCTACGGCGTGATCAGGCAGGCCCCGAGCCATGACAGACGCGACCAAGGCCCCCGACCCGAAGCCGGAGCCCCCGACGCCGGCGCCCGCACCGGACCCGGCTACGCCCCCGGCGCCCGGGAAACCACCCCGTCCCCCGACGAGCCCCTTGCGCAAGCTTACGCTGATCGTGATCGGCATCGCGGTCGTCGTGTTTGTCTATGGGCTCTTCGCCGATCGTTCGACGCCCTACACCGATCAGAGCGCCGTCCAGTCGAGCGTCATCATGATCGCCCCGGACGTCAGCGGCCGCGTCACCCACATCGCTGTTCGCGACAATCAACTGGTCCGGGCCGGGGACGTCCTGTTCACTATCGACAACGAACGGTACGAGATCGCGGTCGATGCCGCCCAGGCGCAACTCTCGAACGCCGGCCAGTCAGTCGGGGCCTCGACGGCCAGCGTGGTCGCGGCCGAAGCCCGCCTCGCGGCGTCCCAGGCGACGCTGGTCAACGCCCGCGCACAGAGCGAGCGTGTCTTCGAACTTGTCCGCCGCGGCGTCAGCAGCCCAAGCCGGG
>Ga0164305_10000936_pt1 | contig 11688 bp, 12 predicted proteins | sample Whisoiple_237_MG_FD_110215 | JGI IMG/M metagenome (GOLD analysis project Ga0164305, IMG submission 110215) | Soil microbial communities amended with pyrogenic organic matter from upstate New York, USA - Whitman soil sample_237_MG | ecosystem: Environmental > Terrestrial > Soil > Agricultural... | reverse complement strand
GTGGAAATAATTAGACAACTTGTAGGCGGATTGAGATCGGGATTAAGTTATTGTGGAGCTGAAACGATATTGGATATGCAGAATAACGCCAATTTTGTAAAGATATCGTCTGCTGGTTTTCTGGAAAGTCAGCCTCATGATGTTGATGTTATGTAATATCATCATACTATTTTGTGTTATATACAGTTAGTAGGGAAGCATTGCCTAGAAACGTTCGAGGATTGAAGTATAGATGTATAAAATCAGATATTTTCCTAAAGTCTGACCGAGGTGAGATTCCCGTTAATAATTATTACTGCAAACCTGGCAATAGAATCTATCAGTTAACTAGGATTAGGTAATCGAAAGAGTTTTTTGATCGATTCCATAACGTCAAAGAAGTTTATATGCTAATTTATCAACATTAATTCGGGTCTTTAATGAACATAATCACAGCCAATAAGATGCCTCTATTTACGGAAATATAAACAATGGATAAATGGTCTATCCATTAGATGATCATTGCCGTGGATGACCTACTTAATTCAAGATACTTCAGTTTGAAGGTTTGAAATTCTGAATCATATATATGACACGAGGTGTCTGCAAAGACCAGTCTTTTATTATATGCCTGCTAGAGCTAAAACTAAGGTTGGTTCTTGGGAACTCGGAGATCTCGAAAAGTCATACAAGGAAGGATTTGAAAAATTTTTACGATCCATTGAAAAGCAAGTAAGATACGTTGAAGCTAAAAATCAAATTCTTGCAAACACAATATCTGCGACTGATTTTAAAAATCTTCTTCTTTCAGTTGAAAATATTTCTGAGAGGATGAGTATCGCAGCAGGATATTCGCATTTGTTGTACGCAACTGATACTTCTTCAAACGAAGGCGCTGCTCTTATGACAAAAATGGATGCCCTTTCATCCAATCTATCTAATAGACTTCTATTTTTCGATATGTGGTTTAAGAAGCAAGTAAATGAGGATGATGCTCGCAGATTGATTAATTCGGTACCAGAAGTATACAGAGAATTTCTTAAACACAAAAGATTGCTATCGAAGTACACACTGACTGAGCCAGAAGAGAAGATTATTAATACTTTGGAAGTTACTGGGACCAATGCGCTAATAAAGATCTATGATAGATTTTCGAATGGATTAGAATTTATAGTTACAATCAAAAAGAACAAAACCCTTACCAAAAAAAAATTTTTCAATAAAGAAAAATTAGTTTCAATGATCCGAAGTTCAAAGCATGAAGAAAGGGAAGCTGCATATAGATCATTGTTACAAGTATACAAGAAAAATAGTGGCATATTGTCAGAAATTTACCTAAACCGAGTGATCCAATGGCGAGATGAATTCATGAATATGAGAGGGTTCGATTCAGCCATTTCAGTACGAAATATGTTTAATAATATAGAAGATTCTACAATCCAAACATTATTAGATGCATGTAAACGTAATGCATCAATTTTTCACAGCTATTTCCAAGAAAAAGCCAAATTCCTTGGCATGAGAAAACTTCATAGATATCATCTATATGCTCCATTATTATCAAATGCCGCTTATCAAAAGAAAATTACATATAATCAAGCCAAATCTCTAGTACTAAAAACATTCAAAGATTTTACTCCTACTTTTAGAGAGTTTGCGCAGAGGCTTTTCCTTGATAAGCATCTTGATTATGAAATCAGGAAGAATAAACAAAGTGGAGCATTTTGTTCGACGATCTCACCTAAAATAACACCTTATGTTTTGCTCAACTTTGACGGCACACGTAGGGATGTTTCTACCATGTCTCATGAACTGGGTCACGCCATTCATAGTATCTGTGCCTCATCTAATCCATTTTTTGTAGCCCACGCCCCCCTTCCATTGGCAGAAACTGCATCCGTGTTTGCCGAAATGCTCTTAAATGATAGCTTATCCTCTGGATTAGAGCCGGAAGAACATAAGACGTTTCTAGCTCAACAGATTGATGATTTCTATGCTACAATAATGAGACAGGCCTATTTCACAATTTTTGAAATTAATGCACATAAAGCTATATCAGAGGCAAATATACCAGCGGAAGGAATTGCTCAGATTTACCTCAACAATTTAAAACAACAGTTTGGTCATTCCGTACATGTTACCGCAGATTTCAGCTGGGAATGGCTGTTCATACCACACTTTTATCATACTCCATTTTATTGTTATGCCTATTCTTTTGGCAATTTATTAGCATTATCACTTTACAGTCAATATAAGAAAGAGGGTAAAGGCTTTATACCGAAATATTTGGGTATTTTATCGGCTGGCGGCTCACAGAAACCTGAAACCTTGTTAAAGGGGGCCGGCATAGATATTACCGCAGAGGGATTCTGGCAACAAGGGTTCGACTTGGTTTCAGAAAGAATTCAATCAATAAAGAAGATGAATTGAGTTCGCACGATGTGATATGTCTGATATGACTTTTCGTAACGTCATGACCATTTTTGTGAAAATTATCATGCAACTCGAGGACATACAAAGCTAATATAATACATGTTATCTGATGTATAGACCTTGTAATTCAGCCTGGTCAAATTTCATTTAACGATTGCCGTGACAACTAGGAAAAACTGGAATCCGGTTTAGTTGTTGAGCCGCTCCATAGTAATGGAGTGCATCGCGTTACGTCAAGAATATGCTATTCTCCTAATTGCCATATATTGGTTTAAACTAGCTATTTCACTCTTCTTAGTGGGGCTATGGATAAATTTGTTCCCCAGTATACCTGTCTATAATTTTGATTGCCTTTGTGGGGCAGGTTTGTGCGGCAGAAAGTATCTCATCAAATGTCGCATCAACTTCGGACACAACCTTTGCCTTGGGGTTTATCCTCTTGTTTTTTTCTACAACAAATACCTTGGGAGCGAGGGTTTCACAACTTCCGAACGCCATGCAAAGAGACGGCTCAATAACAAGGTGGAAACGACCCTTTGGGATATCTAAAAGACCTGAAATCAATGTCGAGTTTGTGCCGAATTCTGCAAATTGCACATAGTTATTTCGAACATTTGATTGCCTGGGACTTGAATCACTGTTATCTACAAAATTGTAGGTATTCGGATCAGCTGGTTTGTAGGTTTTACCGTCACGGTAAACTGAACTGTCCTCCTCTTTCTTGACATGTGTTTGCTCATCAGATTCTCGATCAGAGGAGCCAGGAACTATCCAATGATGTTCGGAATGGTCATACTTGTGTCGTTTATCCTTATCTGATAGAATCTCAAACGCAGCATTTATCCTCTTTATCATTTCATCAGAAACGTCAGACGTATTCCTATCGGGATGATATTTTCTAGCAAGATGTCTATATGCCCTTTTTATTTCTTGATAACTAGCATGTTCAGAAATACCAAAAATCGCATAATATCCCTTGCTATCCAACAAATCTACAAGTACTCTTGGTTACTTATCTCTTTTGATGCTCCTGATCGACCAGGCTTGTTGTCCTTACATACTTTATCACAAACATTCGCACGGACTAGACTGTATTAGTACAAAGTGCAGTGGGACGAATTTTGCTTTATAGGCGGACTATGATGCTTATTTACCATTACACATTAGTCTTATGTGGCAACGACTGAACCTTTAAGGAAATTACTACTTTGTTTCGTTTGTTCGATTCTCTTTGCGGCGTCAAATATTATTTTTGCAACATAGATTTCTATACCCAAAATAGTCGAAATTTCATCGACGCCATAGTGAAGAATAGAGTCTACAGTGAATCCAGCATCTATTAGCATTTTCTTCAAGCCGGAGGCAATTTCTAATTTCTCAATGCTAGAGTTCATGTTAAGTTCAAAGTATGCAGGTAAAGTATATAACAATTGCCTAAGTTATTTTTATAGTAATTATTTCTGAGTGATCCATCTTTAATATTGACTCGTTTTACCAAGAACAACCGGGGCTTTTTAGGTAGTGGATTACAATTATATTAAGTTACTTGAAAGACTGCATAGTTTATCATCGAGGCGTGAGTCATATAGGGGAATTCCATGACAGACTTAACTGTTTGGACCATCAATGAACCGTGAGATTTACGCCGGATCGTGAGATGATATGACACTAGGTTTAGTATCAAAGATTAACAGTGATGTATCTAATATAGTGAACTGCCGAGATCAATTAGCTTTGCATCCTCTCGACTACGAAAATCGGACCTACACTCGATGAGATTTAGATAGGACCATCGACGTACTTTTGTTCGTACGTACACACACCTATACATTGATAGACTTTCCGATAATATTTTTTTCATACGACAAAAGCGACAATCTTCGGAGCGAGCGGATGATCTAAAAGTCGAAACCATTTATCACTGTGTCCTGATAAGGATATGAACTGTCGATTATAAGACTGAATTTAATTAAATAATATAGAGTGCCTTGGAGACTAAAATTCAGAACTGTTGACTATACAACTACATGAGAGGTCACGAACATCGTTTTCAGAACCAATATTCATATTTTGGCCCATAGATTGAACTCACTGCATTTTGTTGCCCAAAAATCAACGTATAGATAACATGCATTATTCCCTATCTACAATTTATATATTTAAGAGAGTAATGTTACATACGATGAGACAGATAAGGATTTAAATCCAGAAAATTCCACGACTGTATACAAATCATAAATTCTTGCATAGTTCAATATTTTTTATAGTACTCAATTTGCTTCTCATCGAGAACGGAGCCATTAATATTATCTTTATTAAGGCGCTATCTAATTATATAAACATCAAATCTAAATGAATGAGTTACTCAGAGATACAATTATGATCATTAAAGATGTACATCATATGAATTTTGATTATGAATTTGTAAGCTCGTTATGTATTTATATCTTAAGAAAATACGTTAGTCTATCCGAGCTTTTTGAGCTTGAGAAGTCTTATGCTTCCTATTTATCGACTAGGATTTTTTTGGAGTAATAAAAATGTCAAATGATCATGATATTAACACCACAAGCGTTAGCGTTTCGGTTGCAATTGGAGACATAAAAGTACAATTCAATGGATCTGCGGAATCTGTTCTACGATCTGCTCTAGCATTTATATCAAAGCAAGTACCAACTTTAGATCTCGCCAAGAAAATTTCCCTAAATTATTCAGCTACAGAATTGATAGAGTCTTTTGCAGCCTTCATTAAGATTACGACTGAGGGACCAAGAATAATTTTAGATTCCAGAGAAACAGGAATAAAAAAGGTTTCTGATAAACAAATGGTCGCATTGCAGTTAGTAGCGTCAAGAATTGTAAAAGAGCTAGGAAGGACTGAGATCGATGGAATGAGCCTATCCCAGATTCAATTTGCTACCACGCTGAATCCAAAATCTGTAAGCTCGCGTTTATCTGAGTTAGTAAAGTCAGGCCACGTACTTCGAAATAATACAAAAAATGGAATCGACACCATGCTTTTTACGATTACCACATCTGGTATTCATTGGCTGAAATCAGTGCTATCTAAAAAATCAAGTTAGGGAACTGTGGCAATATCAGATTTAAGCGCGGCGATATTGCACAGAACGTGAAGCGAAATACTCAATTTCATACTAGTTTATTTTAGTCAAATCGCTTAGAAGCCACCGGTTTGAATGCATATGTGTATAGCATAAATTTACCTTATCTCACAATATCAACGAAGGCTGCTTCCATTGAACCAGATTTTTGCAGCTTCGCATACTGCTCTCATAACAAAAATGGACTATTACTTCATATTGTTTAGTTAAGTTATTATTATGACATGGAAGATTATTTGTTGATCAGTAAGAGAGTAAGTTAATTTCTGATGGCTGGTTCTCAATCAACATATAGAGACAGGATTTACATTGTTAAAGATCTGATCCTAAAGCTTGTTGAATATGGTGAAATGAATCAGACAGCTTTAATTAGTTTCTGCGGATTGAATCTTAAAAAACACAAATTCATTCTTGACAATTTGGAGCTTAATGAATTGATTACTAAACGAGAAATCAGGTCTAATAAACGACGAATTACTATTTACAGGCCAACTGAGAAGGGAATTGAGTTTTCCAGAACGATCCTGGAACCATACGAAAGAATGTTTCCCAGGCGGAGTCGCGGTAATGAAGCAAAAAAAGCACTCTTTGAAGCAGAGAATGAGAATAACAAAGGAACAGAAAAATCATTCTTATGGTTTTCATTTTCATTTTAACCGCACTATTCTAAACGATGAGTTTTCATAGTATAATGTTCTTTTTTTGATATTACGATTTGTTATCATCTCGATCTAAAATAAACTGAGCCGCAATTTTCTTATCTAATTCTTGTTTATCGTTTTGATACGCTTTATATTTCCTGTTCCAAGAACCTACTGAACGATACTGCCTGATACCGGCAATCAACCATAAAGATGAAATAATTATGACAGATCCGAGCAGGATGCTAAGGATCAAACCAAATTCGTTCTCTATCTCCAAAATAACAAAAAAAGAGGGATGTCGTAACAAGAATATTGAAAGTCCTATTGCAAGTGGAGCTAATATTAATGAAGAAATAGAGACACCAAGCAAAGTTCTTCTAATCTGCAAGATCTGCTCTATGAAGCTATCTATCACGGAGAGAACTTGCTGGCGAGATGAAGAAACATTAGGCACATCAGCATATTCAGCATCTTCGTCCTCAGAGTCTCGTTCATTCATACGTGGTATACAATGTTCTGCTTCTTCCTTATTTAGATACTGTTTAACAAAGTTATCTTAATTAACACAATATGATAAAATTCAGACATAAAATCATTAAACACACCACTCAATAACCCAGGTAAACTATCTCTTTATGTGTTGATACATTGCAAATGGTTTTCGATATATCCATACGACTTAACTCAAAGACTGGCCATTTATGACTTTTATCATCCTATGCCTTGATTTTCGAAGTGTAGTTAGTCGTTAGTGCCATAATTCCAGCTTCTCGATCTCGTCCAAACTTTATTCATGGTAGATCAAGCCTTTTGAAGGTGCCGATTGTTGCAGTATTAACGAACTAAATTAACGGTCACCAGGCGAGCAGATTTACGTTAAGTTGACTCAAGATTAAAATTCGGTATTATGGGGTATTTTTGCATATCTCGATCAAAATGCCCCTCACACAAATAAGTCTCAGTTACACTGATTGTAGTGATAGATGTGAAATATAATACTACACAATAATATTAATACAATATTAATACAATACTACCGGAGGTTCTAATTTTCAAGGACTAGATTGTTAGATTTATTTCTAGAGGATTTACCTTCTAAAGTATTCGTCATGGTTTAATGAATGTCCAATATGACTGGCTATCATTATCTTCCATGATATCTATCGAGTTTTTTAATCGGTTGATTTCTAGCATACCGCATTAATATCGTGCGCGTGGCAAATTTGTTCATAACCTCCAACTGTACGGATCCCTAGTAGAGACACAATTCACACCTTACTGTCATAGTGCATCAGATTTACAGAGGTCTTGGGTATTTTTAAATCAATTGAAGTGCTATATCACTAACGATAAGATTCAATAAAATAGTTTTCGAATTATATTATAAAGGGTAACTATTGCCTATTAGAATATTGACTCTTCCTTTCAAATTTTCCTTGCCGTGGTCGTCAATTGCATTATATGTGAAGGTATCTCTGCCTGTGAAGCCGTTTATCGGTGTATATATTACGCTGTTTGCAATTGAGCCTTGTCTCAAAATCCCGTGGACCGGTAGCTCAATAATTGAGAATTTTAAGGCACCGGGTTTATTGACGTCGTTTCCTGCCAGGCCAATTTGAATAGCCGATGCGGTAGAAGTATCTTCAACATTCTTGTCTATAATCACCGGTAAATGATTTGTTTCTATTAGTGGAGATATGAGATCTACATACTGGCTCGGCGCGATCCGGTTGTCTAATTTAGAAATTGATGATGATGAATTATTTGAGCTGACCAGATATTGTGGTGGCTGAGCGCCCGATGCATTCACATTTTTAATATTTTTTGTGTATATTCCTATTTCTGATACGCCAGACACGTCTGAATCCCTGGAAGCATCAAGTCTGATATATCTGCCCTGCAAATCCTTTATGATTGGATAGTTTTCTGATCCTATGCCTGTTCTATCACTTGTTCCTCTTAATATAGTTGTGAACGTAATTCCATCCATTGATGTAGATATCACAAAGTGATATGTTCCCTTTTCTGCCTTGTACCAGTGAATGTCTATGCTACAGATACTTTTAATTCCACCCAAATCCATTTGAATATATGATCTGCCATCTTTCAATGACCACTTTGTATTTAGATTATTGTCCAATACATTCTTAACATCCTTCAAATCTTTTTTCTCTGAAGTGTTGATCACTGTCGAGACTGGTGACTTAATACACATATTGTCATTATTTGTATTTTGATGCTTGTCCATAGAATCTGTGCTAGATCTAATCTGTTCAAAACTGTTGGAGGAACCATCAATGTTAGTTGATTGTTTTGTGTTATAAGATGCATCGCTCGCGTATTGATTCTTCGCGGGTGAGCATGGGTTCCCTATGCAAATCCCGTCCAAGCATGGTACGCTATCTGCACATTGTATTGATAATTTCTTGTTATTGTCAGCGAGAATCATATTATATGTTGAAAAGTTACATATAGTTAAAGCCAGTAACAATAGGGATAATACAAACAGCAATCTTTGAATTCCAGATATCAATGTATTTGTTATGCTGGTATATTATTAGTGGATTTGAGTTAAATGTACATGGGAAATACCTCTGACGTTGCTGGAGTTAAAAAACTCCAATAGTTTATTAAGCTTCTTTTAGTTGATAAAGTAGTATCTAAGGAACTAGCAAGATAAACATTTGTATCTATGTTTAGTAAAATACCTGTGGTTCATTGATTAGCTACTATGCTGAGTGAAAGCCGATCTATTGTAATTTTACAATGGTTTTGGTTTCAATTACTATGATTGCTACTCGCAGTAACTAAATAGACTGACCAAATTATTATTACAATATGTCATACTTCATGCCGTGAACACAAGAACCTTGAAATATATCGTGAAAATATTAGTCTCGAACTCGCAGGATAAGAGTATTATTTGATAGAACCTGACATTAGAACGAGAATTTGTAAGAGCTTTTCATAAATAGCAGTTCTAAAGGTATTAGTTGATCTCATAATGACATTTGAAAACCCTAGCGACATAGTTGAATTCATTTTGGAGGTAGCCACAGCAGGTATCAAATCATCGGCAATAATCTCCAGAACCTCGTTATCTTCGGTAGACCTAACTGAATACCTTCATGTTCTATTAGTACATGATCTGATCGCATATAGGCAAATCGATAAGAAATACCTAACGACAACGAAGGGAATGTCTTATTTGGAGACCTACAATGATATCCGTTCACAAACAGTCCCTAATTTTGCTCAGTAACTGCACAAATCTGTAATAAGAAAACAAATAACCATTCAGTTACATTATCGATGTGTAATTTATAAATATGGCCGGTATAAAGTTGACCGGAAATTAGATATATTCACTATGCTGATTCTAGCCATTTATGTAGTACGGATTGTTGCCTTGGCCAGACGGTATTAAGAATCCTGAGTTTTGTGTCCAGTTGAGCTTTGTTTCTCAAATGGATTTGGGAGACTATATGCTGTTCAAGGTCGGGAAGCTCCAATGGCATTTCACAAATATTGCAATTGATGTTATCTATATCATCTATACCCAATCTCTTATTTTTATTAATACTGGCGCACAATCTAGGTAAGGCTGTATACATGGCTCTATCCTCTTTCTAAAAAATATTTCGATAGGAAGATAATTCGAGTCAACTAAGATAGAATCACCTGAAAATATCTTCAAATGAATAAATATGTTCGGTTACTCTGTCGGTGCTTGTCAATCTATATAATCTTTAACCATTTATTCATCAGCTTGTTAACTATACTTCAATAAAATAATGTATGCAGTGTATTTGAGAAAATAGTAGATAGACTCATTAACTTAGATTCCTCAAATCATGCAGTTTACTAACTCCTTAAACGCTATAATAGTTGCACTAAAGCATGTTGCATAATACAGTAAGGAAGATGATACACCATAACTATCAATACTAAAAAAGCGATTATTTATCATGATCTAACAATGATTCTGATACGAGATTGATGTGGCAAACGATCTAATTTCCAATTTGTAGAGCATATCTATTAATCTGATAATTTGAAATGCCTAAACACCTGTAATATTTATATTCCGGCGAATCTCAGTCTTTCATTCTATTGATATCACACGCTTGGATACGGTGTTCGATTTTCGGGTTACAATTACAAGCTTCCTCGCTAGTCTTATTACTAGTCGTCACTAATTACATTTGAACATGCTAATTTCAGATATGCCCTGAATTTTTCTAAATTTATTAAGTAGGACTAAAAGTCAAATTAGCATTTAATGTAAGATAACACTGTGCAACGAAATCTAAGATCATTCTATGTAATTCAAATATCTGACCATTAATCATATCATATGGATCCTTTACTGTTAGTGAAAGCTATGCGTGCAATAATGCCAGAGATAACTCTAAATGAATTTCAAAGCAGGTTGGCCATTGTGAGTCGGTCAGTCTCTAAACAAGTTATGCAATATTTATTGGATAACGGAATTGGTCGTACGTCCCAAAATATCTATATGTTCTCTAATTCAGATCGAATCAAACTTGCAATCCTTGCTTTAAAAAATGGGAATGATGTTGAGTTGATATCTAAAATTCTAACCTGGAGAGATTTTGAGGTGCTTACTTCAGAAATTCTTAACTTGTCAGGATATAAAACTGAGTGTAATGTACTGTTTAATAAACCTCGAAGAATAGAGATTGATGTTGTTGGAACCAACAATTACTCTAAACTAGCCATATTAATTGATTGCAAGCATTGGCAACGAAATGATTTAAAATCTACATCATCTTATGCTATAAAGCAAATTCACAGGGCATACGTATTTATGTTAAATAGAAAAACTGTGTCTTCATCTATTCCAGTACTACTTACTCTTTATCCCATGGCTATAAAACTGGTTGAAGAGATACCAGTCGTACCTATCAGTAATTTCATGTCTTTTGTTAATGACCTTCCAATGTACCTCGACAAGATTAAACTCGTGTCCAGGTAGATTTGCCACAATTAACTTCGAAATAGTTAACATCAACTTGAACTGATATTGAAATTGCGCGGTTCCGTATTTTCAGTGAAGGTCACAAAATCCAACTCGGTTTACAGCTCTAATACCTAAACATGGAGATGGACTAGCGCAATCTCTGATTGGCTACGTTGAACAAATGTCGGCCATTAGTATTTAAAATCTAATGATTATAGTAGGTACGATAAATACACTCGGTATGGATTTCAGTTATTCCTCATAATCAATTTGAGGCCACCTGGTTGAAAAACTGTCGCGTACGTGTCAATCTATGAAATTATTATAGAACCATAGGTATACTTAGATAGGTAAAAATGTCGAATGTGTATCAACACTTACGATACAAATAATGGGAGGCAGAAGAAGACGGAAACTTATTAGGCCGCAGACGAAGAGCCGTAGTGTGCAGGGCAGATGTCCTAAATGTACTACTGTTGTAAAGTTCAACGTGTCCGGACCTGTTGGGAAAGAAATCTATGAATGT
>Ga0164305_10000934_pt1 | contig 11692 bp, 10 predicted proteins | sample Whisoiple_237_MG_FD_110215 | JGI IMG/M metagenome (GOLD analysis project Ga0164305, IMG submission 110215) | Soil microbial communities amended with pyrogenic organic matter from upstate New York, USA - Whitman soil sample_237_MG | ecosystem: Environmental > Terrestrial > Soil > Agricultural... | reverse complement strand
GGTCGGATCGCTGGGAACTCATCTTGGTCAAGGACGAACGCATCGCGCCGAACGCGACGATCAAGGAGCCCGGCGTCAACCGAGCACCACATAAGCGCAGAAACCGGCAATGAGGAGCACCAACACCGCCGACAGGATCAGCTCGGTGCGCACGCTGTCGGCGGGATGTGCCTGGGGATCGTCGAGCAATCTCCCGGTGCGGACAAAGCGCACGGTTGCCACGACGATGAGCGCCAGTCCGCCGAAGAGAGAGCGTGGCCGTCGTAGCGTCCGAACGGTCCCTGCAGCCGTTCGAGCAAGCGCTGCGTCGCTTCGGTCGACGTGGAACTCGCGACCGTTAGCACGAAAAGATTGAACTTCTCGATGACGAAGCCAAAGGCAATGACGGCAATGCCGGTTCGGACCCAGGCGAGGAACGTGCGCTCATTGGCTGCGTGATCGCTATAGCCCGGAATCATGACGCTCTCAATATCGATAGGGTGTGACCTCGAGCAGAGGAAACGCGCTGAGAACGTGCGGAATGTTTGCCGGCGCGGCGGCGTGCAGATACGAGCGGTTGAGATCGGCGAAGGTGGCGGCGCCCAGCAAGCCGAGACAGCGCTGCACCTCGTCCTCGAGCAGCTCGAGCAGGCGCACGATCCCGCTCTGTCCGCCGCACGCGAGCGCAAAGCACTGCATGCGGCCGATGCCGACCAGATCGGCGCCGGTCGCGATCGCCTTGACGATGTCGGTGCCGCGGCAGATCGAGCCGTCGACGATAATCCTGGCGCGGCCGCCGGCGGCGTCGACGACCTCGGGCAGCACGTCGAGCGAGCCGCGGCCGTGATCGAGCTGCCGCCCGCCATGATTCGACACGTAGATCCAATCGACCCCGTGCTCGACCGCGATCGCGGCGTCCTCGGCGGTGGCGATGCCCTTGATCGCGAGCGGAATCTTGAACTTCGTCTTGATGCGCTCGACCGTGCGCCAGTCGAGGCTCGCCTGCGCGACGCGGTTCTGCACCCGGCGCCGGCCGGCGGTGACGAAGCGTTTGGCGATGTCGCGCTCGCGCCGGCTGTAATGTGCGGTGTCGACGGTGAGCGCGAAGGCGGCGTAACCATGCTCGATCGCGCGCGCGACGTGATCGTCGACCCAGGCCGCGTCGCCGCGGACATAGAGCTGGTAGAGCCGCAGCGCCTTGGGCGCCGCTTTTGCCAGGTCTTCGAGCCCGGGCTCGCACACCGAGCTCAGCATGTGCGCGCACCCGAACTCCTCGACCCCGCGCACGACGGATTCGGCGCCGGCGGCGTGAAAGCTCTCGAGCGATCCCACCGGCGCGAGCACGACCGGCAGGCGGAGCTTGCGTCCGAACTGGCTCACCGACGCATCGACCTTGCTGACGTCGCGCAGCACGCGCGGGCGAAAGGCGATCGTGTCGAGCGCCATGCGGTTGCGCCGCAGCGTGGTCTCGGATTCCGCCCCGCCGACGATGTAATCCCAGTCGTTCTGGTTGAGGTTCTGCCGCGCCTTGGCGACGAATTCATGGAGGTTGTGCAGATCGCCGGGTGCCGTCGCGGTGTCGTGGACCGAGGCTGGCTGGTCGGCGCGATCTTGCATGATGAACCAATCGAGCTGGAGAAAAAGGGGGGAATTGCCGCCATGATGCTCATCCCGGCGATCCCTCGTCAACCAGCCGCGGATTTGCTGGCCTATGCGCAAGAAGCGGTAACGATCGGCCGCTCCTTGATCGCCGAGGGCGGGCGACAAGACGGGGATCTCCGCCTGCCCACCTTGCGGCACCCCCGGACGCCGTCGAAAAACAGACCCCATTCCTTCTTGTCACGCGGGCGAACCATGAGACAGGTCGCGGGACGTTCGACCTATCCGGGCCGCTCGCGTCGGGTCCTGATCGCGCACAGGCCAAAACACGCCTCCCAGCGCCAGGATCGCGGCAGAAAGCGCAAAAAGCTCCAAGGCGTCCGTAGTTGCAAAATCGATATCAGCAGCTTGCGGACCACCGCGAGCAACGCAGCCCAATTTACCACCTGCTGCCCTATCTGCTGCGGTCAGCCAGAGGCCAAGGATGTCCGTACAATCGTCAATTTTGTGATGGCCGTCACAGCGCGGGTCGCGGAGCCGGGAACATGCTCAGGGCCATTCTCACAGATAGGGGGCTTCGAGATGGGCAACGAAGCTAGTCCTGGCCTAAGCATCGAGGATCGGAAGCAGATCGCCGGCGGACTGTTCTTCATCGATGATACATCGGTGCGGGAGCCCGCCTTCGCGGACCAGCTTCAGAACGTCGACAATCACATAATCGAATGGACTTCCCGCGTCCGCCAACGCGCTGCGACTGGTGCGGCACTTCTCACATTCGCGGGGCCGTGCCGTTCCTAGAGCGAGCCTGGGTCATGTCGCCCGCGCGCGGATGGAGGCGATCATGCCCAGCACTACGCGAATGATGATGGGAGCGACTTTGGAATAGCGATTGTTGGCGTCAGCGCGGCTCCCGGGGCGCGCCGCGTCCCGGGTAGAGGGATCAAGATGGAGGGGAAATGCTCGGATTGTTATCCCTGGCCATCGTTGCTGCAATCGCGCTCGTCGGCTGCAGTGAAGCTCCGAACAAAGGACCGTGCCCGAGCGGCTATGTCGAGTCCGGCAATTGGCGTGTGGACGGCGGAACCTGTGTAAGAGTGAGTTCACACGCGAAATGAAGCCGACAAGGGGGCAGCTGCCGGAGCTGAGAAACCGCCAGGGGCCTCGGCGCTCCCCGGAAGAGCAGGGGGCCGGGATCCTGGGAAACGGCCGATGTAATAGGTCAATGGCACTGACCGGATTCGCACTCTTTGTGATGGCCATCACACGCCGAGGGGCCCGTTGCCCTAATCTTCACGACCATCGCATTCACGGATGGAGGCGATCATGGCAAGCAGCATCACGCAATTGGTCGTCGGAATCGCGGTTGTCATCGGAGTTGCAGTTGTCACTGTTGGCCCGATCGGCAGCGCCGGTGCTCAGTCCCCGATCGAGATCATCGCGCAGGAAGCCCTCACCAACAGACCTGAAACCCAGATTTCGGAAACGGACTTCCGGCTCAGTGATCGTCAGGAGCTCAGGGGCTATTTTCTCGATGGATCGCGCGAGCGATTCAGATGACGGTCGCTTCCGCACCGTGAAGGGCCCAGCCCTTCCGAGCGAATCAACCGAACGATTTAGTCTCAGGCAACCACCGCATCGGGCGCGATCCGCACCCATTCATTCGAGGAACGATTCTGCACCACATTCGAGTTGCCCCGACGGATCGCGATCACGCGGGGCGCCCATCGGCGAGGGATCGTCAGCAGCTGCTGAAAGGGGTAAGCCTTGGATCCCCGGGGCTTGAGGGCAACGAGACAGGAACAAAGCCGGCGCGTACGGCTGGGAGGGACATATATGAGGTTGAGCCGGGCCGAACTGGAGCTGATCGAGACAGTCCGCCATTGGGACGCGCAGAATTTCACGCTCACGATCCGTGTCGACAATGGACTGTGGAATGCAAGTCTCGCAGATCATGACCACGACTTGGTTGCGACCGGGACAGGATCTGATTTCAATTCCGCCTGGAACGACATAATCGATCCGCGCCTGCGGTAGTCCTGATGGATACGCGCTTCTTGCCGCCGCTCAGTCTGTCCGATATCGAAGGGTCCGCCCGACGGGACCGAAAATAGTGCCGCTCCCAGAGTGATGCCTCAAAGGCTGGTCGCGTGGAAAATGGGTTCCGCTTCCATTTCGTCGTTTGCAGATCCTCCGAAGAGCCGCCACGGGCGTGCGGGCGCTACGGATACGGCCTGAGAATGTACGCTCTTTTGGATTTGACCCGATGATCACAATCCCCGAATTGGCGTCGGAGGCATTGGGTTCTTTCCTTGCTTCAGACATGAAGCATCGATTTGGCTCTTCCCACGCGCGCTTGACCGAACTGATTCCCTCGGTTGCCCGACTTGCGCTCGAGGGGATTGGCAACAGTGATGCCCTTTACCACAACGTCGAACACACGATGCTGGTGACGCTGGCTGGTCATGACATTATGAAGGGGCGGGCATTCCTCGCCCCTACGCTCCCAACTGATTACGCACACATCATAGTCGCCTGTCTCACGCATGACATCGGATACGTCCGAGGCATCCTCAAGGGCGATGGACCTGACGGATGCGTCATCGACGCGACCGGCGCCAAGGTCCGCTTGTCGCGCGGCTCCTCCGACGCCTCCCTTGCGCCTTATCATGTCGATCGCTCCAAGCTGTTCGTGCTGGATCGTATTGACACAATCGAGGGACTAGATGCCGAGCGAATCGCTCGAGCCATCGAATGCACGCGGTTTCCCGCTTTCACTCCCACAAACGAAGAGGAGCCGGATGAAGAGGGGCAGCTGGTGCGAGCCGCCGATCTCATCGGCCAACTCGGCGATCCACACTACTTGCGAAAGGCCAATGCGCTGTACTATGAGTTCGAAGAAGCCGGCATGAACAAACAGCTTGGCTATTCCACGCCCGCGGATCTGATCGATTTATATCCGCAGTTTTATTGGAAGCGCGTCTCTCCATTCGTCCAGACCGCCATTCGCTACCTCAACGTCACTGCCAGAGGCCGGCAGTGGGTTGCAAACCTATATAGCAACATTTTTCGAGCGGAACGGGACCTCAGCCTGCCGGGTCCTCAGCAATAAGTCCTGATTGACGGCCTCGTCTGGGGCATCCTCGAAAAAGAGCAAATCTCCTCCGCACTGTCCGGATTGGGGCGATACCTGTTGAAGACGTCGGCGGCATGCCATCGGCGCGCAGCGATCGAATCGTGGGCGCCGACTTCTCGATTCGATCTTGCGCGCCCGATGCTCGTCTTGAATCAAGGTTGCCTCTGAAACTCCCCTCAAAATCGTTTTTCAACGGCATCGGTCAAAACAACGATCAGAGCGGGCAAATGTTTGCGGTTCGCCTCCCAAGAAAAAAGCCCCGCGAAAGCGGGGCAAGTTCTAGGTTCGGCGTATGTCAGGACAGCTTGGGATCGGGGGAGATCGGGGAGCTGTCCAGCCCGCCTTTAACCCTAGCCGTGTTCCGGCTGGCCGTAATTCACTCCTAAGAGCCGAGCCTTCACAGGTCGGTGCGACGGTCACCTCAATCGGTCGCGCGACCCGTCAAGGAAATAGCCTCTGAGCTGCTGGCGATCAGTGAGCCGGAAGTCAGCGTCCGAAAGCTGATATCGATTCGTGAGAGCTTTCTGCGCGCTGACCTCGGTCGCCTCCGCCGGCGGCTGCGCAACGGCGCAGCCGATCGCGCTGACAACGATCACCGCCATTCCAACCGCAACCGCCGTCCTGATGACCAACCGCGTAATGCTGCTGTTTCGCATGATCGCCTCCATCCATGAATGCGATTGCAGCAGACTATCGGCGGCGCCGCCCTCCCGATGTGATGGCCATCACAACGAGGGCGAATTCGGTCAGCTAGGCTGCCCATTTTTGTGCGATAAACCGGTGGCATTTGCCCCAAGCGGCCTCACGCCACAACACAGGGCAAGCGATTGGGGCGGCGAAGGGCCCCAGATCGCGACCAGCGGGACCCTGCGTCCCGGAGGACGGCGGCTACTTTGTCTCTGCCGTGAATACACCGTCCCACTCGGGGGTCGGCGACCTCTGTTCGAGCCGCCGCATTCGATCCGCATAGGCATCAATCAAGCCGACAAGACCGAGCCGCTCGCACTCGCAATGGCAGAGGTCAATCATTTTCAAGGCGCCGGTCCAATCCTGCTTGCGGTAACAGACACGCAGCATGGCCCAATGGTCCTGCAGGGATCTAAACTCCGGGCTTGCAGCAACGTCGGCGCGGCCGACAATCGCATAAATGACTTCCGCTTCCGTCTTTCCCTTCACCCGAATGGAATCGATCTCGAGCAAAGCGAACTGCTCGGCGACGGCCGCCGCGGTTCTCGATCCGATGAGGATCGGCAAGCCGTAAGCCTTGGTTTGGCCCTCCAGCCGGGAGGCGAGATTCACGCTGTCGCCCATCACCGTATATTGAAACCGCAGATCCGAGCCCATATTGCCAACGGTGCAACGCCCGGTGTTGATGCCGATCCCGATTTTGATCGGCACGAAACGGGTGCCGCTCGTGGATGCTTCCCGCTCCCGTTCCTGATTCAGCGCATCCACGCGCTCGAGCATGTCGAGCGCTGCATGACAGGCATCGCTCTCGTGCGCGGGGTCGTCGAGCGGCGCGTTCCAGAACGCCATGACCGCGTCGCCCATATATTTGTCGATGGTGCCGTTGCGCGCCATGATGGCATTGGTCAGGGGCGTCAAAAAACGGTTCATCAATGTCGTCAGCCCGTGCGGATTGTCTTTGTAGGTCTCGGCGATGGTCGTGAAGCCGCGGACGTCGCTGAACAGGACCGTAATGACACGTTCCTCACCGCCGAGGACAAGGCGTTGCGGCGAATTCGCGAGCTGCTCGACCAGAGTTGGCGACAAGTACTGGGCGAAAGCAGAACGGATGCGTCGGCGGTCCAATTGTTCGCGAAAATATCCCATCAGGACCATGCTCATGTACACCGACAAGGTGGCGATGAGAGGGAAGGTCGCGTCGAACAGCATCTGGTACCGGCTGAAGAGAATCCACGACGCGGCGACGAATGCCCCCGCCGCGAGTGCTGCGCTCGCGAACAGCATCAGAACGCTGGCCGCCGGGGCAAGCAGGGCGAGGACGACGCCGCCGATCAGCGCGCCGATCATTTCAACGACAATTGCGTAACTCGGGGCGACGAGCAGGGAGTTCGTCAGCGCCGCTTCGAGCAGTTGCGCGTGCACCTCCACGCCCGGCATCGCCGAAAGGACCGGCGTGGTCTTCACGTCCAGCAAACCAATCGCCGACGTGCCCACCAACACGAGCTTGCCGGCAAATATCTCCGGCGCGACATTTCCTTCGACTACATCCTTTGCCGAAACGAATCTGGCCTTGTCATGCGGACCGAAATAAACCCAAATGCGACCGTTCCGGTCGGTCGGCAATTCAAGGCCGGGCACGGCAACGCTTTGAATTCCCGATTCGTCCGTGCGGATCATGATGGTGCTCGATCCGGTGGCCACTCGCAGTAAATCCAGGGTGAGCGCCGGGACAATCTTGTCTTCAGCCTGCATCACAATCGGCACCCGGCGTACCATTCCGTCCCGTTCTGTGCGGATGCTGATGAGCCCGTGGCCGACAGCCGCCTGTTCCAGCTTGGGGAGATTTCGCAGGATATAAGGGAATGCAATAAGATAGGGGCTGGGATCGGGGCCGACGGTGGCAAAAGCCGTTTCGGGGGGCTTCTCGAGTGAACGCGGATGGAACGCGTTGATTCCCGCCTGTCCAAGCACCACGTTTCCCCGACCGATCGCCTGGGCGAAGACCTCGTCATTGCTCGGCAAATGGAGCAAGCGTCCGCGTGTATCGTCGTCCAGGTCGCGAAAATGCTTCACGGCTTCGTTGAGAGACGAGCGGTCTGGTTCCGGAAATATGACATCGAACGCGATCGCCGCAGCCTGCCATTCGTACAGGCGAGTGAGCAGGTCTGCGAGGATGGTCCGCGGCCAAGGCCATTGCCCAAATGCGCTCAGGCTGCTCTCGTCGATGTCGACGATCACGACCGGACGAACGGCGGAATCGCGCGGGCTGGTAGTCTGGAAGAAGTCAAAGCTTCTAAGCCTGAGCTCCTCCAGCGGACGAGGATCCCAGACCCGGATGAGCAGAAGGATCGCCAGAAGAAGGAGACCGACGCTCCTCCTGGAGGCCAGTGCCTGCGCCGATCGCCGTAGGACATTTTTCATCGCGAGCAGTCTTTGGTCCCGCGGATGCTACACTCTCGATCAATCCCACCTGCCCAACCGCGTTCGACATTGTCCGGGCATGACGGGTTCAGGATTTGTAAAATCTGCCATTATCCTTTTTCACGGAATGTCCGCTTCAACTGGTCGCGCAGAGGCTTCAGCAAATAGGAAATAACCGTCCGATCTCCCGTCTGAATGAAGCATTCGACCGGCATGCCCGGAACAAGTCTAACGTTGCCCAAACGCGCGAGCTGATCGGGATGGATTGAGATCCGAATCGTATAATAGCTCTGACCGGTGCGCTGATCCGTGCTTATGTCGGCGGAGATTCTGCTGACCTGACCGTCGATCTCCGGAGTGGTCGCAACATTGAATGCCGGAAAGCGCAGCACCGTCTTCTGGTCCAGCTGCACTTGCTCGATATCTTGCGGATTGACCCTGGCTTCCACGGTCAGACTGTCGGCATCCGGAACGATCAGCATGATCGCTTCGCCGGAGGCAATCACGCCTCCGACGGTGTGAACGGTGAGCTGGAAAACGGTCCCATCCTGGGGCGAGCGGATATCGACGCGCTGCAGCTGGTCTTGGGCCGCGATCTTGCGTTCGATGAATTCGCCGATCTTGGCATCGATCTCGCGCATCTCCTTGGCGACTTCGCTGCTAAGATCCTGATCTATCTGTATTACTTTTAGCTCTGTCTCGGCGATCTTGCCTTTGGCCTGGGCGACGGAAGCGGTCAGCTGCGCCTGTTCGCCGTCGACCCTCGTCGCTTCGCGCTCCAGCTGCGTCAGACGATTGATCTGGACCAGGTTCCTCTGGAACAGATCGCGCACCCCTTCGAGCTCGCGGGTGATGAGTTCAACCTCCCGCTTCTTGGCCCGCTGCTGGGCGGTCATGCCGACGATCTCTTCCTGGAGCTGCTCGACCTGCTGGCGCAACTGCGCCTTCTGCCCCGAACGAGAAGCCTTACGCAGATCGAAAAGCTTGCGCTCGCTGTCCATGATCTGTGCGACGTCCGGGTCGCTTCGCCGACTCATAAGCGGATCGGGAAAGACCATCGCGTCCGCGCCATCGCGTTCGCTTGAGAGTCGTGCCTTGCGCGCCGAGAGCTCGTCGAGACCTTTGGTGATGATCGCCAGGTTCGAACGTGTCACGGTCTGGTCGAGGCGCATGACGATTTCGCCCCCCTTGACGCGATCGCCGTCGCGAACACGGAGCTCGCCGACCACGCCGCCGGTGGGGTGCTGCACCTTCTTGACATTCGAATCGACAACGACCTGCCCGGGTGCGATCAGCGCACCGGAGAGCGCGGTGGTTCCGGCCCAGCCGCCCACGGCGCCGGCAAGGATGACAAAGACCGTCATGCCGGCGATGATGTTGTGCCGAATCGATCGTTGCGTGGCTGAAGAGCTCTTTGCCAAGCTAGGCACTCCCGGCTTCAGGCACGACCTTGAGCACACGCGGCGGCTGCTCTCGCTGCAATACCTTCGCGAGCACTTCATCTTTGGGCCCGAAGGCTACCGCGTGTCCCTCTTTCATCGCCAAGAGGAGATCCACTCCGGCGATTGCACTTGGGCGGTGGGCGATCACGCCCGCGATGCGGCCGCGCGCGCGGTTGCTGAGGCTACGCTGCGTGAATGCAGCATCGCCTTCGGCATCGAGATTGGAATTGGGCTCGTCGAGAACCACCAGGAATGGATCGCGATAGAGCGCGCGGGCCAGCGCTATGCGCTGCGCTTGTCCCGCCGAGAGCGCTCCCGCCTGCTCGCCGATTTGCGTATCGTATCCGTTCGGCAGAGACACGATCATGTCATGGACGCCGGCGATCGCTGCTGCCGCCCGTATCGCCGTCGGATCGGCATCGGGTTCGAAGCGGCTGATGTTTTGCGCCACGGTGCCGGTGAGCAGTTCGACATGCTGCGGCAGATAGCCGATGGAGCGTCCCAGTAAATGCGGAGCCCATTGATGCAGTGAAGCGCCGTCAAGGCAGACCTTGCCCTGCCTGGGCGCCCAATATCCGACCAGCATGCGGGCGAGCGACGACTTGCCGGAAGCGCTGGGGCCGATCACGCCGAGGCCGTTGCCGCGCTGGAGCTTCAACGACAGGTCGCGCACCACCGGCTTTTGTTCTCCCGGCGGCACCACGTTCGCGTTCTCGACAACGAGGCTCTTGTGCGGCGGCTGCAGCGGCATCGGCTCGGTTTCCGGCGGGACCGTCGCCAACAACCTCCGCAGCCGATCCCAACTCTGTCTCGCCGCCACAAAGCCTCGCCAATGGGAGATGGCAATGTCGACAGGCGCGAGAGCCCGGGCACTGAGGATCGAGCCGGCGATGATGATTCCAGCCGAGGCCTCTTGATGGATGACGAGGTAGGCGCCAACTCCGAGCACGGCCGACTGCAGCATCAGCCGCAGGACCTTGGAGGTTGCGCCAAAGCCTCCGGCGGCGTCGCTCGCGCGCCTGTTGTTCGCAAGATAATCCGCATTGACCTTGCTCCAGCGCCCGATGAGATGCGGGACCATGCCCATGGCGACCAGAGTTTCGGAATTGCGCCGGCTCGACTCGAGTATGGTATTGCGCAATTGCGCCAGCTTGGCCGCCGTTTTTGTCGGCTTGAGCACGAGCCATTCGGTCAGGAGGGTCAGAATGATCAGAATCAACGCTCCGATGGTCGCCGTGATGCCGATCAAGAAATGGAACGCGAAGCAGATTCCGAGATAGACCGGTATCCAAGGCAAATCGAATAGCGCGACCGGACCAATGCCGCCCAGAAATGCCCGGACGGTGTCCAGGTCTCGCATCGGCGCTGCCCCGTCGTTTCGCAGCCCGACGATCGACGGCAGCCGTATGATGGTCTGATAAAGCCGGCCGCTCAGCGCCTCATCGAGGCTGATGCCGATGCGAGCAAGAATGCGTCCTCGGATCAGATCCAGAAAGCCGAGCGCAACATAGAGGGCAGCCGCCAGGACGGCGATCCCGATCAGCGACGGCACGCTGCGGCTCGGCAGCACCCGGTCGTAGATTTCGAGCATGAAGATCGCGCCGGTCAGCATGAGAACGTTGCTCATGCCGCTGATCAGGCCGGTGGCGAGGAATGCGCCGCGACAGGACGCCAAAGCGGCGGTCAGCTCGGCTGCCGGACCGTCCTGCATCGCCTCGGAGCTAGTCGTCGCGCGGCTCATCGCTTGCATTCCGCGAATGTGGCATCGCTGTTAGAGCGGGATCATCCTCAACCACTGCGGACACCGAGATCCTCGATAGAGCTTGACATGATCAGCAACCCTTTATGCATGAATGATGAAGTCACTTAAAGGTTTATCTTTCTGTACGTGCGTCAAGGCGGCATCGTGATTTTGACCGTGCGCGGCGACCGGATCGAGGCCAGCTTGGGTGGAGTGTGCTTCTGCGGTGTGAGCCAGGATGTCAGACACTGTTTGAAAAATCGGCTGATCAGGCTGTGTCATGTTCCCGGCGTGGGATTCGCCGATGCCGTCGTGGCCAAAATTGGAATCGAACGCGAATTGATCTTTTGCATGATCGCCGGCGAGAGCGGCGCTGAGCGGCGCCTGGTTCTGACCAGCCTGAGCCGCACTATCGTTGGCGGCGGTCGTCAGCGCAGGGGACGGCTGGTCAAACTGTGTGGTGTTCCCGGCGGGAGATTCGCCGTCGTGGCCAAAATGGGAATCGAACGCGAATTGATCTTTTCCAGGGTTGCCGACGGGAGAGCCGCTGGGCGGCCCCGGGTCCTGATCAGCCTGAGGTGAGACATCGTTGGCAACGGTCGCCAGCGCAGGAGACGAATGATCAAGCTGTGCCTTGTTCCCAGCGTGGGATTCGCCGATGCCGTCGTGACCAGAGTTGGAATCTTTTCC
>Ga0164305_10000933_pt1 | contig 11697 bp, 8 predicted proteins | sample Whisoiple_237_MG_FD_110215 | JGI IMG/M metagenome (GOLD analysis project Ga0164305, IMG submission 110215) | Soil microbial communities amended with pyrogenic organic matter from upstate New York, USA - Whitman soil sample_237_MG | ecosystem: Environmental > Terrestrial > Soil > Agricultural... | reverse complement strand
GTTCTGTGGCTTGATATCTCGATGGATAACGTGATTCTGGTGGATGTACTGCAATAGTTGCAACATCTCACGTAGGAACCCTTTCACAGCAGATTCTGAAAAAGACCCATAGCGTCGGACTAATCTAGCCAGGGTAGCTCCTCGGATATATTCCTGAACTAAATAAAATTCTCCCTCTACCACAAAGTAATCAAGTAGCATAGGAATTTGAGAATGACTTCCTAGCAAAGAGAGAGTTTTTGCTTCGCACTCGAAGCGTTTACGAGCGCTTTGTAGAGTCAGGGCATCCGTTGCTCTAGGACATAGCTGCTTGATAACACACAAAGGTTGACTGGGTAGATAAGCGTCTCTAGCTAGAAAGGTGACACCAAAGCCACCTCTACCGAGCATCCGCAAAATCTCATAGCGATCGCGGAACAGCTGGTTTCGACCACACAGTTGACCGAGTGGTGTCTGTTGCAGCACATCAGAATGAAACGGAGAAAGATTTGCAGGAGGAAAGTTCATGGGTCGAAGGAGGCAGACTCGTGCAGGATCTCCACTATGTTCCTAGTCTATGCAAAGATATTGGGTTATGACAGCCAGGTTTACAAAAGCACAGCTAGTTTGGCTATCAGAGTATGCTGCATAGATTAAAAAAACTTACCTATCACTGTCACCTATCTTTAGAGGTTAACTTTTAGATGACTCAACGTTAGTTTGAGGACGCTCTTGTGCAACGTCTCCTAGAAAAAGCGTTCGTAGTAAAGACCAAAAGAGAGAAACTACGCCAAAAGTGACTAAAAAAAGCATTAAAGGCACTAATCCTGCAAAGGGAGCTACCACCGTTAGTAGTAACAAGCCCATAAGGATAATTTTGAGTAATGTATTTTTCATGTCAGTATTTCTTTTTGAGAAGCTTATAAATAATTAAGGCACCATCCTGCGGGAATTGAACTCTGCCAAAAGTTGATTAAATCCTTGTTTTCTCTACGTTTGAAAACAAATTCCGGACTTTGCCAAAAAGCTTATGAGTAGAGCCGTACAGTAGGTTGTCTGGTCTGAACTACTGTTAGATCTTCAGTCTAATCAAACGTTGCTGGATTTAGCGGATGTCTTCATAGAACTGCTTCAGGTAGGTTGTCGAGACACCCAAACCCCAGAGTATCCCCACATAGAGGTAGATAGCTGTAGCCTTGAGTGAACCCCAGCGTGCTACACGACGATCAGAACTTTGGACGATGCGATTGACCAAACGAATTTTCCCCTGGCGCACTAGCTTGAGGCACAAATCACCATCTTCCATAATCGGTAGCGCCGCATCAAAGCCTCCACAAGCCCAAAAATCACGCCGACGGCAAAACATTGCCTGATCTCCAAATAGCAAGCGCAACCCCTTAAAAAATAAATGCGGTCGGAACAATAGCGGTGCATAGTAGGTTTTGAGATAGTTATGCAATGAGATTCCCCACCGGGTTGTCTGAGAACCTGCCATCAGAGAAATAAAGCCTCCACCAGCAACCTGTTGATCTGCCAATGTATGCTTAATCACGCTAACGAGGTCATTAGGAACTAAGGTATCGGCGTGTAAAAAGCAAAGAATGTCTCCCGTTGCTGCCTCTGCACCCGTGTTCATTTGGACTGAACGCCCCCGTTGCTCAGAGGTAATGAGGCGTAGTCTGGCAAGATTAGTAGAGGTGGCGATCGCGACTGTCTCATCTTCACTGCCACCATCCACGACCAGCACTTCCCAGGCTGGAGGATTGAGTAAACTTAATTGGTGTAAAGTCCCTTCTAGGCAAGTCGCTTCATTAAAAGTAGGGATAATGATGGAAACATTAAACATCAACAACAAAGAGTAAGCGGTTAAACGGTTTCGTTGCTAAAAGCAAGAATCTGTTCAGCAGTCAGGAGAGGTTGCTTAAGCTGAGGTGCATGACCACAATTCAGCCAGACTAATTGGTTTTGGGTAAGATTGCGCTGAAACTGATACGCATCATCAGTACCTAACAGCTCGTCGCGCTTTCCCCATAAAATGAGGCTTGGTTGATTAATTTGGGAAATTTGATCACCTAACCAGCCGTAGCCACCACTTTTAGTGAAAGTCATCATCGCTTCATACCAACCAGGCATTTCCAGATGGATTGTCAGACACCGAAGATCTTCAAGCTCTGAAAGGTTCCAACTGCTGAAACGGCCGAGAACAAGTGCTTGCAGTTTGCGCTGCCGCCAGTATTCTACCGCCAAGAAATCAAGCGGTGGAAACAAAAATTGACCGAGGGGAAATCCGCCTGTATAGCCCATACTGTCAATCAATACTAGCTTTTTAACAGCCTGTGGATAACTATGGGTAAAGTCGATGGCGGCGGCTCCTCCCATAGAGGTACCTATGAGAATTACAGGCTGATTAATGAATGCTTTCCAGGAAGCATAGAGATGAGTTTTGATAGCGGGTGGATTGAACGGTAACCCCATCATGCGATCTGTAAACCCAAATCCTAGGAGGTCGATCGCCCAGGTTTCCTGGTGAGTTGCTAGCAGAGGCAGGAGGCGGTGAAATTCTAGTACCGAACTATCGAACCCATGCAGCAAAAGCATCGGTGTCCCGCCTTCTCCTTGATGGACATAGGCAGTTTTAATGGGCTGTTGACTTAAGGAAGTTTTAATTGCTTGACGTTGGATAGATTGAGCGATCGCTCTGGCACTTTCCTCTGTTAGCTGCTCAACTCTAGGGGGTAGAAAAGAGGGAAACATGAAATTACCCTATCTGCTTTTCCCCACTCTATCGAACGCTTAGTCTCGGTTCAGGGCATCCGCCACAATGTCTTCAAAGGTGGTGCGTAAAGTTTCGAGATTAGGGTGTTTGGCTTGCTGTGAGCCGCGTGCTGTGACTTCATGATGTTTACAGTCCAGATTAATTGTCCAGACGGTTGTTGAGCCATCGTGAACGGTTCCCGATGGTTCTAAACGGGCAGGTAAGTCTAAGATTTGAGAACGATGAACAGCATCGGTTAAGCGTTGCACTTCGGCGGCTGAGAGTTGAGTACGCGATCGCCATTCTAAAGGGACTGGGCGGGTCTTCAAATCCCCGTCTTCAGTTAAATCAACTTCTTGATCGCTATATTCATCAACTCGCCCATCAGCAAAAACGCGAGTTCCCCACGTATGCTGTCCATACATCACATATTGCAAGATTGGGCTAGATTCTGACATGGGAGATTGACTCCTACAAGGCGAATGAGTGATTTTGCTGTTGAATGTTGACGTTAAAACGGGTGTTTGAGTATGACCACAACTGACCCAGCCTAGAGCCATCAAACAGCCCAACCCAATTAAACGAATTCCCACAGCATTGAGCAACATAAGGAGAGATTAGCGATTAACTCTTCAAACCCCACTCAGTCATTCCGGTCACATTTCGCAACGCCTGCATGAAAGTTGCATAGTGTTGCGGACGAATCGTATTGCCCAAAGACATAATATTGTCGTTGTTCTCAGCTACTGAGCCACCTAAGCCCATACGTTGTGAGAGGTCGTTGTGTGTGGTGGCATCTCCCACTTCTCCACCTGTACCAGTAATTAAACCCCGGCTGATGTGGCGACCCGTTGGGTCAGTAACCGGATTCCCATGACTGTCATGCTTCGGAGTGGTAGCATATTCGTCCCCTAAACCAATCATGTGACCAAACTCGTGCGCGGCAGTATTTTGTCCTTGTCCGCCAGCAACTACAATATCCACTCGTCGCCAATCTGGGCTTTCAGTAGCCCCTGTCGTGCCTGCCCCGGTTACACTGCGGATGCGAGTCGCTGCATTCGCCAAAGTTTTCCCTTCCACTGTGGTTGTGCGAAGGAACTCAGCCACGGCGTTGGCTCGATCTTCGGAGATCTTTTGATTGCGTTCAGGATTTCCCCCAGTTGTATTGGCGTGTCCGGTAATATCAATACTGCTACCGCTACCTCCCGTAGGAGCTTGGTAACTAATAATAAAGCGACGTAGGCGATCGCGCTCTGCGGGTTGTAGAGCCGCCGTTCCAGAAGGAAACCAGATAGTCGTCGTTAGGTTTTGTGCGGCTGTAATTGCCTGCCCACTTCCAAGGGTTAAGGTTTGGTCAGTTGCATTAGCCGCATCGCCCCCACCGACCTCAGCATTCACGCTGGTATTATCATCACGAGTTTTGAGAATCCGCGCATGGCAATGGACGGGTTGCACGGCTCCCGCAGGTGGGGCAGTTGCGCCACTTGCACCTCCAGCTGCAACATCTTTCCAGGTGTTAATGACGACTTGCACATTGGCTAACTGAGCTTGCCAACCCGATTTCGTACTTTGAAAGGTAAACCGCTTGCTCCACGCATCTGCAACCGACTGTTTGTAAGTTTGCATCCAGGCATCTTCCTGACCATGCCATTGCCAGTTATCTTGCATCCGTTGTATGAGTTGCTGACGGGCTGCACCACGGGTACGGTTGGCTCTATCAGCTAAGGGTTGTAAACCTGGATCATTTGCCACAAAGCGGTTGCCCTTGAGCGTAATTCCATCCACAAATGTCATAGCAATGTTGACGATGATGGAAAGCGTCATACTGGCTGGATCATAGCGAGCATTAAATCCGCCTAATCCTGTTTCAGGGGTAATCGTTTGTCCGAGTGCATCCCCTGGATAAGCACCATGGTCACGGAATTGTTGCAAATCTTCCGGAATCGCATTTGGGTCAGCCGTAGCATCTGTCGGCACTCCTGCTACAGGCCCTGCATCCGTGGGCTGGGGAGGCGCAGTAGCCACTCCCCCATCCAGGTCTTGACGCATAATGGTGCGAGGTTGCACGGCTCCTGTTTGCTGTACCACATGGGTTAATTCATGGGCGAGTAACTGCTTACCTTCCGTTGATTCTGGTTGATATTTGCCTGTGCCAAAGTAAATATCGCTGCCGTGGGTAAACGCTTGGGCGTGTAAATCTCGGTTCATCTGCACCGCAGCACTGTCTGTATGTACCCGCACTTGGCTAAAGTCGTTCCCAAAGCGGGGTTCCATGAAAGAGCGAACTTCCTCTGCTAAAGGGCTTCCTCCCCCTTTACTCTGGTTAAGTTGGCGCTCAATTTGGCTACTGGTATCACTGCCACTTTCTGACGCAACTGCCCGTTGTAGCAAGCCATGACTGGTTGACTCTTCTTCCTCAGACAATTCTTCCCGTTGCACCAATGAGCCAAGTAAGGGATGCAAAGGCTGAGGTTCTGCTAAGGTCACTTCCTGAATATGACCTTGAGCAATGGGGGTAATGGCGGCAGCTAAGGGTTTTCTTTGAGCGAATTCTTCTTGGACTGGGTGCTGTTTTTGGGACGGGTTGATGGGAGGAGCCGTCATTTTTAGGACTTGCGCCGCCATTTGGTCGGCTTCTTGCTCGTACTGATCTCCCGGTTGACCAACCGTTAGTTTTGGCTGAATCACCGCAGGGGAGGAATCATTGACTTGTACCCGACTAAAGCTGTAATTGCAGGGATTCGCTCCGTCGAGTTGAGTTTGTAAGATTTCTGATTCTGAAGACTTACTCGGCGTTTGGGAATCAGAAAAAGGACGCGATCGCCTATAGTTAGCTGGAGATGGCTGGCTAGTAGATAAGGCTTTGGCTTGGTGGGGTTCGGCTCTTCCGCTCATTGATTCAACCCTCTGTTGAAGTCAGCATCCATTTTTACGTTGTGATGCAGATTCACCCCGATGAATCTATCTCCAGTCCCGCATGTTGCTACCTAGTTTGACATCTCTCTTAAGGCTGGTTTTTTAGTAGGCTAAATCTGTCTAAATTCACTCTGTAGTTATAGGGTATAGGTTTTAGGTGTTAGGTTTGGGAAATAACCGCAGGATAGTTCAGGGAATCACCTCTGACAGGAGAGGTCTTCCGCTTTTTGTAAAGATGAAGACAACAGCCATACATACTGACTACTGGGAACCTAACACCTAATTCCTACATTCGTTTAAGCGCTACCTGTGAATGTAACTTCCGGAAACTTCAATTGAGCTTCAGACATCGGGCGGCGTCTGCCTTCCTCTTGCCAGTAGTTAATCACTTCTGTTGCTTTGTTGAGCAGACCGACGCGATCGCTTTCGGTAATCCAGTGCTTGGCTTCCATCTCACTTTTTAGCTGTTCCCAAGCATCGTTGCGAGGCCAGAAAAAGTATGATGTCAAAGGACTGGTTCCTTTGCCCACCACTTGGTCAACTGCTAAGGCTACATTCTCATCCAGCCAGAGAACTTTTAAAATGAACTTCGACAATCACACCTCCGGGGGCGACCCAGGATTGTTGGATAAATTTACAAACGTCTATTTTATCGCACGGTTATGGTGTATTGCGAAGCAAGTCTGGAAATTGAAAGGTTGAGGCTTCCCTTGGGAAGATTTAAATTTGGGTGCATCCAACGCTGATTGAGGAGTATTGATTCTTGGTAGAACCTAACTGCCCAGCTATTGTTATTTTTGATATTGATGGAGTAATCCGCGATGTAGGGGGATCTTACCGACGCGCACTGGCTGATACTGTAGAGCAGTTTACGCAAGGGGCTTATCGCCCGACGCAGGGAGATATTGATCAACTAAAGTCTGAAGGGATTTGGAATAATGACTGGGAAGCTTCTCAGGAGTTAATTTATCGGTACTTCGAGACGCAAGGGCGATCGCGATCGCAACTCAATTTAGACTATGAGACGCTGGTTAAATTTTTCCAAGGGCGTTATCGTGGACCCGATCCGCATCATTGGACAGGGTATATTTGCGAAGAACCCTTACTTTTGCAACCGAGTTATCTAGAACAACTAACGCAAGCAGGGGTTGCTTGGGGATTTTTTAGTGGGGCTACACGGGGTTCAGCCACCTATGTCTTAGAAACTCGATTGGGTTTAAAGTCACCCTTGTTAGTCGCGATGGAAGATGCGCCAGGTAAACCTGATCCGACGGGGTTGTTAGCAGCTGTTGATCAGTTGGAATCTCAGTTGTCTTTATCGAGAGATACGCCTGTAATTTATGTGGGAGACACGGTTGCAGATTTGTATACAGTGCAAGCCGCGCGATCGCATCAACCCACTCGCACTTGGATCGGTGTAGGAATTATGCCCCCCCATGTGCAGCTAGCGAGGGAAGATTGTTTGAGTTATAGCGCCCTGCTGGAGAAGGCAGGAGCCGCTATTATTTTTAGTAATGTGGAGCAACTCAATTTAGAGCAGATACAACGGTTAGTGAACGTTGTAGAAGCTCCTCATTAAACCTTTAGTTTTGTAGAGTTAGAAATTTTTCTAAGGCAGCAACCATTACAGGTGGCCAACGACGCACTTCTTTAACCCATTCTAAGTGCTTATATCGGGAGTCGAGACCAACAACTGCTACCCAATTACTTTCAGCTTCTCCTCGCTTTCCTTGTTCCCAAAGAGCAGCAGTTAAAGCAGCCCGCATATCTGGAAATTGGGGATACTTCCGAACTAGATTTCGCATAGTACGAGTAGCGGTTTCTATGTCTCCAGTTTGATAGAGTGCTAAGGCATAATTTGCCCGTGCAAACGCAAAATTGGGGGCTAACTCAGCAGAATGTTGGTAATCGGCGATCGCCTCTGACCATTTTCCCAAACCTGCTTTGGCATTGCCGCGATTGTTGTAGGCCATGGCATCATTGGGATCGAGTTCTAACAAATGATTGTAGTCGGCGATCGCGGCTTCCCATTCTCCTAATCCTTCTAATGCTGTTCCTCGGTTTAGGTAAGGATCGGTCGCTGTGGGAGCCAATTCCATCGCTTTGGTATAATCGGCGATCGCGTCTTTGAGTTTATTCTGGCTAACTCGTGCATTGCCTCGGTTACTCCAAATAGCTGGATTGGTTGGGAATTGCTCAATCAATTGAGTCCAATAGGCTTCAGCCGTTACAAAGTCTCCAGACTGAGTGGCACTAAATGCTTTTTCAGCGAGTGCGTCTCCCGCTTGCAATTGTGCTTCTGTAATTTTGGCTGTCTCCTGAACTTCTGCCATGACTGGGAGAATAGTTAGGAGATGAGTTGACACAACAATCAGTAGCAGACTCAATAAATTGCGAATCAAACGAATCATAGACTTTTGGGTAACAGGTTTAATGTGAGGAAAGGGGAATAATCTAGGAGTATTTTTACAGTGAGAATTGCTCATTCTATGGCGCTATTAAGGATTGAATTTGCTTAAGGAGATCGGCAATCAGAGCTTCGCTAGCAGGTTGAATCTGATCACTATAAAAAACTAATATTACGGTTACATTATCTCCTTCTAATATGGGCACACCAACTCCCGCTTTTAGCCCCATCAGCTTGGCAACATGAGAGCGATAGTAAATCGCAGGTTGTTCTGATACGTTTTCAATCCATTCGGGTTCTTTTAAAGTCCAAACACGACCCGGTAAGCCTGCCCCGGCTGCAAAAGTAAAGGCTTCAGATTCTTGCCGAAACGTTGCTAGTTCAGGGGATGCCATGTAATAAGCTTCGTGGCACCGCAACACATCTTCATCAGGAAACCAGGCTTCTCCATACTTCCAGCCCATAGAAAGGCAGACGTGTTTCAGGAGATTGGTTAGGGTAGCTGTCATAAGGTATCGCGTTTATAAACTTGCATTTTACTGTCGGGACAAAGAAAATAAACTGGTTGTAGATAGCAGATCTCATACCAAATCCGCTTTAATTACACTATTATCAATAACGCCAAAACCTTTGCTCAAAGCGGCTTTGGAAAATTCAAACAAAGCCTATCATAACCAGATTTGGTATCATTTGTATTCCAGAGAGCCTGAGCTAAGAATTTGCAGATCTAGGGATGATAAAAATATCTACGATTTAACCTTTTGGTACTTGACCTATGGAAGCGGTCTAATAGAATTCCTGCATGAATAGTAACTTTGAGTTTTTTGACCGCAGATAAACGGACACAGATGGACACAGATAAGAGGGAATTTGGGTACTTAGGTTAAAAGACCTAGTTGATATTGAAGCTGATAACGCTCTAGTGAGGGAAAGTATTGCGCCTTGAGGTAATGTCTTATTGTGACTTCATTGCTCCGTTGCGATCGCTCGCATCCACTCCATCACATCTTCAATCGGCTGGCTTGGTGCGAAAAATTGCAGGGAGATGGAGTCAATGGACTGGTTGGTGACAACACAAATACTATCTCCGAACTTGCTTAAATCTGAGAGGAATGTCTCGCTGTAGGAACACGGCAATGCTGTGTTCTTAGCTGATGTGGTGTCGGTGGATAATGCGTAAAACACCAAAACCACGCGCTTGAGGGAGTTCCAATACAGCTTGAGTGCTGACATCGTTTCGGGTACTGAATCGTACTCTGGGCAGTTCTGGTCAAGCATCTGGTCGTATATTTCGGCGGCGGGGCGATCGGGGTCGATGAATTGGCTGCCGTCGATGCAAATGAGGTGGATAGTTTGGCTTAGTTGGGGGTCGTTAGCAATGGCACTCTGAAGACTTTGGGGGAAGCCAGATTGGTTGAGGCTTTGGCTGTCGCAAGTAGTTGTCTTCCCTACTCCCTCTTGCTGATGCCAAGCTTGATAGAAGGCTGGGTAGGTCATGTTTTGGGCGCAGTGCCAGAGAGTCTCAGAACAAGAGTGATAGAGAGCAGGACATTGTTTGTAGACTTGATCTTGCAGGTAGATGTTTAAGTTGGCAACTGCTGCTCCAAACAAGTCACCCTGCAAAATTTCTGCCAAGTTTCTGATAACCCCTAGCTCAAGTAAAGTATTGAAAGCCTCTAAACTACCTGCACCAACTGCGGCTAATGCCTCAACAGCATTTTCTCTGATGGCATAATTACCATAATCTAAATCACTATAAATTACTTGTTTCAGAACACTAACAGCATCTGGACTAGGCACTCGAATTCTTTGTAGACATTCAAGAGCCTTAAAAAGAGGATAGTAATCGGTCTTTTTGCAAGATTGTAGTGACTTCGTAATGATGCCAAGAACAGAAGAAATTGCTTCTGAATTGCCAGTCACTATTTTTTGTAATCTAGACATAACTTCAAACTGCTGAGGATTACTATCTTCGATAGTGTTTAGGCAATCAATCAACTCTATAATCTCTTCGGAGATCTCAGTCCTGTCTTCTTCTAAACTCCCAGCAGAGCGTTGAGGAGATTGTGAATCAAAGAAAATATGTCGTCTAAGAACTTCAACTTGTGTGCTGAAATCAAGATTTTTTAATAAAAAGGGTGGGACAAAGTAATCATGGCTATTATTTATTAGCCCTTTCAAGGCTTCAGTAGCTTCAATGTTGCCCGGAGAAAGTTCCAATAAAGTTAATGCAACTTTTCCAATTATTCTTTCATCAAAAGTGTTTCCGTTGCTTTCAGTAACTTTCCTGCGAATTTCTTTATTCTGACAATAATACAATAATTCAGTTAGCTTAGTGATTACTTGGCTATGAAGAGTCTCTCGAATTAGTATTTCGGCTTGTTTATCAAAGAGATAGAAAGACAGCCATGCCTGCTTTGTAGTATCAAAGTAACCAAAAGCCCATTGAACTAATTGAGCCACAATGTTATCAGCCTGCTCACCAAGACTAGGTTCTGTAAATTCAGCAATTCCTCCTGCTGCCAGAAAATATGTTCGATATGCATAAAAATTATGACATCCGTCTTTAAATGTCACCAACGCCTCAATAAAATATTTCTTCTGTTCTTCTACAATATCCTCTCGCCCCAGCCACAGCAAAATTACCTCTTTCCACTGCGGCTCAAAAATGCGGTATCTCTCTGAGACTGGCTTCGGATTACAGTTATTGTGGGCACGGGGTAGGAAAAAATCCCAATCAGCGATCGCTAGCGCTGCAAAATATTCCTGAAAGGTGGGATGGAAGAAAGCGTAGACGGGTTGATTGGGATTTGGATTTTTGGCATCTACACCCACTCGATTGAGCCAGCCGATATTGAGCGCCAATTGGAACACAGAACCATCGCAATCGCCCAATATACCCTCGACAAACTTGTGCCGCAAACAAAATCGGTTCTCTTCCTTGTCAATTGCTGCTAGCGCTAACTCTTTCAGCTTGGCGTTGAGTTGCTTTCTCTCTTCAGGTGTTGTGGGAAACTCATCTTTTTTCCACCTGTACACTTCCGCCACATACTGCTGGTAAAGTTCAGCCTTGGTATCCGGTAACTTGCCATCTCGCAAATGCCAAGTCGAACACAACAGCGTCAACCGCAGGGGATTTCTGATCAAATCCTTAATTCGTTCTTTTCCTGGTTGATTTAACGCCTGCTGCAACTCAATCCCCATTGCGGGGTTACTTTTTTGGAAACAAGCCTCGATAAACTCAATTACTTTCTCTTGGCTAAACTCCAACGTGCGATAGGTTTGAAAGTTATTTAGAGCATGAGGATTTGCTTCCCAAACATTCAGCCGACACGTCAGCACCACAGACAACTGCTGACACCAGCCTGGTATCCAATTATCAATGAATGAGAGAGGATTCCCCGAATTGGCAACCATCTCATCCACCCCATCCAGCAGCAGCCACACCCTACCAGCCGTCAACAGTCCTTCAAACTCAGCCCTGATTTTCGGCGTAACGCTCAAGATGGCATCTTCTAGCCAATTACTCAGGAGATAGTCTTTTAACTTTGGCGCAGGAGTCGGCAAATTCCCCAGTGGTATCCAAATCGGCAAATTATCAGTGTTATCCAATATCCAGAAAGCAATTCTTTGCAGAAGC
>Ga0164305_10000932_pt1 | contig 11698 bp, 9 predicted proteins | sample Whisoiple_237_MG_FD_110215 | JGI IMG/M metagenome (GOLD analysis project Ga0164305, IMG submission 110215) | Soil microbial communities amended with pyrogenic organic matter from upstate New York, USA - Whitman soil sample_237_MG | ecosystem: Environmental > Terrestrial > Soil > Agricultural... | reverse complement strand
TTGTTCCGGTGCGCGCGTGAACGGCCAACTGGTGTCGCTCAAATACATCTTGCGCAGCGGCGACACCGTCGAGATTATCACGACGCAACAACAGTCACCGAGCCGCGAGTGGCTTAAATGGGTCAAAACGCCCCGTGCCAAAGCAAAAATTCGCGCCTGGCTGAAAGCGCAGCAACGCGATCGAAGCGTGCTCCTGGGACGGGAAATTTTCGACGGCGATCTTCATCGCTATCAACTCGACTATTCCGCGTTGCGCGACGAAGGCAAAATCGCCTGGCTCAGCAAGGAGCTGGGCATGAAGGATGAAGAAACTTTGCTCTCGGCGATTGGTTACGGGCGGATTACCACCCGACACGCGCTGGCGAAACTGTTATCACCGGAAAAGCTCGATGCCGGGCCGAAGAAGGCTGATGGCGCGCTCGAGTCGCTATTTCGTCTGGTTTCCAAACAAAAAAGAGGTCTGGGGATTCGGGTGAAGGGGGTGGATGACGTTCTCGTTCGATTCGCGCTTTGCTGCCATCCTTTACCGGGGGAGCAGATCGTCGGATTTATTACACGCGGCCGCGGCGTTACCGTGCATACCGTCAGTTGTCCAACGGTGCTGGAGAGTGATCCACACCGAAAGATCGATGTCAGCTGGGAGGAAACTGATCAAGCGCCGCGCCCGGTGAAGATCGAAGTCACCTGCGTGGATCAGCCCGGTTTGCTGGCCGCGATCAGTTCCGCGATCACCAGCGCGGAAGCAAATATTGCCCGAGCGCAGGTCCGGACGTTTTCCAGCCACAGAGCGATCAACACGTTCGAGGTGATGATCAAAAATTCGGAACACCTCAATCGGGTTCTGCAAAACATTACGAAGGTTAAAGGTGTTTATAAAGCAGTGCGCGCGCGTGGGAGAACCGGTGGCAAGGTCGAACTAGAGCAAGCACCGAAGGAGGAATTGCACTGAAGCTGGCCATGCCGACATCACGCGACTTTGTGGACACGACCGGAGTGAATACAGTCGGTACAGACGAGCGCCCGTTTCACCCGACCTTCGAAACTCGCGCGGACCCGCTGTAAATTCGGTTGCCAGGTGCGCTTGGTCTTATTGTTCGCGTGACTGACGTTGTACCCGACGGATCGGCCTTTGCCACAGATGGAGCATACTCTCGCCATTTTACTTTCTTATCCTTTCAATGATTTGCGTGGTTGAAAATTCCGGCAAATAAGGAACCACCGCTACCCGCCCACCATTTTGCTCGACGACATCCGCTCCGATAATCTTGTCGGCGCTCCAGTCGCCGCCTTTCACCAGCACATTCGGCTTGATCGCAGCGATGATATGATAAGGGTCCGGTTCACTGTAAACGACCACGTAGTCTACCATCTCTAGTGCGGCGATCAACTCAATCCGATCGGCTTCTGGCATGATCGGACGGTCCGGCCCTTTGATCGTTTTGACGGAGACGTCGCTATTAAGCCCGACGATCAATATGTCTCCCAGCGCCTTCGCCTGACGCAGTAGATGAATGTGCCCGCGATGAACGAGATCGAAGCACCCATTGGTAAAGACGACGACTCTGCCGGCTTTCCGAGCCTGAGCCGAGATCGCGCTGAGCTCGTCGACGCTCTTGTACTTGGCGGGCACGGTAATCGTGGGTACCATGGCGCAGTCTGGAATTCAATTAAGTCACGGATCTGTTGGTTCATTTCATAATCTTGACCCTCGTCCAAAACTCCGCTAAGGTCCAAGCAAGATTGCGGAGTCGTCAGGAGGAAAAATGGAATATCAGGATCTGCGCGACTGGATCCAAATTGCCGAAGAAATGGGCGAGCTCAAGACCCTGAAAGGTTGCGATTGGAATCTCGAAATTGGCGCAATTACCGAGATCGTCGCCCACAAAGAAGACGGGCCCGCGGTACTTTTTGATGACATTAAAGGATACCCGAAAGGCTATCGCGTGCTGTCCAACTCGCTATCGTCGCGCAAGCGATTGGCGTTGACCTTGGGCCTGCCTCCAGGCGAAACGAAGATGGATTTCGTGAAGATTTGGAAAGACAACTACAAAAGCATCAAGCCGATGCCCGCCAAATTCGTCAAGAAAAGCGCTCTTTTCGACAATGTCTACAAAGACGGCGATATCGACATGTTCAAATTCCCGACGCCGCTTTGGCACGACAAGGACGGCGGCCGTTATATCGGCACGGGCAGTGTCGACATCACCCGCGATCCCGACGAGGGTTGGGTGAATTACGGGACCTACCGGGTGATGATCCACGATAAAAACAAGATCGGTTTTTATATTTCGCCCGGTAAGCATGGCCGAATCCAACGCGAGAAATATGCCGCCAGCGGACAGCCTTTCAAGATTGCCATGTCATTTGGCCATGATCCTTTGACTTTTCTAGCCGGCAGCATCGAAGTGCCGTACGGCGTGCCGGAATACGAATTCATCGGCGGTCTGCGCGGCGAACCCTTCGAGATGATCGAAGGCGAGTACTCAGGGTTGCCCATACCCGCCAACGCCGAAATTGTTATCGAAGGCGACGTGCATTTCGATAATCCCAAGGTCGAAGGACCCTTTGGTGAATGGACGGGCTATTACGCGAGCGCCGAACGCGCCGAACCTTGGGTCGAAGTGAAACGGCTTTATCACCGGAACGATCCGATCATTCTTGGCTCGCCTCCGGGAAGACCGCCTGCGGAGTTGGGTTGGTATCGCTCGTATTTACGCTCCGCTTTGATTTGGGATGAGATGGAGAAGGCGGGCGTTCCCGATGTCAAAGGCGTCTGGCTTACGGTTTCCGGCGGCAGCCGACTGATGATGGTCGTATCGATTAAACAGCGCTATCCCGGCCATGCCAAGCAAGCCGCGATCGTTGCTTCGCAATGTCACGCCGGCGCTTATCTTGGCCGCTTTGTGGTTGTGGTCGATGATGATATCGATCCATCGAACACCGATGACGTGATCTGGGCGATGTCGAGCCGCTGCGAGCCGGAGCAGGATATTGACATTCTGCGGCGCTGCTGGAGCGGACCGCTGGATCCGGTCATTCATCCGACGAAGAAGGGTTTCAACTCGCGCGCGATCATCGATGCGACTCGGCCGTACGAATGGATGAAGGATTTTCCACCGGTCGCGGAGTCGAGCAAAGAAGTGCTCGATGCGACCGCGAAAAAATGGGGCGCGGAGTTATTCGGCAGCAACGGAAAAAAGTAAAACAAACAAACTGACTGTTACAAAAGGCAAGTCGATCGCCCCTGGTCGGCTTGCCTTTTTTTATGACTTCGAGCTTCAACTATCAGACGTCGGCTACGGATTTTGAGTGCTGTTCGGAAAGTTGTTGGCAATTCGTTGGTGAGATGGATTGATGTTCAGATGCGTACGATAATAGCGTGCGCCCTTACATGAGAATGTTTACCTTGACCTCACAATGGCCACTCAGTATTGTCGCCCTCTAGTGTTGTGGACAAAAATTCCAGCAGCATTCTCATAAGGGGCGTATAGCGCACGCTCTTCAAAACTCGCTCGGAATGATGCTTGAAAATATGCAATGAACTTTGGGGACTCGACATTAGAGAATCACGGTGAAAATCCAGATCTTGTCCGATGATCTTGCCAGCCGAATTGCGGCCGGGGAAGTCGTTGAGCGCCCGGCTTCGGCGGTGAAGGAACTCATCGAGAATTCGCTGGATGCGGACGCCAGCGAAATTTTCGTGGAGGTGGAAAAAAGCGGCACGGCGCTGCTCCGCGTGACTGACAACGGCGAAGGGATGGACGCCGGAGACCTTGAAATGGCCGTCGAGCGCCATGCCACAAGCAAATTGACCGTTGAAGCGGATTTGTTTCGGATCGCCACCTTGGGATTTCGGGGCGAAGCCCTGCCGAGCATCGCTTCGGTATCACGAATGGAAATCGCGTCGCGCGTAAAGGACGCAGTAACTGCACATTTACTCCGCTGTGAGGGCGGGGTTAGGAAAGAGCTTCGCCCGACCGCAGCAGCTTCCGGAACGACGGTTGTCGTCCGCGATATCTTTTTTAACGTGCCGGCGCGTCGCAAGTTCCTCAAATCGCCGGCGACGGAATTGAGCCATATCTGCGATGTGATCAACCGGATCGCGCTCGCTCATCCGGCGGTTCATTTTCGCCTGGAGCACGATGCACGTACGGTTGCGGATTATGCCGCCGTCGGGCAGGCGCGCGATCGTTTGCAGCAGGTGTGGGGGCGCGAGGTGGTCAAGGATATCGCACCGTTTCGCTGGCGACAGAGCGAACTATCCGTGCAGGGTTTTTTGAGTGCGGCACCAGCCTCTTTTCCCAACGCGCGATATCTTTACACCTATGTGAACCGGCGCTACGTGCGCGATAAAGTGCTCACCCATGCGGTTCTGCAAGGATACGAGAATCTTTTGATGAAAGGGCAGTATCCCGCCGTTGTGCTGTTTTTGCATCTGCCCTTCGAAGACGTCGATGTCAACGTCCATCCGGCCAAATCCGAGGTACGTTTTCGCCGTCAAGCGGAGGTGCACGCAGCCGTGGCGAGCGCCGTGCGGAACGCGTTAAAACAAGCTGCGAAAGAACCTGCCGTGCGCGCAAACTTTACCTCGGCGGAGACGTTTCAAGGCGTCAGCGAGATGGCGCTGCGCTATCGGATGGGATCGAGCGCTGCGCAAAGCTTCGCCGAACCGACTGGAGACAACTTCACGATCCCGCTAACAACCAACGAACGAGACGGTTGTTTTTCTTCGCTGCAAATTCTGGGGCAGATTCTCGGTTGCTATATTGTGTGTGCATCGGCGCATGGGCTTGCGCTGATCGACCAGCACGCGGCGCACGAACGCGTCGCCTTCGAAAGGCTTCGCCGTCAGCTCGAAACGGGACAGGTCTCGGCGCAGGCGCTTTTGCTGCCGCAGACACTGGAGCTTAATGCCGGCGAGATCAGTCTAATTGAGGCCAATTGTGAAACCCTCAAGAGCTTTGGCTTCGCCCTGGAGCCTTTCGGACCTGGAGCGTACGCCATCACCGAAGCGCCCGCGCTGCTACCGGAGGGAGACTACACACAACTGGTGCGCCAGATGGTCGCCGATCTAGCGGACGTGGATACCTCGACAAAGCTCCGGATCCATCTCGAAGGGCGATTAGCGACCATCGCGTGTCACAGCGTCATTCGCGCCAATCGTTCTTTAGAATTGGACGAAATAAAGGCACTGCTCAGGGACCTTGATCAAATCGATTTCGCGACACAATGCCCCCATGGCCGGCCGGTGCTGATCGAGATTAGGCGAGAAGAGCTCGAGCGAATGTTCAAGCGAATCGCGTAACTGGTCAGTCTAAAACGGGATCGGAAATTCGCTGAGCCTCGATGCCTCAACTAATTTTGACTGTCGTCATTCCCGCATGGTTTAAGCGGGAATTCAGGACTTCGGATGGGGCCGCGATTTGTCTTTCAATCAATCCCGGATCGTAGATGAAACCGAAACTCGTTATCATCCTCGGTCCCACTGCGGTCGGCAAAACCGAGCTGGCTTTAGCCTTGGCCGAAACAATCAAAGCTGAAATCATCAACGCAGACTCGCAGCAAATTTATCGATATCTCGATATCGGCACCGGCAAGCCGTCGAAAGCAGAGCGCGAGCGAGTGCGCCACCATCTGATCGATGTCATAAATCCCGATGAAGATTTCAACGCAGCGCTTTATCGTCAACTGGCTAACACTACAATTGAGGACATTCACGAGCGCGACGCACCGGTGTTCGTTTGTGGCGGGACCGGATTATACTTGAAGGCGCTGACCGGCGGCCTGTTCGCGGGGCCGGGACAGGATACCGAACTGCGCGCGAACTTAGAGCGCGAAATCGCCGAGAACGGGCTCGCACCCTTATATGAGCGGCTGATTGGCGTTGATCCTAGCGCCAATGCAAAGATCCATCCCAACGACCGCCAGCGTATCATTCGTGCTTTGGAAGTGTATCAAAGCACCGGCCGTCCGCTGAGCGCGTGGCAAAATGAGCATCGATTTCAGGAGCAGTCGTTTGACCTTCTCAAGATCGGTTTGCTGCGCGAGCGCGCCGAGCTTTACGATTTGATCAATCAGCGTACTGAGAGCATGATCCGCACGGGCTTGCTCGACGAAGTGCGCGGCTTGATTGCGCGCGGTTACAGACTGGACCTCAAACCGCTACGCAGCGTCGGCTATCGGCAGATGGGCGAAGTCATAGAGGGAACTAAAAAATTGCCGGACGCGGTGGAGGAAATGAAACAGGAAACCCGCCGCCTGGCGAAACGGCAGCTGACTTGGTTTCGCAGCGATGCGGAGATCCGCTGGTTTCATCCCGAAAAACAGGAGCGGGAGATTGCCGAGTTGATAGAAGCGTTTTTACTATGAGTACTGGGGCATTCATGAACTATAGAGCGCGAATGAAAATTTGGCTTACCGTGGCGATAATTTGTCTTCTCACACCGAATATCGGTCGAGACGCGGAACCGGTTCTCGAGTGGGCAAACATCGAGCAGGAAGCTGCCTCAGTTTTAAGCCGATATATTCAGATCGATACGACAAACCCACCCGGTAACGAGATCAAGGCGGCCGAATTCCTCAAAAGCATTTTTGACGGCGAGGGTATTGAAGCGAAAATCATCGAGGCGTCCACTGGGCGCGCTAATCTGTATGCTGTTCTACGCGGAGATGGCTCGCGAAGATCGATAATTTTACTCAACCACATGGATGTTGTCCCGGCGGACGAAAGACTCTGGAAGGCCAAACCATTTAGCGGGGAGATCAAAGACGGCGTGATTTGGGGCCGCGGCGCGCTTGACGACAAAGGGCCTGCGATCATGGAACTCGCGGCAATGCTGGCGCTCAAGCGGCAAAAAATCGCTTTGAAGAGCGACGTGATCTTTCTTGGAACGGCCGACGAAGAAGCCGGGGGCGCGCTTGGGGCTGGATACCTCTTGGAGAAATATCCCGAACTGTTCGACAATGTCGGCTTGGTGTTTAACGAAGGCGGCGGTATTCGTGTCGGAGAAGACGGTCGCGCACGAGTATACAATGTGAGTGTGGCCGAAAAGACGCCGCTTTGGCTGAGGCTCACGGCAACCGGAACACCAGGCCATGGCTCGTCTCCCGGAAACGATATGGCGGTGCATAAACTGATCGCCGCGCTTAGTCGATTAATGACATATCAAAGCCCGATCAAAGTCGTTGCCGAGGTACAAAAGTTCTACGCTGATACCGCCCAAACGGAGCCTGAACCCCGGCGTACGGGCTATCGCGATTTGCGTCGGGCATTGGAAGATTCGGCGTTTCGCTCGGAGTTTCTCGCCGATGCACGCGGGCGCGGCAGTGTAAGCAATACGATCGCGATCACCCGGATCACGGGATCGGACAAAGTGAACGTGATTTCCGGCGTGGCAACTGCCGAGATCGACATTCGTTTATTGCCCGGCGAAGACCCGAAAGTCGTGATGGATCAGGTCCGGGGGCTCATCGATGACGAGTCGATCAAGATCGAGGTGCTCTTGTCATTTCCGGCAGCGGTCTCGCAGCCTCATCCGGAGGCGATGAAGGTCATTACCGAGTTCGCCAAAAGTCATGACGCGGGGGTGCCGGTGGTGGCGCCGCTAGTGCGCGGGTTTACCGACTGTCATTTCTTCCGGGAAAAGGGTATCCCGTGCCTCGGTTTCATGCCTCATCGGAGCCCGTCGAGCAGCGAAGGCTTGGTTCATGGCGTCGATGAGCGAATAGATCTCGAGAGCTTCAACTTTGGCGTTCGGGCCATGTATGAGATTGTGCGGAAGCTCGCGACGGAGTGAGGATCGTTCAGTAGTGGGCCTCAGTCCTGCGGACACCGGCCGATTGTCATTTCGGCCAAGGGGAGAAATCTTCTTCGTTTGCAGCTGAAATGTAAAGATCTCTCGCTGCCGCTCGAGATGATAAAAATGAGAGCTTGATGCGTTTTGACGGATTCACCCAGGTGCGGGGCGAAGCGAATACGCAGTCAGAAGCAAGGCAGGGGATTTTCTATCAAGTTGTAAACGTGGTCGAAATTCACTTCGTTGATGCGCGCCAAAATCTTGAAGGTGCGCGGTGGCTCATTTTTGAGAAAAACCATGATCGCGGTTTCCACGGGCGGGCATCCGGCCTTCACGCAGGGAACTTCTTTGACCACGATGGGCGCGTCGGGCGGAAAACTAAGAATCGTTTGCACCCAGTAACGAATTTGGTCGAGGGTGAAGTTCGAAACATCCTGCTTGCGACCGAAGGGATCCACATCTTCGGCGGATGACGCACCGTTGCTGCTCGTGATGCAGTTCAGAAATCCCTGTGTGATGCTTTCCTTGTCCAAGTCGCGGCCGATAAATACCAATCGGTTTAGACGTTCCTCCTGCTCTGCCCACGGGCGGCCGGGACGCCCTTCGAAGAGCATGTGAACGCCTTGGAAGACGAACTGATCGGGATCTTTGCGCAGGTTTAAAATCCCCTTCATGCGCATGATGCGCTCACCGAATTGCGCCAACAGTTCGCGAAACCAGTGGCTCAGCTTCAATCCATCGAGATCGCCCGCGGTCGTGATCGCGACAGTTTCGATATCCTCGGTGTGGCTATGGTTGTGATCGTGTTTTTCCGCTCTGATTACGATATCCAGGCTTCTCAGATCTAAAACCGTGCCGATATCAACGTCGGAATTGCGCGTCTGGCAAATACGCGCCGCGCCGTTCAAATTGCGCAGCTTGAACTCGAGCTCCGGCAAATCCTCGGCATTGATCAAATCGATCTTGTTGAGCAAGACCATATCCGCAAAAGCGATTTGCTCTTTGGCTTCCGGCGAATTGCTTAATTGTTGGAAGATATGCTTGGCGTCAACGACGGTCACAACGCCGTTGAGCTGATACTCGCTTTTGATCCGCTCGTCGACGAAAAAACTCTGCACGACCGGCGCGGGATCCGCCAGGCCGGTGGTTTCGATCATCAGCGTGTCGAATTTGTCTCGATGCTCGAGCAGGCCGAATAAACTTCGCAGCAAGTCGCCACGCACGGTGCAGCAAATGCAACCGTTGCTCATCTCGACGACTTCCTGATCGGAGGAAATAAGCAAATGATGATCGATGCCGACCTCGCCGAACTCATTGACGATGACGGCGACGCGCCGGCCGTGATCGGCAGTCAAAATTCGGTTCAGCAGTGTCGTTTTTCCGGCGCCGAGAAAACCGGTGAGAACAGTCACCGGCACTCGTTGATCGTTAACTTCCGCCATGCACTTGAAATCCTTCTGCGTTTGTTTTCTAAAGGTAACAACGAGTCAGAATCGAGTCAACTTACAGACCTTTCACATCGGCATGCAACGGGGAATGACGATGAAGCTCAAGGGGAAAGTAGCCTTTATCACCGGATTCGGATCAGGGTTAGGGCAAGCAATCGCGGTCATGTTCGCCCGTGAAGGGGCGGCAGTGGCGGGCACTTCGCCGACGGAATCGAAGGGCCGAGAGACCGTTGCACTGGTCGAAAAACTCGGCGGAAAAGCGCTCTATTGGCCGGGCGACGTTTCGGATTCGAAGCAAATGAAAAGCATCATCGGCGAAACAGTGCAGCGGTTGGGCGGCATCGATATCGTTGTAAATAGCGGAGGGGTCCGGACCAACGGCAGCATCACTGAAATTACTGAAGAGGAGTGGGATCGAACGGTGGACGTAAATCTTAAAGGCGCCTTCATCGTGTCGCGGCTCGCGATTCCCGAGATGAAGCGGCGCGGCGGCGGCGTGATTCTTCATATCGCGGCGCGCTCGGGAATGCTCGGACAATCAGGGCGAGCCGCATATTGCGCATCGAAAGGGGGCATGGTTCGCTTGACCGAAGCGATGGCGATGGATCACGCGAAAGATCATATCCGCGTCAATTGTATTTGCCCGGGTCCAACGCGCACGCCGATGGTCGATACCTCAACCCCCGAGAAGCTTGCGCGCTATAAAACTCGCGTGCCGATCGGCCGCATTGGCGAGCCTGAGGATGTCGCGTATGCCGCTTTGTACCTTGCCTCGGATGAAGCTTCCATGGTTACCGCAGCGATTCTGCCGGTGGACGGCGGCATGCGCCTGACCGGTCCGTGAGACGCCGCGGATGCGCAGACTTTAGGCATTACACTAGGAAGAACTAATGCTTGATATTAGGCCTATAGGTATTGAGGATTACGCCGAACGCTGTAGCAAGCCCCTATCGGAATTGCATGACAAACTTTGGGTAGAAACATATGCGAAAACCCATAGTCCAGGCATGATGGTAGGTCCTGTCGAAGGGCAGTTTCTTAAAATGTTGGCTCAACTGACGGGTGCGCGGCGGATTCTTGAAATCGGCATGTTCACTGGCTACAGCACGTTGGCTTGGGCAGAAGCGCTACCCAAAGACGGCCGCGTTGTCACGTGCGAGGTGAGTTCGGAAAATGCTGAAATCGCCAAGCGCTACTTCGCGGAGAGTGCCCATTCGCAAAAAATTGAAATCAAATTAGGCCCGGCGCTCGAGTCCCTCAAACGTATTTGGGGTCCCTTCGATATTTGTTTTATCGATGCCGATAAAGAAAATTATAGCGCTTACTACGACGCCTGCTTCGAATTGGTTCGGCCGCGTGGGCTGATCATTCTGGACAACGTGCTCCGCAGCGGCCGTGTGGTCGACCCGCGAGACTCGGCGACCAAAGTTGTCGATGCTCTGAATCAGCGGATTCGGAATGATCCCCGTGTGGAAAATGTGCTTCTGCCATTCCGAGACGGAATTATGCTGGTGAGAAAATTATAGCGGATGTCCCGTTTCGCTCCGCGCTCAGAGTTCGTCGCTTGATAATTTCTTCAAGGCTTCGGTTAAATCCTGCGGCACCGGAGCGCTCCATTCCTTCAGTTTTCCAGCATGCCGGAGCGCCAGTTTCTCGGCATGGAGAAATTGTCGCTTCAAGCCAAACTGTTTGCGAAAGCGCCGGTTGAAAGCAAAATCGCCGTGCTGCTCGTCCATGACTACGGGATAACCGAGCTTGGCGAAATGGAGACGGATTTGGTGCAGCCGACCGGTATCTATTTTCACGCGCACCAAGGTCGTATCCGAAAACCGCCTGCAGACACGGTAGTGCGTCAGCGCATGCACTGGAGTTCCGTGTCTGCCCTGCAGCGGAAAATCGATATTTCCCTCATGCAAAAGTAGCCGGCCTTTAACGAGACAGAAATATTCCTTTTCGACCTCGCCTTGTTCGAAGCGGGTCTCCAATTCCTTGACGGTCACGGGATTCTTCGCAACCAGCAATAGCCCGGATGTATCTTTGTCGAGACGGTGCACGAGTTGCGGTCTGACATCTGTGCCGCGATAATTGGCCTCCAATATGCCCAGAACCGTGTCTTTCTTGCGCACGGTCTTCCCTTCGTGAACAGCAATCCCGGCAGGTTTGTTGATAACCAGCAACGAATTATCCTCGTAGATGATATCGACGCGATTTGTGCTCCGGGTATGAGCCGCTGAGGCTTTTTTCGCGAATTCGATATAAAGCTGAATGCGGTCTCCAGGACGGACTAAATCTTCGCCCTTGGCTCGTCGACCATTGATTCGTACGCCGTTTTTCCGAAGTAGCTTTCGGACATACCCGACGGGGAACTCCTTTTTTAAAAAATTCTCGAGCTTTTTCGCTGATTCATCCGTCCGGACCACAATCTCATCCATCGCTTTAATTGAATAGCGGCAG
>Ga0164305_10000931_pt1 | contig 11698 bp, 13 predicted proteins | sample Whisoiple_237_MG_FD_110215 | JGI IMG/M metagenome (GOLD analysis project Ga0164305, IMG submission 110215) | Soil microbial communities amended with pyrogenic organic matter from upstate New York, USA - Whitman soil sample_237_MG | ecosystem: Environmental > Terrestrial > Soil > Agricultural... | reverse complement strand
GCAGGTGCTCGTGAATCTGGCGATCAACTCACGCGATGCCATGCTGCGCGGCGGCACGCTCACGATCCGCACCGGCGAGACGACGTTCGATTTCACGGCGGCGGCGATCCTCGACGTCGCGCCCGGACCGTACGTGACGATCGACGTGGACGACACCGGAAGCGGGATGGACGAGACGACGCGCACCCACGCGTTCGAGCCCTTCTTCACGACGAAGGGGCCGGCGCAGGGTGCGGGACTCGGCCTCGCGATGGTGTACGGCATCGTGCGGCAGTCCGGTGGAGCGATCGAGCTGCACAGCACTCCGGGTGCGGGGACGCGCGTGCGCATGTACCTGCCGCGCGGCGAAGTAGTCGGCGCCTCGCGGCCGGTGTTTGAGCAGTCGTCCAGTCGTGGACTCGTGCTCCTCGTCGAGGATGAGCCGCGCGTGCGCTCGCAGGCGCGACGACTGCTGCAGCGTGCCGGCTACGACGTGCTCGAAGCGTCCGACGGCGCGCAGGGCTCGCGCATCTTCGACGAGCGCCGCGCCGACGTCACGGTCGTCGTCACCGACGTGGTGATGCCCATCGCTGGCGGCGTCGAGATGGTGTCGAGCCTGCGCACGCATCGACCCCTGCTGCCCGTCGTGTTCGTGAGCGGGTACACCGCGGAGGATCAGGATCTCCCGCTGGACGAGCGCACCACCTTCCTCACGAAACCGTACACGATCGATGCACTCTGCGACGCGATCGGTTCCGTCGTGCCGGCCTGAGCCACGCACGGTCGATTAGGGACACGCGCGCGACTAACTTTGTCTTATGAGTTAGACACCCGACGAGCCGCCCGACGACGAGCAGGACGATTCGCCCGACGAATTGCCCGACGAATCTTCGGATCAGAGCGCGCCCGAGCCGCGCGGCCCGTACACGCGTGAGAATCCGCTGACCTTTCTCGTTCCGGAGCCGATCCTGCTCCGCATCGAGCGCGTCGAGAAGCCGGGTGCGGCACCCGGCGAGCAGCCCGTTGCGTTCACGCGCGCCGGCCCCGACGAGGTCCTGCTCGCGGTCAACGCCTATCCGGCGCCGCTGGTGGATGCATTCTTCGCCAGCGACGCCTTCGGCGAGCCGGTCATCGTGGTGGGCGCGGCGTGGGAGGAAGACGGCGGCGTGCGCGGAGAGCTGTCCGCGCTCCTCCCCGAGCGAACCATGCGCGCGATCCAGGACACCGTGTCGCCCGAGGACGAGGAGGACGAGGCGGAGCCGTGGGCCGCGTCCGCCACACTCGGCGGCACCTCGTACGAGGAAGCCGTCGGTGAGGACGAGGACGATGAGGAAGGCGACGAGGACGACGACGATGCCGAGCCGCACTTCCCGCTCGTGATCGGTGCCGTGCTCCGCTTCCCGGAGAACCGGAAGTATCCGACCGACTTCGAGCTCGAGGTCGACGACCTCATGCGCTCGATCCTCGAAGGCCGCGCGATGGATGCGCGCCAGAAGCAGATCGACAATCTGCTCGGCGGGCTCTAGCGAGCTTTTTCGCTTCGCTCAGTCCGCCGAGAGCCGGGGCGGCACGCAACTTCCTTCACACTTCTGGACCACGACGGCGCTGAGGCCGTCGCCCCACCAGCGCAGCTTGCAGGTATCCGGGTGTCTTGGAGTGTCGATACACACGGCCATGTGTTCCCCGCCCACGGCGGGGCCGCCGATGAAGATTATCCTCACGTCGTCGTCGATCGCGATGGCATCGAGTGGACGGTTCGTGAGGTGCCCACGCCGCAGGCGTGGGCGCGCGCCGCGCATTGTCTCGTCCTGAGCTCGCGGGAGTGCGTCCGGCGGGTCTGGTCGTTCCCCGACAGCTGGCGCTCCCTCGACGCCGATGAGCTCCTCGAGCTCGGGCGGGCCGACTAGCGCGTACGGAAACCGGCGCCAGGCGCACCTCGTAAGGGGGCACGTCCTCCTTTTGGAGCTCGTGCCTCCATGCGCAAGACGCTCAAGGTTCTGTTCTACTCCGCGCTGATCGTGTTCGTCGGCCTGCCCGTCGCGTTCGCCCTGTTCGTGGCGGCGATGGCGATGTTCGGCGTCGTCATCGGCATCGGATTCAGCATCCTCGGTCTCGTGCTCACGGCCCTCAAGTTCGCGCTGATGGTCGTGCTCCCGATCGCCCTTCTCGTCTGGGTCGCCAAGCGGCTGCTCGCTCCCGAGCGTACGTACTAGCGGCCGACCAGCCGACGTGCGGAACTCCGACCGGAGGTGCGAAGCGCCGGAGGGAGGAGCGATCACCTCACGGCGCAGGGTCGCGTCCGGCATGCGTGTCGATGAGGGTGCAGTTCCTGCCACGGTGGCTGGCGCCGCCGTACCCTCACTGCGCAGATTTTTCGCGCGCGCCTTGCCACTCGACCGCCGACCCTGCTCCATCGATGCCGACGCTCCGTTTTCTCTCGCTCGCCTCGCTCGTTCCCCTCGCCCTCGCCGTTGCGTGCGGTGGCTCGAATCCGCCACCGCGAACCGACAACCCTCCGGACGCAACGGGTCGTCGCACGGGGCGCGATTCCATGATGGTGCGCCGCAACGCGGTGATCGAGAACAACCGCCCCGACGCCAGTGGCCGCGGAGGATTGCTCGTCGTGGCCAATCAGCAGGGTGCGAGCGCCACGATCCTCGACGCGTCGAATCTCGCGACCGTCGCGACCGTGCCCGTCGGCAACGGGCCCCATGAAGTCGCGATGTCGCTCGACGGTCGATGGGCCGTCGTCACCAACTACGGCGACCAGGCCGCACCGGGCAACACGCTCAGCGTGATCGACCTCTACGACCAGTCGCCGCACGTCGTCCGCACGATCGATCTCGGTCAGTACGCACGGCCGCACGGTGCCGTGTTCGTGCAGTCGGGCACGAAGATGCTCGTCACGAGCGAGACGTCGCAGAAGCTGCTGCTCGTCGACTTCATCAGCGGTCGCGTGGACACGGCGATGGCGACGAACGGCAAGGGCTCGCACATGGTGACCGCGCAGCGCGACGGCCGCCGTGCGTGGACCTCGAACATCGGCGACGGCACGGTCACCGAGTACGACATCGATACGCGCACGACCAAGCGCACCTACAAGGTCGCTCCGGACGACGAGTCGATCTCCGCCACGGCCGGCGGCATCCAGCTCTGGGTCGGCAGCAACACCGCGAAGACGGTCACCGTCGTCAACTCCGCCGACGCTTCGATCCTCGCCACGCTCAGCGGGTTTGGGCGGCCGTACCGCGTCGGCGTCTCGCGCACCGGTCGCAGCGTCGCCGTGGTCAGCGATCCCGACTCGAACCGCGTCCACCTGTTCGACGTCGGGACGCGGCGCGAGCTCGCCCGGATCGACCTCGCCGGGGAGAAGGGGATCGGCAGTCCGGCGACGAAGTCACTCCCCGAAGGGATCGCCTTCGATCCGATCGCCGATTTCGCCTACGTCACCCTTCACGGCACCAACCAGGTCGTCGCCATCGACCTGAGGACGCAGAAGGTGGCTGGTTTCGGTGCCGTGGGCACCGGGCCGGACGGGATCGCGTTCTCGCCCTACCTGCGGCGCTAGTCGCCAGCGCTCAGGCGGCGCCGACCGACTCGAGCCACTCGACCGCCGGCTTCCAGCTCTCGTAGTCCTGGAGCAGGACGGTGAGGAAGTAGGTCACGACCTCGTCGACGGGATACGACCGGGCGAGGTCGTCGGCCGCGGTGCGGAACCGCTCCGGCTCGACCTCGATCGGCCCGTTGGCTTCCGTGTCGATCCGCCCGTTCTCGTTCTTCACTCCCACCGAGTCGAGGAACGCCGCCATCATCGGGCGACGGGTGCCGAGGTGCAGGTCCACGAGGAAGGCGCTGAGGAGCTGCACGTCATCGAGGGGAAGTCGGGCCGCCTCGTGTACCAGCTTCTCGCGTGGCCACGTGGCGACGGTCTGAGGCCGGAACTTGAGCGCCTTCGCGACGCCCGCTCGCGTCGTGGTCTTCACCCACCCGTTCTCGTCGTCGGCGAGCGACGCGGTGATCGCGGCGGTGCGCTCCTCGGCGGTGAGTGCTTTCCAGAGCTTGCGCACGGTGGTGGAGCGCGGCTCGGCGGCGAGCGAGGCGAGGGCGGGTCGGAGCGATGTCGTCGGCATGAGGCGAAGCTAATCGCCCTGCATCGAGCAGTGAACGGCGACGCACCACGCTGCTTGGGCCGAGCTCGCTCCGGGGTCCGGTGGGTTATACTTCCCCCATGCGCCGTACTCTCTGCAAATCGAAGATCCACCGTGCCACGCTCACCGGCGCGGATCTCAACTACGAGGGCAGTCTCACGCTCGACCGCGCCCTGATGGACGCCGCCGACATGATGCCCTACGAGCGCGTGCAGGTCGTCAACGTGAACAACGGTGCGCGGCTCGAGACCTACCTCATCCCGGGAGACGCGGGCTCCGGGGTCGTCCAGCTCAACGGCGCGGGGGCCCGTCTCGGGTCGCCAGGCGACATCGTCATCCTCATGACGTACGCGGAGTTCGAGGAGGACGAGGTGGATGACCGATTCATGCCTCGCGTGGTCTGGGTTGACGAGAAGAATCGCATCATCCCCGGCGACTAGTCCGTTCGGCGCCTCGCGCCGAGACTGGGTCGAGGCATACCGCAGCACCGTTCCAACCCTTCCCCGGCACCGGTTGTCCTAGTCGGTGCACGCCCTTCCGGCGCAGCCCTCTGCTCGACGCCCGAAGCGCCCCACGAATCGTTACATGACTGCCCCTCGTCACGCCCCACTTCGGCGGAGCGCGCTGCTCGCGCTCGCGCTGCTCCTTGGCCCGGCTCCAATCGCGCTCGCCCAGAACGCTGCCTCCCAATCCCAGGACCTCGAGACGACATCGGGAACGCCTTCCGAGTCGTCGGCGCGCCCGGGGCGTGCGACGGCCACCGCCGCCATCGCCGCGCGGGCCTCGGTCGCTCCCGTGCTCGACGGCCGCACCAACGATGCGGCGTGGGCCAACGCGCAGGTGATCGATCAGTTCCTGCAGTACGAGCCGAACGAGGGGCAGGAGAGCCGCTTCCGCACCGAGGCGCGCGTCACCTTCGACGATCGGTATCTGTACGTGCTCGCGCGGATGTACGATCCCGCGCCCGACAGCATCGTGTCGCTGCTGTCGCGTCGTGATGTGCGCACCGCGTCGGAGCAGCTCAAGCTCATCATCGATTCGTACAACGACAAGAAGACCGGCTACGAGTTCATCGTGAACCCGGCCGGCGTGAAGCGCGACTTCTCCGTCTCCAACGACAACAACGAGGATGCCTCGTGGGATGGAGTCTGGGACGTCGCGACGCGCATCGATTCGCTCGGCTGGGTCGCCGAGTTCCGGATTCCGTTCAGTCAGATCCGCTTCGCCCCGGGCGCCGAGCACACCTTCGGGCTGCTCATCGCCCGTGACGTCGCCCGCACGGGCGAGCGCATCTCGTGGCCGCTGCTCAGCCGCAAGAAGAACGGCTATGTGTCGCAGGCGGGCACGTTGAGCGGCATCGGCGGACTGCCGACGCCGCGTCGTGTCGAGATCTCGCCGTACGTCGTGATGAAGAACGGCACGCGCGACTTTGGTGGGCCTCGTGAGAACGGCCTGCCGCGCTACGATCACCCGAGCCAGGCCAACGTCGGCGCCGATCTCAAGGTCGGGCTGTCGTCCAACCTGACGCTCGACGCGACGATCAATCCCGACTTCGGCCAGGTGGAGGCGGATCCCGCGCAGCTCAACCTGACTGCGTTCGAGACCTTCTACAGCGAGCGCCGCCCGTTCTTTCTCGAGGGCGCGGGGATCTTCAAGTTCAACACCAACTGCGGCGACATCGACAGCGGCTGCACGGGGTTGTTCTACTCGCGCCGCATCGGTCGCAGCCCGCAGCTCACCGACGACTACGGCGACGCGACCAGTCCGACCGCGACGCCGATCGCCACGGCGGCGAAGCTCACCGGTCGCCTCGCCAACGGGTTCTCGATCGGCGTGCTCGACGCCGTCACGGAGCGCGTCGAGGGCGTCGCGATGCTCGACGGGATTCGTCCGGCCATCGAGCCGCGCACCAACTACAGCGTGCTCCGCGTGCAGCGCGACCAGGCCGACGGCCGCGGTGACATCGGCTTCATGCTCACCGGCGTCAATCGCGGGCTCGATGCCGGCGGTTCGCCCTACCTCGCGAACAGCGCCTACTCGGGCGGCCTGGATTTCCGCCGTCGCTTCGTCGGCAACAACTACGAGCTGCGCAGCTTCATCGCGGCGAGCGACGTGCGCGGATCGCGCGAGGCGATCGCGGCGCTGCAGAGCAACAACGTGCACGCCTTCCAGCGCCCCGACGACGGCGTCACGTACGATCCGACACGCACCGCGATGCGCGGCGATGCGGAGCGTGTGTCGCTGAGCAAGTTCGGCGGCGGCATCACACGGTTCCAGTCGGTCTACCAGCGCTTCTCGCCTGGCTTCGAGACGAACGACATCGGCTACCAGCAGCGCGCCGATCAGCAGCTGTTCCGCAACTGGTTCGCGCTCCAGTTCCAGAACCCGACGAAGCTCTACCGCAAGGCCTTCTTCAACTTCAACGCGCAGGAGCGTTGGACGACGGAAGGGCTCGTGCTCGGCAACGGGTTGAACCACAACATGCACATCCAGCTGCCGAGCCAGTGGTGGGTGCACTTCGGTGTGAATGCGAACGATCTCCTGCCGTCGTACGGCGATCGTGATGCGCGCGGCGGGCCGGCCCTCCGCAAGTCGAAGAGTGCGAGCGGCTGGACCGGCTTCGAGACCGACGACCGCAAGGCGCTGAGCTATTCCGTGTTCACCTCCTGGTGGAAGGGCGACGCGGGACACTCGTGGGGAATGGACGGCGGACCTGGCGTCAACCTGCGCGTCTCGAGCCGGTTCTCCGCGTCGATGGATTTCAACTACAGCCGCAACGTCGACGACGGCCAGTTCTACGCGAGCTACGGCGACATCGGCAACGACACGACGCACTACACCTTCGCGCGACTCGACCAGACGACGATCGGCATCAGCTCGCGGATCAACTTCACCGCCACGCCGAACCTCTCGTTCCAGTTCTACGGCCAGCCGTACGTGTCCAATGGCACCTATGCGGATTGGCGCGAGCTCGATCAGCCGCGCTCGAGCGACTACGACCGTCGCATGAAGAAGTACGGCACCACGTCGGGGATCTTCGACGGCTTCAACTACCGTGAGTTCCGCTCGAACGCCGTCATGCGCTACGAGTACCGGCCGGGCAGCGCACTCTTCATCGTCTGGCAGCAGGGCCGCAGCGACTATCTCGTGCGCACGGACGCCGGCTACAACGACGGCTACGACTTCCGCCGCGACTACGGAGCGACCTTCCGCAGCCACCCGAACAACACGTTCCTGGTGAAGTGGAGCTACTGGTTGAATCCGTGAGGCGGTAGGGCGCGCCTTCGGCGCGCTGTGAACGGTTCATGGTTTTCGGTTATCGGTTGGGGTCAGAGTCGATTCGACTCTGACCCCTTGCCGTTCCGAAGCGTCCCGAGGCCGGCCGAGAACCGTCAACCGACAACCAGGAACCGCCGCTGGAACCATCCCACCTGTCGCGAACTTTCTCTACGCAAGGTGTACTAAGAGGCAAAGGCTCCCAGGAGGCCCTCATTGTCCAGATTTCAGTTTGCGATCAGCTCTGGCCCGGAGTCAGTCCGTCAGGCCGGAGTCGTGGAAAGCGATTCGTTCAACGAGGCCGTCGTGCTGCTCGGCGAGAAGATTCCGGTTCGTACCGGTGACTCGCTGGAGATCGGTGTGAGCGGCTTTCCCCCAGCCCGCTTCTTCTGCGCCAGTGCGATCAAGGGCACGAGCCCCGTCTGGGTGCCGGAAGGAAAATTGGCGGCTTAACACCGTGGGTTGGTGAGTTGGAAAACGGCCCCGGGAGGCAAGAGCTTCCCGGGGCCGTCGTCTTTCACCAACTCACTAGCTCACCAACTCACGGCGACGCTCCGCGCCGCCTATCCCTTCCTGATCTCGAACTCTCCGTTCCCCGTCGACATCCGTAGCATCGGGCCGCCCTCGCCGATCGTGGCGCGCACGTGCCGCGGGCTCAGCTGACCCTTCACCTTGAGGTCGAAGTCAGAGCGGATGGAGCCGTTCCCCGTCGAGGCATCCAGCTCACCGCTGTAGTTCGCCGGCAGCGTGAGCTTCACGTCGCCGCTGCCCGTGTGGAACTGCATGTCCTCTTTCGCGCGCAGCGCCGACATCCGGACGTCGATGTCGCCGTTGCCGCTGCTCACCTCGACCGGCCCCTCCGTGGTCACGACGTCCACATTACCGTTGCCCGTGGAGACGTTCACGCGTCCCTTCGCGTTCCGGACGTCGACTTCGCCGTTGCCGGTCGAGACGCGCACCGTGCCCTGCGTCTCTCCGATGTGTACGCGGCCGTTCCCGGTCGATGCCTGCACTTCGGCGCCAGCGCCATCCACGTTCAGCGCACCATTCCCCGTGGCGACTCTGAGGCGGAGGTTGCGCGGGATGAGCACGGTCATCGAGACGGTCGCCTGACGACGCCAGCCGTCGTCATAGTGGCGACGATCGCGATCGCCGTCGCACGAATCCTCGTTCTGCGTCGAGCAGATGCTCACGTCGCCATTGCTCGACGTCCGGACCTCGAAGCCGACGTCTTTGACGTCGCCCCCGCGCACCCGCTTTTCGGCGCGAAACTCGACGGTGTTCCCGGCTGCCGGCCGGACGTCGATCGGACCGTTGAAGTTCTTGACGGTGAACTGGCCTCCGGCCGGGATCGTCCCCCGCCAGGTGTACACCGTCTCATTGCGGCCAACGATCTGGGCATCCGCAACGGCGGAGACGGCGCTCGTCAGCGACAGCGCGAGCAGGAGGGTCGGTAGAGTCGATCGCATCGCAATCACGTGGTCGAAGGGTGGGACGGACTGCCACGGGTGCGACATCCGAGACGGCCCCAGGGTTGGAACAGTTTCAGCCCTTCCCACGGACCCGGGGTCAGAGCCGGGCTCTGTCCCCGACGGGCTCAGCTGCGCAGTGCCAGCCGGCCAAGGAACACGCCGGCAGCGAGGCAAGCGACCGCCACATATCCGGCCGGCAGGAACACCCCCTCGCTGCGTCGCAGTGCGATGACCGCCACGTAGCCCAGCGTCGCGCCGACCGCCAGGCAGAGCATGGCGGCCACCGCGAGCAGCACCTTCACCAGCGTCCCGCTCAGCGCGTGTACGGGATCAGGAAGTCGACCTGATCGCCCGGCTGCACCGGGATCATCTCGGACAGGTACGCGCGCTGTCCACCGGTCACCATCGGCTCGGCAAGGAACCGCATCTGGACGACGCCGTTCACGATGCTGGGCGGGATCTTGAGCTGCGTCAGCCCCTGCGACTTCGCGCGGCCGAGGCGCATCCGCTGCGTCCCCTGGTAGGCGTAGATGGTCATCTCGTTCAGGTTCTGATTGTCGACGACCACCGTCGTTGCACCGTTCGAGGACTTTCCATCGCCGTTCAGGTCGACCGCCTCTCCTCCGGCTGCGGGAACCGGCGTCTTCTTCGGCCCACCGCTCCCGCTCGCGCACGCGCCCACCAGGGCCAGCGCGCCGATGGCGAGTACCCATATTGTCCGCACGCTACGGCGCGTGATGCCGCTTCCTGCTACCTCGAGCCTACCGCTGGACCACCGCATGGTGCCCTCCGAGTCGCCGGCGCTCGCCGGCCGCAAATCGTACGATGAAGCCTACTTCAAAAAATGGTACCGCGATCCGCGAACGCGGGTGCATGCCCCCGAGGCGGTTCGCCGAAAGGTGCGCATGGTCGTCGGTGCGGCCGAATACTTTCTCGGCCGCAATCTGCGAACCGTGCTGGACATCGGAGCCGGAGAAGGGCGCTGGCTCGCCGAACTCCGACGCCTGCGCCCCGGCATCCGATACGTCGGCGTCGATCCCAGCGAGTACGTCGTGGCCCGCCATGGGAAGCGGCGTAACATACGGCTCGGTTCGTTCGAGGACCTGCCGAAACTCTCGCTCGGACATGGCTACGACCTCGTGATCTGCGCCGATGTGCTCCAGTACGTCGCCGATGCCGCGCTCAAGCGTGGCGTGCGTCACATCGCCGGACTGATCCATGGTGTGGCATTTCTGGAAGCCTACACGACCGGGGACGAGATGGAAGGCGACCTGGAAGGGTGGCACCCGCGAAGCAAGTCGCAGTACCGCCGGATCTTCACCGATGCCGGCCTCGTCCCCGCCGGCATGCACTGTTACCTCACCCGCGAGCTCGCGGTCAACGCTGTGGAGCTCGAGCTCGTGTGACCTTGGATAATCGACACGCATGACTCTCCTTCCCCGCTACCTCCTCGCCCTGACCGTCGCCGCCACCCCAGCGCTCGCGCAGGCGCCCAGCCACCCCGATTCGACAGCGACCAGCGAGGAGACCGCCCACCACGCGCCACTCGAGTTCGGGGTGGCGGGCGGGGCACTCTCCTACGAGGGCGGGCGCCAGGAGCAAGCGGTCGGAGCAGTGCTACGCTGGGTTACGACCCCCTGGCTCTCCCTTTCCGCCACACCGACGGCTGTCCACGTGCGGCAGCCTTCGGCCACCGTCGTCGGGAGCGTCGAGGGCACCACGGGCCTCGTCGATCTCCCCATGGACGCCACGGTGGCCCACGACTTCAAGGCTCCCTGGAGCCCTGGCGTCGCGCTGGCGCTCGGTGTCTCGCTTCCGGTCGGTGACACCGCGACGGGATTCGGCGCCGGCAAGATGGGCTATTCGACCAGTGTCGGCTTCGGTTTCTCGCCTGCCGAGCGGCTCTGGGTTCATCTCGGTGCGGGCAAATCCCTCACTGACGTCGCCATGCAGTCGGCCTTCAGCAGCAGCAGCGGCTGGGGCGACGCGAGCGCCGGCGTCTCCCTCACCGAGCGATTCTCGGTGAGCGGCGGCTACAGCACCGATTTCGGCGCGGTGGACTCGACGGTCGGGCACTCGACGTCGATCGACGGCGGGCTGGCTGTCGTCGTGAAGGGGCCGACTACGCTCAACGTCAACGCGAGCCACGGCATGAGCGGGCTCGCGCCGCGCTGGAGCCTCGCCATCGGACTGGGTACCGCGTTTCCATACCTGAACCACGTCGGCGCTGGTTCGCCTATCGACGCGCTTCGCGGCACGTTCGGCGGCGGCACCCATGGACTGGGCAACGGGAGCAGCGGCACCGGGCCAGGTAATTCCGGGAGCGCCGGCGGTGGCAACGGGAGGGGACGCAAGACGCTCTGAGCCGCCGGACTGCTGTGACTGTGAAGACGAAGCGGGGCGACCGATGCATCGGTCGCCCCGCTTCGCGTTCGTCGTGCGTCAGCGCCTCTCGCCCGATTCGAGCGCGGCAGGCTCGTTGCGCGGCGCGCTCTGGAGCTTGGTGAGATAGCGCTGCGATTCCGAGATTCGCTCCACCTCGATCGCCATGGCTTCGACCGCCTGCTCGATCCGCTGCAACTGCTCGTTGACGGCGGGCGAGACGGCGGCGGCTGGTCCGCTGCGCTCGAGCCGCCTTCCGAACGCGCGCGCCAGCGGCCAGCCGATGACCATCACGGCGCACATGACGAAGAACCCGATCGCGATGTCCACGAGCTGTGGCGGGATCATGTCACCCGGGACGCCCGTGTGTACCGGGATAACCGGCATCGGCGGCATCGCGGGCACGGGAGGGACCGGCACGCCGTTCTGCACGCGTACCTG
>Ga0164305_10000930_pt1 | contig 11705 bp, 10 predicted proteins | sample Whisoiple_237_MG_FD_110215 | JGI IMG/M metagenome (GOLD analysis project Ga0164305, IMG submission 110215) | Soil microbial communities amended with pyrogenic organic matter from upstate New York, USA - Whitman soil sample_237_MG | ecosystem: Environmental > Terrestrial > Soil > Agricultural... | reverse complement strand
ACGGCGAAAACCGGCCGACGACACTCGTAACATCTCGTTCCCAGCAGATATCCAATTTTAATCGGCTCACCGCGCAACCACGCCGTATAGCCCGCGTACCCGCCGATTGTTTGCGCCATGTATTCGAGGCCGATCCATGCGCCAACGCCGCCGTCTGCGCAAAACAAACTATCGGAGCGGATGCGCACTTCGGCGCACATGCTTTCGTCATCGGCCACGACGACTCGGTCCAACAACACCATTCGACCGGAGTGCGGCAGCAACTGGCGAATATCCGGCATGCTCATATTAATCGCGGCAGAAAACCAGAGTGGCGTTGGCGCCGCCAAAGGCAAAAGAATTGCTCATGGCACAACGCACGGGATGGCCGAGACGCGCGCCGGGCGCGATAACATTCAAGTCCGGTAGTGCGGGATCGGCAACGCCGTCCCAAAGGTGCGGCGGCAATTTGCCGCTGGTATTGCTATCCTGCATCGCGAGCCAGCAAAGGCCGGCCTCGATGGCCCCGGCGGCGCCCAAGCAGTGACCGGTAAGCGGTTTGGTCGAGCTCACGGCCACTCGATCGCGGAACAGAGCGTGAATGACGCGCGCTTCCATGGCGTCGTTCTGCACGGTCGCCGTGCCGTGTAGATTTACATAATCTACCTCGCTCGGGGGAACCTCCGCGCGCGACAACGCTCGGTCCATGGCCGATCGCGCGCCGAATCCAGCAGGATCGGGCGCCGACATATGGTGTCCGTCGGACGATTCGCCCCAGCCGCGCAAGCTCACGGTCGCGGGCTCGCGACTCAAGAGAAATAGCGCGGCCCCCTCGCCGATATTGATACCGTTGCGGTTGCGGCTCAGTGGATTGCAGCGCGACTCGCTGACCGACTCCAGCGCCGCGAAGCCAGCCACGGTAAAAGTGCACAAGGAATCCACTCCGCCGACGAGCGCGGCATCGCACGCGCCCATCGAAATCAGCCGAGCCGCGCTCGCCAGTGCCTTCGCGCTCGAAGCGCAGGCGCTAGCGTGCACGTAAGCCGGACCGGTGACACCCAGGGTCTGCGCCAAGAACGCCGCGGGCGAACCCAACTCCTGCTGGCCGTAATGAAACCACTCCGGCAGCGAACCGCTCTTGGCAAACCCGCGTAGCGCGGTCTCACCCTCCGCAATGCCTGAAGTGCTGGTGCCGATAACGACGGCGAAGCGATCGGCGCCATGGCGCTCGATAGTCTCTTCAACTGCGGATCTGATCCGGTACAACGCAGCCAAACCAAGTTGATTGTTGCGACTGCGGTCGCGTAGGGAAAATTCATCAAGGCTCGGCAGCCCCAGGGCGGTTTCCACTCGACCGAGCGCCAACGAACGGCCAGGTAAATAGTTTTCAACCGGCGCGACGCCGCTCTGCGCCAGATCGAACACGCGCTGACTGATCTCAGCGATGGAGTCGCCCAAGGCGCAGACCATCCCCAGTCGGTTGAGAAAAATCACATTAATCTCCTACGACCGAGCGGATCGTCAGCCGGTAATGATACCGCAAATTGGTTAACTCGATGGTGCCGGTCCAGCGCGGCTCGGTGCTGTACTCGATCACCGTCACCGGTGCGTCCTCCAGGTAAAGCGTTCGCCGCAAACCGTTTTCCTCGATGCGCCAGCCCGCCGGCAGGGCGGGGCGAATTTGCTCGACCGGCCAGAGCGTCAGCTGGAGATCTTCGAGCACGTCTTCGCCTCGTAATCCTTCGCCGACCATCGGGTCGCGCCAGGTCTCGATTGATTTACCGTCGTAGTGCAAGGACAAAACCCGCCGCCCCAATGCCAGTCCGACCAGATTTATGCGCTCGGCATCGATTTCCAACGCGGCATCGAGCTCGTCCATGCGCCCGGATCTTTCAACGGTGAGATGCTGCTGCAAGTTGACCGCCGCGCCCAGCGCCGCCGGCGGCAATTTTAAGCCAATCCGGCCATGGTTGAATGGTGTATTGCCGCACGCCACCAACCCCAGAAAAATCAGCGCGGCGAAACTGCCGATCACCGTTCGCAACACAACTCCTCCAAGGCCGCCAAGCGCCGCTCAGTATCGCGCACATAGGGATTGGTTTCATCCCAAGCGTAGCCCGCCAGAATCGCCGAAATCATGCGCCGGATATCGGGCGGCGGCTTGGCGTAAAAAATGATGCGCTGAAAGCCGCCCCGATACCACGACTCGACAAAAGCGCGGAAGGTATCGACGCCGCGCTTGAGCGGCGCGGCAAAGTCCGCGATCCAGTCGACTTTTTCGCCGCGGAATTGTCGCTCCAGTGTCGCCGCGGCCAAGCTCGACGATTTGAAAGCAATCGTCACGCCGGAGGAAAAAATTGGACCGAGAAACTCACCGGCATTGCCAAGCAGGGCATAGCCCGGTCCGCACAGCGCTCTCACGTTGGCCGAATAGCCAATCAGCTTGCGCGCCGGGGTGTCCCAGCGCGCCCGCGCCAACAAACGCTGGAGCGACGGCGCTTGGCGTACCAGGCTCTGCAATTTTTCGATCTCGCGACCCGAAGGCTGTATCAGGTCACTGGTTTTTCCCACTACGCCGAGCGATGCGCGGCCGTCGGCAAACGGAATCAGCCAATACCATAGATCGTCATGCGCCGGATGCACTGTAATCAGAATCTTGTTACGGTCGAAATTTGCCGCAGAGATATGATCTTCGATGTGCGTAAAGATCGCGCCGCGCACCGGAAAGTTCGAGGGACTTTCCAGCTGCAGCAAGCGCGACAACACCCGGCCAAAGCCGCTGGCATCGAGAATAAATCCGGCCTCGATCGTATAAGTCTCACCGTCTCGATCTTTCACTTCGATCCACGGGCGCTCACCGCTAAAGTCGACGCCGATCACTTCGTGGCGGTAACGAACCGCTGCGCCTTGACGTTCCGCCTCCCGCGCCAGCAGATGATCGAAGCGCGCGCGTGGGACTTGATAGGTCGTGCTCCAGCCGGGAGAATGCTTTTCGCTGAAATCGAACTCGGTGTATTGTTCGCCGCGGCCGAACGCCGCGCCGTCTTTGAGCTGAAACCCGCCTTCTTCTACGGCGCGCAGCATGCCCGCCTGTTCTAAATATTCCATGCTCTGCGGCAGCAGACTTTCGCCGATGCTGAAGCGCGGAAACATTTCGCGCTCCAGCATTAACACTTGCCGTCCCTGCCGGCAGAGCAGCCCTGCCGCCACCGCACCCGCTGGACCGGCGCCGATAATCAAGACCTCGACAAATTCCGGAGATCGATCCATCACCGACAATGTTTGGGGAATTTAGCGGATTGATTATACGACTTCTCGGCAATTATTGCTTGCGAAAAAAAGGCACGATCAAGCAAACCGTAATGATGCCCAATGCCATGGTCAATCCGAATGCTTGCAACGCCGGGGTTTTGCTCAAAGCGAGCAGACCGAAAGACAGCAGCGTGCTCAATGCCGAGAGACCCACAGCAAGCCATGCAGCGCCATCTTCAGCCCCGCTTTGTTCTTGAAAAAAAATCCCATAATCGACGCCGATGCCGAGAAGCAGCATGAGCGCCAGTACGTGGAATAATTCGATACCCTTTCCCATGATGCCCAAGATTGCGAGCGTCGCGATGCTTGCCAGCGCGGTGGGGCCTAACGCTCGCCAACCGGCAAAGCCATAGCGCGGGTAAAGCAAACCGAAAACCGCAAGATAAGATAGCAGCAGCACCCAGCTCATCGCGTAGCGATATTTTCCCAGCACCGAAGAAATTTCGCCGACCTTGTCTACCCACTGCACGGCTTGCAATCCGTCAGCGGCTTGCGAGAGCGCTGTCAATCCGGCTTTGCCCACGCCGCTCAACGCGACGACGCTGGCGTAACCGTCCGCGGATTTTCCCAGCCATAGATGGCGCCACGGCTCGCTCGCCGGAGCTTTGAGAAATTTGTCCACCGTCAGCGGCTCGGCCGGCGCAAGGAAACGCGCGCCGAGCGCCGCAACCCAATGGCGATCTTCGCCGATTTGTTGCGCCAACACCGCAAGCGCTCCATCGTCGCTTAGTAACGCCTTCTCAACCAGACGGTGCCGCGATGTCTGCCGCTGCGCCGATGGCACCCAATTGGAGATCGCGTGATATCCGGTAAGGAGCTTTCGTTCGACGAGCGGGTCTAGCCGGGTCTTGAGAGTTTCTTCGCGCTCCAGCAAAATTTCCGGCGTCGCGCCGCGGAGCAAAAAAAACTGCGCCGGCGTCGGCAGATCGAGCAGCTCGCTTATTTTGATTTGATCGTCGAGCAGCTTCTTTGGCGGGTTGTGCAGCGACCGAATATCATCCTGCGCGGAGAGACGAGACCAGCCGATGGCGGCAAATATCGCCAAGGCGGCGAGCGCCGAATAAGTCGCGCGATCGCGGCAAATGAGCGGCCAGCGCATCGAGGCCGCGGCGCACCGCTCGGCCAGCGGCAACGGCTTGCCGGCGCGCTCGCGTGCCACCGTCGGAAACCACAAGGCAACCGCCAGCCAGCCGAAAATCAAACCGGTAACCGAAAACACTGCCATTTGGCGCAGGCCAGGAAACGGGGTCAGCGCCAGACCCGTATAACCGATCACCGTCGTGACCAAGGCGAGAATCAACGCCGGCAGAACACGGCGCAGCAACTGCCAGGAATCGATTTCTGAATTCGCGCTGAGCCGTTGGCAAAGAAAATAAATGCCGTAATCCTGCGCCACGCCGATCAGGCTGGCGCCGAACACCAATGTGATCAGATGAATTTTTTCGAATACCAGCGAAGAGACCGATAGCGCGCCAAGGCAGCCGACGGCGATCGAGAGCAGGATCAACCCGATGGGCTTGATCGAACGAAACGCCAATCCCATGAGCAAAACGATTCCGCTCAGCGAACCGATGCCGATGATTGAAAGCTCGCGCTGCGCCTGCGCGCCGGCGAACGCTGCGTGCAGCACAACGCCGGCTTCAAGTACATCGGCCTGCGGCACAGCGCTTTGCGCGGCTTGTCGAGCTCGTTCCAGAATCGGCAACGCGAGTTGCTGGCCGCCGATGGAAAACGCCGGCGCGCGCAGGTTGATCGGGATCACGACGTAAGCGCGCCGCGCGTCGCTGACAAACAATCGTCCGTCACGCGGCCGCACCGGAGTTTCCTGGGCCCGCGCTTGCGCCCAGGAGCGAAACAAGCCGAAGGGATCGTCTTGCCACGCGCCCAGCTGGGGACCGGAAAAGGGACTGGAAAGCTTCGCCAACGCCCTATCGATCCAAAACTGCGCCGGTCGGTTATGCAGCTCCGCTTCGTCGGCGGCAGTGAGCAACACTTGGCGGTAACGGCCGAAGAGCGCGAGGAAGCCCGATTCCAAGCGCTCGCCCGCTTGATCGGTCAATTGAAACAAATCACCGTGGCGCCCGAGAACTTCGCGATAGGCATCCGCGGCGCGGCGAGCCTCCGCCCAATCCGGCGCACCGATGAGCGCAATCAGCCGCTGCTCAGCGGCATCGACCATCTTGACTGAGGCTTGTTCTAGCGCCGGATCGCGCCGCTCGGCGGGCAAAAGCGCCAGGATGTCAGTATCCGGATGGATGCCGCCGCTGACCCACAGGTAAAGGTTATGTGCCAAGAGCGAGCCAACGATCACCGTCCAGAGAAATACCGGCAGCCCGCGTCGAGTCAAAACAAAGCCGCCTCGTCGACCGTCATGGCGCCCTCGCCGGTCTGAATCGCGGAAAACACAATGCTCGTGCGATCACCGCTCGATTCATTGATGGCGATATTCTTGACATACTCCGCGCCGTCCAGCGTAATCGCACCGATCGCCCTCTCCAAGGCGGCCGTCCGCGGTTTGAGCGTCACGTGCCAACTCTGATGATTGACGTCGCCGTCAATTTCAAAGAGCTTCTCAAGTTGGTCGAGATCGCCCGCGAGTAGAGCGAACAACACGCTATTGATCATGCGCACCGTCGGCTCTTTTTTCGCCTCGAGACGCATGGCCACCCGCTCTCCTTGGAGCTGTACTATTTCATCGCGAGTGAGCTTGATGGTGTTGGCAAACGGCCACTCGCTCCGCCACAGCACCCCCTTCTCGGCGAGGACACAGAAGCGGCCGCGCGATCTCACGGGTTTCTTCAAGCCGACCAGCTGTTTGGTTTGATCGAAGCGGCCGCAAAGAACTGTGGGCTTGGCGATCATCGATTGAATCTTTGCCGTCGGCACGGCGCCCAAGAGCGCCAGTACCGCGATGATCCAGACGCATGAGCGCATTAACCGTTTCACGAGGGTGCCACTCTGAGCTTTTCAAAGAGCACCGGCGGCGAAACGAAACACATCTCCTGAGTGGCGATCTCGACCGCAACTTGTGTCGTCGTCGCGCGGCACATACGCCGGCCGCTCGCCGCATCGCTGATCACGTACGCGATCCTCAGGCGATTTTCCCATTCCACGATTTCCGCGCTGAGCTTGAGCCGCTGGCCGTAAACCGCCGGGGCGATGTAGCGCACGTGGAGATCCGTCACGGGCCAAACATATCCCGAGTCTTGCATCGCGCCGTAATTGTAATCGATGGTGTCGAGCAAAACGCCGCGGACGATTTCCAGATATTTGACATAATGACCGTGCCAAACGATTTCCATTGGGTCGAGATCGAAAAACTGCACGCGCGTTTCAGTTTCGGCGCACCAGCGGCCAGGCGGCTTAGTCATAGAGCTTCCAAGACCTTGCGCGAATGCGTTCCAGGAGCAACCGCAAATCGGCTTCGAGGGCGCGGTCTTCCTCGACAATCGCAATATCAGCGCCCAGAGCGTCAAGCATTTTTTGCAGCGTCAGCGACGGCGCGACCGACGGATTTAGCTGCCGGCGCAGCCAAACGCCCTGGCGCACGGTGATCAACAACGCCGCCGCGACTTGCTCGGTCAACTCGATGACGCGCAAACAGTCACGCGCCGCGATCGTGCCCATGCTCACCTTGTCCTGGTTGTGACATTCGGTGGAGCGCGAAAATACCGAGGCGGGCATGGTCAATTTCAGCGCTTCGGCACTCCAAGCCGAGGCGCTGATCTGCAGCGCCTTGAGGCCGTGATTGATCACTTGTCGCGGCCCTTTAGCTCCCGTCAGATTGGCCGGCAAGCCGTTGCTGTAACGGCTGTCGACCAGCAGCGCCATCTGCCGATCAAGCAAGTCGGCTTGATTGGCGACGGCGTTTTTCATGGAGTCCATGGCGAACGCGATGTGGCCGCCGTAGAAATGGCCGCCGTGTAAAACACGCTCACCGATCGGGTCGATGATCGGATTGTCGGTGGTGCTGTTGAGCTCATTTTCGATAAACTCACGCATCCATGAAAGTGCGTCGGCGAGCACGCCGATCACGTGCGGCGCACAGCGAATCGAGTAGCGGTCTTGCAGTCGTTTACCATTGACCGCAACCCGTTGGTCCGGCAGATCTTCATGCAACCAAGCCGCGATGCGCTGCTGACCGCGATGGGGCTTGACCGAAAACAGCCTGGGATCAAAGTGCTCGGCGTTGCCATCTAGGGCAAAGACAGCCAGCGCGGTGATCCGCGTCGTCAGCCGCGCCAGATATTCGGCTCGCGCATATGCCAGACATGCGAGCGCGGTCATCACCGCAGTGCCGTTCATGATCGCGAGGGCTTCCTTGGGGCGCAAACGCAACGGCGCGATACCGGCTGCTTTGAGCGCTGCCGCGCCCGACAGCGCCGCGCCGTCGTGCCAGACTTCGCCGTCGCCGCACAACACTGCGGCGAGATAGGATAACGGCGTGAGATCGCCGCTGGCGCCCACCGAACCTTCGGCGGGAATGCGCGGTAAAATATCATGCTCTAGCAAGCGCGCCATCTGGCGGAGCAATTCCATGCTGACCCCGGAAAATCCTTTGCACAAAGAGACCAGCCGGGTCGCGATCACAGCGCGGGTTTGTGCTAGCTCGAGAAACTCGCCCAAGCCGCAGCCGTGAAAGGTGTAGAGATGACGCGGCAACTCGGCGACCAACTCCGGCTCGATGGTCACCGTGCAGGAATCGCCAAAGCCGGTGGTGACGCCATAGATCGATCCTTCTTCGCGAAGTAAGCGATCGAGAAAGTCGGAGCCGCGTGCGATCAGCGCCAGAAATGCGGGCGCGTCCGACAAAATCACGCGCGCCGACCCTTGGGCAATGTCGACTATGTCTTCGATGGTCAATCGCCCGGTGTCAAAACGAATACTGCGGACCGCTTCTGAGTTAAGGAGCATCGGCTTGCTCCATCGAGGGCGCATGCCAAAAATCGTAAAAGTTAAACCACTCCAACGGCGCGCGCTGACAAAAATATTCCAACCGACCGGCGTAATCGGCGACTAAAGCGGCCAGGGCGTTATCGCGCCCGTGGCGCGGCAGCTCAATCGAGTCGCGAAATGGTTCGAAATGAATTTCCCAGCCGTGCTCGGCCCGCAGGGAAAATATCAGATAGATCGGACAGCGAAAAAGATCCGCAAGCACATAGGGCCCGACCGGGAAGCGTGCTGTATCGCCAACGAATTTTGCCGACGCAACCCGTCCGTTTGCGGTCACCGGTACACGGTCCCCGGCGATGGCGACGAATTCCCCCCGCGCCACTTTGTCGGCCAACAATACCGCCGTCGCCGATGTAACTTCGGTGACCTGCATCAAATTGACCCCGCTCGCTGGATTGAGCTGTGCCAACAATCGATTGAATCGCACCGCGTGCAAGGTGTGCAGTAACACGGTGAGGCTGAGTCCGGGTTCTCGTCGGGCCAACACTCGGCATAATTCCAAATTGCCCAGATGAGCGCAGATAAGAATCCCGCCGCGCCGGGCGGCGATTTGTTCGACGATAATCTCGAGACCGTGGAATTTCACCGAATTGGCGTCGAACGAGCCGCTCCAGAGAAGCATCTTGTCAAGAATGCTTTCCCCAAAGGAGACGAAATGGCGCAGCACACCCATCAGACCCGGATGAATTTTGAGCGTGGAATTGGCGCGCGCGATTCTCCCAAGGTAGGCGCGCGAAGCTGCACGCGCCGTCGGTTTGGCAAACAGGTACCCAAGAGCGATCGGATAGAGAATAAAGCGCAAAGGCCGGCGACCGAAAATTCGCGCGACCCAGTACAAGAGCCGCATGCCGGCGACGAAGCTGAATTCGTTGATTTGCGCCCAGTGCGCACCCCGTTCAGCCGTCATTAGCGTTCTCATTGTCGGCTCCATTTGCGCGCGATTAACATTGGCGAGCGCACGAGCATGCCGAAGAACAAAGTCGCGTGTAGACGTGAGAGCAAGAAGGTATCGAGCCAGACGCGAAAGTGTGAAACGCCGTCGCTAGGGTAACTCACCACGGTGGACAGGTTGATGATTTCGCATCCCGCCCAATGTAGGCGCACCAGCACTTCGACGTCGAAGCTCATCCGGCCGCCGAGCTTTTGCGCTCGATCCAGTTCCATGATCGCCGCCAACGGGTAAACGCGAAAGCCGCACATCGAGTCTCTAATCCGCCGCGACAACGTATTGATTGTTACCCATACATGCGTCAGGTGGCGGGCCCAGAGCCTCACTACCGGCGCATCGTCGCCATATTGCGGACAGCCGACGATCAGCGCCTCGGGGCGCGCGACGGCGACGCTCAAAAAGCGCGGGATATCCGCGACGCGATGCTGGCCGTCGGCGTCAATTTGTACCGCATGGCTATAACCGCACTTGGCCGCATAGCGAACTCCGGTCAGCACGGCGTCGCCTTTGCCCCGATTGTGCGAATGGCGCAGTAAGGTAATTTGATCCGGCGCGCGATTAGCCAACTCATCGAGCATGCTCCCGCACGCCGGTCCGCTGCCGTCGTCGACGATGATACAGGGCATTTTTTGCGCCAGCACACCATCGACCACCGCGCGGATCGCACGCTCGTGATCGAAGACCGGAATGATGACGCAGGGCTTAAACACCTGCGACTCCGAACAGTATGCGACCGCTCGCGTGCGAACCGACTTGCGAGCTGATCTTAAAAAATAGGCACGACTTGGCGGCTTCGTAATTGAGCTCGAGTTTTATCGGCAGCTCGGGAGGAATCACACGCTGAAACTTGAGCGCACGAACGGCGCGAAATATCGGCGGCAGGTCGAAGCACCGCTTGCCGTAAGCAATCACCCAGTCAAGCTGCACCACGCCCGGGAGAATCGGCCGGCCGGAAAAATGGCCGTCAAAGTAAAGCAGATTGCGCGGGGCTTTCAGCGCGAACACAGCGCGGGCGGTATCTTTTTCGAGCAGCCGCTCGTGCGGCTTTGTTGGCGCGCCTGTTTGCTTTTCCAGCAATGCGGCTAGCTCAGCAACGGTGGTTTTGCCATGCGTATTCGCTGGCAGCGCATCGAGGTAGCGCCAAATGCGCGGCAACCCTATCGGGTCGATCCACCGGCGCAGTTGTTCCCGCAGAACGCGGTTGAGAGCCGGTTTGCCGCCGGATGTCAGATGCCAGCGGCCCTGCTCCGACGGCACGATGAATGCGGCAATCCGTTGGCGCGCTCCATTAGCGACGATCGCGCGGGCATCCGAAACCAATGGAGATGTTTTCAGCGTTGCTTCGATGGTACTCAGGGAAATTCGTTTACCCTCGATTTTGGCAATGCGATCGACGCGACCTTTGAGAACGAATCGGCCTGGCTCCATGATGTCAGCTCGGTCCGCCATACAAAACCAGTTATTGTTGGGAAGATTGGGGGAGCGGACTTCGAGCACGCCCTGCTCTGGTTCGATGCGCCAACTGACGCCGGGAAACGGCGTCCATGCCTCATCGCTTCTCACGCGTTGTTGGCGCCAGGCGATGCCGCCGGTTTCCGAGCTGCCGTACACTTCGATCGGCGTTGAGCCGAGCAAACGGTTCGTTTCTGCTGTGGCCTCGAAGATCAACGGGCCGCCGGAGGAAAAAACGGCTCGCACTCGTTTGCGCGGCTCGGTCCAATCAAAATTGTTCGGCAGCCGCTGCAAATGCGCCGGGCTCGATACCAAGACGCAATTGCGTTTGGCTAAGGCCGCCGCCAAATCTTCGAAATAGAAATAGCTTTGCGCGTGCAGCGCGCGGCCGCTGGCCAGCGGCCATAAAATTCGGAAGAGCAATCCGTAGATATGTTGATGCGACACGGTTCCGACGATTTCGCCGGTGCCGAGCAGTGCGCCGAACTCGGATTCCAGAGTTGCCACTTCTCGCGCCAATTGCACGAGCTTTTTGGCAATAGCCTGGGGCGCTCCCGTGGTGCCGGAAGTATAGAGGACCAAACCAACGAAGTCGGACTCCAAGCGATCAAAGTGATCCGTGTCATCGTCCCTTCTGTGGGGCGCCGACAGTATCGGCGAGCACTCGACTGTAAACTCGCCGAGAAAACCATTCACTTCCGCGCGTAGCCGAGCGCAAGTTTCCGGCAAGTTATCGCCCGGCAGATAAACGACTTTGCCCGCATGCCAAGCCCCAAACAATGCACTGGCAAATTCAATGGCGTTATCCATATAGAGCGCAAAGCTACGACCGCGCTGTCGCCGCAACAGAGACCGCCATGCGCGCACGCGGCTGAGAAACTTCTGGAATCGGACGGGGTTGCCCTCTTGCCATCCGACCGTCCCACTAGTTGAATTCATAGCTGCTAAGAATCCTAATAGATCGCAAGTTTCAGCCATGTTGCAGCCTCTTGAACCGCCATCGAACGCAGTATTCACCGGCGAAAAGCAATCCCATCAACAGATAAGCAACGATGCCATT
>Ga0164305_10000929_pt1 | contig 11707 bp, 10 predicted proteins | sample Whisoiple_237_MG_FD_110215 | JGI IMG/M metagenome (GOLD analysis project Ga0164305, IMG submission 110215) | Soil microbial communities amended with pyrogenic organic matter from upstate New York, USA - Whitman soil sample_237_MG | ecosystem: Environmental > Terrestrial > Soil > Agricultural... | reverse complement strand
TCTGCCGAGGAGCCCGAGGCCGAGGACGTCGCTAAGGCGAAGAGTGACGGCAAGCGCCTCAGCCTCAAAGAGCGGCTGGCAGCCCGTCGCCAGGCCGAACAGGGCGAGGAAACGTCCGACCAGGAGGGACGCTGGTACGTCCTCCACACCTATTCCGGGTACGAAAACAAGGTCAAAAAGACCATCGAGACGCGGGTCGAGTCGCTTGATCTCGGCGAGCGCGTCTACGAAGTGGTCGTACCCACGCAGGAAGAGATCGAGATCAAGAACGGCCAGCGGCAGACCGTCCTCAAGAAGGTCTTCCCCGGCTACGTGCTTGTTCGGATGTTGTTGGACGATGAGACCTGGTACGCGCTTCGGAATACGCCGGGGGTGATCGGGTTCGTCAATGTCGACAACAAGCCGGTTCCGCTCGATGAGTCGCGCGTCCAGTCCATCATGAAGGGCATGGTCGCGGAAGCGCCGAAGGTCAAGGTCACCTTTGCGCTCGGCGACACGGTCCGCATCAACGATGGTCCCTTTGCCGATTTCCGCGGCGAGATCGACGAAATCAACCACGAAAAGGGCAAGATCCGCGTCCTCGTCTCGTTCTTTGGGCGGGAGACGCCGGTTGAGCTCGACTTCTTGCAGGCAGAACGAGAGACATAGAATCCACGCGATTGAATCGCGTGCCAGGAAGGGTCAGGAGGAAATCCGTTGGCGAAGCGTGTTCGTGCAGTAGTGAAAATTCAGTTGCCGGCCGGCAAGGCCACACCGGCGCCGCCGGTTGGTACCGCCCTCGGTCCCCATGGCATCGCGCTTATGGAGTTCTGCAAGGCGTACAACGAGCGAACCGCAGCACAGGCCGGGCAGATTATCCCGGTCGCGATCACCGTTTACGAGGATCGCTCATTCACGTTCGTGCTGAAGACGCCGCCGACGCCGGACCTGCTTCGTCGCGCCGCAGGCATCGAGAAGGGCTCCTCCACGAACGCCAGCGCCAAGGCTGGGTCGGTTACGGCCGACCAGGTCCGCGAGATTGCCGAGGTCAAGATGAAGGATCTCAACGCGGTCGATCTCGCCGGCGCGGTCAAGCAGATCGAGGGCACCGCCCGCAGCATGGGTATTGACGTCGTCGGGTAACCCCCGGCTCAAGAGGTGGGAGACGCACCGCGTCGTTTGGACCACCGGGAGTTTAGACATGCCGAAGCACGGCAAGAAGTACCAGGAAGCCGTCAAGAAGGTCGATGAGACCGCCGAGTACGGTGCAGACGCCGCAATTGCGCTAATCAAGGAAATAGCGTATGCGAACTTTGACGAGACCGTCGAAGTGCATGCCCGCCTTGGGATCGATCCCCGGCAGGCAGATCAGGCCGTTCGCACGACGGTGACCCTCCCGCACGGTACCGGCAAGGGCGTTCGCGTGCTTGTCTTTGCCACTGGCGAGGGCGAGCGGATCGCTCGCGAGGCCGGCGCCGACTATGCTGGCAGCGATGACCTCGTCCAGCAGATCAACGGCGGTTGGCTCGAGTTCGATGCCGCGATCGCCATGGCCGACCAGATGGGCAAAGTCGGTGGCTTGGGCAAGATCCTTGGTCGCCGCGGCCTGATGCCGAATCCGAAGTCGGGCACCGTTGTTCGCACCGCCGAGGACCTTCCGGGAGTGATCCGGGAGCTCAAGGGCGGCCGGGTTGAGTTCCGCAACGACCGCACGGCGAATGTCCACTCGGTCATTGGCAAGAAGAGCTTCACAGAAGAGCAGATTCGCGAGAACCTGTTCGCGTTCGTCGACGCGCTGATGCGTGCCAAGCCGAGCGCAATCAAGGGCGTCTATTGCAAATCGCTTTCGATTTCGACGGCGATGAGCCCCGGCGTTACGCTCAACGTGAACGAGACGGCGCTGGCGGCATCGACCGGCGCAGCGTAGCGGAAGGCCGCGCACCCTTAGTTTGGTGGTACACGAAAACCGAAGATGGCTTAAGACAGCCGGTGGCGATTCTGAATCGCCTTAATGTCCGGCCGAGGCTCCAACGCACCGATCACCGATCGAACCGCTCTGGGCCTCCCATCCAGGGCGGTTTTCGTTTTGACCATATTGGCATTCGGTTGTAGTGGCATCAGGGAGGAGGTGAACAAACATGCCAACGCAGGAGAAGGCAGAGGCTATCGACCAATTAGCCGAGCAGTTGTCCCGCGCTAAGCTGGCGATTCTGACCGACTACCGCGGTCTCAGCGTGACTGGCTTGCAGGGGCTTCGGGCAACGCTTCGTCCGCTCAATGCTGAGTTCAAGATCGCGAAGAACACGCTGACCCGGATCGCGTCCGAGAAGGCGGGAATCGAGGGGCTGACGCCCATGCTCGAGGGTCCGCTGGCGCTCGTGCTAGCGTACGACGACGTCGTGGCGCCGTCCAAGGCGATCTCGGATTTCGCGCGCACATCGCGAATTCTGACGATCAAGGGTGGCGTTCTCGAGAACTCGATCGTCACGGCTCGTGAGATCGAGGATCTTGCGACCTTGCCGTCGCGCGACGAGCTTCTGGGCAAGTTGCTCGGAGTGATCAACTCGCCGATTCAGGGTCTCGTCAACGTGCTCAGCGGACCGTCTCGCGGTTTCGTGCAGGTGCTCAACGCCTACGCGGAGAAGCAGGGCGCAGCCGCCGAGAGCGCGGCGTAGTTATCAGTTTTGGGTAGTCGACAGCAGTAAGGGACACAACAGGTGGTCCCGGAGGAATCATGGACACGACGAAGTTGATCGAGTCGCTTGAGAGCATGACCGTTCTCGAGCTCAACACCCTTGTGAAGTCGCTCGAAGAGAAGTGGGGCGTCTCGGCCGCGGCGCCGATGGCGATGGGCTTCGCACCAGGCGCTGCCGCCGGTGGTGGCGCGGCTGTTGCTGAGGAAGAGAAGACCGAGTTTGATGTCGTTCTCACCGAGGCCGGCGCGAACAAGATCCAAGTCATCAAGGCCGTCCGCGAGCTGACGAGCCTCGGCCTCAAGGAGGCCAAGGATCTGGTCGAGGCTGCGCCGAAGCCGGTCAAGGAGGGCGTCTCCAAAGAGGAGGCCAACGCCGCCAAGGCCAAGCTGGAAGAGGCGGGCGCCAAGGTCGAGATCAAGTAGTCCGATCTTCGGTACTGAACGGCTCAGCATGGTGAGTAATCACTAAACTGAGCCGTTTTCATTTTTCACCGTAGCCGCCGCCATTCCTGGCTCGCAGGTGCGCGGTGGTATACTCGGCAGATCGGGGCGTGGCGCAGCCCGGTAGCGCACCGGTATGGGGTACCGGTGGTCGGAGGTTCAAATCCTCTCGCCCCGACCAACCGGGTTTGGATTTCGAGTGGGAAGCTGAGTGATGCAGAGCAACACGCAATCGCGTGCTCCACGCCGCATTCTCATCGCGGACGATGAATCATTGATTCGCCTGGACCTGCGTGAGATGTTGAATCATCTCGGCTACGACGTGGTCGGCGAGGCAGGAGACGGCCGCCAGGCGGTCGAGCTCGCCCGCAAATTGAAGCCAGACTTGGTGGTGATGGATATCAGGATGCCGGAGGTTGATGGCATCCAGGCAGCCGGAATTCTCACGTCGGAGCGCATTGCTCCGGTCGTGCTCCTGACGGCTTTTTCGGACACTGAGCTCGTGGAGCAGGCCCGCGAAGCCGGCGTTGTCGGCTACGTCGTCAAGCCATTCCGCGAAGCCGAGCTCATGCCGGTCATCGAGCTCTCGTTCGCCCGGTTCGAGGAGTTCCGCGCGCTCGAGAAGGAGATCGGCAACCTCAACGACGCGCTCGAATCGCGCAAGGTCGTCGAGCGTGCCAAGGGCGTGCTGATGGATACCTACCAGCTCCGCGAGTCTGAAGCATTCCATCGGATACGCAAGGCCAGTATGGACTCCCGCAAGTCCATGAAGGAAGTCGCCGAGGCTATCCTCCTGACGCATCAAATGGAGATGGTCAGCAAAGGCATCGATCCAGGCACCGAAAACAACTCAGCCTAGGGAGTAGGAGACGCGGGAGGCGTTGCCACGGGCGACACTTCTGGTGTTGAGGCGCCCTCGGGCATGATTGTGACCGTTACCATGGCCGGCTCGATGCTCTTCCACTCCATGTTCGGTGGCAAAAGTACCGTCGGTTGTATCTGGTAGGTCCCCGGGCCAAGGCCACGCGCATCGACCTGGACCGACAGGGTTGTCGACGTCAGGTTCTGCAACTCCTGCTCATTCCCAATCACTGTCAGGATCACCGTGTCCGGTGAAACGTGCGCGCTCAGACCCGGTTCGAGGTTGATCACGCTGACCGGCTGCTCGGGTAACGGTTGCTGGACGCCGCGCTGCCGGATCTGGACCACGACATCGACCATCCCCGACTGCGGCTCGAGGAGGGTGACGCCTGCGGGTAACCCGACAATGTTAACTCGCTTGGCAATATCACCTTCGGCGCCATTTATGCTGACTGTGTCAGTGTTGACCGTGATCATCTGGTCCAGGACATTGCTCGGTCCGTCGACCAGCACCGTATTCGGGTTGACGAGGCGATCGACGATCTCGAATCCACTGGCCGGCTCGCCCTCGATCTGGGCGATGACTGCAACTCGCTTGCCGCGCGCGGTGATCTCGACTGTAGCCGAAATCGTCGCCGGGCTGAGTGTCACGCCTCCGATCGTCTGCCCATCCTTGTCGACGGCGACAGGTGTAAATACGCTGGCGAAATCGGTGGTGCGATTCGCGATATCGATCGGTAGTTCGACCCTGGCAACGCGTTTCACGAGTGAATCGGGACCACTGACCGTCACCTCAGACGTGCTCGGATTGACCGACTCGACCTGCTGGTTGGCTCCGAGGCTCCCGGACGGTTTGGGCTCGACGGGGAACGCGACGGTCGTCTCGGTTTCGACGATCACGTTGATCGAGCGGGGCTGGGACGTTGTCGACCATGTCTTGTCCGGTTTCGGAACCTGGACCCGGACCGGGTACGTGCCCGGTGAGTTGACCTGATCAAGATCGACGTATGCCTTGATCTGCGTCGAAACCAGGTCTTCGATGGCCGAGCGTGGCCCGGTCACGCTAACTTCGGCCGATCCCACTTCGCCAACGATCACGAAGCCGTCCTTGAGTCCCTCGACCGTAATCGGGATGCTTGGGAATCTCCCGGTTCTCTCCGGATCACCGGTAGCCGTGACCCAGCCCCAGAGTCCGATCGCCAGGGCGAGTGACAGGAGGAGGCGAGAGCCCCATTCAGCTCGAATTGGTTGTCTGGTTCGCTCTTCCACGCATCTGTCCGGTTAGGTCTTCGAAGCCGAGGGTCGCGTTTCCGACCGCTTGTGCTTGGCTCGACGCTCGGCAATCGGGGCGATGCGGTCGGCGATCGCCCGGCGCAGCCCGGTGGCCTCCACGTCGCGGTCGACGCGCTCGATCCTGGCCAGGGTCCGCAAGACACGGCGGAGGCGATCCTGGTCCAGGTTGCGGATAAGCCGGCCATGATGGGCGACGGAGATCTGGCCGGTCTCTTCCGAGACGATGATCGCGAGGGCGTCGGAATCCTCGGTAACACCGATCCCGGCGCGGTGCCTGGTGCCGAGGTTGCTCATCGGCGAGATGTTGTCGGTGAGGGGCAGCACCACGCTACCGGCGACGATACGATCGCCGCGCATCAGGACCGCCGCATCATGCAGTGGCGAGTTCGGAAAAAAGATCGTGACCAGCAACTGTCGTGATACTAACGCATCGAGCGCGACGCCGCGATCGGCGTAGTCCTGGAGTCCAGTCTCGCGCTCGAGCACCATCAGGGCACCGTACCGAAGGCGGGAGAGCTGCGCGGCAGCGCGCACAACCTCGTCGATTGTGCCCGCCAGCGTGCTGGTGTCGGAACCGGCCGGGAGGGAGGTCCGAAGCCAACTCCCGGTGTGGCCAAGTTGCTCCAGCGCGCGACGCAACTCGGGCTGGAAAATGATCGGCACGGCAACGATGACTACCGGCCACATATTATCAATGAGCCAGCCGAGGGCTCGCAGATCGAGGACGCGGGACAGCACTACCGCGCCGATCAGGAAGATCGCCGCACCGCGGAGAAGCTGTGTCGCGCGCGTACCCTGCAGCACCCAGAGCAGCCAAAACAGGAGCCCCGTGACGACGGCAATGTCAATAATTGACCGGGGCTCTCCAAGTCGTGACAGCAGCCAGGTCAACTCTGACATCGGTGTTTAGTTCACATTGGGTGGACGCAAAGGCGCGCGAAATCGTCGAAACGATGGTAACACGGCGCCCAGTGCCCTGGGCGCCATGTTGCGGGACTATTGCCCCAGCGCTTGTTCCTTGAGTGCGGCCATCGCGGTCGATTTCGCCTGGGCGACGGCATCGTCCGGATTCATGAGCACGATCCGCCGGTAGACCTTTTCGGCTTGCTGGTACTCGCCCATCGAGGAGAGCGCCTCGCCGAGTTGGTAATACGCAGTCATGTCGTCCGGCGTCAATCCGATCACCTGGTGAAGGGCGGCAATAGCTTCGTGCTTGCGACCATTCTTCAGTGCGAGGTCAACCACCGCCCGCTGGTGCTCGGCGGCGTCGCTCAAACGGCCGACCTGCAGATACAGGTTTACCAGCGCGCTGCGATTCGAGACGTCCTCTGGATCGAGCGAGAGGATCCGGTCATACAGGTTGAACGTTTCCTGCGGGAAGCCAAGGTTCCAGCTCAGATCGGCCGCGCGCTGGAGGCTGATAATCGCCTCCTTCGTCTTCTCGGCCCGCTCCTCGAGGTCTGCCCGCTGGATCAACTCGGCGCGAGCTTCGGCCACAAACCCGCGTTGCAGGTAGGCATCGACCAGGCGTGACTTGACCTTGATGTTTGATGGCGCGAGTTGCGACATCTGCCGAAGTACCGCGGCCATTTCGTCAAGGCGACCGCCCTTGCGGTGCGACATCGCGAGCTCGTCGAGAACCGTCAGAGCCGAGCCCAGTTGGTTTGTCTGAGCGTACGCCTCGGCAAGCGCCTGGGTGAGCCCTGTGTGGGCCTTGTCGAACGCATGGCCCTGCTTGAGGACCTCGACCGCGCCGGCGGCGTCGCCTGCTTTTGTTAGTTCCTCGCCGAGTTGGCAACTCATGTCGGCGATGTTCGGTTCGTATCCGAGCAACCCGGACCAATTCACTCCAGGCGGTATGCGCTGGTCAGCAAACAGGCCAAGGGTCGTGCGAATAGATGCAAGGTACTCGTTGCCGCGACCGGCATTCTCGAGAATGCGGGCGAGGGCCGCCGCTGCGGCCGCACGGCCGATTGCCGAACCCTGACGATCGCCGGCGGCTGTCGCGAGGGAGGTCCGCACGTTACTGTCAGATCCATCCCGATAGAAGAGGCTAGCCGCCGACTTCTTTAATGGCGTCCAGCCTAATGCCTCCGCCGATCGCCGATAGGCATCAGCAATCAGTTCGTTGCCAGACTTTCGATATGCGGGGAGGACGTCGCCGAGCGCTCGCCAGTGGTCCATCTCGTTATCTACGGCGACGATGGCAGCCATCGAGGCCTTGGCAACGATGGCGTCGGCACCGTTTCGCAGCGCGTATTCCCAGCGGTCAATGGCACCGCCACGACCAGAATGCCGCAAGGCCAGCACAGCCGCCTCGAGTGCCGCGCGCGTGTCGCCCGGCGCCAACGCGCAAATGCGATCGGAATAGGACCGCGCCTCATCGATTCGGCCATCAATTGCCAAATGCTCGATCAGGCGAGCGGCGTAGGGCGCGGCGATGTCACCATGCCCGTCCGAAACCAGCCAATCGACCAGTCGCTTGACCTTACCAAGGTCGAAGGGCTCGGCGTGAAGGCGAACCCGGGCATATGCCCACTCAGGAATATCCGACCGGAGGACCGGCTCGTTACGCTGCAGGGCATTGATCGTCTCCAGCGCCTGGCGACGGTACCCGAGCTTGAGCTGGATCTCAGCCAGGCGCAAGAAGAGGCCGGGAACCGATGAGTCCGCAACGACAGCCAGCTGGACGTGATCGAGCGCGGATCGATACCGGCCGCGGGCGCGTTCCTCTTCGGCATTTGCGAAATAAGCCGCCGCTTCTGAATTGAGCCGGTCAACGTGCGGCAAATGGTCGAGGAAGGTGACTTCGCGGATGCTGAAAACCGGGCGATCCCGCTCCTCGTTTTTCTTGCCAAACCCAACGCGCCCGTCGCGCTGGGTGGCGGACCGCAATGACAATGTTCCGGTTCGACGACCGAGTGAGTCGGTTGTGTTTCGTCCCATGACGTGGGTCAGTGCAGCGTTGTCGGCGATCTGGGCAGTACCCATTCCGCCGACCATCGACCGGATTCGATTTGCTTGCTCGTGGTCGCCCTGAACCTCGTAGATTGTGATTAGCCGGTGCAGCAGATCATTTGCCTCGGTGCGCTCGCCTGCTTCATTGAGAGCAAGTGCGAGCTCGAAGACCAGGTCGGCGTTGTTCGGATCGTGCTGAATCTGCGCCCGCAGTGTCTGGAGCTCATCTGCCAGGGGCATGGTGGCGGTGGCGCCGGCCGGAGCAAGCGGAACCGTGCTGTCAAATATCGGTGCCATGTCCGCAGTCATTGCGCCGGGTTGAGAAGTAATCGCTGCCGTCGCTTGTCCGTTGCTGTGCAATGGAACGGTCGCGACGGGTTGCTCGGGCACAGGGTGTGAGAATGAAACGGTCTGCGGTTCCGAGATTTGGCGGGTCGCACTGAACCCTGCGGTAGGCGCGAACTCCGGGCGATTCTGCCCGAGCGGCACCGTCATCGGCGGACTGCCGGCGAATGGGACGGTCATCTGCGCGGCCGCCGTTATTGGACCGGTGGGCGCACCGCCATTCGTAGTCGTCAGATTCACAGTGGCGTCCGGAACCGAGGCTCCGCCGTTCATCGGTGCGGTCTGCGCAGCCATCGGCGCCGTCCAGGCACCGAGTCGGCGCTTGATGTTATCTGATTGGTCTGTCTGGGCCCCGACTGTATGATCGCCGACGCGAGACGTCGTGATGTCCTGGCTCACCGATACCCTCCGTGCACAGCCTTCGCATTCCGCGCCAGGCGGAAATTCGGCTACTTCGAGTGTATGGGGAGGGTCATAGCCGGTGAATAGGACTTAGGCACTGACCGTCCGGCGGCATCGGTCGTTAGCCTCGTCGCCGGGGAGTCGTGCTTGCGCCGCGAACACGGCTACCGCGCAGGTAGGTAGGGTCGCCCCGCCTGCGATAGTCGTCACCATCAAGTTGGGCGCGTCTGGACAACGTGCCGTCGAGCATCCGGGAGAGGATGCGCTCGTCGATTCCGGTGGGCGCCTGGTTCGTCGTGATGACAGTTGGAAGGCGCTCGTTGTAACGGTGATTGACGATCTGATAGAGCTTTTCCCGGGCCCATGGCGTGGCATTTTCGGTGCCGAGATCATCGAGCACGAGGAGGAATGTGTTCCGGATCGCATTGAAGCGATCGTCATAGTCCACGCCGCGGGCAGGATCGAATGTCGCCCGGAGGTGATCGAGCAGATCCGGCACGACAGCGAACATGACCGTTTGATCGCCCTTCTCGAGTGTTTCGTTGGCGATCGCCGCAGCAAGGTGCGTCTTGCCGGTACCGCAGGGTCCGGTCAAAACCAGCCAACCGCTCAATGTCTGCGCAAATGACCGAGCTTGGTCCCGGGCTCGCTCGAGTTCAGGCGTGTCTGCCTCGAAAGCGGCAAACGACTTACTCTCCAGGCCGTCGAGCTGTGACAAACGTCGCATCTCGGTGATCCTGGCCCGGTCTTCATTGCGTTGCTGGCACTCGCACCGGAAAAGGCGGCCGAATCCTGGATGTCCGAGCGGTACGTCCAGTCGGAGCCAGCCTGCGCCCAGGCACTTCGGACAAACCGGTGCCTCCGGAGCCCGGTAGACCTCTTCGGAGTGGGTTCGGTGGGGGAGATTGGGTTGAATCTCTCTCAGAGGTCGCATCATCTGCCTGTCCTGCCTGGCGGACCGTCCGCTTCCCAGTTTTCGAGAATCCGGGCGATGTACCGCCAATTGCGTCGATTGTACGCAACAGCCTCTTCGAATGCCGACTCGATCCAGTCGGGCGGATACACCTCGAGGGCCTTGATCAAGCGGTCCGCGATCATCGGGGTCAGCGGGCCGATGTTCTGCTCGTAGAGGCGGAACACGGTTGGTTTGTCGACATGGACCCGCGGACGCGATTCGTCGATCCAGAACATCTCCGGGACGGCATCCGGGTCATCGGCCATCCGGGCCACCAGCCGCGCATTCTCGACCGTATTCAGCAGCAGCCAGTTGCGCGAACCGGCCTGGCTCTCGACAACGAAGCGCAGAATCGTCCCGTGCGCGACTCCTTGCTCCAGCGCCGGGAAGGGCCAATCCAGCATCGCGATCGGGGTCCCGTCGACCTTGCCGGCATCGAGGACCATTGGATCGGTGGCAAAGGCGTCCTCAGAGATCGCCGAGTCTGCCTTTCCGGTCCGAGTCAGGAGCACGAGCAGAAGCACGATTCTGTGCTCCTCGACCGAGGCCCGGGTCGAAATAAGGCGATTGAGCAAGGCACGAGGGACCGAGACGAGTGGAGAAGAATCAACTGGAGCGGACGACGTCTGTTCGGGCATACGAGCAACCGCGCCTACATCGGCTCTTCGCGGTAGGGCTCGAAGTCCGCAAAACGGGTTGTGGCCTCGAAGAAGCGGAGGTGAACGGTGGCTGTGCTGCCGTTTCGGTGCTTGGCGATATCGATGTCCGCAATGCCCTTGCGCGTCGTTTCCGGGTCGTAGCGGTCTTCGCGATAGATCAGCATCACCACGTCTGCGTCTTGCTCGATCGATCCGGACTCGCGCAGGTCCGAGAGCAATGGCTTGTGTCCGGCGCGGCTTTCGACGGCCCGGGAGAGCTGCGACAAGGCGACGACGGGAATGTTCAGTTCGCGTGCGACCTGTTTCAATCCGCGCGAGATCTCGGAAATCTCCTGAACGCGGTTATCAGAGCGGCGGGATTGCATCAATTGCAAGTAATCGATTACCAGCAAGTCGAGCCCGTATTCGGCCTGCAATCGGCGCGCCTTGGTGCGTACATCATTGACGCTTGAGCTACCGCCGTCGTCGATGAAAATCGGCGCCTCGCTCAACTTGCCATAGGCGCGGCCGACCGCACCCCATTCGTCGTCGTTGATCTGACCCATGCGCAGTCGGTGCGAGTTGACCCCGGTCTCGGAAGCGAGGATACGCTGGACGATTTGCTGGGCAGACATTTCGAGCGAGATAAAGCCGACGCACTTCTTGTGCAAAACGGCCGCGTTATACGCCATCGAGAGCGCCAAGGCTGTCTTGCCGACCGATGGGCGCGCCGCAACCACGACCAGATCGGACCGCTGGAGTCCGCCGAGTACGCGATCGAGTGCCACGAAACCGGTCGGCACGCCCTGTGCTCGCAGGCTGTCGTCGCTCATCTGGTCGAAGAGGCCGTCGAGCACCTCGCGCATAGGCAGGAAACCGCGCGGCACCCGATTCTGGGAGACCTCGAAAATTACCTGCTCGGCCTCGTCAAGCGCTTCCTGGGTCTCCACGGCGTCCCGGAAGGCAATGCCAACGACTCTGGTTCCGGCGTCTATCAAACGCCTCAGCGTGGCGGTTCGCTCGACAATGCGGGCGTAATACTCGACGTGGACGGCCGTGGGCACGACGGACACCAGGGAGGTCAGGTAGGACGCGCCGCCGACAAGGTCCAGCTTGTCGCGCCGGGCCAGTTCGTCGGTC